>FSSH01003814.1_pt1 | contig 28335 bp, 24 predicted proteins | sample 1166101 | NCBI WGS metagenome assembly FSSH01 (sample SAMEA32972668, study PRJEB13176) | freshwater metagenome | biome: Drinking water system; feature: Biomass in drinking water that filtered by 0.45 um membrane; material: drinking water | place: USA | collected 2012-12-20 | depth 0 m
ATGCCGGGGCCGAAGATGCCCAGCGCCAGCAAGGTGAGCGAGGCCAGCATGATGACCAGCGCGTGGTCGATGGACGGCTCGGCGGGATGGACTTGGAACTGCGCGAACAGGCCCGAGCCGATACCCACGATCACGGCCAGTACCAGGACCTTGACGCCGGAGGCCACGACGTTACCCAACACCTTTTCCGCCAGAAACGAAGTCTTGTTCCAGAGCGCGAACGGCACCAGCACGAATCCCCCGAGCGTGGTCAACTTGAACTCGATCAGCGTGATGAAAAGCTGGATCGCCAACACGAAGAAGCACAAGACCACGACCAGCCATGCGAGGAACATCACCACGATGGGGTCGAGGTTCGCGAACACTTCGGGAAAGCCCGCCATCTCGCCGATCTGCTCCAGAATCGGCGCCCCTGCGTCGATGCCGGTTTTTGCCAGCCGACCCGGCTGCAAGAAGTTCTCCATCGTGATGGCAGAGCCGGTGGCGGTGATGCCCAGCCCCGCAAACGAGCGGAACACGATGCCGGCCAGCCAGTTGAAGTTGTTGATGATGTAGGCGAAGGCGCCGACGTAGAGCACCTTGCGCAGCAGCTTGGCGATCACGTCCTCGCCCTGGCCGGTGGCGTGACTCATGGCCCAATACAGCCCGGCGATCGTCATGTCGATGACGATCAGTGTGGCCGTGAGGAACGCCACTTCGCCCCGCAGCAACCCGAAACCCGAGTCGATGTAGGTGGCGAAGGTGTTGAGGAACTGGTCGATGATGGTCACGTCATTCATGGCGTGCCCTCCGGTTCGGCGGGAAAGGCTGGCGTCAAGCCATCGGCCGGTTCCTCGAAGCTGGGCGGGATCGGCGGCAGGTCGGCCAGCGTCTGGTATTCATCCGGCCCGGCTTGGCCGGAGAAGAAGCGCCGCCGGAAGGCTTCGGCGGCGGCGCGGCAAGCGTCCTCGCCCGTGGCCTGTCGGTCGGCCGCGCATTGCACGCGCAACGCCTTGAGCCGCACGGGATCGGCGGCCAGGGCATCGGCCAGCAGTGCCACAAGCAGCGAAACCGACAGGACGAAGACGCATCGCATGGTGGCCTCCCGTCAGTTGCCGTAGAAATCCACACGCTGCGGCGTGTACGGCGTGCCGTCACCCAGGAAACGCCGCCGCACCTCGCGGGCGCGCTCCGTGGCTGCCGCCTGCCGTGCAAGCTCCAGCGAAGCCGCCCGGTCTTGCGTGATCTGGAGTCTTTGGGTCTGGATGGACTGCTTGGCCTGCAAGGCCAGCAGTTGGTTCGTGGCCTGCATGGCTTGCAGCGCGCCGACGGCAGACTGGCTCTTGCTGACCAGATCAGCCAGCACGCCTTCATCATCATGGAGGTTCTGCGACACCTGGGCCTGCATCTGCATCGTGGTCTGCAAGCCGTTGAGCGTGTTCTTCCAGCGCTCCTGCGCATCGCGGTACATCTGGTCGCCGCTGATCGTGGCGGCGTACTGCTCGGGATACAGGCGCGCGAACTCCCGATCCAGATTCGTCACGTCGTAGGCCAAGCCTCGGGCTTGGGCGATCAGCCGTTCGGTCGTCGCCAGATTGGCGCGCAACTGGCCAACCACACTGGACGGCAGGCTGGCGAGGTTGCGCGCCTGATTCATCAGCATCTGCGCCTCGTTCTGGAGCTGGCGAATCTGGTTGTTGATCTGCTCCAGCGTGCGAATCGCGGTCAGCGTGTTCTGGACGAAGTTGGACGGATCGAACACCGTGATGGCAGATGCCGGTTGTACGGCCAGCAGCGATACCGACAGCGCGGCGGCGAGCGAAATGGAAAGCGCACGGATCTTCATGGCTGGTTCTCCAATAGGTGGTCAGCAGTACAGAGGGAACCCGGCGCGAGGCCGGGGAACGAGGGCAGCAGATCGGCCGCCCAATCAAGGCCGCAATGGCGCAGCCAGCCGCCTGCGAAGCCGGGCGTGCCGGCGTCCAGCAGCACACGGTCCATGTCACGCTGGTCTTGCGGCGTGGAGGCGCCCGCAAAGGCCAGCGTCGCCGGCCCCAGGTCGAGGTCGAATAAACGGTTGCCAAAGCGGGATTGGTAGTAGTAGTCGCGCTTGGGCTGCGCGGTGGCGACGATTTCGATCTGCCGCCTGTTGAGGCCGAAGCCCTCGTAGATCGTGCGAATCTGCGGCTCGGTCGCCTGCGGGTTCGGCAGGAAGATGCGGCTTGCGCAGCTTTCGATGATCGCGGGCGCGATGCTCGAATCCTTGATGTCCGCCAGCGACTGCGTGGCGAAGATGACGCTGACGTTCTTCTTGCGCAGTGTCTTGAGCCACTGGCGGATGCGCGCGGCAAACACCGGGTCATCCAAGAACAGCCACGCTTCGTCGAGAATCAGCAGCGTGGGCGCACCGTCAAAGCGTTCATCGAAGCGCGCAAAGAGGTAGTGCAGCACGGCCATGACGGCGGCCTTGCTGTGCATCAACTCCTCCATCTCGAAGCACTGCACGTCGGCCATGCCGAGCCGGTCATGGTCGGCGTCCAGCAGCTTGCCGTGGGCACCGCCGAGCACATAGGGCGACAGCGCCTGCCGCAGCGTGTTCGATTGCAGCAGCACGGAAAGCCCCGTCATCGTGCGCTGCTCCAGCGGCGCACCGGCGAGGCTTCCCAACGCCGACCAGATAGCCGCCTTCTCGTCGGGGCCGACCGCCACGCCTTCATGCAGCAAGCGGCCTTCGACCCATTCGGCCGCCCAGGTGCGGTAGCCTTCGCGGTGGATGCGTGCCAAGGGCTGGAAGGCGATTTCGCCATCAGTCCCGCATCGTCTCGTGGCGTAACGACAGTCCCCTTCAGCAGGAAGCTCGCTGGGACGAGTTCACGGACTGGATGGCGGATCGGATCATCCGCATGGACGCGGTGTTTCGGCCACTGGTGAAGGCGTTGCCATGAGGATGCTATGAAAGAGAACCACCTCGAGGATGCCTGCCTGGAGTGGCTGGCCGGCTTAGGCTGGACCTGCGTCGAAGGCGACGCGGTATCTCCCAGCTCCGAGCCCGAAGCGCGATCGCGCTACTCGGATGTTGTTCTGGAGCCGCGCCTACGCGCCGCCGTTGAGCGACTCAATCCCGGGCTCAGCCCAGGAGAGGTCGACGAGGCCGTCGGGAAGTTGGCCACCTACGGCGGCCAGTCCGTGGTCGATGCCAATAAGGAAGCCTACGACTGGCTGCGCAACGGCGTGCCCGTGGAGCGCATCGAAGCGGATGGCCGACGCACCGTGCTGCGCGTCCGCGCCATCGACCCTGCCGGCCCGAACGACCTGCTCGCGGTGCGGCAGTTCACGATCCACGGCCAGAAGATCCGGCGTCCCGATATCGTGCTGTTCGTCAACGGCGTGCCGCTGGTGGTGATCGAGCTAAAGAACCCGGCCGATCTCAATGCGGATATCGGCTCGGCCTGGAATCAGATCCAGACGTACAAGGCCGACATCCCGCAGCTGTTCTACTACAACCTGCTGAGCGTGATTTCCGACGGCACCGTGGCGCGCTACGGCTCACTGACCGCGGACCTGGGCCGTCACTCCCGCTGGCGCTTGCTCGATGGCAAGAAGGTGGGAAAGGGACAGCTGGAGCTCGAGGTGCTCATTCGGGGCCTGCTGGCGCAAGACACCCTGCTCAGCTTCTTCCAGGGTTTCGTGGCCTACGGGGGTGCCCACGGCGGTGCCACGACCAAGATCATTGCCCAGTGGCACCAGTACCACGGTGTGCTCAAAGCGGTGGAGCGCGCATCCGACGCCCTGCTGCACCGAAAGGACGGCAAGGGCGGCGTCATCTGGTTCACCCAAGGATCGGGCAAGTCCCTCTTGGCGCTGTTCTATGTGATGGCGTTGCGGGATAGGCCAGAGTTCAAGAACCCTACCGTCGTGCTGGTGACCGACCGCAACGATCTGGACGGGCAGCTGTTTGAGACCTTCGCGGATAGCCGCTGGTCCCTGCGCGCTGTCCCGGCCCAGGCGGACAGCCGGGAAGACCTTCGCGACAAGATTTCGGGGTCCAGGCAGGCGGCGTCTTCTTCACCACGATCAACAAATTCGCACCGGAAGCCGGGAAGACCTCTGTGCCGGTGCTATGCGACCGAGCCAATGTCATTGTCATCGCAGACGAGGCGCACCGGACCCAGTACGGCTTCCGTGCGGATATCGACACCCAGACGGGCCAGACCAAGTACGGCCTGGCGAAGTACATGCGCGACGCCCTGCCCAACGCCATCTATTTGGGCATGACAGGCACCCCGGTCAGCTTGGACGACCGTGACACCGAGGCGGTGTTCGGCACCTACGTCGATGTGTATGACATGATCGCCGCCCAGGAAGACGAGGCGGTGGTTCCGGTCAGCTATGAGAGCCGGATCATCGAGCTTCGATTCAATGAGGCCGAGAAGCAGGCGCTCATGGATGAGTTCCTGGAGGTCACTGACGACGAGGACGAGGGTGAGCAAAGCCGGACCGTCAGCCGCCTGACTCGCCTCGAAGCGCTGGCCATGGCCGAGGGCAGGCTGGCGACCCTGGCGGCTGACCTGGTAGCGCACTGGGAGGCGCGTCTGGAGTCGGTGGCGGGCAAGGCCATGATCGTGGCGATCTCCCGTGAAGCGGCGGTCCGGCTGTACGAAGAGATCGTCAAGCTGCGGCCCGACTGGAAGGGCGACGGCTCGTACTCGAGGCCAACATGAACAACCGTTGCGGGCGTGATCCATGTCAAGGCTCCTGGCTTGTCTGGCGGTTATCGTTGAGACAGTCAATAAACGAGGAGAAGATCATGAGCACCGCTTCCACAACCCGTACCACCCTGCGCGCGGAAGGCTTTTCCTGCCCCTCGTGCGTGGACAAGATCGAAAAGCAGGTTGGCCGCATTGACGGGGTTGAAAACGTCAAGGTGCATTTCGCATCGGCGCGCATCGAGGTTGATCACGACACGTCCAAGGTGTCAGTCGATGACTTGGTGAAGGCGGTCGACAAGGCCGGCTACAAGTCGACCCCGTCGGCGTTCTGACGCAGTGAACCGCCTGCAGCAGTGGGTCACCGGAAAGTGGTTTGTCCCCGCGCTTTCCGGGGCCCTGATCGTTGCCTCGTTCCTGCTGGAACGGGCAATCGGGGGCGCCGCGAATCCCACCCTCGCGCCGCAGTGGTGGTTTGACGCCGGGGTCCATGCGACCCACACCGCGGGCTCCTTCCTGCTGTCCGACCTGCTGATGCTGGCCGCGGCTTTCGTGGCCGGCCACGGCATCGTGGTCAAGGCGCTGCGCGCGCTGACTGCCCGGGTGATCGGCATCGACCTGCTGGTCTCGGTCGCGGCCATCGGCGCGATCCTGATCGGCAACTTCTGGGAAGCGGCGGCGGTCACCTTCCTGTTCTCGGTCGGCCACGCGCTTGAGGCCGCCACTCTCAACAAGACCCGCTCGGCGCTGGCCGAACTGGTTGCAGTCGCCCCCGATACCGCCGTGGTCATGCGCGATGGCCAGCAGCAGGAAGTCCCTGCCAATCAGGTGCGGATGGGCGAGATCGTGCTGGTCAAGAACGGTGCCAAGGTGCCGGTCGACGGCCAGGTCGTATCGGGTACAGGCGCCATCGACGAGGCGTCGATCACCGGTGAATCGATCCCGGTGGAGAAGTCGAAGTCCGACCAGGTCTTCGCCGGCACCGTGTCACGCGGCGGCTTCCTGCAGGTGCTGGCGACCGGGATCGGTGCCGACACCACGCTGGCGCGCATCATCCACCGGGTTGAAGAGGCGCAGGACGCCAAGGCGCGGACCCAGTCGTTCATCGACCGGTTTTCGAAGTGGTACACGCCTGCGGTGATGGTGTTGGCGCTGGTCGCTGGCTTGGTCACCGGTGACATCGTGCTGGCCCTGACCCTGCTGGTGATCGCCTGTCCGGGCGCGCTGGTGATTTCGATCCCGGTGGCGATCGTGGCCGGGATCGGCAGCGCGGCGCGCAACGGCATCCTGATCAAGGGCGGCGAGTTCCTGGAGACATCCGCGAAGATCTCCGTGGTTGCAGTCGACAAGACCGGCACCCTCACCGAAGGCCGGCCCAGGCTCACCGACGTGGTGGTGCTTGAACCCTCCATGGACAGGGCCGACGTGCTGCGCTGGGCCGCGGCCGCCGAGGCAGGCTCCGAGCACCCGCTGGCGCGTCCGATCCTGGACACGGCGCACGAGGAGGGCGTCGGTCCGGAGGGCGTACCGGGGTCGGTCACGCCGCTTCCAGGAAAGGGCATCGTGTCCGATATCGACGGTCGCCGGGTGCTGATCGGCAACCTGCCGCTGCTTGAGCAGTACGGCGTCAGCGACGACGTTGGCGCCGCCGATGCGGCGCAGGAACTGGCCGCGACCGGCCGGACGCCGATGATCGTGGCCGTGGACCAGCAGGTGCTCGGCGTGATCGCGGTGGCCGACCAGCTCCGCGAGGACGCGACCGAGATGGTGTCGCGCCTGCGCGCGGCCGGCGTCGAGAAGGTCGTGATGCTGACCGGCGACACCCGCCTGGTCGCGGAGTCCGTGGCCAAGACCGTCGGCATCGACGAAGTCCACGCCTCGCTGCTGCCCGAGGACAAGCTGGAGGCGGTGGCGAAGCTGCAGCGCGAAGGCCACGTGGTGGCGATGGTCGGGGACGGCGTCAACGATGCCCCGGCGCTGGCGACCGCCAACATCGGCGTGGCCATGGGCGCCGCCGGCTCTGCGGTGGCAGTGGAAACCGCCGACATCGCACTGATGGGCGACAACCTGCTCAGGCTGCCGCAGGCGATCGGCCTGGCCAGGCGCACGGTGTCCGTGATGCGGCAGAACATCTTCATTGCCCTGGCGACCGTGGTCGTGCTGCTTGCAGGCGTCTTTGCCGGCGGCGTCACGATGTCGCTGGGCATGCTGGTCCATGAAGGATCGGTGCTGGTGGTCATCCTCAACGCGATGCGGCTGATGCGCTGACCTTTGATCAATCATTTCGACTCAAGGAGAACTCCCATGCAGAAGCTCAAGAAACATCCGCGATTCAAGACCCTCTTGCTGGCCGGCGCGCTCGCATTCGCCATCGCCGGTCCGGCCATGGCCCACTGCGACAGCCTGGACGGTCCGGTGATCGCGGACGCGCAGACCGCGCTTGCCGAAAGTGACGTCACCCCGGTGCTGAAGTGGATCCCGGCTGCCGACGAGGCCGAGGTGCGCAGCGCGTTCGACATGGCGCTGGCGGTCCGCGGTGAAAGCGATACCGCCCGAACAGTGGCCGACAACTATTTCTTCGAGACCCTGGTCCGGGTGCACCGCGCCAGCGAGGGCGCAGGCTTCACCGGTATCAAGCCGTTGGGCAGCACCGACCCTTCGATCGCGGCGGCGGATCGGGCGCTGGAGTCGGGCAGCGTCGATCACCTGGCCGACGAACTGGCCTCAGCCATCCGCGAACAGCTCAGCGAGCGCTTCGCGACCGCCTACGAGCAGCGGCAGGTCGCCGACCAGTCGGTGGAGCAGGGCCGTGAGTACGTGGACTCCTACGTGCAGTTCACCCACTTTGTCGAAGCCGTGGACGGCCTGCTTGCCCATGGGATCAACCACACGCACGGCGAGATCGCCGACGAGCACTGAGAACCGCTTAGAACCGCCAGGTCGCCCGCACGTACAGGTCGTCGTCACGACGGGCGCCCGCGGCGGTGATGGGCAGGTCGATCTCTTCGCGGCGACGGATGCGGGCGTCGAACTGCCAAGCCGGCGTGGCCTGCCAGACCCAGCGCGCCTCGAGCAGTTCGTTGTTGGGCGGGAAATCGCTCGACACCAGCCAGCCATCGGCAACGCGGCCGTAGACGATGCCGAAGTCGTGCTCGGGCAGGACGTCCATGAAGTTGAACGAGGCCTGCCACGACAGCGCGTCGGCGTCACCGGTGCCGGAGTTCATCGCCTCGCGGCGCGGCGTGTCAGGCGCCCAGCCGATCTCACCGCCCAGCCTGAACTTCGTTCCGCCTTCGCCCAGCGGCCACTCCGCAGCGGCCTTGGCGGTCATGGCCAGGTAGTCCTCCAATGCCGGGTCGGCCAGGCCGTTCGGGCGCAGCGCCGACGGCAACCATGTCAGCGTGACCATGCGCTGTACCAGCGGGCCGACCGCTGTCTTTGATTCGACCGCCGCGAACAGGCCGATGCGGGAGTCGCCGTCGCTGAAGTCCAGCGGCCGGCGCAGCGTGCCGGTGGGGCCGCGGCGGTCGTTGTGGCGCGCGATCACATGCGTGGTCCAGTCGCTGCCGCGCCACTGCCACCAGAGGCCGTACAGCCCACACCGTACGTGTCTGGTTTGCGGACAGCACGCCAACGAGCGGCACTACAGTTGATCAGGGATGTTTATCGCAGGTAGGGTGTGGCTAACCGGTGTGTGTGCTTCCACTAGATGCAAACAGATCGCCTAGAGCTAATTGGATGTTCCGGGTGGCTGCCATTTCCCTCGTGCATCTTCTACGTCAATTCAGACATCGAGCGCAGCCCTGTTGGGGTGCCGAGGCCGATCCAAAGGTGATCCTGGGTGCCGGCGATCACGAAAAGCATCGGGATCCTGCGCTTGCCGCAGATGCGTATCCAGCCACGCTTATCGATCGTCGACGGCGTCGGATGGTGTTCCGGGTGGGTATGCCACTCGCCCAGGTAGTCCATGGTTCCGCCGCTCTCGCGCCATCGCGCGAGTGCGGCCTGCTGGTGCGGCGCGGCGGAACGAAAGAAGCGAGTCCTGCTTGCCTGGTCGGAAACCAACGGCGCGGTGGCCTCGGTCACGTGCAGGTGATTACCGCGCCGGTACCCCAGCAGGATGCCGCCGGATTCGGGCGCGTCCTGATGGAGTTGGCGGTGCCGGGCGAGTACCTGTAGCGCCTTTTCTTCGATCAGGACGAAGCCGTCATCGTCGGGTCGTGTCAGGACGAGGGGAGTGAGCATCCCGGGCATCCCTCGAGCGGCGAGACGTTCTGGTTCTTGATCTTCCTGACATCTGCGTCTTCGATGTAGCGAGTCCGAAAGCGCGGAGAGACGTCGCCCTTGAGCCAGTCGATGATCATGTCGATGGCAAGGGCAGAGGAGGACATCGGCGCGGAAACGGCATACGGGGTATAGGCGCTGCAACCGACGACCCTCGTCTCCGGATCATGATCGATGACAGGGAATCGCTGCGATCGTGCAGGGTCGTCGTTCCGGCGCATGCAGCGGAAGCAAGCATATTTGCGCTGATCGACCCACAGCGCCTGGACGCACTCGCCGTTGCCGACGATCCACGTGTGCAGGACCGGCACGCCCTCGGTTCCGAACTTGGTGCGGCGGTTCGCATTGATCGCCTCGCTCACCGCCTCCTCGCCGGTCGCGTCGATGACGAGGTCACCGGCGATGTCGGAAGGGTAGGCCGCGCGGCGCGGCTCGGCGACGATCCTGGCGAAGGGAAACTGTCGGATCAGTGTTTCCTGGAGCGCGACCGCCTTGGGTTTGTACAGGCTGTCCATGCCGAGGAAGTGCCGGCCCAGGTTGCCTGGACCGAGGTCGTCCGGATCGATCAGCGTCAGCGATCCGGTGCCCGTTCCCGCACCCAGCTTCACCAGTGCCTGTGCGAGGTAGCCGCCGATCGCGCCGCAACCGACTAGCGTGATTCGCCGGTCCTTTAGCGACGGGAATTGCAGGTTGCGGCTGTGGATGAAGTCCGGGCTGATCTGCCTGACGCTGACCCGCGTAATCGGAAGTTCGTGTCCCTTGTTGTACAGGTGCTGCCGATAACCCGACGGCTTGCGCTGGTGCATCAGCTTGCGGTTGGAGTTCAGGTCGAAGAAGAAACCGAACCAGCCGGCAGGACTGTCGACCAGGAATTGGATCGCCTTGAATCCCAGCCACTCACGTTGCCCGAGTACGGCATGGATGCGCTTCATGGCCGCCGCATCCCACGACTTGATCCAGGCGAACATCTCGGCAATCGTCGCGGGCAGCGTGCCCGGCAACGTCGGTGACCGTGTGCTGCGGACGATATAGGTCCCGAGCTTCATTCGCCTCGCCGCTGGCCAGCCGCGGGCCTGGGCCAGCGCCTTGACCTGCGCTTCGTCGCTGGCGGCGATGACATAGAGGCCGTCGTCAACGGTGATGCCGAAACAAGGCACGGCGCCGTCGCCGGCCGCCTCGGCAAGCAGCACCGGAGCGGGCAAGGGGCGCTGTCCGATCTCCCAGTTCGCGCCGAACTCCTGCTCGAACTCGCGTTCGCGGTACGTCGGGCTCCCGCTGAGTCGATCAAGCTCCCGCTGCGCCTGTTCGATGCATTGCCAGATCGCGTGGTCGGGACGATAGCGGTCGAGCATGACCCGTCCCTGTATGAAATAGCACTGCAGGCCGTCGCCGGACACGTGCGGAGTCAGCGCGGGCAGGAACGCCGGGCGCTCGAGGATGACGAGCGTGGGGTAGGTCGTGAAATCCCAGTCCGAGATCTCGAGCCGGACCTTGATCGGACCCTTGGCGCACTGCAATTCGCCGACGAAGCAGCGCGCCGAACCTGGGCGCTTGATCGACTTGAAGCCGAGCTCGCCCAGTTTCCTCAGTCCCAGCGCGAGCCGCGACGCAGACATGTCACCCCGACTGGTTCGAGCCCACCAGCGGCGGTGCCACGGCCGCGGCCGACGACCGTCGGACCTGGTCGGCGCTGTCGTCGACTTCGATGAAACTGGTGTCGTTGGCGATGCGGCTGCCGAACTCGCCGCGCATGTTGCGGATCGCGTCTGGCGCCAGGTTCAGGCTGGCGTAGTGGCGCGAGTTCCACACCTGGTCAAGGAGATCCTTCGCGCGCGCCTTGGCCACCTTGCGCTGGGTGGCGTCGAGTCGGTTGAAGTCGGTCCCGCCGCCATCGATCCCCGGCTCGAAGATGTCGTGCCCGATGCCCTCGTAGATGGCGCGGGCGGCATCCTCGAGCGCGAGGTCGTCGCGGCGCAGGCGCGGGACGAAGTTCCGCGCCACCAGGATCATCAGCGATACCGAGCTGGGGCCATCGCAGTTGGGCCAGTAGTAGTCGCGCCAGCCCTTCACGTAGCGGCAGACCCGGCGCAGCTGCTCGCCGTGCTGCTCCACGCGGTCGTTGTACCAGCGGGCGACTTCTTCCGGATCGGTCTTGAGCCATTCGCCATTGCGCGTGGCCAGGTGGACGCCTTCGATCATCTGCCAGAACGGTTCGGGCATTTCGGCGAAGTCCACGCTTTCGCCGAGCCTTACGCTGTCGCGCGTGGCATAAAGCTGGCCGCTCGCGCGGGCGCGTTCCTGGATGGTGTGGAATTCGCTGGCCGGCACCGCGTAGAGGGGTACGTCGATGTGCGCCCATGGAGCGATCTTGACCCGGACGCAGCTCTTCTTGCTCCGATCGAGCGACCACCCACGTTTCTTGCACAACTCGTCCAGCGCCGCTTCGACGATGTCGAAGTAGGTCTTGGCCGCCGTCTTCGGCCGCGCATCCATGATTTCCACCGGCAGGTAGACGCCGAAATCCCAGTCCATTTCCTGTGCGGGATGCGCCGGCTGGATCAGCGTGCGGTAGACGCAGGAGCCCTGGCTGCGGAAGCGCGGACCGATCTGCCGGTCCATGCCCAGCAACTGGGTCGATGCGGCGCGCAGGCTCGCCCGTAGATGGTCGCGGATGTCGTTCTTTGCGTCGACCAGCGTTTGCCACTGGGTCTTGGTCGGCTCGATGACCTCGTCGAAGCTCAGGGCATGGCCGGCGTTGAGAAACAGCTTGTGCAACTTCAACATGATCATGCTCCTTGAGCAGGATTGGCGTGTTCGCCGTGGTGGAAGGTCGGTATCGGCGCGGCGCGATCCAGCATTGCCAGGATCGACGCGTTGCCGAGCGCGCGCTTGGCGCATTCCGCTGCAGAGCCCAGCAGGATTTCCCGTGCGGCCCCGTCAGTCTTGTCCAACGCCACGGCACGGGCCCGCTCGTCGGTCAGGTCTTCATCCAGGTGGTGGTACTGGCCAGGCATGATCGCGTGGCCCAGCAGGTGGTGGACCAGCGTTTCCTGCGCCGAGATAGAAACGCCGAACAGGCGCTTGGGCATGTTGGCCGGCATCCAGCCGCCCCAGTCCAGCACACCGCCATCGCGGTTGCGATGCGGGTCGACGGTGAACTTCGCCGACATGGTTCCGATCGCCATTACGTGGAGGTTCGGGCGCGACTGCCCGAGGAAGTGCTCGGCTTCATGCAGTGCCAGCAAGCCGGGGGCGTTGGCGAACAGCCCGCCGTCAACGTACTGGCAGTTGTTGAAGACGTGGCGCGGGAAGAAGCCGGGAGCAGCGCTGGTAGCCAGCGCGACGTCGACCAGTCGGTGCTTGTGGTCGGTGGAGAAGCTGGGATGGTGCGGCGTCTTGAACACGACCGGGCGCCCAGTCGTGTGGTTGATTGCCGGGACGATGACGCGATGCGTACATGCGCCGAGGGTGCGCTGGCCAAACAGCGTTTCGGACTCGAGCAGGGCAGCGAGGGATGCCTGTGTGTAGGGGGAACGCAGGTAGCTGAGGAACGACCAGCGCTTCTTGAAGATCTCGTCGCCGCGTTCTTCGAACAGCGCCACCATCTGCTTGGCAGGCACTTCCAAGGCCAACGCCAAGGCCAGGATGCCGCCGATCGAGGTGCCGGCGATCAGGTCGAAGCGAGTCGCGATCGGGGCGCCGATGCGCTCTTCGAGGTCGGCGAGGACGCGGGCGGTGAAGAGTCCGCGGTAGCCACCGCCGGACAGGCTCAGGATGCGGAAAGGGGAATCGGGCTGGGCAGCACTCGGCGTGCTGCCCGTCAGGTCGTGCGGATCGTCCTCTCCTTGCCCGGCGATGATGGTCATATGCCCCCCCCCTGGGTGGACTGTCTGGACCTCGGTAGTAAGGCACCACTATTCAGGTGACCTGTCTCGTAGATCGAGACCACGACGATTTTGGGGTGCCCATCACAATTTCAAGGGGTCGAGTTGAAATTTTTCCACTAGATCTAGTGGCGGCAGGGAAGGCTGAAGTTGATAGCCAGCAACGATTAGTCTTCCAGAAGGTGAGCAGCGGGGTTCACCGTGGCGCTGCCCGTCTGGAAGTATCCGATCACGCTTGAAACCGCCCGGTGCTCCGTCAGCTGCATGATCGCCGGCAGAGAGACACCCTGGCGGCTTGCCTCGGTGACAAATCCGGATCGCAGGCTATGCCCCCCAAAATCCCCCTCCAGCCCGGCCAGGCGAGCCCGCCGCTGCACGATCTCACCCACGGCGGCCGGGGAGAGGGCAGGGCCGATACGGTTCCTCCAGAGTCGGCGGAAAATCGCCCCCTCGGTGAGGCCGGCGGCCTCCAACCAGTCTTCTAGCGCCAGAGCGGCCCGATCCAGCACCGGCTTGTCCGGTGTGGAAGAGGCAGTGACGCCGGCCTGCTGGGTTTTGCTGTGCTCCAAGCGGTAGATGAACCCTTGGGGGCCGATCCGGCGCAAGTCGCGAATGTCGGCCGCGGCTATTTCGCTACGCCGGCGTCCGCCGCTGGCGAACCCAAAGCAGAGCAGGGCCCGGTCCCGCAGTCCCTCCAGACTGTCGTCGCAGGTGGCCAGCATCGCCTCGAGCTCGGTCAGGGTGATGGCCGTCTTCTTGCGGGGGCGCTCACCGCGTTTCACGGAGGCGCGGCCAGCTCGGCTAAGGACCGTCCGAACCGCTGGCTGCTCACAGGGATTGGCCAGGTGTTTTAGGCGATGAGCGGTCGACAAGACGGCTACGCGGTGGCGAACGGTGGCCAGGGCCCAAGCGCCGGGCTTGGCTTTGAGGCCCGCCGCCACGAGCGCCTGGTCGACCTCCGGCGGCAACTCCCAGGCCAGGCGCCCGTCCTCGGTCCGGCGGGCCGTGTGGTCGACCAGGAACTGCAGCACGGTTGCCTCCGGCGTCGGAAAGGGCAGCTCAATGCCGTAGCGCGCCACGTGCCAGCCGGCCCAGTAACGCAGGGCCGAGGCGTAGCTACGCGTCGTGTTGGCGGCCGCCGCTTCGGCCAGCAGCTCGCGCACGGCATCCGCCGCCTGTTGGGCCAGCTGCGCGGGCAACTGCAGTCCGGCGGCGGGCGAGGCATGGGCGGGCAGGGTGTCTTTTCGTTTCATAATATGTAGTCTGTACTACGTTATCACGCTTCTAGCCACGATAATCATCACTTATCGTTGGTACGTCAAGACCGGGCAGGGGATCCAAGTAGGAGCACATCGGATGGCACGCGGCATCACGCAAGAACAGGTCAACGGCGCGATCGAACAGCTGCTGCTGTCAGGCGAGCGACCGACGATCGAGCGGGTCCGGGCAGCCCTCGGCACCGGCTCGCCCAACACGCTCACCCGGATGCTGGATGTCTGGTGGCAGGGACTCGGCGAGCGGCTCACCGGGCGGCGCCGGTCCGCAGCNNGCAGCGGTCCCGGAGGCTCCGGCGGCCGTAATCGAGGCCGCGTCGACTCTCTGGGAGGCGGCGCTGGCGGCGGGGCAGTCCCATGCCGAGGCGGCCGTCGCGCCAGAACGGGCCGCGCTGGCCGATGCCTTGACTGCAGTGGAGTCCTCAATTGCCCGCGAAAGGGCCGCCGCCGCGGCCTCAGACCGTGCCCGCCAGGCCGCTGTGGCGGCGGCAGAGGGTGCGCAGGCCGCGTTGGCCATCAGCGACGAGCGCGTCAGCGATCTGCTCCGGCAGGTGGTCAAACTTGAGGCGCGTGTGCAGGACTTGGTCAACCGTGGCGACGCCCTGGATGCCCGGCTCCATCAGACACTTTCGGACGCCGAGTCCGCGCGCAGCGCTGCGGCCGCCGAACGCGCCGACCTACAGGCCCACGCACGGCTGGTCGAAGATCGCGCCCATGCCGAGATCGACCGTTTGCGCCAAGAGCTCAAAGCCGCCAAGAGTCAGCTAGCCTCACAAGGCCGAGAACACGCCGCGGCCCTTCGGACCGTGGAGCAAGCCCGCCAGGCAGCGGACGTCGCCAGGCACCGCGCAGAGCGTGAAGTCGCCGCCGCGCAGGCCCTCGTTCTCGTGCTCGAGCGCCAGTTGGCCCGCCCGAAACCTTCCGCGAGGAAACCCGCTGCGTCCCCGCGTCGCCGCCCTCCGAAAGCGTGACGTCAACGGACACGCTTAATCGTTTCGATCAATTCGTCCAAAGGAGTCAAGGTCGTGTCGCACCTACTTGGTCGTCTTCGGAATCAAGGCCTCAGGCTTCGGATTAGGATGCCAGGAAGCGGCGCCCGACGCTCACGCCCAGCCTCGCTGCCCTTCGAGGTATTGCCGGACCACATGTAAGTCTGCGACCTGGCCAGCGAGCATGCGATCGAGCGCACTCCGTCCGCTGAACATTGGGGCTGCATTGGGCCGCCTCAGCCAGCCGTCGGCCTGCGCACGGTCTGCGAAGAGCAAATGCAAAGCCTTGTATATCCCCAATATAAAGCTGATGCGCTCAAGTACATCGGTGGGCACGGGTCCCATCCGGTCGCGCTTCCAACGCGAGAATGTGGCCCGACCCGGAGAGCCGAGCAGGCAGCGCGCTTCGTCGGTCGTTAATTCCCACTTCTCAGCAATGTTGAAGAAGGCACGCAACCCAGGGCCGGCGAGATCTGGGCTGGCAAGCGGGGTTGCCGCAGCAGTGTTCATCGTGCGCCGGCTACTGGTACGCGCCACTGAGCAAGGCGCCCAAGGTTCTGCGGACAGACTCCAGACCCTCCGCAGAATCCAACAATTGGACGGGACGGGCACCACCCAGCGCGGGTTGAGGACGATCTAGCCAGTCCTGCAACCACTGGTCAAGATCAAACTCAGGTGGCGATTTGCCGTCGGCGTCGAGGGCAGCTCGAAGCCGTTCTTTGACATCCTGCAGCGCGCTGGGCAGGCTGCTCGCGGCGGACATGGCGAACCCCCTAGATGCTTTGTTGACATCCTATACCGACATTCGACAGTCGGCCATTGCAGGCGATTGTGGCCGGGCAAATGGGTGGCCGTTGGCAGGATTAGGGCGAGTTGCCATGGTTGCAATCGTCACGGTCGCCTAGGTCGCGGTTGCTGAGACAACGGGCTGAGATTGTTTCGACCCATCTGGAGAATAGTCATGTCGACACCTGAAGAGCGAGCTAGGGCAGTCGNNNCTGGCGCGCTACTCGTTCAAATCAGCCGCAACGGAAACCTTCCACTTGAGCTGCGACGACAGGCTACTGTCATTGCGCGGCATTTCCCAACGATCGAAGATGTTGCGCGACTACCAATCCAAGCAGAGTTTCTCGCGCCAGATGGGGAGCGCCTGAGCCAGAAAGAACTGGATGCTTGGTGCGTTGAGCTGGAAAATGGGCCGCTAACGGATAGGACCCGCCTTGGTTGGCCGGATTGATTGACTTCCAGCAACATTTGGGTGAAATGTTGGTTGTTTGCAGGCCCGGAGGGCCAGAGCCCAACGTAAATTTGCTGCCAAGTCCGATGCGCTAGACGATGCAGCAGCCGAAAGGCTGATGCAACAAGTTGCCGAGTCCTGGAGCACAGGAGGCTGCCGTGTCCGTTGAAGAAGTGCTTACGTGCATCCGTCTGGTGCAGCTAGCAACCAGTTCGGCTGGCCGTGCCGCATTGCGCTACGTGCAGGCCCACGAGCCGGCATTGGCTGAAGCACTGAGTTCACTCGGTTTGGGGATTGATGAGGCCGGGATTTGGCTGATTACGTCCGGGGACAAGGGTTCACTGAGTCCGATCGAGCTGGTCGCGGCTGGACGCACCAAGGAAGTCGTGGATAACCTCAGCCGGGCGATGCACGGATTCTCGGCCTGAGCCAGGTTCGGGTAGTCCAATTGTGCGATGAGAATCAGGGGCGAGTTGTCGGCTGTTGTAGATTTTTCTGGGCAGCTTTTCGCTGCGCGGTCGAATGGCGGGCCAATGTTGGCGGGCAACTGGGCGTTTTTCGTTCGCCGCTGGGGTGGTTTCTCGGAGGCAACCACCGGCTGAAAGCCTAGGCCATTCGGTCAGATATGCGCGCTCAGTCTCGAGTTTGAAGAAACACGAGCAATTACCTGGGGAGGAGGGCCCGACGACAGAGGGGCATGCTCACCAGGCGGGAACTCGAGCGGCTGATAACGAAGTGGCTTAACTTCGCACGCGATATGAGTTACGACACAGCCGCGCTCTAACTGTGTGAACGTGACAGCCGGCTTGAACAATTTCATGACTGTAAGCGGTCGAGTGTCTGCCGGGTCTGCTCTCGCGTGAATTTTGCGAAGCGTTTGAAGTTCACCGATTAGTTCTTCAAGGCAATTTTCCGACCATCCCAAGCGGCACATAGGCGCCAGTGGCTGACAAACGCTTGGGCGATACCAAAAGTTCCACTGAAGCTCGTGCGGAATAAGTGCGTCCAAGGCTTCGGCTATTTGACTAACCTGAGTGGCCCGCATCCAGACCTCAGATGGATCTGGGATGAATTCGCCTCCAACGATCGCGTCTGTTAGTTCATCGACCGGAACATACCAACGTCGCGCATACGTCTCACACCAACGACGAACGTCATTCGGAAACATAGAGCGTAATGTGCGTTGGGCGGGATGTGCCATGGACGTCGCAGCCGTCGGAATCCCGATCAGTAGAGCTCGCAATCATGCTGTTGGCAATGCCTTCTGCTTCATTTCAGATGCGCGTCGTGCTTCGCCGCGGCTGACAACTGAAGTTGTGACAATCCCGTTCCCCTCGAGAGCTTGTGACATTCCCGAGCAACGTCGCAGATGTCACATGTTTACTGAGCCCGGTTGGGAAAGGGGCTGGAAGACCGGGGTTGGGCTTGGGAAAGTCTAACTTGATATTCGCATAATATATATTATGTCAATAACGGAAGTGGCAAGCGGGCCACCCGAAATGTCGTCGCCTGGCTTAGCCCGCCATTTGCTCCTTTACCCTGACGTGACCCCTTACCCCGGCGCGNNCGCCACGCCCACTCTCCCAGCGGAATCAGACAGTTGGCCGCTAGGTCAAATACGAGAAACCGCAAGAAGCATTCGCCTTTGTCGGTAACGGTGACGCGACGCGTAACAATGTCGCGCCATTGAGCAACAGTGCGGCCCGTGAGAAAGCCGGTAACCCTGTCGCGGAGTGGTCATCAAGGCGCCCGCCGGCCTGGCGGGCCTCGCCGGACCGAGGTCGCGAGCTACGGGCGCCGCTGCCGGGACAAGGGACCACCGCCGCTGTTGCCGTCCGACCTGCAGCGGCCACGTTGGTCGATCGTCCGGGCTGACGGAACCCGGGTAACTGGTCCAGTTTGCGGCGAGGCCAAGCGCACCGCCGAACGCACTAGATCCCAGGGATGTATGACCGGGTCGGCACGTAGCGCTCTTCGTATCCCCTCGTCTGCTCTTTAAGCCACTTCCACTCCTCTGGAGTGAAGACAGGGATATCTGACATCGAATCCGTGTCCGGCAGCCTGGCACTCGGCGGCACGGCGCCAGCGGCACCATCCCGCGAACGATCCGATTCCTTCTCGCCCACGACCGAGTGCTCCCAGAGAGACGGTAGAAGCGCACAGATGGAGACCAGTGGGCCCGATGCCGGGAAAGGCCGGACCATGAGCTACGCAATTGGCCAGCCCGAGGGCCTGGTTTGGCTTGAAGAATAGTTGGGCGGCAACGTGGCTACGAACGTATCAGCTGCCTTTTTTATGCTTGTGAGGCTTTAGCGAAGGCGTATTTCCAGGCGTTTCCTTGTTATCTCGCCGCCGCTGATCCGGCTTCCCCGTCGATTTAGCAATTGGTTTTGGACCCGGTTTGATCGCCATGACTACTCTCCTTGGGCTGTGAGCTTTTCGGTGATCTGCGCACTGTACCGCTCAGCGCCAACTGGTTGCCGACGTGATGGCGCATCACCGCATGGTTTACCTGATGAGGCCCGTCGTCAAGCGCCAACCGTCGAGGGACGAATGCCGGCGGCGTCCATCCTGGACAGCCGACAGGAGCGTCCCGCGCGGACGCGGGCATAGCCCGGCGCCCGCGCTGCAGGCGACGCCTTGGGGACAGTTGCCGGCGGCGTCCGTGCTGGACACCCGGTCTGAGCGTCCCGCCCGGATGCGGCTGTGGAGGAAGGCCGGGTCCGATCGTCAATGATTTGGCGTGCAGAATTCCCTCCAACTTTGGACGAGGTCGCTTGCTGTTCTTCTCGAGGGTTCCAACCCGCCCCTCAAGGAGTCCGCAATGCCCAAGTTGTCGCCGATATCAGAACGCGTGGCAAACGCCGTCACCCGGGCCTGCAAGTGCGCCCTACCGGATGCGCCAGATCTCGAGCGCCAAACGGCTGCCGCAGTCGCGGCGATCGCGTTCGGGCGGCAAGCGCGGACGGGGCGCTCAAGTCATTACAACCTCGACAGCTGGATGGACTGGTGGGAAGCCGGCGATCAACGGCATCTGCCCAGTTCCGCGGCGTCGGTACGGGCGTATCTTGACCATCTGGAACGGGTGCATCGGGCGCCGAGAACCATCAAGCGCGCCGTGTCGATCATCAAGATCTTCTTGAATACCCTCGGCTGGCCGGACCCCGGGGCGGCCGCGCCACTGCGTGCCATGTCAAAGCGCTGTATCGCTGCCGAGCAGGCTGGCTTGCGCACGAAACCGCCGACGACGCCCGTGGGATGGGCAGAAATTCAGGAATGCCTGTCCGTGGTGGACGCGAGCGACCAACTCGAAGTGAACGCCGTAGCGGCCATGCTGGTGCTGTATGACACGATGTCCCGCGAGGACGCGATCTTCGGTCATCGTGAGGGGCGGATCTGGCATGCGACCCCGCCTCCGCTTTCTGACCTTCGTCGACTTCCCGATGGGACGGGCCGGCTTCGGATCAGAACGCCCGCCCGCGCCGAAGCGTATCAAGACGCTGCACTCACCCCGCTAACCATGTCCTGGCTGGACATGGCTATCCAAGGGCGGCACCAGGACGCCAGCGCTCCCCTCTTCGTAAACCAGCGCGGCCAGGGTTGGACAACGGCAACCTGGCGTAACACCGCAACCAAGATACTGAAACGCGCAAAGGTGGCTGAGCGCGAAATTTCGGGGCGAGCGCTGCGTGTGGGCAAGGCCCTGGACCTGGCCCGAGCGGGAACCCCGCTGTCGGACATCCAGCGGGCCGGCTACTGGTCTACGCTCAGACGGGTCCGGCAGCTGATGAAAACCTACGCACCCTCAGATGCGACGCAACCGCATACGCGTGACCTTTTCGCGAGCGTAACTAGCTGTGGGAGGGCTATGCCCTTCCTCGCCGCCGGCGGTGGGGTATCCCAGGTCGGTGAGGATCAGCCTACAAACCGCGACTTGATCGAGGCCAGGTAGGCGATCACGTCCTCGATTCGGCCTTCGCCAACGAGTTGGAGCGCGGTCTTGTGGCCAAAGCTCGGGATAGGCTGGTTGCGAACGAAGAACGCGGCCTTCTCCGGATCCTGGTTCACCGCCATGGCCGCCGACCGCACGCGCAGCAAATTTACCAACGTCGCCTGCAGCTGCTTGTTTGCGGNNGGACACTGTTTCGATGCGCGTGCGAGAGATCTGCCAAGTCCTGGATCCGCAGCAGGAACTCGCGGGCAACGCGCGTGGGCGACTAAATCGGTTTCTCGCCGTCTTGGAACAAGGTGACGTCAGGCAGTGGACCCGCGGCGGTGGACATGGCGCCTCCCCTTCACGGCACAGTATGCGCACGGTACAGGCACAGCTCAAAGCGGCCCATTCTCCGTAGCCTCAGGCGGCGGCCACGCGGGTCTGGAAAGGTCTGGGCAGCAACCTCCCCGGCCTGGGTGGCCCCGTGGCGGGCCCGGTGGCATGCTCGCCTTGGCGACGCCGCAGCCCTTTTCGGTCGCAAGGGATGATTCACAGCCATGAAGCCACCCGCGCCCCGGTCCCTGGATGAAGAGATTCTCCAAGCGCACCACGACAGCCGCCACGAGGCAGCGCTGTTGCAGAAACTACTGACGGTTGCACTTTACGTGCACAGCCCGTTGGGCCCGCGTACCGGACGATTGAATATCTGCATGTTCGATCGTCCGGATGGGTTGCGGGTCATTCCGGTATTCACCGACATCAAGAAGGCCAAGAAGGCCGGTCGCGGCCGCGTAGTGAGCGTGCCCATCCAAGGACGTGCGCTGTTCGAGGCCACGCGTGGCGCCACCTTGATGATCAACCCCAACGACGTCTCCTGCACCCTCTATCCAGAGGAGATCGACGGGCTGCTGGAGAGCGGCGCCGTCGCCCACGTGGCGTCGTTCACCGTCGGCGAGGAAGAAGAGGTGCGCATTGGCGCGCCAACCACGCCATCGGACGCACTGGCCGCCTGTTTGGCACAGACGCTGTCGGGCCTGCACGTGGCCGAGCGGGCTTACTTGGGCGAGGCCCACTGGCGGGGGCGGGAGCCGGCGCTGGCGTGGTTTGTGGCCGTGGTGGCGCCCACGCACCATGGCGAACGCATCAGCCGCGCCATCGCCACCGCGCTCAACGCAATCGGTCCCCTGGACCGGGCCTTGGATGTCCATGTCCTCGACCCGGCGGCCGCGCTGCCCGATTGGATTGTCGAGCATGCGGTGGCGCCGATCTACGATCGTGAGAAGCCCCCGAGCGTGCGAACGACCGACAGCGGGCACGCGTAGCGGTGGCGTCGTGCCGGCGGACTCGCCGTCGTGGACGCTCGCCGGGTCGCCCGCCTCGCCCCGGGATCGCCACCGCCACTCAGGCGTCCGGAGCGCTTTTTGATTTGGAGGTGCGGCGTCGCGGGGGCGGAGTGGCCTTCTTGGTCGGCGTCGCCGGACTCTTCGCACGTTGTCGCTCGAGCAGCTGCGCCCGCGCGTGGGCCGCCGCGCTCTCGCGCTCGGCCCGATGCTGGGCGACTTGGGCAGCGCGCAGGGCCTGCTCGGCGCTGCGCAGGGTGGCCGCGTGCTCGCGGGCCTGGGCGGCCAGTTGCGCCTTGATCGCTTTGAGCTCTTGGCGGAGCCGATCGACCTCGGCGTAGGCGCGGTCCTCCGCCTGGCGACCGTGCGCCTGCAGGGCCTCGCGTTCGGTGGCGGCTGCGGCGCGCTCGGACTCGGCCTGCTGCACCACGGCGTGGTGCTGGTCGAGGGTGGCGTCCAGGCGCGACGAGAGCGCTTGGAGCTCGGCCTGTTGGGACGCTACCTGGCGCTGTAGATCGCTGTTGCGTTGGTCGCTCATCACCAAGGCGGCGTAGTGGGCTTCGGCCTCCCCCTTGGCGGTAGCCAACTGCGTTTCCAACGCCGCCCGCGCCGCGCGGTCGTTGGCCATCGCCGTTTCGGCCTTGGCCAGGACGTCGGCGAGGGCGGCTCGTTCGGGCGCTACCACGGTCTCGGCATGCGCCTGCCCGGCCGCGAGCGCGGCTTCCCAGACCTGGGCGAAGGCCTCCCCGACCGCCTCGGGCACCGCCGGCAACGCCAGCCGCTGGGCCAGGCGCTGCGCCAGCTGGGACCACCAGGCCTCCAGCAGCGGGCCGATGGTGTTGGGCGAGCCCCGCCCGAGCGCCAGGCGCACGCGTTCGACGGTGGGCCGTTCGCCGGCGGCGAGCAGCGCGTCGGCGGCCTGGTGAATGTCCTGCTGCGAAACCCCTTTGGCCACGGTGTTCTCCTTGCGACGCGGGCGCCCTACTCCACTGGACAACTACCGCCGATAAGATATATTTATCGGCAGTAGCGTCCCGTGTTTGTATCAAACCATATGTAGTATGTAGCATAACTATGGCCAAATCCCGCCTCCCCGTGTCCCCCGCCGACGCCGCCCGGCTCCCGGCCGATCTGGCCGCCAGTGCTGCCGCCGCCGTGCAGGACATCCTGGCCGAGGCGGCCTCGGCCAACACCACCCGCAGCTATGCCAGCGCCCTGCGCTACTGGGCCGGCTGGCACCTGGTGCGCTTCGGCCAGCCGATCACGGTCCCGGTGTCGGAGGCGGCGGTCGTGCAGTTCATCGTCGATCACGTCGCCCGCAAGGCCAAAACGGGCCTGACCTGGGAACTGCCGCCGGCCGCCGATGCCGCGCTGGTCGCGGCGCGGATCAAGGCCCAGGCGGGGCCGCTGAAGCTGAGTTCGGTCACGCACCGCGTTGCCGTGCTCTCGAGCCTGCACGCGCTCAAGAAGCAGCCCAACCCGTGCGAGCAGCCGGCCGTGCGCCATTTGCTGTCGCGAGCCCGCCGCGCCGCCATCAAGCGCGGCGAGCGGCCGACCAAGAAGACCGCGATCACGGCCCCCGAGCTCGAGGCCATGCTCGCCACCTGCGAGGACTCCCTGGAGGGGCTTCGGGACCGCGCCCTGCTCTGCTTCGGCTTCGCCACCGGCGGCCGGCGACGCAGCGAGATCGCCGCAGCGCAGCTGGCGGATCTGCGCCGGGTCGACGCCGACACCTACGTTTACCGCCTTGAGCACAGCAAGACCCAGCAGGCCGGCCCGACGACGGGCTCCACCCCCGACAAGCCGTTACTGGATGTGGCCGCACACGCGATGTCGGCCTGGCTGGCGGCGTCGGGCCTGACCGACGGGCCGATCTTTCGCCGGCTGTGGGACACCCGGCTCGGCGACGGGCTCTCGCCCAAGGCGGTCGGCGCCATCGTGCAGCGCCGGGCGGCCTTGGCGGGACTGGCCGGCGATTTCGGCGGGCACAGCCTACGCTCGGGCTTCATCACCGAGGGCGGCCGCCAGGGCATCGCCCTGCCCGCCCTGATGGCCATGACCGAGCACCGCTCGCCGGCCAGCGTCATCGGCTACTTTCAGGCAGGGACGGTCACCGACAACCCGGCCGGACGCCTGCTGCGGCCGAAGCAGAACCAGGCCCGGTCCTCGGAATAGACATCCGCTGTCAGTCGCCGCGAAAACCACGACGGCCGAGCGCGCTTGACGGTGACTGAAGCCTGCCTGAGCTGTCCTGCGGGGGCGCTTGCTCGAGTTTGGGGGCTATGCTTTAGTCCGCTCAACAACTAACCCGGTCTGACCGCTTCGACAAGAACGAAGGGGCGGCCGGGTGCAAAAGCCGCCGACAGGCGGTTTTTGCGTTTCTGGGCCGGTAACTAGGCTGGTTGTTTCGATGACGCTGCGTACCCGGGTCTACGTCGATGGCTACAACCTCTAACTACGGCTGCGTCCGCAAGACAGCGTACAAGTGGCTGGACATCCGTGCCCGCGCGGCGCAGATCCTCGCCACGATCCGGCTCGATGTCGACGGCGTGCCGGCGACCTTCGACCTCGACCCATTGGCCATCAAATACTTCACGGCCGCGATCTTGAAGAACTTCGCACGCCACGAAGACTCGGTGCCCAGTCAGGCTGGCGTATCACCAGGCCTTGCGTGGCCACCTGGGTCCCGCCGTGAGCCCGATCGAAGGTTACTTTGCCGCGGAGTCGGCGCGAGCGCATCGCCATATCAAAGGGCGGCTCGCGCGGGACTGCAAACTCGTGGACATCTGATTCAGGCGCTGGTCGACTTTGACCTCTGCGCCTGTCAAAGCTGACCAGCGATTCTGGTGTTGACCGAGCCACCCCACCGGGGCGGCGGCGACTGGCATCTCCTGATGTGGCCGACTTCGGCCAGGAGCGGAAGTTGGGCGCGGCGCGCAGTCGCCATGGCGTTGGGCGCCTTGTGCAGGTGGTAATCACCACCTTATTTGGCGCCCCCACGTAGCCGACGAAAGCTATAGGGACTTACATCCAAAGCAGAGCGAAACTTGCATCTGCGCGGAAAATGATTTGAGTATCGTCCAAACGAGCCGTCGCACTTGATGTCCCCGAAGCCGCCTCCGAGCCTTTAATCCCTGGCCGCGCCACTCATAGGGCAGCGAGAGGCGTTATGGATCATCGTGTGGCGTGGCTCTTGTTACGCAGCTTCAATCCTTTCCATAGGCGTCCAAGTCGATGCCACAGCGGCCGGGCGCCAGGATGTTGTTCGGGTCCAGCGCACGTTTGATCGCGTGTTCCACGTCCCGCTTCACCGGGCCATAGCTGCGGGCGACGCGGTCCTGGAATCGGGTGTTGACCCGGTAAACCGCGTATCCCTCCTTCTCGAACTCGTCCAGCAGCTCGTTAAAGCAGGCGTCGGCGCGCCGGGTTTCTTCGGCATCCACCCGGTTGTAGAGAACGTCAATGACATGGTGCATGTCGCGCGGCGCGACAATGAACTCGGCCACGTAGTCCAGGCCGTGCTTGTGCAGGATGCGCTTGGCCATCGCTGCCTGCTTCCGGCACTCGCTGCCGCGCGCCTCGCTGACCGGCGCGAACCACATCGAGCCGCCGCCGCCGCGCCAGTTGTAAAGGCCGAACTCCTGCAGGTTGGGAACGCCCGACATGAGTTCGGCGCGGTACTTGAATGGCTGGGTATTGCCCGCCTCTTCCTGGGTCACGATCCGTCCCTTGCCAAGCTTCCCGAATGCCTCGGCGACGACCTTCCAACTCGCATCCACCTGCTCTTGGGTGCCATACAGCGCGGCATACAGGTTCCACGCGCCCATGCCCGTATCGTCCTGCATCTTCTTGAGGATCGCGTCGGGCGTGTGGCCTGGCTCGCTGGTGTAGCTTAAGCGTCGCAGGTGGGCGCTTCCGGCCTCCCACAGGATGTTGGCGACCACGACGGAGTTGGGGATCGTTCCCGAGATTCGCAGCGGCCGCAGGATGTCCACGATCTCGACGATGTCCTCTTCGTTGTCGAAGATCACCTCGAATGGCTTGAACACCGGCGGCTTGGGCGTCAGCCAGAAGCCCATCTTGGTGGTGATGCCGTAGTTGGACTGGGTGAACATGCCGTCCAGCGTGGGGCCGTAGCCCCACTTGAAGATCTGCCAGGTATTGCTGCCCTGAACGCCACCCATGCCGGTGCGGTAGACCTCGCCGTTGGCGAGCACGACTTCCATGCCGCATTGCATCATGAAGTGCTCGCCGTAAGGCGTATACCCGACCCCGCGATCCATCGTATTGCCCACGGGGCCGGCTATCGCCGAAGGTGCCGGGAAGGAAAGCATCAAGGGGTAGTTGTTCTCCTGGATGTGATCGTAAAGCTGCTGGTAGGTCACGCCAGGCTCCACCAGCGCGTAGCACATCTCCGGGTCCATCTTGAGGATGCGATTCATCTTCTTCAGGTCCAGGATGACCTGGCCGCGCTGCACCGGCGCGGCCGACCCGTAGCCGAAGTTGCGTCCGGTGGAAATCGTGTGGATCGGGATCCGATGCTCGTTGCAGATCTTCACGATGCCCTGAACTTCTTCCACCGTGGTGGCCGTAAGCGCGGCCGAAGGCGCGTGGTCGGCGGTTTCGGCCGACATCATCACCTTGCCGTAGGGAAGCAACTGCTCGGGCCGGGAAAGTACGTTCGCGTCGCCCAGCAGCGTGCGGAACTTGACCAGAGCCTGGTCGAACTGTTCCTTGGTAATACCGCGCGGCAACACGCCGCCATCTGTCGCAGCCATGGATTTGACTCCTTCAAGCCTGGATCAGGAAAGACACGAAACTGCCGAGCAGCGGAGAGCCGGGCGGTGACGGCGACAGCTTGCCGGCCCGGGCGGGCAGGCCTAGCCCGCCGATCAGGTAACCCAGCTCAGTTGCCCAGGACTCTCTCTGTCCCGCCTTCGCGTCGCCCAGCTGCCGGGCGCACTCTTCGGTCTCAGGCGTAGCCTGGCAGCCATGCCGCACCGCGCCCGGACCGATGCTGTGCTGGCCAAGCCAAGGCATGTCCCTGCCGGCACCGCGGACTGAAGCAATCAGCGGCGTGGACACGGCATCATCGAGCAGGCCAATGATGCGCGGCGTGCTTCTTCCCCGCAGCAAGCCCTCGAATTCGTGAAGGAACGAGAGATCGCCGCGCGCCTGGCGCACAACCAGCGACGAGGCACCCATGGCCGCGCGTACCCCGTGAACGAAGGCCATGCCGCCCTCCCCGCATGGAACGAGCACCAGCGTGGGTCTTGCGACGGCCGGAGTGGCCGCGGCCATGAGCGGAATGCCGCCGACCAGCGCGGGCGCGGCCAAGCCGCCCCACGCCAGGCCCTTGAGGACCGTGCGACGGGTGATCGTCATGGCTTGTCTCCGGTGGGCGGGGCCGGCGGCGGAAGGCTGGCAAGGTACTTGCTGACTTCCGCCAGTGACAGGTCATCGACGTGCGACTCGGGAATGGCCGGCATCGCGTTGAGGCCATTGCGGACGATGACTTTCAGGTACTCCACCGGAAGCTCGCGGCCTTCCAGAACCGTGCCCACGCCGACCGCGGGCTTGTGGCAATGGCCGCAGACCTTGTCATAGACCTCCTGGCCGCTGCGCCACTGCGGCGCNNATGCGCGCTCGCAGCGAGCAGTGTCAGCAACAAGGCCCAGGCCGCGGGCCATCCTGCTCGGCGGACATAAGTGGAGGAATGCTTCATGGCTTGCTCCTTGTCGATGCAAGCGGTACGGCGCCGGCGCCCCCGGCGCGGGTAAGGCAGCCTGCCTCAGGGCATGCGCAGCACCGGCTTGATGGTCACGCCGGTCTTGGAGTCTTCGAAGGCCTGGTTGATGTCCTCGAACGCATAGAACTTCACCAGCTTGTCGAAGGGGAACCGGCCAGCCTTGTAGAAGTCGACCAGTTGGGGAATGAACACCCGCGGCACCGAATCGCCTTCGATGACGCCGATCATGCTCTTGCCTTCGGCCATCAGGTCGTTGTGCACGTCGATTTCCATCTTCGGGGTCACGCCGACGATCGCCGCGGTGCCGAGCGGGCGCAGGGCGTTGAGGCATTGCCGCACCACGGGTGGTGCCCCGGTGGTTTCAACGGCGAAGTGGCTGCCGCCACCGGAAACGGCCTTGATCTCTTTGACCACGTCCACCTTTTTTCCATTGAAGGCATGCGTGGCGCCCAGTTCGCGGGCCAGCTCGAGGCGGTTCTCGTGCACGTCCACCGCGAATATTTGCGGACACCCGGCGATCTTCGCCGCCATGATCGCGCTCAGCCCAACGGCGCCGCAGCCGTAGACGGCGATGGACGTGCCGAACGCCGGCTTGAGCCGGTTGAGCACGGTACCCGCACCGGTCTGGATGCCGCAGCCCAACGGCCCCAGCAGCGCCAGATCCACGTCCTTTTCGACCTTCACCACGTTGCGCTCGTGCGCCACGGCGTACGTGCCGAAGGACGACTGGCCGAAGAAGGTGGAAAGGTCGACCTTTCCCTGGTGCAGGCGCGCCGTGTCGTCCTCCATTCGCCCGCCGAAATTGAGCAGGTTGAAGGTATCGCAGACCGTGGGATGGCCCGTGAGGCAGTGGTCGCAATGCCCGCAGTGCGCAAAAGACATGACGACGTGGTCGCCGGGCACGACGCCGGTGACATTGGCGCCGACCTTCTCGACGACACCGGCGCCCTCATGGCCCA
>FSSH01000390.1_pt1 | contig 28311 bp, 28 predicted proteins | sample 1166101 | NCBI WGS metagenome assembly FSSH01 (sample SAMEA32972668, study PRJEB13176) | freshwater metagenome | biome: Drinking water system; feature: Biomass in drinking water that filtered by 0.45 um membrane; material: drinking water | place: USA | collected 2012-12-20 | depth 0 m
CGGTGAAGCTCAAGGTCTCACGCTGGATGGTGACAGGCGACAAGATGCCCCGTCGCGTGTTCAGACAATAAAGGGCGCTCGCGCTGGCAAAGCGGCGAGGCGGCAGGGCAGCGCTCGGCGAAGGCACAGCCGGGCGGCAGATTGAACGGGCTTGGTATTTCACCGACCAGCAGCGTCACCGCCTTGCGGTGTTTGGGATCGGGGACGAAATGGCTGTCCATAAGGGTTCGGGCATAGTGATGGCGTGCCTCAGCCCGTGCGCCGGGCAGTATCTCGACTACGCGACCAAGATACATCACCACGATCCGGTCGCAGAAATAGCGCACAAGGCTCAGGTCATGGGAGATGAAGAGATAGGTCAGCCCAAGATCCTGTTTCAGGGCTTCGAGCAGACCGATGATCTGTGCCTGGATCGAGACATCGAGCGAGGCGGTCGGCTCATCCAGCACGAGGAAGGACGGCGAGAGCGCCAGTGCGCGCGCAATGCCAACGCGCTGCTTTTGCCCGCCTGAAAGCTGGTGGGGATAGCTTTCAATCATGCGCGGGCTGAGGCCGACCTTGCTGATGAGTGCGATGAGCCGGTCTTCCTGTTCACCCTTGCCGAGCGCCACGCCCTGCACCTCGAATGGCTCCAGCAGGGCACGACGGATGGTGTAGCGCGGATCGATGGCGGAATAGGGATCCTGGAACACCATCTGCATGCTGCAGCGCAGCTTGCGCAGCTGTGCGGGGGCAAGACTCGCAAGATCGGCACCGTTGAAGAGGACCCTGCCTGCGGTTGGCTCGATCAGACGCAGGACAAGGCGGGCCAGCGTGGACTTGCCGCAGCCCGATTCACCCACCACGCCGGTTACCTTGCCGCGCGGCACATCGAGCGAGACCTTGTTGACCGCCCGCATGCTGCGCGCCGTGCTGAAGAGCCCGCCACTGGATTTGTACTCGCGTGTCAGGTCACGGACCGCAACCAGATTGTCGCTTGGCAATTGCGCCTGCGCCTCATCAGCCATGGGCGCTCACCTTGCCGGCGGCGTTGATTGCGGCATGGCAGGCTGCAAAGCCGGCGGCCTTTTGTTCGAGAGCCGGAATTGCGCCGGCGCAGATATCCAGAGCGTCAGCACAACGCGGGTGAAAGCGGCAGCCCGAGGGATAATCCATAACGGATGGTACCGCGCCGGGAATGCCCGTGAGGCTGCCTCGCAGTTGATCATGGCGCGGAATGCAGCGGATCAACTCGCGGGTGTAAGGGTGTTGCGGTTCACCGAAGATGGCATCAATGCCATTTCTTTCAGCTACGCGGCCCGCATAGAGCACCACGACCTTGTCGCAAGCCTGCGCCACCACCCCCATGTCATGAGTAATGAGCATCAGCGACAGGCCGCGCTCGCGGACCAGATCAACCACGATCTGGATAATCTGCGCCTGGATGGTGACATCCAGCGCTGTCGTCGGCTCATCGGCAATCATCAGCTCGGGATCAGCCGCCAGCGCCATGGCGATGACAACACGCTGCTTCATGCCGCCGGACAGCTGGTGCGGGTAATTGCCATGGACGGTCGCTGCTTCGGGAATACGCAATTGCCGCATGATGTCGATACTGCGTGCCTTGGCGGCAGCATCACTCAGGCCCAGATGAAGAATGCCCACCTGATCGATCTGGGCGCCGATGCGGATGATCGGATCGAGCGATGTCATCGGATTCTGGCTGATGAGCGCGATACGTCTGCCACGCAGGGCGCGATAGCGCGGCTCGGGCAAGGTAGCAAGATCGATACCGTCGAAGCGGATCGAGCCGGACGTCATCTTGCCGCCGATCAACGGCAAAAGACCCATGACGCTCATGGCGGTCAACGATTTGCCGGAACCGGATTCGCCGACCATGCCGACAATTTCACCCTTGCCGATGTCGAATGAAATACCATCGAGCGGCTTCAGCCGGCCGATGGACACGGACAGGTCGGTGACCGACAAAAGCGCCATCTCACGAATCCCTCAGCTGTCGGCGGATATCGAGCACGTCGATCACCGCATCGCCGAATAGATTGATGGCAATCACGGTGATGGCGATGGCGAGGCCCGGGAAGATGATGATCCATGGCGCGATGAATATCTGCGCCGTACCGCTTGACATCATGGCGCCCCAGCTTGGCGTGGGCGGCTGCGCGCCAAGCCCGAAGAAGCCAAGCGTTGCTTCTAGGATGATGGCATCACCGGTCGCCAGCATGCCGGCCACGATCACGGGCGTCAGCGCGTTTGGCAGAAGGTGCCGGAAGATGATGTGCGCATGGCCGGCGCCAAGGCTGCGGGTGGCTTCCACGTAGGTCTCGCTCTTCAGCGCCATGATCTGCACCCGCGTCAGCCGCGTGAACTGTGCAAGATAGGCAATCGAGATGGCGATCATCGTTGAGTTGAGCCCGGGACCGATAATCGCGATGAGGATGAGCGCGATCAGGATTTCCGGGAAAGACCAGGTCAGATCAACGGCTGCGGTCACAAGCCTGTCGAAGGCGCCGCCGAAATAAGCGGCGGTGGCGCCAAGGCTCATGCCGATTGCGACCGATATGCTGATCGCGGTGAGGGCAACGCTCAGCGAGGTGCGCGCGCCGTAGATCATGCGCGACAGCAGGTCACGCCCGAACTCGTCAGTGCCCATCCAGTTCTTCCAGGACGGGTTGAGATTGGCATCGCGCAGGCTCTGTATGTCATAGGCATAGGGCGCGATCAGCGGCGCAAAAACCGCGCAGATCATCACGACCAGCAGCACGATGGCCGATATGCCGCCGCGCGGGGACAGGAGGATCGTACGCAGGCTTGAGGATTTGACCATCAGCCTGTCCTCTCGCGAACACGCGGATCAATGAGGGCCTGAACCACATCCCCCAGCAAGGTACCCAGCATGACGGCGATGGCGAGCATCAGCAGGCAGCCCTGCACCACGGGATAGTCACGCTGGTTCAGCGAGGTGATAAGCAGGGAGCCGAGGCCGGGCCTGGCAAACACATATTCAATCGTCACAGCGCCACCCAGAATCCAGCCGATGCGCAAGCTCAGGATGGTGACCACCGGCAGGAGCGCGTGGCGCAGGATGTGCTGCAGATTGATCCGCCATGGTGGCACGCCCTTGGCATGCAGCATCATGACGAAATCGCGGCGCGATATGTCCATCATGGCAACGCGTGTCACGCGCGCGACAAGCGCCACACCACCCAGGCCGATGGTGAGCACGGGCAGCACCAGCGCGCTCCAGCTGCGCGCGCCCGAAACCGGAAACCAGCCAAGGTGCACGGCAAAGACGAGGATCATCAAAAGACCAAGCCAGAAGCTCGGCACAGTCGAGCCAAGGAGGATCACAGCCATCACCGTGCGGTCGACCCAGCTGTCCCGGCGAATTGCCGCAAGCGCTCCGGTTGCAATCCCCACGACGGTGGAGAACGCCAGTGCGAGTGACCCGAGGATCAGGCTATGCGGGAGGTTCTGCGCAATGAGGGAGGAGACGGGCTGGCGCAGGATGATCGCTTCGCCAAGATCACCCGTCATCAGCTTGCCGAACCAGATCGCGTACTGAACGATCAACGGCTTGTCGAGGCCGTATTTGGCGGTGAGTGCCGCCTTCTGCTGCGGGGTCGATCCGATCTGAACAATGTTGTCGATCGGATCGCCCGGCACCAGGTGGATGATCATGAAGATGATCACCGAAACAACCAGAAATACCGGAATGAGCAATACCAATCGCTTGATCAGGAAATTGGCCATTCCGGCTGCTTGCTGTCGGGCTCACATGAGCCTTACTTCTTTTCGATGTCGACGATGGTCTGGCTCTGCAGCCTTGTACCGCGCACGGTCGCCGGCATGGTGATGCGCGCTTGTGAATAGGCGAAATTCTGCACGGGCTGGTAGATCGGCGCGAACACGAATTGCGAGAGCAGGTTCTCGTGATAGGCGCGGAAATTGGCAACGCGCTCATCCCATGTCCGCGAACCCTTCATCGCCTTCTCGTTAAGCGCTTCAGACGTCGCATTGACCCACATGGAATGATTGGGATGGCCCGCACGCTTGCCGGCAAAGAACCAGTCGAGAATGTCGGCATTGGCCCAGGAATAAACCCTGACGGCGAGTTGGTGTTCGGTCTTCTTGCGATACTGCGCGGTGATCGTCGCCGCATCGAAGGCGGTGATATCGGTGCCGATGCCAACCGCCTTCAACTGTGCCTGCACGACTTCGGTGATGCGCTTGAATTCCGTGCCACTCTGGGTCCACAGCTTGACCTGAAGTCTGGTGCCGGCCTTGGCGCGAACCCCATCGGAACTCATCACCCAGCCAGCCTCATCAAGTGCCTTGCGTGAGCGGGCGGGATCATATGCGATCAGCAGTTTGGGATCGACCTTGGCTTCGGCCAGGCCGCTGATCAGGAAGGTGTGGGCCTCCTCGCCGACACCGCCAAAGAGGCTTGCGAGAATTTCCTTCTGATTGATGGCGAAGGCCATCGCCTCACGCACTTTGATATCGGTGAAGGGCTCGACCGAGGTGTTGATTGCGACGTAGTAAACCTCCGTGCCCGGAAGCGTGACGACCTTGGTTCCCTTTTCCGACGAAAGGCGCGGCAGGAAGTCGGTTGGTACGCTGAGCAGCATGTCGACGCCGCCCGTCTTCAGCTCCAGGAATGCCGTTGAATCCTCGGCGATTTCACGCAAGGTGATTTTTTTCAGTTTGGCCGGCCCCTGGTTCACCGAAAGATCCGACGCGGAGTTGTAGGCCTCGTTGCGCACCAGCACCGTCTGCTGGCCAACAACAAAGCTCTCCAGCTTGAAGGGGCCGGTGCCAACCGCGCCCGTGACGCCGAATTTGTCGCCCAGCTGGTCAAATGATTTGGGTGAGGGAATTCCCATGAAACTCGACGCCATGTTGAACAGCATGTTCGGGTCAGGGTTTTTCATCGTGAATTTGACCGTCAGATTGTCGATGACATCCACCTTGTCGATCGCATCGGTCATGAAGGCGTTTTCAGTGCCCAGGAACTTGGGCAGCCACCAGACGATTGTCGCCGCATTGAACGGTTCGCCATCATGAAACTTGACGTTGGGCCGCAGCTTGAAGGTCCAGGTCAGGCCGTCCGCTGACGTTTCCCACGATGTCGCAAGCTGGCCATGGAAGCTCTGGTCTGCGTCCTGGATAACCATGCGGTCGAAGATCAGGGTGGTGGCGGCGTTGAGACGCGTGCCCAGGATCGGATTGTAACTTGGCGCACCGACGTCGCGCGCTGGCATCACGAAGATTGCCTCCTGCGCCATCGCGGAAGCGCTGGGTGCGAGAGAAAGCAAACCGGCCGACAGAAGCGCCGATCCGGACAAGAGCATCGCCTTGGCAGTGTAGCGCATTGTGGTTTTCCTTTGCTGGACGTCGGTTGATGGACAGGTCAGATTTAATCCCCCGTGACAGGCCCGCTCGGGTCACCCACATGGCCCGTGAAGCGGTTGAAGAGGCGGGCAATCGCGTCCATCCGCTGCTCGACCTGCGGGCCAAGCTCGATGAAAACACTGTTGACAAGAAGGTTCGCAAGGCTCGCCATCTGGGCGGTTGAATCCCAGAACAGATTGAACTCGGTCGGCACGACGAGCATTTCGTCAACCACCTCCCGGCCCCAGTCGCAGAAGGCATCGGTGATCAGCGTCGTGGGGATGCCTGCCGCTTTCGCTTCGACAGCCAGAAGTTTGGCCATGCGCGAATAGCGTCGCGCCTCAAAGATCACCAGCGTCGGCTTGTCTGCCGCCGATGCCGCGTCTGACAGCAGCAATTCACTGAAGTTTCCGCCAGCCAGATCAAGCAGATGCACACTGTCACGCAGATATTGCAGCTGATTGACAAAAATCTGAGCCATGCCGCGCTCGGTCTGAAACCCGGCCGCGAAAACGGCGGGGCGTCGCGCCAACCGGTCGACCACGCGGCGCCATTCGGGTGTTCGCGCCAGCTCATAAACCGCCACCAGAGCGGCAATTTCCATCTGCAGGCCAGCACCCAGCTGGTCCTCGCCCGCCTGCGCGCTGCGCTGAAAATCACGCAGCCGATCGCTGATCAGCCATGGCCGGTCGCCGATATCCTGCTTGAGATGGTCCTTCAGATCCTTGAAGCTGGCATAGCCCAGGGCGCGGCAAAAGCGCCCGACCGTTGGTTCGCTGACCTGAACTTTTTCTGCAAGGCTGGCGGCGGTCTCAAAGGGAATGCTGTTCAATTGGGACAGCATATAGCTCGCAATCGCCTTGTCCGCCTTGGAGGCGGTGGACAGGCACTCTGACAGACGATTACGGACAGAGCCTACCATGTGAGCTCCAGAACTTCGGCTCCCTATGAAGTAATATATCTTTCAAATAGTCAAACTATTTTTGTTTTCTTGCAATTTATATCGAAGCACGTTGTGATGATGGCCGGCCACGGGAGGGCTTCGGTTCATCAATGTACGATTATGTGGTCATCGGCGCGGGAATCTCGGGCACGTCAGCAGCCTATGAGCTCGCAGCGCATGGCAGCGTGCTGCTGATCGAAGCGGAAATGGCGCCCGGTTATCACAGCACCGGGCGATCGGCAGCTTTGTTCACGCGCAACTATGGCAACCCGGTCGTCCGGCGGGTCAATCAGGCAAGCCATGCCTTCTTTCTCAATCCACCTGATGGTTTTTGTGAGCACGCGCTCCTGACGCCGCGAGGCTCATTGACGGTCGCATCACCAACGCAATTGGCCGGGCTTGACGCCATATTGGCGCTTTCATCACCGGGACATGAGATCGAGGCAATCAGCGTTGTCCAGGCGTGCGCACTGGCGCCGCTGCTTCGACCTGAGACGATCGCCTGCGCGGCCTTCGAGCGGGGCGTCACGGATATCGATGTGGCCGGTCTGCATCAGGGTTATCTGAGAGGCTTCAAACAGCGTGGCGGCACGTTGGTGTGCAACAAGCGTGTTGACCACCTGGAACGGGCCAATGGAGGCTGGAGGATCATAGCCGGCGATGTCGATGTTCTGGCGCGGATCATCGTCAATGCTGCAGGCGCCTGGGCTGGACGGATCGGTGCCATGGCCGGCGCCGCGCCGATTGGCCTTGTCCCGCGCAAGCGCACCGCCATCATCGTGGACGCGTCCGAAGACATGAAGACCCATGACATGCCGGCCATCGATTTTGTCGGCCACGATGCCTATCTGAAACCGGATAGCGGGCGGATCATGGCCTCGCCAGGCGACCAGACACCGAGCGAACCCCAGGATTCCCAACCCGATGAATACGACATCGCGGTGGCTGTCGACTGGCTTGAAACCGAAACGTACCTGAAGGTCAAGCGCATTGGCAGCAGCTGGGCCGGTTTGCGCTCCTTCGTGAGCGACGAGCGACCGGTCGTTGGCTTCGACACCCAGGCAGACGGTTTTTTCTGGCTGGCCGGCCAGGGTGGCTACGGCATCATGATGGCTCCGGCGTTAGCGCGGGCGGCGGCGGGGTTGATTGTTGCCAATGCGCTGCCAGAGCGACTTCTGGAGGCGGGGCTCACGGCAGCCGATATCGGTCCACGACGATTGGCGCAGCCGGCTTAACGGTATGATCAGATATGACCTTGCGCCCGTTTGATCGGCAAACGCGAATAGAGCACATTGCGCTCACACGGAATCGCAATTCTCTCTCAACCTTATTGTTTTCGCATGCTGTGATCGAAAAACCGGTTCCCATTTTTTCGCGGCATGCTTTAGCCGCTGTGTCCGCCATCGACCGAAAGGATCTGCCCGCTGATCCAGGCGGCCTGATCGCTTGCCAGAAAGGCAACCGCGTGTGCGATGTCCTCGGCCGTTCCAAGGCGGCGGGCGTGGATGGACGAGACCAGCCGCGCCTGCCCCTCTGCTCCATAAGACTGCCATTGCCGTTCCGTCGTCGGATTGGAGCGCACGAAGCCCGGCGCGATAGCGTTACAGGTGACGCCTGAGGGTCCCAGATCCTGGCTTAACTGTTTCGTCAGCCCGACAAGCGCGTGTTTTGCCGCCGTGTAAGCCTGAATGCCGGTCAGGCTCGGGCGCAAACCCGCACCCGACGCAATCATGATGATGCGGCCATAGCTGTTGCGGCGCATCGGCGCTGAGGCAGCCTGGGCCAGCCAGAAGGCGCCATCGACATTGGCGGCGAATATCGCCCGCCAATCGTCCTCACTCACCTCCTCGATCGGCCGCCCGACCTGACCACGCACACCGCCGGCAGCATGGACCAGAATGTCGAGCCGTCCTTTCTGCGCCGCAATCGCCTCCACACCCTGCTGCACGGCAGCGCGATGACCCACATCGAGAGGGAGCGCGGCCAGACCTTCCTGTGCACAAAAACTCACAAGCCGCGCTTCGTCGATATCGCTCGCGACGACATCGGCCCCTGCTGATTTCAGCATCCGGGCGATCGCCTGGCCGATACCTTGTGCGGCACCCGTGACGAGGGCTACGCGGTTGTCGAAGCGGATGTGCATGTATCGATCAAGAGCTGAAAGGTTGAGAAAGCCATCGGTGCTGTTCCCTCCTCGAGGGCGTGGATGAGTTCGACAAGCCGCGATAGTGCCGGCGTTGGCACGCCCGCCTGTGCCCCAAGCCGGACGATGATGCCGATCTGCGGATCAATCTCCGTCCTGCGCTTGCGCACCGCCAGATCACGATAAATGCCGCTATGAGTTTTGGCGGTGTGCCGGTTGAACTCGGCCAGCGCTGCGATTGAAGCGCGTGCGCCGGCGCTCGATGCGCCCGGCGCGAAGGCGGCAGGATCAAAGCCGTTGAAGCCAACCGGCGTGACGCCACGTCGTGCCGCAACCGCCATCATCTCGCGCGCCAATTGATCAAAAACAACGAAGCGGCGCGGATCGTCGAAATTTTCCGTCATAGAATCGGGCGTGAGGGCAGTTGCAAACAACATGGCGCCATAGGCAAGCTTGCCCCATAGAAAGCCCCAGACATTATCGGTCAGGACAGCGACAGGCTCGAAGCGGCGCAACAGATCATGCATATGGCGCGTGCGCGGCTGGATCGGCCCGTCAATCTCGCCGACGACGACAGCCCCACGATTGCCAAACAGCACCTCGCCCGGCCCCAGCCAGTCAGCGCCGAAATTGACAAAGCAGCCCATGGTCCGATGGGCCCCGAGCGCTTCGGCGATGGCGATTTCATTGAGCCCGTTCTGCGCTGAAAGCACATAGCCGCCATCAGACAGATGCGGCGTCAGCATGGCGAGCGCATTATCTGTCGCCTGAGCCTTCACCGCAAGCACGATGATATCGAACCGACCATTGAGTTCATCGGGAATGCAGGCTGGAACGAGTTGGGTGAACGTCTCAACCGGGCCGCTGACATGAAGGCCCCGTGTGCGGCAGGCTTCCACATGATCAGCCACGATATCAACGAGCAGGAGCGGCACGCCCGCCCGCGCCCAATAGGCTGCAAGCGTGCCCCCGATCGCGCCACCGCCCCACACCAGAACGGGGCGGTCGGCGTTCATTTGGCGGGCTTGATGTTCATGGCAAGCGTATCTTCGTCAACCCGCGGCTTGATTGTCACCTTGTCCTTCTGCATCGCCCAGGCCGACCCCACGGCTACAATCGGCAGGCGCTGGCGATCCTTCTCGACAATCGCATTCACATCCTCAAGGTCCTTGCGCCGCTTGCCTTCGTCCATCTCGATAGCGGCCGCCTGAAGCAGCCTGTCGGCTTCAGGGTTGATGTAGCCCAGCACGTTGAAAGCGCCCATCTTGCGCTCCTTGTCGTTGGAATGGGCAAGAGACGAGAGCGTATAATGCGCTTCGCCCGTCAGCGTTCCCCAGCCGGACATGGAGACGGAATATTCGCCGCGCGTACGGGCGGGGAAAAAGACAGCAGCCGGCTGGGCATTGGCTTGCGCCTCAACCCCGATTGCCGCCCACATCTGGGCAATCGATGTCCCCACCTGGCGGTCACCCGGCAAACGGTCCTGGGTAAAGGCAAATTGCAGCTTGAAGCCGTTGGGATAACCAGCCTCTGCGAGACGTTTCTTTGCCGCTGTGACATCGTATTTGCGTTCGCCAAGCGTCTTGTTGAAGCCGAAGATCGACGGCGTCACCAACTGGTTCACCGGTTGGCCAAGCCCTTCCATCGCCACCTCAGCCAGCGCCTTGCGGTCGATGGCAAGATCAAGCGCCTCGCGCACCCGCACATCCTGCAACGGGTTTTTGTCAAGTGCCGCCCCATCCCTGGCCGTGATCGTCGGCGCCTTGTCGCGCACATCAAACTCGATGTTGAAAACATAGACGGTATCGATTGTCTGCACGCTGAGCTTGGGGTCACGCTTCAGAGTTGCCACATCACTTGCGGGGACGCGGGTGATGAGATCGAGCTGACCGGCCTTGAGCTGCGCCACACGTGCCGCGTCATTGGCAATTTCCTTGCGTACATGGCGCGCCCAGGGTTCCTTCTCGCCCCAATACCCGTCGAAACGGTCAAGCACGAGATCGCCCTTGGGCTGCCAGGACACATATTTGTACGGGCCTGTGCCAATGGCGGATTTGCCGCTGTTGAACGCCTCATTGGCGCTTTCCTTGGTGAGGCCCGCTGCCGCTTTGGCCGACACAATAAAGAGGCGGATGAAATCATTGGGCAGATTGGGTGCCGGCCCGTCGGTGATGATGTGAACCGTCAGCGGATCGATGATTTTCGTTTCCTTGACGCGGCGCACGTAGATGGTTGTCGGGTTCGGCCCGGCCACGAGCGGGATGCGTTCGATGGAGAATTTGACGTCGGCTGCGGTGAGATCCGAGCCATCGTGGAATTTCACACCGGGACGCAACTTGAACTCCCAGGTTGTGGTGTCGATTGCCTTCCAGCTCAGCGCCAGGCGTGGCTCAAGCTCAAGCCCGTCGCCCGACCACACCAGCGTATCGAAGACATGCTTCAACGCTTCGGCATGCGTGCCGGTCGCGGTGAAGTGCGGGTCAATCGAATCAGGTCCGCCTCTGACGCCGATCGTCAGGGTCTGGGCGACAGCACTTGTCGACAGAACGGCTGCAACCGCCACAGCCAGCCAAAAGGGTCGCATGCAAGCCTCCTCAAGTGTCGCCCGCGCACGTCTGCGCCGGCATTCAATCGGCTATTCAATTCGTGCTGTAGCCCATAGTCAATTGCTCGCTTGCACATTAACTTGACAATCATCCAACATCCGGTCGACTTGCCATTGGACATCAGCGGATTTCAATTTCAGGCCGAGCCGGAGAGAAAACCGATGCGCATCGCCGACATGAACTGGATGCAGGTTGCCGCCCACGCGGCCCATGATGATCGCGCGGTCCTGCCCATCGGCTCGACCGAGCAACACGCCTATCTCAGCCTCGCGGTTGATGCGATCCTTGCAGAGCGCGTGGCTGTCGAGGCAGCCGGCCCGCTCGCGATCCCGGTCTTTCCAACGATCAATTACGGGCTGACACCCAATTTCGTCGATTACCCCGGCACCGTCACGCTGCGCATGGCGACACTGTGCGCGCTCATCACCGACATTCTCGATGGTATTGTGCGCTCAGGCTTCAAGCGCATCATCATCGTCAACGGCCATGGCGGCAACTCGCCCGCTCACGGCGCCGTGCTCGAATGGCTTGATCATCATCGTGGCGTCCAGGTCAAATGGCACAATTGGTGGAACGCGCCGGCGACGTTTGCCAAGGTGCAGGCCATCGATCCGCTGGCCTCGCATGCCTCGTGGATGGAAAATTTTCCGTGGACGAGGCTTGGCAACATCGCCATGCCTGACACCCGCAAGCCGATGCTTGATCTTGCACATTTTTTACAAGTCGACCCCGGCAGAAAGAAGGAACTTCTGGGCGATGGCAATTATGGCGGCCTCTATCAGCGCAGCGATGAGGATATGCTCGCCCTGTGGCAGGTGGCGATTGAGGAGACGCGGGCGCTCATGACGGATGGCTGGCAATGACGCGCCGGCCCCGATGCTAGGGTTTATCCTGCAGCGTTTCTTCCAGGCACTGGTCGTGATGCTGGTGATCTCCCTGCTCGTGTTCGTCGGCGTCTACGCCGTCGGCAACCCCATCGATGTCGTGCTCTCTCCTGACGCGACGCAGGCCATCCGCGACCAGACCATCCGTGCCTATGGCTTCGATCAGCCTTTATGGAAGCAATATGCCGATTTCCTGACCCGGCTGCTGCATGGCGATTTCGGGCGCTCCTTCAGCTACAACATGCCGGTGCTCGATCTGATCTTCTCCCGCTTGCCGGCAACGCTCGAATTGACGCTGGCGGCCGTTCTTGGCGCCACCTTCATCGGCGTGCCGCTTGGGATGTATGCCGGCTACCGGCCGGACAGTCTTGCCGCCAAACTCATCATGGCGATCTCGATCCTCGGCTTCTCGGTGCCGACCTTCTGGATCGGCCTGGTGCTGATCTTCACCTTTGCCGTCACCCTTGGCTGGCTGCCGGCAGGAAATCGCGGGCCGACGGCAAGCCTCTTTGGCATCGAGTGGAGTTTCCTGACGCTTGAAGGTCTGAGATTTCTTTTTCTGCCGGCGCTCAATCTCTCGCTGTTCAAGTTCGCGCTCATGGTCCGTCTGGCACGGTCCGGCACGCGTGAATTGATGCTGAGTGATACCGTCAAATTCGCCCGCGCGGCGGGCGAAAGTGAAGGGACGATTCTTGTCCGACATGTTTTTCGCTTGATCCTCATTCCCATCGTCACCGTCTTCGGGCTTGAGTTCGGCTCAACGCTTGCCTTCGCGGTGGTGACCGAAACCATCTTCTCCTGGCCCGGTGTCGGCAAGCTCATCATCGATTCCATCTCAACCCTCGATCGCCCGGTCATGGTTGCCTATCTGATGCTGGTCGCCTTCCTCTTCATCGCCATCAATTTCCTCGTCGACATTTCCTATGTGGTCCTCGACCCGCGCCTGCGTGCGAGGCGGGTATGAGCACGCCCGATTCACCGTTGCGGCGTTTCGCTGCCGAGTTCTGTGAGAACCGCATCGCGCTTGCTGCCCTCGTTGTCGTGGTGGTCATCGTTGGTATTGCCATCATGGCGCCGTTCATCACCGCGCAGAACCCCTATGATCTCGCCACCCTCGTTCTGACGGATGCCCGCCGCCCGCCCGGTTTTGTCGGCAGCAACGGCTTCACCCATTGGCTGGGCACGGACGCGCAAGGCCGCGATCTTTATTCAGCCATCGTCTACGGGTTGCGTATTTCCATGCAGATGGGGCTGGTGGCGGGCACGGTCGCGCTGGCGATAGGCGCGACGCTTGGCACGTTTGCGGCCTATGTCGGGGGCAGGCGCGAAGCTTTCATCATGCGCCTCGTTGATCTGCAATTATCGTTCCCGGCGATTTTGCTGGCGCTGGTGCTGGCAGCTCTCCTCGGTCAAGGGAAATGGCAACTCATCATCGCTCTCATTGCTGCGCAATACGCCTATTTCGCCCGCACCGCGCACGGGGCAGCAGCAGCCGAACGTGCCAAGGATTACATCGCCGCCGCCCTGTCGACGCCGCTTCCCGCAGTGCAAGTGATCTTCCGCCATCTTCTGCCCAATTGCCTGCCGCCGCTCATCGTTGTGGCAACCGTGCAAGTTGCCAATTCGATTGCGCTTGAAGCCACCCTCTCCTTTCTCGGCCTTGGTCTGCCGGTCACCGAACCCTCGCTTGGCATGCTGATCTCGAATGGCTTCCAGTACATGCTCTCCGGCCGTTACTGGATTTCGATCTACCCTGGCATCGCGCTCATTATTCTCATCGTCGCCATCAACCTTGTGGGCGACCAGATCCGCGATCAGCTCAACCCGCGACTGAGGCGATGAGCATGTTGCTTGACGTCGAGGGACTGACCACCCATTTCGACACCCGCAACGGTGTCATCAAGGCGGTGGACGGCGTGACGTTCGCGATCAACGAGGGCGAGATCGTTGGCCTTGTCGGCGAGTCGGGCTCAGGAAAAAGCATCACCGGATTTTCCATCCTCGGCCTCATCGACCCGCCCGGGCGCATTGTCTCCGGTTCAGTCAGGCTCAACGGTCGCGAGTTGATCGGCCTGCCGTCAAGCGAGCTGCGGGCGATCCGCGGCCGCCACATCGCCATGGTGTTCCAGGACCCTTCGACAACGCTCAATCCCGTCCTGTCAATCGGCGACCAGATGGCGCTGGCGCTTAACGCCCATGGCAGCCATAGCGCGCAAATGGCTGAGGCGCGGATTGTCGATGTTCTGACCACCGTCGGTATTCCCGATGCAGCCCGCCGGCTTGGTGCCTACCCTCACGAATTCTCCGGCGGCATGCGCCAGCGTGTGGCAATCGCCATTGCCCTCATGCATCGTCCGGCTCTGCTCATTTGCGACGAACCGACAACCGCGCTCGACGTGTCGATCCAGGCGCAAATTCTGGCGCAGATCAAACGCCTTGCCACCGAACTCGGAACGGCCATGATCTGGATCAGCCATGATCTGGCCACCGTCTCGGCGCTGGCCAGCCGTCTCCTTGTCATGTATGGCGGACGCATCGTCGAGGACGGACCGGTTGGCGCGGTCTTGCGTGCGCCGCGCCATCCCTACACGGCAGGGCTCCTCTCCTCGCTGCCGGCCAATGCCGCGCCGGGGCAGGACCTCCTGCCCATTCCCGGCTCTCCTCCATCGCCCATGGATCTGCCGCCTGGCTGTGCCTTTGCACCGCGATGTGCCCGAGCCGACGCCGCGTGCGCGGAGGCGCCGATGATCACCGGAACGGACGGCCGCGCGTGGCGTTGCCATCATCCACTTTCAACAAGCGCTTTGCCATGACGCCGCTCCTTCGTCTGGCCCATGTATCAAAACGTTTTGCACCCCATGTGGCGATAACCGACCGCCTTGCCGCCTGGCTTGGCGCGCCGGTCGAGACCAGGACCGTGTACGCGGTTGACGATGTCAGCCTGGCGATAGGCAAGGGAGAGGTGCTGGGGCTGGTGGGTGAATCGGGCTGCGGCAAGTCGACATTGGCGCGCATCATTGCCGGCATCCACGCACCCTCCAGTGGCGAGGCGCTCTATGATGGCATGGCGATCATGAGCAGCGCACGCCAGCCGGTCAAGACGCTGACCAAAATCCAGATGATCTTTCAGGACCCCTTCGCCTCGCTCGATCCACGCCTGCGCATCGGCGATACGATCGCCGAGGGGCCGCTTGCCCATCGTCTGGTGACGCGCGCCGGGGCGCCGGATTATGTGCGCGACTGGCTGGCGGCGGTAGGTCTGCCGGGGGACGCAGCCGAGCGCTTTCCACACCAGTTTTCCGGGGGACAGCGCCAGCGTGTCGCAATTGCCCGGGCGCTGGCGATGAAGCCGGATTTGCTTGTCTGTGACGAGCCGATCGCCTCGCTCGATGTGTCGATCCAGGCCCAGATCGTCAATCTCTTCCTCAAGCTCAAGCGCGAGCTTTCGCTTGCGATGCTGTTCATCAGCCATGATCTGGGGGTGGTGCGCCATATCAGCGACCGCGTCGCCATCATGTATCTGGGGCGTATTGTCGAAAGCGGCCCGACGCCGGAGATCTATCGTTCACCGCGCCACCCCTATACGAAAGCGCTTCTCGACAGCGTGCCGAAGCTAACCGTCGATGGCACCGACGTCGTGAGCTTCAAGCCAATTGAAGGCGAACTTCCCTCGCCCCTCAACCCGCCGTCAGGCTGCCATTTTCATCTGCGGTGCACTTTTGCGCAACCGCGATGCAAGGTCGATGCACCCAGACTGGATCACGCATCCCAGGCGGTTGCCTGTCATTATCCCTTGTGATGAACGGGCGGCGATCCGCGACACAGGTCCGCAATCGGGAGGTCAGCGGTAAACGCGATGAAATCAATCATTCAGGCCGTTGATACGAAACGATCGAATAATAATGATCGCCGACCTTCTTCAGGACCGTCATGACATCCGGCGATGATTGAGGGGCGTTCTGTCTGCTGCGGCCCTCGGGGCAGGACGCTATAAGGCTGCAACCAGCTTTGTGAACGCGCGCGCGCCCACGTCTCGATAGCCAACACCGGAAATAACCGCAGGCACTGCGCACCTTGCCGGTGCATCGCTTATCGCCACACCAGTTGAGGGGATAATGGCGGAGACGATGGGATTCGAACCCATGATACCCTTTTCAAGGTATGCTCATTTAGCAAACGAGTGCCTTCAGCCGCTCGGCCACGTCTCCGTTGGCGGAGATATGCCCGGCTTCGCGAGCGAGTGCAAGACAGGCCGGCGCGCATATGTTTTGCAGGGCGCGGCTTGTCCCGCGCCGCGTCAATGGATGCTGAGATAGGCGCGGGCCTGGCGCAGGGCTTCGGCGATTTCGTCCTGCTTCATCTCGCAGGCGATTTCCTGACGATAGCTCGTCGCGGCGCGATAGCCCTTGGCGATCGCCAGGTTGAACCATTTGTGCGCGCTGATGCGGTCGATCTCAACCGCGCGTCCCGTGGCGTAGACAAGCCCGAGGCGGAACAGCGCTTCGCCGTCCATCGCTCCTGAAAGGGCGTTCATCTCGATATCATTGTTTGCAAGCCGTGCCATCTTGTCCCTCATGCCCGTTTTCGGGCTTTGACGTCCCTGTTTCCAACTCCCGGCGAACCGGTGCGCTGATGGGGAGAGAATGACGTGAACCTGTCAAATTCGCGTAAAATGACAGGTTTAACGGGAGATGAGCGAAACATGAGCAGAGCATGAAGATTGCCTGCAACTACGCCGAATTGAGACGATTTCAGTCAAATTTTAGTAAAGCGCTCATGGTTTCCGATCACCAGCGCCGGATTTCATCAACCATGACGCCAATAGCTATCAGCGCGCGCTGCGATCATTCCACTTGGCGAAAGGCCCCGGGTGGAGATAGCCTGCCGGCAAACACCAGAGCCAATAATGGCTTCATGAGGGAGATTAAGCGATGAGCCGGCAATTATTGAGGAACATGTTGATGGCGGGCGCGTTGGCAGTCATAGGGTTGGCGCTCGTCCCGGCCAATGTGGCGCAGGCCCAGGATGCAACCGGCACATGGCTGCGTGAAAACGGCGCCTCGCGCGTGCGGTTTGCTGCATGCGGCTCCGCGCTGTGCGGAACGATTGTGTGGCTGAAAGATCCGGGACTGGATAAAAACAACCCGGACGAAGCGCAACGCAGCCGACCCCTGGTGGGGGTGCGCGTCTTTTACGACATGAAGCCCAATGGTGGTAATAAATGGAGCGGCAAGGCCTATAATCCGGAAGACGGCAAGGTCTATACCGGCAACATGACGCTCGATGACGGGAAGCTGACGACGCAAGGATGCGTGCTGGGCGGGCTCATCTGCCGCTCCGTCAACTGGTCACGCGTCAACTGAGGTTCGACATCGCTTCACTGTTGACGTATTTTTTCGCATGAGGCGGAACTCGCGTCACGTTAATGCACTCCTGAAACCCGCAAAGCTGGCGCGACGGCGCAACGAGGACCTGATGAAACGGATAATGAGCCTGATTGCTGTATTGGCGCTTGGCGTGACGCTTGGATTGCCGCCTGCCTTCGCCCAGACAACACAGCCGCAAGCCGGACAGGGCCAGACGACCTCGACACCCAAGCGCGCGCGCTCACCAGCCCAATTGCGCAATGACCAGATCATGCGCGATTGCGGCGCGGAATGGCGCGCGAGCAAAGCCGCCGGCAAGACCGGTACACAGACGTGGCGCGGCTTCCTTGGCGAGTGCCGCAAGCGCAAATCGGCCTGAGGCGGCCCTCTTCAGGCGGGGTTGAAACGCCGCTCGATCGCGTCGTTGCCAACAGCCAGACCGCGACTGACGGTCTCACGTGTCATCATGTCGTTGAACCAGCGCGTGATGCCGGGCATTGCCGACAGATCGACGCCATGGCGCTCGTGAAGGCGCACCCAGCCAATCAGCGCCAGATCGGCGAGGGAGTAGTCGCCAGCGATGTAGCCCTGTTTCGCCAGGCGCTTTTCGAGAACGGCGTAGAGCCGGCGTACCTCGCCATCATAGCGCGTGAGCGCATAGGCGACGGGCTCGGGCGCATAGTGGCGGAAATGATGGCTCTGGCCGATCATCGGCCCAAAACTGCTGACCACCCAGAACAGGCCCTGTTCCACGAGGCTGAGCTTCTCAGGCCCCGCTGGCAGCAGAATGCCGCTTTTGCGCGCCAGATAGAGCAGGATTGCGCCGGATTCGAAGATGGCAAACGGCCGCTCCTGCGGACCATTGTGATCAACGAGCAGAGGCAATTTGCCGTTTGGCGACAGGGTTGAAAAGGGCGGGCTGAATTGGTCACCCTTGCTGATATCGACAGGAATAACACGATAATCCAGCCTGCTTTCCTCCAGCATGATCGTCACCGCAGCCCCCACCGGTGTTGACCAGTGGTACAGATCGAGCAAAGGCGGGTGTGTCGTCATACCGTGATCTCGCTATGATGCTTGCGTGGCGTTCATCACCCGCCGTGGATTGTGTCGTGGCTAAAGGATGCCCTATATGGGTTTCACGAGCAAAGAGCCTGTCGCGGCACAGTACGACAGCGCACAGATCGCTTGCAAGAAATCGTGATCGCAAGGCCCTGCCCATGCTTGTTGCGACGCGGTATAGAAGATATGGCTAACATTGCAGAAGGCCAGCAGCGCAACGGTACTGAAATAGTCATCACCCCGGAATATTTTATTCCCTCCCGTGATTGAAGCGCCCCAAACCCCATGAGCACAATGCCATCTACCCCAGAAACGCTTCCCGGCGCCGAAACCTCGCACGACGCTGCCGGCAAGAGCGTTGCCGGTGACGCAAGCCACCATGGACCGAAAACGGCGAGTTTTGCCGCATTGGCGATTGGCTCGATCGGCGTTGTCTTCGGCGATATCGGCACCAGCCCGATCTATGCGTTGCGCGAATCCCTCAACCACATCACGTCCGGCGGCGTCCAGCGTTACGAGGTCATCGGCATCGTCTCGCTGCTCTTATGGTCACTGATTGTTGTGGTGACGCTCAAATATGTCCTGCTCATCATGCGGGCCGACAACAAGGGCGAAGGCGGCACCCTGTCATTGCTGGCGCTGGCGCAGCGGGCCATCGGCCGGCGCACCAATTTTGTTTTCGCGCTCGGGATCGCGGGAGCCGCCCTGTTCTACGGCGACGCCATTATCACACCGGCGATTTCGGTTCTCTCGGCGGTTGAAGGGCTTAAAGTTGTCACTCCCGCGCTTGAACATTATGTAGTGCCGATCACGCTCATCATTCTTATATGCCTTTTTGCCGTGCAATCACGCGGGACGCATAGTGTCGGCGCGTGGTTTGGCCCGATCACGCTCGCCTGGTTCATCTGCCTGGCGATCCTCGGCTTGCGACAGATCCCGCAGGATTATGAGATCCTGACAGCCTTCAACCCGGTTCTTGCCATCTCCTTCCTCGCCCGCGAAGGGTGGATCGGGTTCACCGTCGTCGGATCGGTTTTTCTCGCCGTCACCGGCGCCGAAGCACTCTATGCGGATATGGGGCATTTCGGGCGCTCTCCGATCCGCTTCAGCTGGATGGCGATCGTCCTGCCCAGCCTCACCATCAATTATCTCGGTCAGGGCGCCATGGTCCTGGCGAACCCCCAGGCCATCGACAACATCTTCTTCCAGATGGCGCCGGAATGGGCAGTGCTGCCTTTGGTGATCCTCGCCACAGCCGCAACCGTCATCGCCAGCCAGGCGGTGATCACGGGGGCCTTTTCAATGACCCAGCAGGCGGTACAGCTGGGCCTCCTGCCGCGTCTTGAAATCCGCTACACGTCGGAGACCACCGCCGGCCAGATTTTCGTTCCGCGCGTCAACCGCCTGTTGCTGATCGGCGTGATTCTCCTGGTGCTCTATTTCGGTTCCTCCAGCAAGCTCGCCGCTGCCTATGGCATCTCGGTGACGGGATCGATGGTGGTCGATACCGCTCTCGCTTTCATCGTCGCCATTCGTGTGTGGAAATGGCGCCCATGGCTGGCCGTCCTGGTTATCCTGCCGTTTCTGCTGGTTGATCTTTCCTTCCTCGCGGCCAACCTGCTCAAATTCTTCGATGGCGGCTTCGTGCCGCTGATGCTGGCGCTTGCCATCGTCGTGACAATGGCAAGCTGGGTGCGTGGTACCGTCATCCTGTCGCAAAAAATGCGCCGCGACACGCTGCCTCTCACCAGCCTCTTCCGCTCACTGGAAAAGGTTCAGCGGGTGTCGGGAACAGCCGTGTTTCTCACCACCGATCCGTTATCGGTGCCGCATGCGCTGCTGCATAATCTGAAGCACAACAAGGTGCTGCATCAGACCAATGTCATTCTCAGCGTGCAATTTGCCGAGACACCGCATGTGCCCAAGGAAGAGCGTACGACGGTTGAACACATCTCGGCTGATTTCTGGCGTATCATTGTCAATTACGGCTATATGGATACGCCGAACGTTCCCCTGGCGCTCGCCAAATGCCGGCAAAGCGGCCTGAAGTTTGATATCATGACAACGTCATTCTTCCTGGGGCGGCGCAACCTCAAGCGTGACCCCCGCTCGGGCATGCCGATGTGGCAGGACAGGCTGTTCATCTCGCTGACAAAGGACGCGACCAACGCCACCGACTTCTTCCATATTCCCTCGGGGCGTGTGGTCGAGCTTGGAACTCAGGTGCTGGTGTAGCCTCAGCCCGTCCTGCGGCGCGACATCCGCCAGGCAAGAGCCAGGTAGATCGCCATCGTGACGATATGAAAGGCAACAAGGTCGAAGGCCCAGCCGAAGATATCAGCAAAGAGTGTGTTGGCGACCACCTCCGAGAGCGCGACAACCAGCCAGATGACTGTGCCCCAGGATGATGTCACCCACAGGCCGACGGCGGCGATGGGCATCATCACCGCGAGGTAGCCGATCAACACCTGACGGGGCAGCGATGACTGAAGAAAATCAGCAGTTCCCGGCACGCCGATAATGGCGGCCCAGTTGGCCGCGCCCCATAACAGATAAAGGAGCGCAAGCAGGCGCAGGAACCAGGCCATCCACTTCTCTTCGGGGATGATATCGTCGGGCTCGATGACGTCGTCTGTTGCGTGCATCAGGCAAAATCCAGTTCGCGTCGAAGAAGGGGAGCGAAATGCTCCTCGATCCGCTGCCAGTCGATGGCGGCAATGGTCGATGGCTCCCATCGGGGAGCGTTGTCCTTGTCGATGATGACGGCACGCACCCCTTCGGTGAAATCATGGCCGCGAACGATGCGGTTCACAATGCGGTACTCGATCTGCATGCACGCCTCGAAATCGAGATGCGCCCCCTCTGCCACCTGGCGGAACGCCAGCGCCAGTGAGGTAGGCGAGCGCACCGAGAGAAGATCCACCAGCTTTTGCGCAATTGCCTCGCCAGCCGCCGCGCAGGCACCCAAATGGGTCATCAGCTCCGGCAGAGAATTGCCCGACAGGAGACGCGACAATTCAGCCATCCGCTCTTCAACAGGAGCCTTTCCGGCGGGCTGGTGAAACGCATCGAGCACGGCACCGGAATCATCGCCAGCCGCCAGCGCGTCAATGACGGCAGGGAATTCACTGCCCGGCACATGATGGGTCACGACACCGGCATAGAGCGCATCGGCAAGGGCGATGCGCTCGCCTGTCAATGCCAGATAAAGCCCCAGCCTGCCCGGCATACGTGGCAGGAAATAGGTGCCGCCAACATCGGGGAAGAGGCCGATGCCAACCTCTGGCATGGCAAAGGCGAGCTTCTCGCTTCCCACCCGGTAGCGGCCATGGATCGATATCCCGACGCCACCCCCCATGACAATGCCGTCGATGAGGGCGATATAGGGTTTGGGATAGCGCTTGATGCGGCGGTTGAGGTGATATTCGCGGCGGTAGAAGGCGTCCACCTCCTGCCATTTCTGCGCGGTTATCTGCGCTGCAAGGGTGCGAATATCGCCACCTGCACAAAAGGCGCGCGAAGCGCCCTGGAGCACGATGACATGGGCGATGCGCGGATCGTGCTCCCAGCGGTTCAGGGCTGCGGTGATGGCATCGATCATCCCAAGCGTCAGCGCGTTCAGCGCCTGCGGGCGGTTGAGCGTGATGATGCCGGCACGGCCGCGCTCCTCGAGCAGCACGTCACTCGTCTGGCTGACAGCTGTCACCCGTCAGCCTCCCAGCATGGCGCGGGCGATCACGACACGCATGATCTCGTTGGTGCCTTCGAGGATCTGGTGGACGCGAAGATCGCGCACGACGCGCTCGATGGGAAAATCGCGCAGATAGCCATAGCCGCCATGAAGCTGCAGACATTGGTTGGCGACATCAAAGGCACTATCGGTCGCCAAGCGTTTGGCCATCGCGACCGCGCTCGTTCTTTCGCTGTCGCCAGCATCCACCAGGCGGGCGGCGCGATGGACCATGAGGCGGGCTGCCATCAGCTCGGTCGCCATATCGGCGAGACGAAAACGCAATGCCTGGAAGTCGGCAAGAGGCTGGTCGAACTGACGGCGCGCCTTGACGTAAGAAAGTGTCGTCTCAAGGCAGAATTGCGCGCCGCCCAGCGAACAGGCGGCGATGTTGACGCGCCCGCCATCGAGCCCCGCCATGGCGATCTTGAACCCCTGCCCTTCACTGCCGATGAGGTTTTCCGCCGGCACGCGGCAATTGTCGAAGATGACAGCCGCTGTTGGCTGCGAGTGCCAGCCAAGCTTGCGCTCCTCAGCCCCGAAGCTCAGGCCAGGCGTCTCCTTCTCCACCAGAAACGTCGAGATACCGCGCGGCCCCTCGCCGCCGGTGCGCGCCATGACGACGTAGACGTCCGACACGCCACCACCGGAAATAAACGCCTTGGCGCCATTGAGAATATAATGATTGCCATCATGTGTGGCCCGGGTCTTCAGTGCTGCTGCATCCGAGCCTGAGCCTGCCTCGGTGAGGCAATAGCTGGCAATTCGGCGCATGGCGGTGAGATCAGGGAGATAGCGGCGGCGAAGCTCGTCGTGGCCAAAGTTGTCGATCATCCACGAGGCCATGTTATGGATGGAGAGAAACGGCGTTGTCGAGGTGCAGCCGCGCGCCAGCTCTTCGAAGATGATCGCTGCGTCAAGGCGCGTGAGCCCGCTGCCGCCGACATCCTCGCGGACATAGACGCCGCCAAATCCCAGCGCGGCAGCCTTTTGCAACGCCTCGCGCGGAAAGACATGATTCTCGTCCCAATGGGCGGCATGTGGTGCCAGCTCGGCATCGGAAAAAGCGCGTGCCGTATCGCGAAAAGCTGTCTGGTCTGCGGTCAGATCACTGGTCATCCCTGCCCCGATGGCGCGGCGGCAGCTTGTGCCGCATGATGGCTGAGGGATAGGGGCAGGAGGCGGTGGCGTCAATCATCACCGGCGCCTGGGGACACCCTCCCTGTCGCTCTGGCGACAACACAGTCGCCAGCGGCGGTTTTGCTGTCAGGTTTCCCGTGATAAGACGCCATTCTGATCGTTCCCGCTGCGAGTTGACGATGAACCGACAAAGCCGCCCACCCCTGCCGCTGACCGAGAGTGGCGCCAGCGCTCATGGCCAGTTTCCGCAGGTGCGCCCGAGGCGGCTGCGCCAGACGGTCTGGTCGCGCCGCATGGTGCGTGAGACGACGCTGACGGTTGACGATCTCATCTGGCCGATCTTCCTCAATGAGGGCAGGAACGGCCGCGAGGCGGTGGCCTCCATGCCCGGCGTCGAGCGGGTGACGGTTGATCTGGTGGCGGGCGAGGCTGAACGCGCGGCGCGGCTTGGCATTCCCTGTATCGCCCTTTTTCCCAACACACCGGCGCATCTGCGCGATGACTTGGGAAGCGAGGCGCTCAATCCCGACAATCTGGTGTGCCGGGCGGCACGCGCCATCAAAACCGCGATTCCTGACATCGGTCTCATGTCGGATGTGGCGCTTGATCCCTATACCAGCCATGGCCATGACGGGCTGCTCAGCGGACAAACCATCGTCAACGACCCAACGCTCGATATTCTGGCGCGCCAGGCGATCGTCCAGGCTGAAGCCGGCATTGATATCATCGGCCCCTCCGACATGATGGATGGACGGGTCGGCGTCCTCCGCCGCGCTCTGGACGGTGCCGGTTTTGAGAATGTCCTCATCATGGCCTACACGGCGAAATATGCGTCGGCCTTTTATGGCCCGTTCCGCGATGCGGTGGGCACCGCAAAGACGCTGATCGGCGACAAGCGCACCTACCAGATGGATCCGGCGAACAGCGACGAGGCCCTCAAGGAGGCAGCGCTCGATCTGGCCGAAGGGGCGGACGCCATCATGGTGAAACCCGGCATGCCCTATCTCGACATCGTGCGCCGGCTCAAAGACAATTTCAAGGTGCCGGTCTTCGCCTATCAGGTCTCGGGCGAGTACGCGATGATCCAGGCTGCCGCTGAGCGTGGCTGGCTTGATGGCGAGCGGGCAATGATGGAAAGCCTGCAGGCCTTCAAGCGCGCCGGCGCCGATGGTATCCTCACCTATTTCGCGCCAGTCATCGCTGAACGCCTCAGATAGCCAACAGAACAGGGCCATTGGCCTGCCGCCCGTCAGGTTCCGCCCATGTCTCGTTATGCTACGATCTTCGCTGACATCACGCCGCGCGCCGTCTCGGCGGGGCTGATGGTGGCGCTCGTCGGCTATGCGAGCTCGGTCGCCATTGTCATTCAGGGCCTGCGGGCGGTTGGCGCGTCTGGTGCTGATATTGCCTCCGCGCTCCTGCTGCTCGGGCTCGCCAAAGGCACCGTGGCGATCGGCTTGTCGCTGGTGACACGCATGCCCGTCTCGATTGCGTGGACGACGCCGGGGCTTGCTCTGCTCATCAGTGTCGGCGGCACGGCCGGAGGTTTTGCCGACGCGGTCGGTGCCTTCATTCTCGCCGGCCTCATGATTGCGCTTGCCGGCTTATGGCCACGCCTTGGCACGCTGGTGATTGCCATACCCAAGCCGGTTGCAAGCGCCATGCTGGCAGGTGTGCTGCTGAAGCTTTGCCTTGCTCCCTTCATTGCCCTCAAAGCTCTGCCCGTGACGGCAGGTGCGGTCATTCTCGTCTGGCTCATCCTCATGCGCTTTGCCCGCTCCGCTGCGGTTCCGGCCGCAGCGCTGGTGGCGCTTGTCTCAACCATCGCGCTGGCGCCGCCTGGCACCTATGACGGCGTGCGGCAATGGCCACAGGTAACCCTGACCACACCCACATTCTCGCTGGAAGCAACGGTCTCGCTTGCTCTCCCGCTCTTCTTCGTCACCATGGCCTCGCAGAACATCACCGGGCTCGCCGTGCTGGCGACCTTCGGTTATCACCTCAAAACCTCGCTGGCCTTCGTCAGCACCGGGCTCGCATCCGTGGTGATCGCGCCGTTTGGCGCACCGACCGTCAACCTGGCAGCGGTCACCGCGGCGCTCGCTGCCGGGCCGGATGCGGGCCCTGATCTGCGGAAGCGCTATGTGGCGGCGGTGTTTTCGGGCATCGGCTACATGGTGCTGGCACTGATTGCCGGGCTGGCGGCAGCAACGGTAACACGGGCGCCGCCGCTCCTCATAGAAGCGGTGGCGGGCCTGGCGCTCATCGGCGCTTTCAGCAATGCAGCACTCGCCGCGCTCAACGATGAAAGCTTCCGCCTGAGTGCAGCCATCACCTTTCTCACCACGGCATCGGGGCTGTCGATTGCCGGGATCGGTTCGGCCTTTCTGGGCCTCGTCTTCGGGCTGATGGTGATGGGGATTGAGCGCTGGCAGCGCCGGAACATCTGACATCAGCGAGATGCACGACTTGGATGCAGGACTTGGCCGCAGGCCGATCCATGCTAAGCGATAGCCATGAGCGCAACGGTCGTGACATTGGAAGAGCTTGCCCGGAACCTCGCGCGCCCGTCAGCGCTTGTCGGGCTTGATCTGGGCACCAAGACCATCGGGGTGGCGGTCAGCGATGTGACATGGCGCTTTTCAACCCCGCTCACCGTCATCAAACGGGTGAAATTCAGCGTGGATGCCGCTGCCCTTCTGACGCTCTGCGCTGAGCGCCAGGCGGGCGCGCTCATTCTCGGCCTGCCGCTCAACATGGATGGCAGCGAGGGCCCGCGCGCCCAAGCCACCCGCGCCTTCCAGCGTTCGCTGTCGCAGCTCACGCCTTTGCCGATTGCCTTCCAGGACGAGCGCCTCTCGACCCATGAGGCCGAGCGCGCGCTGATCGAGCGCGACATGTCACGAAAAAAACGCGCCGCCGTCATTGATGCCCATGCGGCAGCTGTCATCCTGCAGGGAGCGCTTGATCGGCTGGCGGTGCTGAGGCAGACCGGCGGAAACAACTCGTAAAATCAGTAGCGGTATTTCTGTTGGCACGGCGCACTTCCCCTTGCACCGCGCGTCATTAGCCCCTAAGCGGAGGCTTTAATGACAAGCTTCAGCGCCAGCCCTGCCGCCACCCATCGCCATCTGCTTGGCATCGAGGGGCTTTCAGCTCATGACATCACGACACTGATGGATCTGGCCGAGGGCGAAATCTCGCTGTCGCGGCAGGTCGAAAAGAAAAAGGCGACCCTCAAGGGCCGCACTCTGATCAACCTGTTCTTTGAAGCGTCCACCCGCACGCAATCATCCTTCGAAATTGCCGGAAAGCGCCTTGGCGCTGACGTGATGAACATGTCGGTTGCGTCATCCTCGGTCAAAAAAGGCGAGACGCTGATTGATACGGCAATCACGCTCAACGCCATGCGGCCCGACCTTCTGGTGGTGCGCCACCATGCCGCCGGCGCGGTCCATCTGCTGGCGCAGCGCGTGGATTGCTCGGTCATCAATGCCGGCGATGGCGCCCATGAACACCCGACGCAGGCGCTTCTCGATGCGCTCACCATCCGCCGCGCCAAGGGCCGTGTGGCCGGCCTTCGGATCGCCATCTGCGGGGATATCCTGCATAGCCGCGTGGCGCGCTCGAACATTCTGTGCCTGCAGGCACTGGGCGCCGAGGTGCGGGTGATTGCGCCAACCACGCTTCTGCCAAGCGGCATCGAGCGCTTCGGGGTGCAGGTTTTCACCAATATGCGGGCCGGACTTGAGGGCTGCGACATCGTCATGATGTTGCGCCTGCAGCGCGAGCGCATGGCGGGAAGCTTCGTGCCATCGGTGCCGGAATATTTCCGCTATTTCGGGCTCGATGAGGAAAAGCTCGCCTTTGCCAAGCCCGATGCGCTTGTCATGCATCCAGGGCCAATGAATCGCGGCGTCGAGATCGACAGCGCGATTGCCGATGGGCCGCAAAGCCTCATCCGCGATCAGGTGGAGATGGGGGTGGCGGTGCGCATGGCGGTTCTTCAGGCGCTGGCGCGCCATTTGCCCAATCAGTGAGGCATCATGACGCCTGGCTCTGACCGCAAGGACGCGCTCAACACCTACCCGCCCGGGCCGCCGCTCTATATCCGCGGCGCCCGCCTCATCGATCCCGACAGCGGGCGCGATGAAACCGGCGATTGTCTCATAGAAAATGGCATCATCAGCGCGCTTGGCAAGGATTGCGCGGTTGGGCGCCTGCCGCCCGGCACGCAGGTGATCGAGGCAAAGGGCCAGGTGCTGGCGCCGGGCCTCATCGATATGCGCGTCTTCATCGGCGAGCCGGGATTCGAGCATCGCGAAACGTTACGCAGCGCCGGACGGGCGGCGGCAGCGGGCGGTGTCACCACCATCGTCATGATGCCTGATACCGATCCGGTGATCGATGAGCCGGCGCTGGTTGATTTCGTGCTCAGGCGGGCGCGTGACACGAGCCCGGTGCGGGTGGTGCCGATGGCGGCCCTCACCAAGGGCCTCAAAGGTCAGGAAATGACCGAGATCGGCCTGCTCACCTGGGCGGGAGCGGCGGCGTTCACCTCGGGGCGCGCCTCGTTGACGAATGCGCAGGTGATGCGGCGCACACTTGCCTATGCCCGCGATTTCGACGCGCTGGTCGTCCACCATGTCGAGGATCCGCATCTCGTCGGCGAAGGGGTGATGAACGAGGGCGAGATGGCCTCGCGCCTTGGCCTCCAGGGCATTCCGCTGGAAGCCGAAACCATCCCTCTCGAGCGCGATCTGAGGCTGGTTGCGCTCACCGGCGGGCGCTACCACGCGGCGCTTCTGTCAACGGCTGCCTCGTTTGATGTCATGCGGGCTGCCAAGCGTCAGGGCCTGCCGGTTTCCTGCGGGGTGGCGATTGCCAATCTGACGCTCAATGAAAGCGATATCGGCGGCTATCGCACCTTCTTCAAGCTCGCTCCGCCGCTGCGTACCGAAACGGACCGGCAAGCCTGTGTTGCCGCGCTCGCAGATGGCACGATCGACGTCATCGTCTCGAATCACGATCCGCAGCATGTGGAGA
>FSSH01000076.1_pt1 | contig 28057 bp, 19 predicted proteins | sample 1166101 | NCBI WGS metagenome assembly FSSH01 (sample SAMEA32972668, study PRJEB13176) | freshwater metagenome | biome: Drinking water system; feature: Biomass in drinking water that filtered by 0.45 um membrane; material: drinking water | place: USA | collected 2012-12-20 | depth 0 m
TGAATTCCATGGAAATCCGGCAAACGAAAAAAGGCGAAATTATCGGTTCTTTTTGTTCCTCAAGCCAGAGGATATGTAGTTCGGCGCAGAATAATCCTGTTTTGGCAGTTTCGCTGCCCGAAAATCAGGGTGTGTGTGTTGGTTAGCTTCAAAAAAAATTTGATTAGATTACCGCAGCTTTTGTATGCATATGCCCATCAGGCGGTATTTTTGTTTATTATCGGGCAATTTTAATGACATCGAGTCTCTCGCCCCTTAGCGATAGTGATGAATTTTTTTCAGGCCATAACAACTACAATCGGCCATTCTCGGGGAGAGGCTATGTTTGATACAAAAAGCAAAACCATTTTGGTAGTCGACGACTCTCCGGAAAATCTCACCGTCATCAGCGAATTACTGCAACCGCAATACCGCGTGCGGGTTGCAACCTCCGGGCAAAGAGCCTTGCAGATGGTCGCCAACCAGCCTTACCCGGATTTGATTCTGCTTGACGTGATGATGCCGGGCATGGACGGTTATCAAGTATTCGAGCATCTGCGCGCCGATCCTATTACGCGTACGATTCCGGTGATATTCGTCACCGCGATGGACAGTATGGAGTCCGAACTGCATGGATTGGATGTCGGCGCGGTCGATTACATCACCAAACCCATCCTGCCGCCCATCGTTTTAGCGCGCATCCGCACCCAACTGGAGCTGAAGCAGGCCAGAGATTGGCTGCGCGATGAAAATACCTACCTGGAAATGGAAATAGCCAAGAGGATGAGCGAAAACGAGTTGATTCAAAAAGTCAGCATTCGCGCCTTGGCGCATCTGGCGGAAATTCGCGATCCGGAAACCGGCAACCACATCCTGCGCACCCAAGGTTATGTCCAGCATTTAGCCCTGGCCTTGCAGAGCCATCCGCGCTTTTTCGCGACATTGACCGATCATTACATCGAATTGCTGACGCGCTCCGCGCCCTTACACGATATTGGCAAAGTGGGCATACCGGACGCGATCCTGCAAAAGCCAGGCAAATTAACCCGCGAGGAATGGGCAGTGATGAAGACCCACGCCAAATTGGGTAGCGACGCGATAGAAATGGCCGAACGTGATGCCACTCGCTCGGTGGAGTTTTTGATTTTGGCCAAGGAAATTGCACATTGGCACCATGAAAAGTGGGATGGCAGCGGCTATCCGGATGCGCTGGTAGGGGATGCTATCCCGGTTTCCGCGAGGATTATGGCGCTCGCGGATGTATTCGACGCGTTGATTTCCCGGCGTGTTTACAAAGAGCCCATGGCTTTCGCTGAAGTCAAGGCTATTATTGCTGAAGGACGTGGTCGCCACTTTGATCCGGATATGGCCGATGCCTTTTTAGCCGATTTCGATGCCTTCTGTGATATTGCCCAACGCCATCTCGATTCAATCGCGGAGTAAATGAGTTATGACACAAAACGCTCGCATATTGTTGGTTGAAGACGAGGAAATTATCGCCATCATTATTCGGGATTTACTGGTCGCCGAAGGTTTTCTGGTGACGGTCTGTGCTAATGGCTGCATTGCCTGGGAAACCTTACAGCACGACCAGGCCGGCTACGATTTGGTGCTGTTGGACCGGGGCTTGCCGGGGATGAACGGTATGGAACTGTTGCGATTGATCAAGGGTGACCGAGTGTTGGCCGCCATTCCGGTGATTATGCAAACCGCACGCAGCGACAAGAAAAGCATCCAGGAAGGGCTTGGCCAGGGGGCTTATTACTATCTGACCAAACCGATTCAACCGGAAATATTGATCGCCGTGATAAATGCAGCATTGCAACAACGTCTTGAGTTGCAGGAGATGTCCGAAACAGTCAATCGCGCCGAACGTCCGTTGACGCTACTGCATTCCGCTGTGTTTCGTTTTCGCGATCTCGATGAAGCGAAGATGTTGAGTCATTGTTTAGCCCAATCCTGCCCGGAGCCCGAGCGCGTTATCCAGGGTTTGCAGGAGCTGATGATTAATGCGGTCGAGCACGGAAACCTGGGTGTTTCCTATGCGGAAAAAGGCGAGCTGATGCTGGCGGGAGTCTGGCTGGACGAAATTCAAAGGCGTTTGATACTCCCGGAATTTAGCCTGCGTTTTGTTACTGTGCATTTCCAGCGTTTGCCGGATAAGCTGGTGTTTACCATTCAAGACCAGGGTGCCGGTTTTAATTGGCAGGATTTTCTGGATTTTTCCCCGGAGCGGGTGTTCGATTTGCACGGCCGAGGTATCGCGATGGCTCGGCTGATGAGTTTTGATCGTCTGGAATATCAGGGTAACGGCAATACGGTATGCGCTGTGGTTAACGGCGTGTCTCCTCTATATGGCTTCGATGATTGAAGTCAATGCTGTCGAATAACGATCACTCAAACTCAGCGCAGGTCAGCCGCAAAAGCGTATTAGCCGTGGTGCTGATATACGCCATCTTCGCCGCCAGCTGGATTTTGGTGTCGGATCAGTTGCTTCACCACTTTTTCAAAGACCCCGACCAGCTTACGCTAGCTAGTATGCTGAAAGGCTGGGTTTACGTGCTGGTGACATCTTTATTGCTCTACGGTTTGATGCGGCGCTGGTTTGGCCGAAGCCGCGAACCGCAAACCGTTCCCCCCGCTCCGCGAAGTCATTTGTTGTCGCTAGGCTTATTGATAGCCGTCATCCTGGCTTTGATGGCGGCGAGCGTGACTCTAACCATCGAGCAACACACCCAAGAAGAGTTCGGCAGGCTCCAGGCGGTCGCCGGCCTCAAGTCCAGGCAAATCAGCGACTGGCTGAATGAACGGCGCGGCGACGCGGATTTTATCCAAACCAGCGAATTTATCATCGACCTGTATCAACGCTGGCAGATTGATGGGGATTTGCAAAGCGCCGAACGCCTGCAAAGCCGTTTGGAACAATTTCGCAAAAGCTGGGGAATCTCCGCTATCAGCCTGCTTAAACCTGAAGGCGAGCGTTTATGGCGTTCCGGGAATGCACCCGCCACGCTCTTGCCCGGGCTGCTAAAGGTTGCGGAGTTGTCGACAAAAGCCCGGCAAGTCCAATTAGTTGATCCTTACAAAGATGACAGCGGACGCGTCCTGCTGGATTTGGTTGTGCCGCTGACAGCTCGTCATCAGTTAGCGGCGCCGCTGATTGTTTTGCATCTTGATCTTAGCGAGTGGCTGTTTCCGGTTCTGGAGCGTTGGCCGGTAGCTAGCGGCAGCGGTGAAACCTTGTTGTTTCGGCGTGAGGGGGATGAAATTCTCTATCTGAATCCGCTGCGCTTTCGTCCGGACGCGGCGGCATCGTTTCGTCTGCCGCTCAATACGGCAAATTTATTGGCCGGCAAGGCGCTGCAACGTAAAGCTAGCCTCGATAACATTCTGGAAGCCAAGGACTACCGCAATGTCTCCGTCATTGGCCTGGTGCAGGCCATAAGCGGCACGGACTGGTTGTTACTGACCAAGCTGGATAAGGTCGAAATCTACACTAAGGCCAGGAGTGAAGTAGTTTGGATCGTGTGCGTAGGCAGTTTGACCATTTTTATAGTCTGCGCCGGTTTTTATCTGTTGCGGCAGAGTCAAGGCTTGGCCTTGTCCACGGCGGTACAGAAAGCGCAAGCGGAGCGTCTGCGGGCGCTGGATTTATTAGCCGCGATATCCGATTTGTCCGTGGACGCGATATACGCCAAGGACCTAGAGGGCCGTTACATCCTGTTTAATACCGCCGCCGCCAATTTTGTCGGTAAGCCGGTAGAGGAAGTGCTAGGTCTGGACGACACAGCCATATTTCCGCTCGAGCAAGCCGAGCAATTACGGGATTTTGGCCGGCGGGTGATGGCAGAAAATATCACTCTGACTAATGAAGAAACACTGGACACTCAACACGGACCTAGAGTGTTCCTGGCAACCAAAGGGCCGTTGTGCGATGAGAACGGTAAAGTGATAGGGCTGTTCGGTATCTCGAGAGATATTACCGAACGTAAGCAGGCCGAGCTTGAGTTACGCGAAAGCGAGGCACGCTTTCGCGGCTTGGTGGAACAGTCGCTGGCGGGCATTTATATTATTCAAGACGGGCGTTTCGTTTACGTCAACCCGGGATTTGCGGCGATCTTCGGCTATCAGCGGGCTGAGGACATTATCGACGGCAAACTGGTGGCGGATCTGGTCTGTCCACGGGACCGGCAGATGGTGTTGGAAAATTTGCGTCGACGTATCGATGGCGAGGTTGAGGACATTAATTACTGCTTTGAAGGCATACATCGCGACGGCCACGGCATTGACGTCGAAGTGCATGGGCGAGGTTTTACATACCAAAACCGGTCGGCGGTGATTGGTTTCATTCTGGATATCAGTGCCCGTAAAGCCGCCGAACACCAACTCAATCTCCAGGCCGCGGAATTAAAGGCGCGTAACGATGAATTAGAACGTTTTAACCGGGCCATGGTAGGCCGCGAGCTGGATATGGTTAAGTTAAAGCAGCAGATCAATGATCTGTCTGCGGAGCTGGGCCGGCAGCCACCTTATGCATTGACGTTTTTATCAACCCAGCCCATAAATACCGCTAGGCATGAGCCTGACGAAGGGTGTGCCGGGTCTGGCTTCGACCAGCTCAGCTCGAACCAAGTACCAGTAATAAATGGGAACGGGTTGATAAGCGGCGACACGGCGGCTGCGGAAGAAGACAGCTTATGAGTATCGCTGAGCTGCCATTTGGCGATTTTTCCAAGCTGGTGCGTTCTCGTTACCTGCTTAGGCATAGACTCGCCTATGTATTGGCGGTGCTGCTGGTTGCGGTTGCGCTGGCAATTCGTCTGAGTTTGCCGGCGTCCTTCGGCGAACGCCCCATGTTGCTGTTGTTTTTATTTCCGGTGATCGTGAGCGCCTTTTTAGGCGGTTTGTGGCCTGGATTATTGGCTACATTGCTGTCGGCCATTGTTAGTAATTTCCAACTGTTGCCTCCCTATCGCAGCTTGGCAATTGCCGGCATTTACGATGTTGTGCAATGGACGTTATTGATCGCAAATGGGATTTTAATCAGCCTGCTTAGTGAATTCTTGCTTCGGATTCGGCAACGCGAAAACGCGCACTGGCAACAATTGCTCGAAACGCGGGACCAGCTGCGGTTTAGCCAAACCTTATTCCAGACCACATTCGAACAGGCGGCGATAGGCATTTGTCTATTGGCGCCGGACGGGCGGTGGCTCAAGGGCAACCGCCAGTTTTGCGAGATAGTCGGTTATAGCCAGGACGAGTTGCTAACCGGCAATTTTTCGGACATTGCCTATCGGGAGGATTGTGACGCTCTGTTGCGGCTGCCGACGGACGAAGTGGATAGCTTTTCCGGAGACAAGCGCGTTATTCGCAAGAACGGCAGTATCGTCTGGGTTAAATTAAACGCTTCCGCTGCGCGCAAACCGGATGGTAGCCCTGAGTGTTTTATCTTGCTCATGGAAAACATTGAGCAGCGCGAACAAGCATTACTAGCGCTACACGAAAGCGAAACGGCCTTGAAAATTGCTCAGCGTTTAGCCGCCTTGGGCAGCTGGGCCTGGGACTTGCGCACCGGCGAATTGAAGTGGTCGGAACAGATTTACAATCTGTTCGGCCGCGACCCTCATTTACCGCCCGCCGATTATGACGAGGTTGCCCGGTATTTTAAGCCAGAGAGCTGGCAGCGCTTGCAGGCTGCCGTAGCTCAGGCTTGTAGCGACGGCGTGCCTTACGAATGCGAAGCGGAATTGCAGAATGATGGCGAGTTGCATCGCTGGGTAGTGGCCCGCGGCGAGCCGGTCCGCGATGAGCAGGCTAACATCGTGGCTTTGCATGGCACCGTGCAGGATATTACCCCACGTAAACAGGCCGAGCTTGCGCTGCAAGATGCGCAGCGGGTGGCCCTGGAGAAGCAAGGTGAGGCCAGGCTAGCCGCACTCAATTTGATGGAGGATGCGCTTGCGGCCCGCAAAGCGCTTGAAGTGGCTAATGCGTCGCTACGCGAAAGCGAAGAATTTAAGCGGGCTATTTTGGATTCGGTGAGTGCCAACATCGCGGTGTTAAACCGCGATGGCATGATAGTCTCTGTGAATCGACCCTGGCAGCAGTTTGCTGAGGATGATGCCCTGGCATGCGGGCAATCCGTTGATGTATGCGGCATAGGCACTAATTATTTGCAGATTTGCCGGCAGGCATCGGGCCCGTATCGGCAGGGATCGTTGGCGGTATTCACCGGATTGTCGGCTGTTTTGGAAGGCAGGCTTCCCCGTTTTAGGTATGAATATGCCTGCCATTCTGCGCAGAAGCAGCGCTGGTTTGCCATGGTCGTCACGCCTTTGGAAACAGCAGAAGGCGGAGCGGTGGTTTCTCACACCAATATCACCGAGCGCAAATTGGCCGAGATAGCCTTGGTCGAGAGCGAGGAGCGCTTACGTCTGGCCCAAAGTAGTGCCAACATCGGCATCTGGGATTGGCATATTGATAACGGCAAAGTGCAATGGACTGCCGAACTTGAGACGATGTTCGGTTATGCGCCAGGCACTTTTCCCGGAGACTGCTCGGCTTTTTCCCAACGCGTGCATCCCGACGACTTGGCCGAGCTGGAGCATTCGCGAGATTCAGCTGTTGCCGCGCATCGGACTTTTGATTTTGATTTTCGGGTTCAACCGGAGCCGGGGCGGGTCAGGTGGCTCAACTGTAAGGGCGGCGCTAATTACGACGATAGGGGCCGGGCGCAACGCGTGTTTGGTATTTGCATCGATATTACCGAGCGTAAAAATACCGAAAGCGAACTTAAACTCTGGGCGCAAGCATTCGAAAACGCCGAATTCGGCTTGGCGATTGTCGACGCGCAGACTAATTTGTTTTTGGCGGTGAATCCGGTCTTTGCCGGGGAGCGCGGCTACACTGCGGAAGAACTGATCGGCAAACCGCTAGCGATGGTTTATCCGGCTGATTTAATCGATCAGTTACAACACCGTATCTCTAGCCTGGATACCTCCTGTCATGGCGTGTTTGAGACCGAACATCAACGTAAGGACGGCAGCCGTTTCCCGGTAATGATAGACGTAACCGTCATTAAATCCGGCGACGGTAAACCGGTGAGACGAGTGGCCTACGCCTTGGACATTAGCGAGCGCAAGGCCTCCGAGCTAGCTTTGCGCGAGCAAACGGATGCGCTACAGCGCTTCAATCGGGCCATGGTCGGCCGGGAAGTGGACATGATTGCGCTAAAACAAACCATCAACGAGCTGTCCCGGCAACTGGGGCGGGAACAGCCCTATCCTCTGGCGTTTATGGAGCGGACCGGGATAACCCCGACCCTGAGTGACCGGCGATGAAACGCGTCCGCCTGATTATTAACCCGTCCCTTAATTACAGTCGCTCCCGTGCAGGCGCGAGCCCTGTAATATTCCTGGATTCGCTCCGGGGTCTAACGGCTCCCGCTTTCGCTGTAATGACGGCTATCGGGAATTTAAGGGCCGGGTTACGAGTAAATTCAGTAAAACGCCGGGTCTTTTGGCCTTGCCCCGCCGGGGGAGAATATTACTTATCCCCCATGTTGATCGTGATAAGCCTATGAATCCAGTATTGAAACTACTGATTATCGAAGATGTACAGGCTGATTATCTGGCGCTGGTGCACCACTTACAGCAAAACGGCATGGCCGTGGAATGCCGGCGGATAGATAGCAACTCGGCGCTGGTGCTTGCCTTGCAAGACGACTGGGATTTGGTTCTGTCGGATTACAACGTGCCGGGAATGGATACTCGCGGCACCTTGCAATTCATTCAAGCTCACAGTATAGATTTGCCGGTTATTCTGGTGTCCGGCAGCGTGGGTGAGGAAGTTGCGATGGAGTTGTTGCGGCTGGGTATGGTCGATTTCGTGTTCAAGGACAATCCGGTCCGCTTGCTGCCGTCCATACGCCGGGCTGTCCGGGAGCGCGATCAACGCCGGATCAGGCGGGCCGCGGAAGAGGCCTCGCAGCAAAGTCAGGAGCAGGCTCTGTTAGAGCAACACCAGGCGCAGTTGGCGGCCTTGAATTTGATGGAAGATGCCATCGCAGCCCGCCAACGCGCGGAAGCGACCGCGGAAGCCTTGCGCGAAAGCGAACGGCGTTTGATGATGGCGCAGGAAGGCGCGCATGTCGGGATTTGGGATTGGGATATTGTTAACGATCAATGCTATTGGTCGCCGGAGTGCGAGCGCCTGTATGGCGCGCAGCCAGGCGGTTTGCGCTCTAACGACGAATGGCGGGCGAATGTGCATCCGGACGATGTGCATTTGATAGACGACCAGTGGGAAAGCCGCATTTTGCGCGGCGAGCCGTTCGAGGTTGAGTTCCGCTTTATCCTGCAATCAGGCGAAACCCGCTGGCTGAGCAGCAAGGGTCGCGCACAATACGACGCCGACGGTAAACCGGTAAGGCTGTTTGGCATTAATCTGGATATTAGCGAGCGCAAACAAACCGAACAGCAACTGCGTAAGTTGGCGCAGGCGGTAGAACAAAGCCCGGCCAGCATCATCATCACCAATCTGAACGGGGAAATCGAATACGTTAACGAGGCGTTTTTGCAGGTCAGCGGCTACCAACGCGACGAGGTCATCGGCCGCAATCCGCGCATGTTGCAATCGAAAAAAACCCCGGCGGAAAATTATCGGGCTTTGTGGACCGCACTCGGCCGTGGACAGACCTGGAAAGGCGAATTTGTCAATAAACGCAAGGATGGTAGCGAGTATGTGGAATTCGCCATTATCGTGCCGATTCGCCAAGCCGATGGCAACGTTACCCATTTTGTGGCGGTCCAGGAAGACATCACCGAAAAAAAACGCGTCGCGCTGGAGCTGGACCAATATCGGCATCACCTCGAAGATTTGGTTGCCAGCCGCACGGCGGAACTGGAAGCGGCTAAAGTGTTGGCGGATTCCGCCAATCAAGCCAAGAGCGCCTTTTTGGCCAATATGAGCCACGAGATTCGTACGCCCATGAATGCCATCATCGGCTTGACGTATTTGCTGCGGCAAAGCAGTCCCAATCCGGAACAAAGCGAGCGTCTGGACAAAATCGACGGCGCCGCTCAGCATCTGCTGTCCATCATTAACGACGTACTGGATTTATCCAAGATCGAAGCTGGGCGGCTGGAACTGGAGCAAACCGATTTTTCCCTGGCGACGGTGTTGGACCACATTCGCTCCATTATTGCCGAGCAGGCGCGGGCCAAGGCGTTGAGCATAGAGGTGGAGGGGGAGGGCGTCCCGCCATGGCTGCGCGGGGACCCGATGCGTCTGCGGCAGGCCATGCTCAACTACGCCACTAATGCGGTGAAGTTCACTGAACGCGGTTCGATTCGGTTGCGGGCGATGGTACAGGAGGAAACCGCTGCGGGTTTGTTGCTGCGCTTCGAGGTGAGCGACTCCGGAATCGGGATTGAAGCGGACCAACAAACTAGCTTATTTCAGGCTTTCACCCAGGCCGATGTGTCTACCACCCGTAAATATGGCGGGACCGGCTTAGGCTTGGCAATTACCCGTCGGCTGGCGAATATGATGGGCGGTGATGCGGGCGTCGATAGCGTACTGGGTCAAGGTAGTCGCTTTTGGTTTACCGCTCTGGTGCAGCGCGGGCACGGCATAATGCCTTTACAAACCATTGAAAAACCCGCCGACGCGGAAATGATGCTACGCCGAGATTATGCCGGCGCGCGCCTGCTTTTAGTGGAAGACAATCCGATTAATCGGGAAGTGGCACTGGAGTTGTTGCATGGTGTTGGTTTGGCGGTGGACACCGCCGAGAACGGGCGAATCGCCCTCGAAAAAATCGGCAAGAACACCTATGATCTGGTGCTGATGGATGTACAGATGCCGGAAATGGACGGTTTGGAAGCTACGCGGGCGATACGCGCGCAGCCGAGTTTTACCCGCTTACCAATTTTGGCGATGACTGCCGCCGCGTTTGAGGAAGACCGGCATGTTTCGCTCGCCGCCGGTATGAACGATTTTGTTGCGAAACCGGTGATTCCGGAAGACCTTTACGCGGCCTTGTTGCGCTGGTTGTCGCCGCGTTCCGGTACGCGTCCCGTCAGTTCCGATAAAGCTGAAACCGCGCGCATTTCGCCAAAATCTGTGGTAACTGGCGATACTGTGCCGTCGGCCTTATTGAGCATTGGCGGCCTGGACACCAGGCAAGGACTTGCCGTGGTGAAAGGCGACGTGGATAAGTATCAACGTTTGTTGAGCATGTTCGCCAATACCCATAACGAAGACTTGAAACAAGTCCAGGCCTACTTGGTCGATGGCAAACCCGACGAAGCAAAACGCATCAATCACTGTTTAAAAGGCGTTGCCGGCACGCTGGGCGCCAAGCAGGTTGCCGATTTGGCGGCCAAGTTGGACCGGGCGATAGCCGAGAACAGCAGTTTGCCGGTGTGTATGGAATTGGCGGGTTTGTGCGATAGCGAATTGACGCATCTGGTCCGTGCCATCCTGGCTTTACCTGCGCAATCGGCGACGAATGAAGTGGGCGAGGCGATTATCGATGCGGAAAATACGCGTCAAGTCGTTGCCGCGCTGGCGAGCCTGCTGGCAATTGGCGATGCGCAAGCCAGTCGCCTGGCTCGCGAATACGCCGCTTTGTTGCGGGCGAAATTGGGTGCTTCGTATTCCGAGTTTGCCCGGCAAATAGAAGCCTTCGACTATCAAGCGGCTTTACTAACTTTACAGGCCGTGGTTTAGCAACCAATGCCTTTGGGAAACGCTGAACGATTGGTGAGGTTTTATGCCGGTAGCGGCGGACAAAAAAAGCCGCAGTAACTAAAAGAAACGGCGGCTATTGCTAAGCAAATTGCCGAGTCAGGACATTTGCGATTGTAGATAATTTTGCAAACCTATGATGTTGATCATGCCCAATTGTTGTTCCAGCCAATGAGCGTGATCTTCCTCGGTGTCGTCCAGCATCACTTCCAGAATTTCCCGGGTTTGGTAATCGCGTACGCTTTCGCAATAGGCGATCACTTTGCGCAAATCCGCGACTACTTTATACTCGACCGCCAAATCGTTTTTCAGCATTTCCGGCACGTTCGTACCGACTGCCAGCGGTTCGCGCTTGGATAAATCCGGGGTGCCTTCCAGAAACAAAATCCGTTTGATCAAGGCATCGGCATGGTTGGTTTCGTCCTGAACTTCGTGATTGATGCGTTCGTATAATTTGCCGAATCCCCAGTTTTCATACATTCGGGAATGGATAAAGTACTGGTCAATAGCCGCTAGTTCGCCCGCCAGTAATTCGTTTAAATACGTTATGACTTGTTTGTCGCCTTGCATATGTCGCCTCCCGGATAAATTTGATAACGTCCGTGGCTATGGTAATACAAAAAGCCGCCGGGTTCTTGGTTTGCGCGGGTTACTCATTTGCGATTAAACGGCCATGCGATAGCGCTATGCTTCCATGCGACCTAACTCCGAAATTGCTCCACCTGACCATGCAAGTAAGCTGCCTGTTGGTTCAGCTCGCTGCTGGCGGTATGCGCCGCAGTGCCGCTTTCCACCAACTCGACAATCACGTCGCCTATGGTATTTAAGTTTTTATCCAGATTTTGGGTGACATGGCTTTGTTCCTTTACGGCTGCGGCGATGTGCTTGTTCATGTCGCTGATACGGTTGACCGAGTCGTTGATGATAAACAAAGCCTCCTCGGCGGCATTGGATAGGGCGACGGTTTCGTCCATGCGTTGCCGTCCTATTGAAATAACCTCGACCGCTTTACCGGTTTTGCTGATTAAGCTGTTCACCATTTTGTTGATTTCATGGGTGGCGTCCTGGACGGATCTCGCCAGATGTCTGACTTCGTCGGCTACCACCGCAAATCCCCGGCCTTGATCGCCGGCCCGCGCCGCCTCGATTGACGCGTTCAAAGCCAGCAGATTGGTCTGATCGGCGATGCCGGTAATCGTGTCGACGATAGCGGTGATGTTTTTACTTTCCAGGCGCATGTCTTCGATTACCCGAATGGCCTGGCCGATATTCTCCGACAGCGACGCAATTTTTACTGTGCTGGCCTGCACTACGTCGCAACCTTTCAGTACCGATTGCATCGCGTTTGCCGTTGACGATTGCGCACTTTGCGCATGCTCGGCAATGTCATTCGCGCTGACGGCCATTTCCGCCATAGCCGACACCACTTGTTGCACCTCGCGTTTTTGCGTGTTCAAGCGTTGGGCGTTGTCGGCATTGATTTTGGAGGATAGGGCGGACGATAAGTTTACGGTTTTCGAGGAGGCTTTTATTTGGTTAATCAGCAGGCGCAATTTATCGAACAGAATATTCAAGTCGCCGGCCAGTTCGCCCACTTCGTCATGCGACGCAACCGGTAAGGCTTTGGTTAAATCGTTGCTTTCCGTGATGGTTCGCACGTTGGTCGCCACTTGTTTCAAGGGGTTTATTAAGTGGCCGAGTACGTTCCAGGCCAGCAGCATTGCCACAGCGACTATGGCAGCCGCAACACCTATCTGGCCGGTCACCGTGACGTTGCGTTGATGGTCGAGTAGCTGTTCCACCGCTTGTTGTTCCGCCAGTACCGCCGCTATCGGCATCTCCATATACACCGCCCATGTCGAGGCGCCTTCGGCTAGTTTAAAAGGCAGGACGATGTAAACCTTGCCGGCGTCGCTGGCGATGGAGAAATGCGTGGAACTATCGCGAATGCTGTTCTCGATCAAGCGATAGTGATCGGCCAACGCCGTTTGCGCCGCTGTTGCCAGTTCCTGCAAGCGGCTATCGCCGGCAATCACGCCGGCCTGGCTAATCAATAAAATTCTGCCCTGACCGGCATAAATGCCTGAATTGGCGTCGCCGATGGTTTTGCTTAAAAATCCCAGGCCTACGTCTGTTCCGGCACCGCCGACATAGTTGTCGCCGTCCAGAATTGGATTGACCACCGACGCCATCAACACGCCTTCATAAAGATAAGGATCCACCACACAGGTGTTGCGCGTCAGTTTTGGGCAGGTGTACCACCAGTTCAGCGGATGGGCGACTTGCGGCGTTTCGTCGGTGATCACGTTCTCGCCTTCTTGCACGGAGCTGATCTGACCGTGTTCGTCGCGCACCCAATAAGGCGAGTAGCGGCCGCTGGCGCTGGAACCCGACTTTTCGTCGCCGACATAATGGGCATCGGCATTGTCGAAGCCGTTGAGTTCGGCGGTCACATAAGTCGATAGCACGCTGGGCGATGCTTCGGTGGACTGCCGCACGATCTGGTTTACGTGCTCGCGCATTGCCGGGGTGCCAGCCAAAGCCTTTTGCCGGGCATCCAAGGTGGTCAGCGCATGAAAGCGATTGACGGTATATGCGCTTTGAAAAATGGCCTGCAAAGGCTGGACTACCTGCAAGGCTGCCGATTCCATGCGATAGCGTGCTGCCGATTCGATAGCCGGCGTGATTGCCGCGCCGATTTTTTCCTGAGTCTGGCGCGCGCTGTACCAACCGAAACCGACAATCGCCAACACGATAATCGCCATACTGGCGGCGTTCTGCACCAACAATTTCGATAAAATTGAATTTTTGCGCATGGGGTAATCTGCTGAGGGCGTGCCGGGCTGAATGGATTGTTTTTATTTTTAAGGATAGACCAAGCAGGCGAATGATTTGTTTATTACCTGGCCCGTAAATATCGCCGCTTCCGCGAAGACGGGAGCCCGGCAGCTACAATCTATTCGCCAAGCGGTCTGACGACTCCCACCTTCGCGGGAATGACGAAGCCAGGGCATTTGGGGGGCGGGTTAATAACAGGATGGGGTCGCAAATTTCACGGAGTGATTAACCGAAGTTGCCAACTTGGTAAAGGCTTTGGCCCAGCGCTTATAGCCGGTCAAGCTAAATCAGTGCAGCTTGATGGCGTTCGTTTTAAGCAGCGGAGCAAAAGCAGTGTTTAGATCCTTGGCAAGTGCCGTTGGATCGCGATTAACGATGAATACCAGCCGGCCGCGACCGTCGTCCGCCGCTCTGGAAACTAATGGGCTAGGTGGATAAAGTCGAGTGCTGGCTGCCTGGATGATCATCGGTTCGGTTTGTTCGGCAAGATAAACCACGCCTTTTATGCGGAGTAAATCTAGGGGATGGCGGGCCAACAGCTCGTGGAGGATGGTTTGCAGTTGCTGCCAGGGCAGAACTTGCCCAAAAAGCAGCGAGATACTGCGAAAGTTGTGAGCGGGTAACGGGCCGTCATCAGGCAAGCGGCGCAACATTGGGCCTGAGTTATGCAGCAAGCTTTCCACGCTGAAGTCTCTTGCCGCTGTTGTCTGTCTGGGGGTGGCGGGCGCCAGAGCTTGCAAGTGCGTTTCCAGCGCGGCTTGCTGGTCCGCATCGCTCAAGTCGGCATGAGTTAGCAACAAAGTATCGGCCCACGCCACCTGGGCGCGGGCTTCGGCAAAACTATCCAGTTGCGCCGCAGCCGAGGGTATTGCCAAGGTGGTGATTACGTTCTGCAAATGATAACGGCTGGCCAGCCAGCGCTCGCGGAGCAGCGTGTCCAAAATCGGCTCAGGACTGGCTACACCGCTGGTTTCGATGATTATTCGCTCGAAAGGTTTTTCGGCGGCGCTGTTCCAGGCCATCCATAGATTCTTTAAAGTGGGCGCCAATGCGCCCTTGATTTGGCAGCACAAACAGCCGCCGGACAGCACGGTCAATGGGATGTTTTGCTGTTGCAGCAAGTCTTGATCGATGGGCGTCGCGCCAAACTCGTTAATCACCACCGCCGTCTTCACGCCGTCAGTCAGCAACCGGTTCAGTAAACTGGTCTTGCCGCTGCCGAGGAAGCCGGTGAGGACGATGACGGGGATTTTGTGTGGATCGGTCATATTTATGTGGTCGCCCGTTCCGTATTAAAAGCTGCGTATACTTGCCCCAAGCTAATTCAAGTTTGGTTTACCCATTCGGACGGGGCATAGGTGTAATGGCGAATTATGCCTGATTTTTAAACATGAACGCTAACGACTGGCAGGGGCTGGCTTGCCGCCGTGATCATCAGCGACGTTTGTCTACACGCCCACCCGGCATGAAGCCAAGGCCTCTAGCATATCCTCCTTGGGCAGGTTGCGACCGATAAAGACCATGCTCGATTCCCGCGTTTCATCAACTTGCCAGGGGTTGCCGAAAGTCTCGGTCATCAGCATATGCACGCCTTGATAAATCACTTTTTCCGCGCAGCCGGCGATGTTGAGAATGCCTTTGTAGCGGAGTAAGTCGTTGCCGTAGTCGCGGATCATGATGTCCAGAAAGGCTAGTATACGGGCCGCGTCGAGTTCACGGTCGGTGCGAAACACGAACGAACTGATATCGTCTTCGTGTTCGTGGCTGACGTCTTCCAAAAAATCCGGCTCGATTTTCAGGATGTCGTCCAGATTGAAACCATCGATGTCGAGAATGTCGTGCAACTGAGTTGCTCCAAAGTGTACGCGTTTGATCGGGGCCCTGGGGTTCATCGCGCGCAACCGGCTCTCCAGGTCTGCCACAATTTCCGGTTCCTGGAGGTCGGTTTTCGAAAGCAGGATGCGGTCGGCAAAGCCGACTTGCTCTTGCGCTTCGTGGTGTTCTTGCAGTTGTTGATGGGCATGCACGGCATCGACGACGGTGATGATCGCGTCCAGCTTGTAGTTTTCGGTAATGTTTTCGTCGATGAAGAATGTTTGCGCAACGGGGGCCGGGTCCGCCAAACCGGTGGTTTCGATGATCACCCGGTCAAACTGGAGTTCTCCCGATTCGCGGCCGTCGCTGAGTTCGCCGAGGATGCGCACCAAATCGCCACGAACGGTACAACAAATACAGCCATTATTCATGGTCACAATTTGTTCGTCGGCTTGCACTAACAACTCGTTGTCAATGCCGGCTTCACCGAATTCATTTTCAATCACCGCAATCCGTTTGCCGTGGTCTTCGCTGAGAATCCGGTTCAACAAAGTGGTTTTGCCGGCGCCGAGAAAGCCGGTGAGAATGGTCACCGGCACGGGGTAATAGCGTTTGGGGTTGGCGTTCATGAGATCTCCGTCAGGATGGGGCTTTAACGCGTTGTATCAGCGCATAAGCCGAGTGATTATGGATTGATTCGAAGTTTTCCGATTCGACGCGGTAACTGATGATTCGTTGCTCCGCGTTCAAGCGGGCGGCTACATCACGCACCATGTCTTCGACGAATTTGGGGTGGTCATAGGCATACTCGGTAACATATTTTTCGTCCGGGCGCTTCAACAGGCCATAGATTTGCGAGGAGGCCTCGGCTTCGACCAGCGTGATCAGTTCTTCAAGCCAGATAAACGCCTTTGTCTCCACCGTTACGCTAACGTGGGAGCGTTGATTATGCGCACCGCGTTCGGAAATTTCCTTGGAGCACGGACACAGACTGGTAACCGGCACCACCACCTTCACTTTGATGCGGCAGCCGGTCTTATCGATTTCGCCGATGAAACTGACTTGATAGTCCATTAAGCTGCGTACGCCGCTGACCGGGGCGGCTTTATCGATGAAGTACGGAAAACGCATCTCGATATAACCGGATTCGGCTTCCAGTTTGGCCTGCATTTCTTGCAGCATTGTCGGAAATGAGGCAATGCTGATTTCCCGGTCGTGATTATTCAATATCTCCACGAAGCGCGACATATGGGTGCCTTTGAAGTCGTGCGGCAGATTCACGTACATATCAAAATGCGCGACGGTGCGTTGTTCGCCGCAGCTTTTATCTTTGACTCTGATCGGATGTAGAATGTCTTTGATACCGACTTTGTCGATGGCAATCCGCCGGGTGTCCGGACGGCCTTGAATATCTTCGATGGGGCTCATAGGTTTGTTTTAACTATTCAGGTGTTGTTGGGAACACTCGTGTTTCAGCCGTGTACTCGAAACCGGGCCTGCTCGGCAAAGTCGGCGTCGTTGACTGCGAAATTGCTGAGTTTCAAGCTGTAGAAACGGTTGAAATGATCTTGTACGGTCCGGGTGATGCCGGCATCGTAATTCGGTTGCAGCACTTGGGTGCGACCGGCCGGGCGCGCCACGACGCAGCCGTCTCTTACCACCAGTTCGCCGTTTTTAAACAGCAGCGCCGCGTTGGCGAACATGGCAGCGATATTGGCTTGCGGACGGGCGGCAAACGCCCCCGTCAGCCGGTCGCATGTGCCCACGCCTTGCGGGTTGTAGACGGCAATATCGGCAATAGCCCCCGGTGCCAGATGGCCTCGGTCGTGTAAGCCCAGCAATTTCGCAGCGGCACTCCGGGTCATGGTCGCGATTTCGGTTAAGGTAAATTCTCGTTTCAGGTTTGGCAGCAAGGTCATCGCCAGCGCTTCTTGGTTCAAGCGCGCCATATAGGCTTGCCGGTAATCGGCGTCCATCAGCAGCCGGATCAATTCGGGGTAGGCGGTAAACGGTGCGCCGTTGGGATGATCGGTGGTGAAAAACAGCCGCTCCGGCGCGTCGGCCAGCAAAAACAGTTCCAGACCAATCGCCCATTGCAGGGTGTTGACGAAGCTGGCTTCGCGGTAGCGATAAGGCACCACGCCACCGGAACCTTCACACTCGGCATCCCACATCACCCATTTGTTGGGGCTGGCGTCAGCGTGGCGACTGTATTGCGCGATGACGTCACCGGAAATGGTTACGGTCTGACCAAACAGCACTTGGCCGACATCCATGGTGATGTTGAGGTGGCGGTTGAAGGCCTCCAGAAGTTGCGCAGCCGCCGAGGAAAAGCCCTTGGCGCCTTCGTTGCCGTAGGCGTAAAACTGCACGTGCGCCAGGTGCATCGGCAAACCTTGCGCGGCTTCCATGGTGGCGACGATGGTATCGACATTGCCGGGAATGCCTAAGTTGTTGCAATGCACGTGCACCGGGTGCGGCACACCGAGCTGGCAGACGGCGGTTTGCAAGGTTTGCAGAATCTGCCGGGAACTGACGCCGTAGTCGGGTACGATGTCATCCAAATCGAATTGGCGGGCGTTGCTTTTAAAGGCATTGGCACCGCCGGCATTGATGACTTTCAGGCCCAAGGCGCGGGTGGCGTGTAAGGTCCAGGCCACGTAATCGTTGATCTGGTTCTGACTGGCCTTGGCTCGCATCAAACGCAGCAGTAAATCGTCATTTCCCAGTATCGCCAGTGCCGCAGTGTCCAGAATGGGAATATCAGCCATCTGTAAATGCACATCCAGCGCATTGATCGGCAACATCGCCGGTTCGACGACCGTGGTATAACCCATCCGCGCGTAACGGTAGCCGGTATCGGTGGTAGACCACTTCGCGTTGCTAAACGGATGATCCACATGTCCGCCGTGAGTGTATTTAGACGCTGGCACTATGGCCAGATTGCAGGCGGTCCGCAACCGCCGCGCGACATGGTTGCGGTGCTGTTCGGGTAACAGCAGCCGTGCGGTGTTGACGTTGCCGCCGGCAATATGGGTGTGAATATCCACCGCACCGGCCATCACGATATGCCCGGATAAGTCGTAGACCTGATCGAATTTGGCGTTCGGGCCCGGATCGGACGTGATCAAGCCATCGCGGATAAATAGATCGCCGGGTTCTCCCTGCCGGTTTTGCGTGGGATCGTAAATGTGTCCGCCTGCTAACTTGATCAACAATTTCCAGCCCTCACAGCATGTCCAATGTCAGCACGAGGCGCTTCGGTTGCACGGCGGTGGGTGTCGGCGACCGATGCACAAAACCTTGGCCTTCGTTACCTTCCCAGGCTTCGCCCTTCATCAAACCGACCGCATAGGCCGGCATGCGCCGAATCGCAGTGGCGTCAGTTATCAGGCCGGACTGGTCATCCGGCAAACCGCAGCTACCCATACCCAGTTTTTGTCTGTCCAGGGCGTATTCCGGCAACCATTCGGTGCCGATGCCGCCATAACTGCAAATCATCCGCGCGGGCACCCGATCAACATGAAAGCGCGGACACATGGCGTTTTGTAAAGTCCGCAGGCGCAAGCCGGCCTGTTTCAGTCCGAAGAGTTCGCAGAATGCGGAGGTCAAGAGCTCGACGTCCTCCAGCCATGCGCGGTAACCGTGGGTGTGGCTGGCTTGCGGCCAGAGGCTGGCAAAATCAAACTGATCGGGATTCACCGGCTGACTCAGTTCCAACTTGCCAAATTGCTTCGAGGCTTGGTTGATAAAGCTTTCAATGGCCGCAGGCAACGGTCGTTCTATTAAGCAAAGGTTCACGCCATCTTCGTAGATGCGTGTCAAATCGACGAAGTTTTTAGAGATTACCGTTCGGGTCGATGGTTTGTAGGAAACCGGCTGGAACGAGGCGAGGCCACTTAGCTGTGAGAGGGTCGATTGGCGAAAAGGTATGCGAGCAAACACAAAAACTCCTTAAATAGCGATCAGGACTTGTTCGAAAAAAACAATAAATTGCATGAGCACTATGCCCATGCCGAATGCTGCGGCTTGGCCGCTCAGGCTGGAGAAACTACAGCGTTCGTGCAATACCGGGATCAGATCGGAGGCGGCGATGTAAATAAAGCCGCCGGCAGCGATTGGCAGCAATAGGGTCAAGGACGATTCGGCTATCTGGCTAAGGAATAGGGTGAAGATCGCCCCCGGCAATACGGTCAGTGAGCAGTAAAAGTTGTAGAGCACGGCTTGCCTAGGTGCGTAGCCGCCGCGCAGCAGTGCGCCGACGTCGCCGAGTTCTTGCGGAACTTCGTGGGCGATGATGGCCAAGGTGGTGGTCAAACCTAGCGCCGGATCGGCCAGAAAACTGCCGGCGATCAATATGCCGTCGACGAAGTTGTGCATGGCGTCGCCGATCAGGTTCATTTTTGCCAAAGGCAGAATCTCGCCACTCTCCGGCGTGATATCGACGTTGTGGTCGTGGCGCCAACGCACCAGTTTCTCCAACACGAAAAAGCCGAACACACCCACCAACACGGTTAAACAAACGTCGCTGACCGTACCGTGGCGACTCACCGCATCCGGAATCAAATGAATAAAAGCGTCTCCTAACAACACGCCTACCGCCAACGCCACCAAATACGGCACTACCCGATTCAACACCGCGGGTTTAAGCCATAATGCAAACACGCTGGATAAGGAGCAAAGGCTCACGGCGAGGCAGGCTGCAATAGCGCCGGCAATGGTGCTGAGGGCAATAGTCATGTGCGATGCGGTCCGGCAGACTTGATGGAATGGTAGTCGTGGTGCGAGCTGTAAATAAAGTCGGCGATTTGGTTCGGCAATGCGTGGGTGGCGAAATGCGCCAACATGAATCCCAATACAGTTATAAATAGTCTGGAGACGACGCGTTTCGGCAAGTCTGTTTCAACGAGGTATCCGACGATGGCTAGTATCACCAAAAGCTCAAAGCCGATCAGGTGCAAATAACTATCGATGCTAGCCATCGGCAAACCATTGGGGAAATTCGTCGCGATAGTGATGCCAAATCTCCGGGCCGGCAGCGAGTTCGGCATCGGTTAGCAGGCAGTCGTTGAGTTCTTGGTGGACTTTATCCGCATCGACGTTTTGGCCGATAAACACCAGCTCTTGCCGGCGGTCGCCATAGGGTTCCGCCCATTGGGACTGAATGTCCGGTAAATACTCTTCCGGCCATTCCTGTTTGGGCACCGAAGCCCACCAGCGCCCGGCCAAGCCGTGCTGCATCATTCCGCCGGCTTGCGACCAACTGCCGGCATGATCGGGGCGCGAGGCTAGCCAAAAGAAGCCTTTAGAGCGCAGCAATGTGCCGTTCTCCCATTCCCCTTCGTGTAGAAGATCATAGAAGCGCTGCGGATGGAAAGGGCGGCGGGCCGTGTAAACAAAGCTGCCGATGCCGTATTCCTCGGTCTCAGGAGTATGTTCGCCGCGTAATTCTTTCAACCAGCCTGGCGCTTGTTCGGCTTTTTCGAAATCGAACAAGCCGGTGTCGAGGACTTTATGCAGATCCACCTTTCCCATCACCATAGGCACGATTTCCGCGTCGGGGTTAAGACTGTGCAACAAGGCTTTTAGATTGCCGATCTCGTCGCTGGCGATCAGATCGATTTTGGAAATCAGGATGACATTGGAGAATTCGATTTGATCGACCAGTAAGTCCGCGACGTTGCGTTCGTCGTCTTCGCCCAACGCTTCGCCGCTTTCTTTTAAACTTAAGGCTTCCATGTAATTGCGCATAAAGTTCAACGCGTCAACAACGGTGACCAGCGTGTCTAGGCGCGCATGGTCGGATAAACTCGCACCGTTTTCGTCACGGAAGGTAAAGGTTTCCGCAATCGGCAAAGGCTCGGCGATGCCGGTGGATTCGATCACCAAGTAATCAAAGCGGCCTTCCTTGGCCAAGTTGCCGACCTCGATCAGCAAGTCCTCGCGGAGGGTGCAACAAATGCACCCATTGCTCATTTCGACCAGTTTTTCCTGGCCACGATTCAGTTGTACTTCGTTTTTGACCGTTGCGGCGTCGATGTTGACCTCGCTCATGTCGTTAACAATTACAGCAACCCTGAGATTTTCCCGATTGTTGAGGATGTGGTTCAACAAGGTGGTTTTACCCGCACCGAGGAAGCCGGATAGCACGGTGACAGGGAGTTGTTTAGCTGGGGCATGTCTAAGAGTCATGGTGATTCTGATGTTATATTGTAGCGTTATGGCGGTCAAAAAAAGGCGCTGTCGGTAAGGACAGCGCCGATTTCCGCGGTTCTAATAACTGACTCTAAAACCTACTTCCGCGCCGCGTCCTGCTTCCGGGGCAAAATTTCGCAAGTACGATGTCGAATTGCGGATGTTTTGATTCAGCAGGTTGTTACCTTTGGCAAATACCATCAACTTGGCGTCTTTATAGGCTTTGACTTGATAGTTGGCGCCCACATTCAGCAAGAAATAGCCGGCAGTAGAGGTTTCGAAATCGCCGGCATGGGGCTGCGATTCGGCGCGAGTAAAGCGCAGATAGGTCGACAATTTATCCCGGTTGAAATCCAGTTGCAGGCCGTAGCGTAACGGCGGCATGCGTGGTACGTCGCTGCCGTTGACGAATTCGCCGCGGGTGTAGTCGCTGAATAATGTCATCTCCAATAATCCGAGATGGTTTTCCATCATTGGCACGATCAGTTTGGCTTCATAACCTTTGAAGATGGCGTCGTTTTGTCCGCTGGTGACCAAAGGCACGCAATCCGCTAGGCAAGGATTACCGTCTTGATCGACGAATTCGCCGTTGCGTTGTTGGAAAATATAATCGCTGGCCCAGTTGTGGAATAAGTCGAATTCGGCGCGTAACCAATCGGTTTTGAAGCGGTAGCCCAAGTCCAGGTTGTAGGAGGTTTCTTCTCTTAAACCCAAGTCGCCCCTGTCGTAACTGCGGGTGGCGTCGTGGTAACCGTCGGACAGCAATTCTTGGACCTGCGGCGCGCGCGAGGAACGAGTCACCGCTAGGTTCAGGCTGTTGCGATTATCCAGTTTCCAAACGGCCGAAGCCGACGCGCTGACGGGCGTGTAGCTGAGATTGGCGAAGCCGTCCGGGCGAATATCGGTTTGTTCGACGCGGGTGCCCAATTGATACGTCACCGCGCCAATGTCGAATGATTCGACGGCGAAGACGCCATAACTGGTGATGTCTGAGCGAGGCACGATGCTGTCACCGGTGAGTTTTTCGATCGCATTAAAGTCGCTGGCTTGGGCTTGAAAACCCACCACGCCGCGCAGCGGTCCCAAATCCTGGTGAGCCAATTCCATGCGGCCTTCGTAAGACTGGTTGGTGTAGTACGCACCGGGTTCGCCGTTGGCGATTTCGGTGTGTTGGTAATCGGTGTATCCAAGCCGGGTCCGCAGGCTTTTCGCGAAGCGGAATGGATTGTTCAGTTCGCTCTTAAAATCGTACTTGGTTTGCCGCATCGCGATGCGCACGGTTTCGTCGCCGGTGCCGTCCGGAGCGATTGCGTAGTTGTTATTTAGATTATTGATGGATACGCCGGCAAAGCCGGGCGCACCGATCCAGGACAAGCCGGCCGAACCGCTGATCGCTTCGGCGCCGGTGTTATTCAAAAAGCCTTTGGGGTTATCGACAATCTCCAGGCTGGGATCGGTGATCGCGACTTTTGCGGTGTCTATGCCGCTGCCGCCGATGTCCAGATTGTTACGATGCCGATAAAAGCCGTCCAGGTGATACGCGATGTTGTCCTTGCCGCCCTCGACTTTCATGGCGGTGCTGGTTTCGTCGGAAGTGGAATCGAAACGCTGCTCCAGCGCAGCGCCTACCAGCTTGTCGAACTGGCGGCCGGGGATACGGTTGTCAATGACGTTAACTACGCCGCCCATCGCGCCGCTGCCGTAGAGTAGGGTGGCCGGGCCGCGCAGGACTTCGATGCGCTCAGCCAACAGAGGTTCGACGCTGGTGGCGTGGTCGGGGCTGATTGCGGAAACATCGTTGCTGCCGATACCGTTGTTCAATACCCGGACTCTGGGCCCGGCTTGACCACGTATCACCGGAGTACCGACGCCGGGGCCGAAGGATTGGCTGCTGATGCCCAGCTCGTTTTTCAAGGTATCGCCGATGCTGTGGCCGGTTTTCATGCGCAATTCGTCGTCGCTCAATACGGTGACAGGCACCGGGCTGTCCGATTTTCTGTCTTGCAGCGGTGCCGTGACGATTATTTCGTCCAGTGCTTGAATAGCAGGTTCTTCGGCCATCAGAATCGGAGATGGCAGCATTAAAATCAGGGCAGCGGTTTTTTTCATGTTAAGCGAGGCAGTCAGAAACGATGTTTAAATATGTTATATTATAACAATCGCTGATGCAATATTATCGCATTAGTTATTGCATAGTCCCGTTACGGCTTCCTTGGTGATTTGAGTTTGATTTGTTGTGAAAACAACAATGTTGACAGTAACAATTCGAGAGGGCTAACCGGATCGCTCTCTAAATCATATGGCTAAAATGTTACAGAAATGTTTCTTTAAACCCCGGAAGAAATACTTATTCACGGCGGCGGTGACAGACTTAGGTAATTTAGGCCTACTTCCTGCTGATCTAGGGGTGCGGCTTTTCCAGACATTGCATGGCCTGGATCGCAATTTCCAGTTCCTCGTCCGTGGCAATCACCAATACTGTCACACCGGAGTTGGGTTGACTGATGTTGTCGCAAGGTCGCACCGGTTTGCGGTTTTTTTCCTGGTTTATGGCAATCCCGAAGATGGTCATATCCAGACAGACTTGTTCGCGTAGCCAGGCATCGTTTTCGCCGATGCCGCCGGTAAATACCAAGGCATCGACCCGGCCCAACACCGCAAAATAAGCGCCGATGTACTTTTTGATGCGATAGGCGTACATCGCCAGTGCCAGGCGGGCAAGATCGTCGCCGGCTTCGGCCATGCGGTGTATCGCCCGCATATCGTTTTCGCCGCAAATGCCTTTGCAGCCGCTTTCTTTGTTGAGCAGGGTTTCAATGGCCTCGTTGGACAAATTCAGCGTGCGGCTCAGATAAAAATGGATTGCCGGGTCGATATCGCCGCAGCGGCTGCCCATCATCAAACCTTCCAGCGGCGTCATGCCCATTGATGTATCGATGCTTCGGCCGTTTTGGATAGCCGTGACGCTGGCGCCGTTACCGAGATGCAGCGTGATTAGATTGGTCTCCGACAAGGGTTTGCCGAGATATTGCGCGGCCTGTTCGGCAACATAACGGTGCGAGGTACCGTGGAAGCCGTAACGTCTTACCCCATGTTCGGTATAAAGATGTTCGGGCAACGGATAGCGATAGGCATAATCGGGCAGGGTTTGATGAAACGCCGTATCGAACACCGCGACTTGCGGCGTCTCGCCCATTTGCCGGAGGGCTTCTTCGATTCCTAACAGATTGGCGGGGTTATGCAGCGGTGCCAGCGGAATCACTTCGGCAATGTGCTGCATCACTTGCGTATCGATTAACGCCGGCTCGCGAAAATGTTCGCCGCCATGTACCACCCGGTGGCCGATGCAGGCCAGTTCGCGACGGTCGTTCAACACGCGGCAAGCAGCCAGTGTTTCGAACAACAATTGCAAGGCTTGTTGATGGTTGCGGCAGCTGATTTCTTCGCGTGTCCGATCATTATTCGCCAGCGAATAACTATGGCTGGCGGCGTCTTCGCCGATACGTTCGATGATACCGGCAATCAATACCGAGCGATCAGACATGTCGAATAAGCTGTATTTAACCGAAGAACTGCCGGCGTTGAGCACCAGAATTTTCATGAATATCTCGAAAAGGTGAGGCGATTAATGCGCAAGTTTCGCCGGTGGGGGTGGGTTGTAGCGGCGCTCCAGATCATGGTCGACTTTAGTGGTCAGGCTTTCCACCGCTTTGATGGTCAGACTGGCGTTGGGGCCTTTGGATTCGGAAATGTAGTCGCCGATCAATTTGCCATCCTCCACTTTGACCAAACGTCCCATCAGATAGGCGAACAAAAAGCTGGGTTTATGTAACCGTCCGACCAAAATGTAGTCGGCTTGAAATTGCTTGCCCAGCTGCGCGGCGGCATCGGCGTGGTCGAACAAATAGCCTACACCGCTGTTGGCCGTTTTTTGCGCTTGGTTTGGTATTGCTATGACCACATAGCCGGCGCGCTTTAACTCCTGTTCCAGCAGCGGTTTGATTGATGCGGTTCTTTGCAACTCGGCGGGTACGCCCGGTGCTAGCGTCAGGTCTTTCAATTCAAAATCCAGAACGGCAATGCGGGTCTCCGCCAGTGAACTAAAGCTCAGCGTGCAAAACAGCAAACTGCTTAATAAAGTATTTCGCGTCATATTTTGTCGGCCTCCTGGGCCTGAATCGCGGTAATGACCACGGTATTGACGATGTCGGTCACTGTGCAGCCACGGCTTAAATCGTTGACCGGTTTGTTCAGACCTTGGAGGATGGGGCCGACGGCGATTGCGCCGGAGGAACGCTGCACCGCTTTGTAGGTGTTGTTGCCGGTATTCAGGTCTGGAAAAATTAATACTGTGGCGCGGCCGGCGACCTGGCTGTCGGGCAGTTTGGTTTTAGCGACGCTGGCATCCACGGCGGCATCGTATTGCATCGGGCCTTCCAGCAACAGATCCGGTCGCAGCGATTTGGCGATTTTGACCGCTTCGCGGACTTTATCCACTGCCTCACCCTTGCCGGATTCGCCGGTGGAATAGGACAGCATGGCAATGCGCGGTTCGATGTTGAACATGCGCGCGGTTTCGGCGGCGTTAATGGCGATGTCGGCCAATTGCGCGGCGTTGGGGTTGGGAATCACCGCGCAATCGCCATAGACCAATACGCGATCTTCCAGGCACATGAAAAACACGCTGGAAACTATCGATGCGCCGGGCTTGGTCTTGATGATTTCAAAGGCCGGCCGAATGGTATGTTGAGTCGAATGCACCGCGCCGGAGACCATGCCGTCCGCGTAATCGAGATGTATCATCAATGTACCGAAATAACTGGGATCGGCCATTAAATCGAAGGCCGTATCGTAAACGATGCAACGATGTTTGCGGGCCTGGTAATAGGTTTCCGCGAATAGCGGCCGCAGATCCGATTTGATCGGGTCGATGATGTTGATATTGTCCATCTTCAAGGCCATGGCCTGAATTTTCTGGCGGATTTCGGCTTCGTTACCCAGCAGGGTGATTTTCACCACATCGCGCAGCAGCAAAATTTCTGCCGCGCGCAGAATCCGCTCTTCATTGCCCTCCGGTAGCACGATATGTTGCTTTCTGGCTTTGGCGCGCTGTAACAGATCGTACTCGAACATCAGCGGCGTGATTTTATGCGACACCTTGCTGCACAGCCGCAGCCGCAGTTCCACCATGTTAATGTTGCTTTCGATTAATCCCAGCGCGGTGGCGATTTTGCGATCATCTTGAGAATGCAGGCGGGCGGTGACCTGACTGACTTGTAACGCTGTGGTGAAGGTGTCGGAATCGACGCCGAGTACCGCGAACGGCGTATCGCCCAGACCGTCGATCAATTTTTGCACTTGCGGGGCAGGTTGTTGATGGCCGGTTAATAATAAGCCGGCAATCTGCGGATAGTTGCTGGAGTTGTAGGCCATCAGGCTGGCCATGATGATGTCCGAGCGGTCGCCCGGCGTAATCACCAAGTCACCGGTTTCCACATAATCCAGAAAGTCCGGCACCAGCATTGCCGCGACTTTGTAGTGATACACCTCGCGGCTCATCGTCGCGTTTTCACCGGAAAACACTTTAGCGCCGATGACTTTGGCGATGTTGCCGATGGTGGGTTTTTCCAGAGATGATTCGGCAGGTACCACGTACACCGGAAATTCGCTGGAATGATTTAAGCTGTGACGCAAGCTGGCAATTTGATTTTGAGCGACACCGATGATGACCGTGGCCAGCAATTCGCAGTCGTGTTCGTGTACGGAATGTTTCAGGCTGGCCAAGCCATTTAAAATTTGTTCGTCGCTACGATCTTCGCCCTGCATAACCGGCATCATCAGGCAGCCCAGATTGTTGGCGACATCGGCGTTGAAATCGAATTCGAAAATGGCGTTGCCATGTCGATAGTCGCTGCCGACGCAGAGCACATGATCGCAACGGGCCTTTAAGGCCCGGTATTTGGCTAGTATGGTTTTCAACAGTTCGTCGTATTGTTCGGCGGCCAAGAGTTGTCTGGCTTCCGCGCTGGTACAGCCATACATGGCTTCGTAAGGGGGGGCGAGTTGATAGCGGTGGCTAATGAATTGAATCAAATCGTCTTTGTCGGCATCGCCTTGAATAATTGGCCGAAAAAAACCGATATTGTCCGCGTAGCCGGATAACATTTCGATGATCGCCAGCATGATCAAAGATTTGCCGCTACCCTCGTCGACGCCGGCAATATAGATGTCTTGCGAAATAACGGGTTCGCTTCTTTGCGGATGGGACTGAGTCGGATTCATGATCGATGACTTATATATTAATGGGAAAGTCTAACTGAGGATGTTGCCACATGGCGCGCCGCTTGGCGACTGTATATTTTATTTATTCAGGCACCGCGCAAGTGTTAGGCGCATGCAAATAGTCTTTGGCTATCATAGGTTTGGATTTATAAAATAATGTAATATCAAAATAATTATTGATTAATCTGCAAGCTCG
>FSSH01000583.1_pt1 | contig 28044 bp, 24 predicted proteins | sample 1166101 | NCBI WGS metagenome assembly FSSH01 (sample SAMEA32972668, study PRJEB13176) | freshwater metagenome | biome: Drinking water system; feature: Biomass in drinking water that filtered by 0.45 um membrane; material: drinking water | place: USA | collected 2012-12-20 | depth 0 m
GGCGTGAGCCTCGCGGTCGCGCCGGCGCCGGTGCTCGCTGCGGTCCGGCGCCTATCGCCTGGCGTGTTGATGGCGTTCACGATCGCGGCGGCGTCGACATTCCTCTCCGAACATTACGGCGCGCCGACGATGCTGTTCGCGCTGCTGATCGGCATGGCGTTTCACTTCCTCAGCGTCGAGGGCCCGTGCGTCGACGGCGTTCAATTCACGGCCTCGCGGCTTCTCAAGATCGGCGTCGCGCTGCTCGGCCTTCGCATCACTTTCGGCGATCTTGCAAGCCTTGGCCCCGCGCCTGTGCTGCTGACGCCGCTGCTCATCCTCATCACGATCGGCGCCGGCGTCTTCTTCAGCAGGCTCTTTGGTCGCGGCGAACGATTCGGCGTCCTCATTGGCGGCGCGGTCGCCATCTGCGGGGCCTCGGCGGCGCTCGCCATCGCATCGGTGCTGCCCAAGCGCGAAGACGGCGAACGCGACACGCTGTTCGCTGTCATCGCGGTGACCTCGCTGTCGACGCTCGCCATGATCGCCTATCCCATCTTGTTTCACGCCTTCGGCTTCAGCGACCGCGACATCGGCTGGCTGATCGGCGCGACGATCCACGACGTCGCGCAAGTCGTCGGCGCCGGATACGCCGTCTCCGACGAGGCCGGCGCGATCGCGACCTATGTGAAGTTGCTGCGTGTTGCTTTTCTTCCGGTCGTCGTCGTCGCCGTCGCGCTCGCCTCGCGCCGCTCGGCAGCGGACGGCAAGGCGCCCTTTCCCTGGTTCGCGGTCGGCTTCGCTGCGCTTCTGATCGTGAATAGTCTCGGCGTGGTTCCCCCGCTCGTAGCCGCCGCGTTCAGCGCCGCCGCGCAATGGCTCCTGGTCGCCGCCATCGGCGCGCTCGGCATGAAGACGTCGCTGAAGGCGATGGCCGATCTTGGGCCCCGCCATGTCGGCGTCGTGATCGGATCGACGGCCGTGCTGCTCGCCGCGGCGCTTGTCGCCGTCTATTTCGTCTGAAGGAGGCTTTTTGCGCCATGGCCGACATCGTCATTTCCGAATTCCTCGATGAGGCGGCGATCAGGGAAGTCCTCAAGGGCCGCGACGTTCTTTACGATCCAATGCTCGTCGATGATGCGCCGCGCCTTCACGCCGCGCTTCTGGATGCACGCGCAATCGTCGTGCGCAACAGGACGCAGGTGCGCGGAGCGCTGCTGGCGGCGGCGCCGGCGCTCCGCGTCGTCGGCCGGCTCGGCGTCGGGCTCGACAATATCGACACACAAGCGTGCAAGGCGCGCGGGATCGGCGTGTTCCCGGCGAGCGGCGCCAATGACATCGCCGTCGCGGAATATGTGATCGCCGCCGCGCTGATCCTGGTGCGCCGCGCATTTTTCTCGTCGGCCGCGGTCGCCGGCGGCGAGTGGCCGCGCAACGCCTTGATCGGCGGCGAGGTGTCCGGCCGCACGCTCGGGCTTGTCGGCTATGGCGCGATCGCAAGGCTGACGGCGACGCGCGCCCGCGCGCTTGGCATGGAGATCGCCGCCCATGATCCCTATTTGCCGGCGGATGACTCGCATTGGCGGGGCGTCAGGAACCTGCCGCTTCAGCGCCTGCTCGCCGAAGCGGACATCGTCAGCCTCCATACGCCGCTCACCCCGGAAACACGGCGCATGATCGGCGCGGCAGCGATCGCGGAAATGAAAAAGTCGGCGATCCTCATCAACGCCGCAAGGGGCGGCGTCGTCGATGAAGAAGCGCTCGCCGCCGCCTTGCGGGCCGGGCGCCTCGCCGGCGCGGCGCTCGACGTTTTCGAGGAAGAACCGCAAAGCGCGGCGTCAGGCGCGAAGTTTGCGGGGCTGCAGAACGTCATCCTGACGCCGCATATCGCCGGCGTGACCGAAGAATCGAATGTCCGCGTTAGCCGCGTGACGCTTGAAAACGTCGCCGCTGCGCTCGGCGCAAGCCGCTGAGGGAGCGCCCATGCGGTCGGCGGTAGACATCCTTGTCATCGGCGGCGGCGTCAACGGCGCCGGCATCGCGCGCGACGCGGCCGGGCGCGGTTATTCCGTGATGCTGTGCGAGAAGGGCGATCTTGCCTCGGCGACCTCGTCGGCGAGCACGAAGCTCGTCCATGGCGGCCTTCGCTATCTTGAATATTTCGAATTTCGTCTCGTTCGCGAAGCGCTCAAGGAGCGCGAGACCCTTCTACGCGCCGCGCCGCACATCATTTGGCCGCTGCGTTTCGTGCTTCCGCATCACAAAGGACTTCGGCCGCGCTGGATGCTGCGCGCCGGGCTTTTTCTTTACGATCATCTCGGCGGTCGAGAGATTCTGCCGCCGGCCGAAGGGTTTTCGCTGAAGGGCGACCGGCGCGGCGCGCCGCTNNCCGCTGAAGCCGACGTTCGAGACGGCGTTTGAATATTCCGACTGCTGGGTCGAGGATTCGCGCCTGGTCGCGCTCAACGCGGTCGACGCCCGCGAGCGGGGCGCGACGATCCTGACCCGGACAGAGGTGCGATCGGCGCGCCGCGCGGACGGCGCCTTCGCGGTGGAGATCGCCGGTCCGGACGGCGCGATCAGCCATGTTCGCGCGCGCGCGCTCGTCAATGCGGCGGGCCCCTGGGTCGATCAGGTCCTGCGCCGTGTCGCCGGCGCCAAGGCGCCGCCGCGCTTTGCGCTTCGCCTCGTCAAGGGCAGCCACATCATCGTTGAGCGCTTCTTTGAGGGCGATCACGCATACATCTTCCAGAACGCCGACGGCCGGATCATTTTCGCCATCCCCTACGAAGGCAAGTTCACGCTGATCGGCACGACGGACCTGCCTTATGACGGCGATCCCGGCGCGGTCGCGATCGGCAGGAGCGAAATTGACTATCTCTGCGCGGCGGCGAGCGAGTATTTCGCGCGGCCCGTCACGCCCGCCATGGTGCGGCGCACCTATTCCGGCGTCCGCCCGCTCCATGACGATGCATCCGGCAAAGACGCCTCGGCGGTGACGCGCGATTACGTATTCGACATCGAAGGGGCGCCGCCGCTGCTATCGATTTACGGCGGCAAGATCACCACCTATCGCAAACTCGCCGAACATGCCGTTGAAAGTCTCGGCAAGGCGATCGGCGCGCAAGGTCCGGCGTGGACCGCCGATGCGCCGTTGCCGGGAGGCGATATCGAAAACGCGGATTTTGACGGCGCGTTCGACGCGCTGGCGCGCGAATTCGCCTGGATGGAGAAAGCGGCGCTTCGGCGCCTCGCGCGCGCTTATGGCACGCGCGTGCGCAGGCTCATTGGCGACGCGCGATCTATGGCCGACATGGGCGAGAATTTCGGCGCCGGCCTTACGGATCGCGAGATCGATTATCTGAAGCGTGAGGAATTCGCGATGACAGCGGAGGATCTTCTCTGGCGGCGCTCGAAACTGGAGCTTCACCTGACGCAGGCCGCGAAAGACCGGCTGCGCGCGCGCCTGTCGTGACGAACCCTTGCAGGCGCGGCGCCGACGCGCCAAAATCCAACTTTCAAGGAGGCGGTTTGTGGCGATGGACGATTCGAGAAGCGGCGGAGCGCCGATCGGGCGCCGCCGGTTGCTGGCGGCCGGCGCGGGCGCGGCCGCGTTCGGTTTTCCCATTCCCTTCCTGTCGCGGGCGCCGGCCGGCCTGACGCCGCTCGCCTTCGCGTCCGATCTCGCCGACCCGAATGTCGCCGCCTTCGCCGCTTCCAAGCCCGGCTTGTCGATGATCACCGACCGCCCGCTCAACATCGAGACGCCGCCGCATCTTCTCGACGATGAGGTGACGCCGGGCGCGCGCATGTTCGTTCGCAACAACGGCCATGTTCCCGAGGTGACGCCGGAGATCGCAGCGGCCTGGACGCTGACGATCGACGGCGATGTTGAAAACCCCCTCGCGCTCGGCCTTGAGGCGTTGAAGCGCGAATTCGAAACAGTGACGCTCCGCCTGCTGATTGAGTGCGCCGGCAATGGCCGCCGTTTCATGAAGCCGGAGGCGCAAGGGGGGCAGTGGACCTTCGGCGCTGTCAGCTGCGCGGAGTGGACGGGCGTGCGCCTCAGGGATATCCTAGCGCGCGCAAGACCACGCCCCTCCGTGGTCTATACCGCCCACAAGGGCGCGGACTTGCATCTTTCCGGCGATCCGAACAAGGACGCGATCTCGCGCGGCGTGCCGATCGCCAAGGCGATGGAGCCGCACACGCTTGTCGCTTTCGCGATGAACGGCGCCGACATTCCGCTCCTGAACGGACACCCGTTGCGCCTCGTTGCGCCGGGCTGGCCGGGATCGTGCTCCCAGAAGTGGCTGACGCGCATCACGTTGCGCGACGTCGAACATGACGGGCAAGGCATGACCGGACATTCTTACCGGCTGCCGGCTTACCCGATCGCTCCGGGGGCGGAAATTCCGGAAGCTGACATGCGCGTCATAGAGAGCATGCCGGTCAAGTCGCTCATCACCGCGCCGCAGACCGGCGCGCGCGTGAAGGCCGGCGAAACATTCGAGGTGCGCGGTCACGCCTGGGCGGGCGACGACGAAGTCGCCGCGCTCGACATTTCAGACGATTTCGGGGCGACATGGCGCGCGGCGCGTCTTGAACCGACGGCCAATCGCTACGCCTGGCGGCGCTGGACGATCGGCATGAAGCTTGCGCAGCGCGGCTATTATGAGCTCTGGGCGCGTGCGCGCGACGACAAGGGCCGCATGCAGCCCGCAACGGCGCCGGGGTGGAATCCGCGCGGCTATAACAACAACATGCAGCACCGCATCGCGGTGTTCGCCCTGTGAGCGGCGGGCGCCTGATGGTCTCCCGCGCTGTCATGATCGCCGGCATGGCCGCCGTTGTCACCGGCTTGATGAGGCTTTTTACAAACGATCCGGCGTCTTTCAGGGCGGCGGCGCCGGTGGAGGATCATGTCCTCGCCATGGCCGCAGCGTGGGACGGGACGATCCGTTTTGGCCCTTCCTACCCGGCGCTCGATCCGTCGCGCGCCGATTTTGACGCCGCGCCAAGCGCCGATTTCGACCCGTCGGACGAGTATTGGGGGCTGCCCCGCGCGCCGGGCTATGAAGAAATCGCCTTCCGGTGCAGCGCCTGCCACTCGATCGCGCTCGTCATGCAGCAGCGCCAGAATGCGGCCGGCTGGACCGCGGTCATCGATCGAATGGTCGCGCGCCAAGGCATGCCGGAACCGGATGCGTCAGCGCGCGCCAGCATGATCGCTTATCTGGCCGGCGAGTTCGGCCGCGATTGACGCCAGGCGCGGCTGCCCGAACTTCGCCGCGGCGCGCCCGCCTCGACCGCCGCCGAAATTTTCTGCCGTACGAAATGCGATCGCCGCGGGGCGGGTGAAACGCTGAGCGATGAGCGGTTCCTCTTGAAGACGCGCGTCAAGGCGTCTTCGCTTCGAGCGCCCGCGAATAAGCGCCGGCACCGGTTTTTCGCGAATATGGCGCGACCCCGAAAAATCTAGGCCGGCGGGGTCTCCAGATTTTTCGCCGGCCGGCGAAGCGCTTGAAGCAATTCGTCAAGGCGCTGAAGGGCGGCGGCGTTCAGGCGGGCGCGCGCAATCGGCAGCACTACGGCGTTTTCAAGAGCGATGTGCTGGCGCACATGCTCCGAAAACGCCCGGAACTGGCGCCGGACCGAAGCGTCAAGGTCGCCGCCGTCGGCGGCGTTCGACAATGCGCGGACGAGGTCTTCCCGAAACTTATTGTCGATTGCGTGGTCACCCGACAATCGGTCGAGCACGCGGTCGATCCCGTCCTGAGGCTCGCAGTGTTCGCGCAGCAACGGGAAAAACGCCTGTTCCTCCTCCACTGTATGGTCGATGAAGTCAGCGGCCAGGAATGCGCCAAGGAGCGCGTAAATCTCCAACTTGTCAGGTCGGCTCAGCTCGTCGCCGTCCGCAATAAACGCCATGATCTGCGCTGCTTCCCGATGCCGCAAATGCTGCGCAAAGATGCGGTCGAGAGGCGATTCGATCACGTCCTCGGGCAGCGCCTCAATTCGCCAGAGATCGCGAACCGGAATTCCATCCGCCCGGCCGGGGCTGTCCCTGATTTTTGGCTCCGTCATCGCGCTCTCCCTTTCAATACTGAAACCGGAGCGACGTCCAAATGAGACTGCGATCTGGAAAGGCGCCGCGACCGTCATAGACCGCTCCCTTGACCTCCGCCGACCAATGCTTCCCGAGCGACAGGTTTAGCCCGGCGTCAAGCTCGCGCCCGAAATTCGTGTCGCCGCGCTCGCTCTCGAAATCATGGTAGACGGCATAGAGCCGTCCATCGGTTCCGAAGGGGCCGCCTTTCCAGGCATAAGCGGCCGTCGCGTTGAGGTCTTCAATGCCGGCGGCTGGCGTCGTCAGGAAGACGTCAGCGAAGCCCTGGAATTTGTGCAGCGTCGCAAGCGGGGTTGCAAAGCCTATCGTCCCGTTCCCGCCGAGTCGCTCATAGCCGAGATTCAAGGAAGCGGCGCGCGCCGAAATCGTCGCCTCGCCGTGGAGATAGTCCTCGCTGTAATCTAGCGGGTTGTTCTTGTAGTCGCGCTGCGTTGCATATTCGGCGACAACGCCGAATTTGACGCCCGCATCCACATCGAGCGCAATCGCATTCTCGTACCGCGCGCCGAAGGTCTGCGACGACAGCGCTGGCGCTTCCTCAAAATCCAACAGCAGGCCGAAACCGCTGAGCTTGCCGAGTTTTTTCGCGTCATAGGTCGCGGCGAAGACATGGCTGTCGCTGTCAAATTCGCCGAGTGGATGATCGTCGCCAAACACGCGGTGGACGCGGCTGATGTAGAGGTAATCGACGGTGAGACCGTCAATTGCCGTTGACGTCAGGCGCGCTGCATCGAAGGTCTGCTGGTTCTGGCGGAAGTCGACCGCGCCGACGAAGCGCTGGTCGATGAGATTGTAACTTTGGCGGCCGATGGTGATCGGTGTCTTTTTGATGGCGGTGAAAGTCACCTGCGCGCGGTTGATCTCGGTCGCATCCGGGTCGGGGATGACAGGGAATTGCGCGCGCCCATTGGTCGTCGAATTGAAGTGATCGTCGCCAATCGTCGCAACATTCTCGAATTCGAGCAGAACCTTGAGGTGATGGAACTCACCGGTCTCATAACCAAGACGCGTGCGGATCGTGTTGGCGTAGGCGTTCGCGGCGAATCCGGCCTGATCCTTCCACTCGAACCGGTAGCGGACGTCGATGATCGGCTTTCCCGCCTTGATCGCGGCGACAATTCCGTCCTCTTCGGGCGGCGGCGTTGCTTGCGCATCCGCCGCCTCAGCCGCTCCGGCGACGGCGGCTGCGCAAGAAGCGAGCATTAACAGCGGCTTTGTGGGCGACCTCTTCATGGCCGTGCTCCTTTGGTTCTCATTGATCTTTTCTGTCTTCACGCCGTTGGCGCGACACGCTTTTTCGTTCGGACAAGCTGGTAGCCGCGGCGGCCGAGATACCAGACGGGCGCCGAGAAGATGTGGACGAGGCGCGTGAATGGAAAGACGAGAAAGATCGTCAGCCCGAGCGTCAGATGCGCCTTGAAGATCGGATGCGCGCCGGCGATGAGGTCGGCGGCGCCGCCGCGGAAGGTCAAGATGCGCTGCGCCCAGTCCATGAATTTCGTCATTTCATGGCCGTCGAGATGCTGCATCGAGACCGGAATGGTCGCGAGGCCGAGCAGGAGCTGGGCGAACAGGATCAGGAGGATCGCCGTATCGCCAAAACTCGACGTCGCCCGGATGCGCGCGTCGAAAAGTCGGCGATGCGTCAGCATCACAATGCCGGCAAGGCACATGATCCCGGCCGCGCCGCCGGCGACAATCGCGAGCATCTGCTTGGCGCCATGCGAAACGCCCAGCGCGTCAAAGACGGCGATCGGCGTCAACAGACCGACAAAATGGCCGACAAAGATGATGAGAACGCCGACATGGAAGAGAACGCTGCCGACAAGGAGCTGTTTTCGGCGCAACAGCTGGCTCGAGCCGGAGCGCCAGGAATGCTGGCCATGCTCGAACCGCAGGATCGAGCCGATCGCGAACACCGCAAGGCAAACGTAAGGATAATAACCGAAGAAGAACTGGTTGAGAAAATCGCGCATTGTCAGCTCCTCGCTGCGCCGCATGAGGCGTCGCCCGGCCCGAAGGTCACCGGCTGGTCTTCCCACTGCGCGTCGAGCGCGTCGAAATCATCGGGATCATCGTCCGGCGCCTTGCGCAGGGCGTCGAGATCGCGCGCCGCCGGTTGGCCCTCCGCAATCGCTTCAAGCGAACGCAGCACCCACGCATAGGAGGACTTGCGCCGCGACAACCGTTCCCGGAGCGCGGCGATGACGGCGAGCGGTTCTGCAAGCAGCGCCCGCGCTTCGCTCGTCGGCTGCAGCGAGAGGAATTCAAGAAACATCGGCAGAAAGTCGGGCAGCTCGCGCTCATCGGCGTCTAGGCCAGACTGTTCATAAAGCGCCCTGAGATCGACCATCGCCTGGCCGCGGTCGCGCGACTCGCCGTGCACATGCTCGAAGAGATGCAGCGACAATGAGCGCGTCCGGTCGAACAGAAAGACATAGCGTTCCTGCAGCTCGACGAGGTCTTTGGTTTCAATCTCGTCGATCAGCTTTTCAAGCCGCTCGGTGAGCCAGCGCGGCGCGATCGCCTCCTCGGCCAGCGCGCGGCGAATGTCGCCGGCGGCTTCCTTCAATTCGGCCGTCGGATAGGAAAGGAGGGCGGAAAGCGCCTTGAAGGTCATCGCCATCACGCAGTCTCCTTTGCAGGTTTGGCGAAGAGGCCCGTCCATTGCGGCGCGTTTTTCGGCTCGCCGCAGCCCTCGCCGAAGGAAAAACCGCAGCCGCCGCGGAGATCGTAAGCGTTCTCCGCATATTCGCGGTGCGAGGTCGGGATGACGAAGCGATCTTCGTAATTGGCGATCGCCATCAGCTGGTACATGTCCTTGACCTGCTGCGCCGTCATGCCGACCTTGCCGGGAAGGCTCGCGTCTTCGGCGCCCTCATAGTGAACTGAGCGCATATAGGCGCGCATCGCGATCAGCTTTTCGAGCGCCTTGGCGACCGGCTCCTCGTCGCCCGCCGTCAGCAGGTTGGCGAGATATTTCATCGGAATGCGGAGCGAGCGGACGTTCGGCATCGCGCCCTTCTCGCCGAAGGCGCCGGCTTCCGCCATCGACTGGATCGGCGAGAGCGGCGGCACGTACCAGACCATCGGCAGCGTGCGATATTCCGGGTGCAGCGGGAAGGCGATCTTCCACTCCATCGCCATCTTCCAGATCGGCGACCGGCGCGCCGCCTCCATCCACGCGTCCGGAATGCCTTCCGCCTTCGCCGCGGTGATCACTTTCGGATCGTGCGGATCGAGGAAGATGTCGAGATGGCTCTGGTAGAGGTCGGTTTCCTTCTCGACCGACGCCGCCCTTTCGATGCGGTCGGCGTCATAAAGGACAACGCCGATGTAACGGATGCGCCCGACGCAGGTTTCCGAACAGATCGTCGGCTGTCCAGCTTCAAGGCGCGGGTAGCAAAGAATGCACTTCTCGGATTTTCCGGTGTTCCAGTTGTAATAGATCTTTTTGTAGGGGCAGCCAGAGACGCACATGCGCCAGCCGCGGCATTTGTCCTGGTCGATGAGGACGACGCCGTCTTCCTCCCGCTTGTAGATGGCTCCCGACGGGCAGACGGCGACGCAGGAGGGGTTAAGGCAGTGTTCGCACAGGCGCGGCAGATACATCATGAAGGTGTTTTCAAACTGGCCGTAAATCTGTTTTTCGACCTTGTCGAAATTGTAGTCGGCCGAGCGCTTGGAGAACTCGCCGCCGAGAATTTCCTCCCAGTTGGGTCCTTTGCTGATTTTCTCCATGCGTTCGCCGGTGATGAGCGAACGCGGCCGCGCCGTCGGCGAGGCCTTCATCTCCGGCGCGTTTTGCAGATGGTCGTAGTCGAAGGTGAAGGGCTCGTAATAGTCGTCGATCTCGGGGAGGTCCGGATTGGCGAAAATCTTCGCCAGCACGCCGAGCTTGCCGCCGAGTTTCGGCTCCAGCTTGCCGTTCGCCTTGCGTTTCCAGCCGCCGTTCCAGCGCGCCTGGTTCTCCCAGTCATCGGGATAGCCGATGCCGGGTTTGGTCTCGACATTGTTGAACCAGGCGTATTCAACGCCCTCGCGGTTCGTCCAGACGTTCTTGCAGGTGACCGAGCAGGTGTGACAGCCGATGCACTTGTCGAGATTTAATATCATCGAGAGTTGGGCGCGGACTTTCATTCTGCAGCCTCCATCGCTTTCGCCGGCGCGTCGAGCCAGTCGACTTTGTTCATCTTCCGGACGATGACGAATTCATCGCGATTGGATCCGACGGTTCCGTAATAGTTGAAGCCGTAGGCTTGCTGCGCGTAGCCGCCGATCATGTGAGTCGGTTTCAGAACGGTGCGCGTGACCGAGTTGTGAATGCCGCCGCGCTGGCCGGTGACTTCCGAACCCGGCACGTTCACGATCTTTTCCTGCGCATGATACATCATGATCATGCCGGGCTTGACGCGCTGGGAGACGACCGCGCGCGCCGTCAAGGCGCCGTTGGCGTTGTAGGCCTCGACCCAGTCATTATCGACGATGCCGGCCTCGCTGGCGTCGGTCTCGGAGAGCCAGACGATCGGGCCGCCGCGCGAGAGCGTCAGCATCAACAGGTTGTCGGTATAGGTCGAATGGATGCCCCATTTCTGATGCGGGGTGATGAAGTTCAGGATGATCTGCTTTTCGCCGTTCGATTTCCTGTCGATGACCGGGGCGATTGTCTTGGTGTCGATCGGCGGGCGGTAAACGCAGAGCGTTTCGCCGAAGGCGCGCATCCAGAGGTGATCTTGGTAGAGTTGCTGGCGCCCGGTGAGCGTGCGCCACGGGATCAGTTCATGCACATTGGTATAGCCGGCGTTGTAGCAGACCTTTTCTGACTCAATGCCGGACCATGTCGGCGACGAGATGATCTTGCGCGGCTGTGCGACGACATCGCGAAAACGGATCTTCTCGTCCTCCTTCGGCAGCGCGAGATGCGCGTGTTCGCGCCCGGTCGCCTTCTCCAGCGCCCGCCACGCCTTGACGGCGACTTCGCCGTTGGTTTCCGGCGCGAGCATCAGGATGACTTCGGCGGCCTCGATATCGGTTTCGATGCGCGCCATGCCCTTTGTCGGACCGTCCGCGGATACGACGCCGTTCAGCGCCTTTAGACTGGCGACCTCATGTTCGGTGTTCCAGGCGATGCCCTTGCCGCCATTGCCGATCTTTTCCATCAGCGGCCCGAGCGCGGTGAACCGTTTGTAGAGGTTCGGATAGTCGCGCTCGACGACGGCGACCGTCGGCATGGTCTTGCCGGGGATCGGCTCGACCTCTCCCTTTTTCCAGTCTTTCACGCCGAGCGGCTGGGCGAGTTCGCCGGGGCTGTCATGCTGGATTGGGACGAGGACAACGTCTTTCTCGACGCCGAGAACTTCCGGCGCGACCGTGGAGAAGGATTTCGCAATTCCCTTGAAGATCTCCCAGTCGCTTCTGCATTCCCATAGCGGGTCCACCGCGCTTGTCAGCGGATGGATGAAAGGATGCATGTCGGAAGTGTTGAGGTCGTTCTTCTCGTACCAGGTCGCGGTTGGCAGCGCGATGTCGGAATAAACGCAGGTCGTCGACATGCGGAAGTCGATGGTGACGAGAAGGTCGAGCTTTCCTTCCGGGGCTTCTTCATGCCAGACGACTTCTTCGGGCTTCTGCCCGCCGGTATCGCCGAGATCCTTGCCCTGAACGCCGTGCGAGGTTCCAAGCAGGTGTTTGAGAAAGTATTCGTGACCCTTGCCGGAAGAGCCGAGCAGATTCGATCGCCAGACAAATAGATTGCGCGGCCAGTTCGACGGATCATCCGGGTCGTCGCAGGACAACTTGAGACCGCCCGACTTCAATTCGCGCGCGACATAGTCTTTGGCGTCCATGCCCGCCGCCGCTGCGTCCTTCGCGACTTGCAGCGGGTTCTTCTGCAGTTGCGGCGCGGAAGGCAGCCAGCCCATGCGCTCGGCGCGCGCGTTGAAATCAATGAGACTGCCGGACCATTTTCCTTCTGGCGCAAGCGGGGAGATGATCTCGTTGAGCCCAAGGGTTTCATAGCGCCACTGATCGGTGTGCGCGTACCAGCACGAGGTCGAATTCATCTGCCGAGGCGGCCGGCCCCAATCGAGCGCGAAGGCTAGGGGCAGCCAACCCGTCTGTGGGCGGAGCTTTTCCTGGCCGACATAATGCGACCAGCCGCCGCCCGACTGGCCGACGCAACCGCACATCACCAGCATATTGATGATGCCGCGGTAATTCATGTCCATGTGGTACCAGTGGTTGAGACCGGCGCCGACGATGACCATCGATTTGCCATGCGTCTTCTCCGCATTGTCGGCGAAGGCGCGGGCGACGGCGATGACTTGTTCGCGCGGCACGCCGGTGATCTTTTCCTGCCAGGCCGGCGTATAGGGCGCATCGTCATCATAGGATTTGGCGACATCCGGATCGCCGAATCCGCGATCGACGCCGTAATTTGCGATGAATAGATCGCCGACGCAGGCGACCAGCGCCTCGCCGTCAACAAGCGTCAGCCGCTTCACCGGCAATTTGCGTTCGATGATGTCGGGATGATCGGTGCCGTGGAAATGGTCGTGCTTGCGGTTGCCGAAATAGGGGAAGGCGACTGCAGCGACTTCGTCTTCGCGCCCTTTGAGCGTCAGCGCCAGTTCAGTATCGGCGCCGCCAGACGCGCGTTCTTCGAGATTCCACTTGCCCTGCTCGCCCCAGCGGAAGCCGATCGACCCCAGCGGACAGACGATATCGCCGCTCTTGCCGTCGATGGCGACTGTCTTCCATTCCGAATTGTTCGCTTCGTTAAGACCGCCGATAAAGTCCGACGCGCGCAGCGTGCGGTCAGGGACGAGCCGGCCGTCCTTGCGCACCAGCCGAACGAGCATCGGCATGTCAGTATATTTGCGCGCGTAATCGATGAAATAGGGCGCCTGCCGATCGACATAGAATTCCTTGAGGATGACATGACCGAAGGCCATGGCGAGCGCTGCATCCGTGCCTTGTTTGGGCGACAGCCAGATGTCGCCAAATTTCGACGCTTCGGAATAGTCTGGTGAGACGACGACGGTCCTTGCGCCCTTGTAGCGCGCCTCGGTCATGAAATGGGCGTCGGGCGTGCGCGTTTGCGGCACGTTCGAACCCCACATCATGAGGAAGCCGGAATTGTACCAGTCGGCGCTTTCGGGAACGTCGGTCTGTTCGCCCCATGTCATCGGCGAGGCCGGCGGGAGGTCGCAATACCAGTCGTAGAAGCTCATGCACACGCCGCCGAGAAGCGACAGATAGCGCGAGCCGGCGGCATAGGAGACCATCGACATCGCCGGGATGGGGGAGAAGCCGAACACGCGGTCCGGGCCGTATTTTTTCGCCGTGTAGGCGTTCGCTGACGCGATGATTTCGTTCACCTCGTCCCAGTCTGCGCGGACGAACCCTCCGAGCCCGCGTTGCTTGACATATTGCGCGCGCTTATCCGGCGTCTCGACGATCGAGGCCCAGGCCGCGATCGGCGTTCTCACCGCGCGCGCCTCTCGCCACAATTGAAGGAGGCGGCTGCGGATCAGCGGATGCTTGAGGCGATTGCCGCTGTAAAGGTACCAGGAATAGCTCGCGCCGCGTGAGCAGCCGCGCGGCTCATGATTGGGCATGTCTGGCCGCGTGCGCGGATAGTCCGTCTGCTGCGTTTCCCAGGAGACGATCCCGCCTTTAACGTAGATCTTCCAGCTGCATGAACCGGTGCAGTTCGCGCCATGCGTCGAGCGGACGATTTTGTCGTGCTGCCAGCGCTTGCGGTAGGCGTCTTCCCAGCCTCGATCCTCGCGGGTGACGACGCCGTGGCCGTTCGAGAATTCGCCGACGCGGTTCTTGAAGAACGTCAGCCGGTTGAGCAGGTGGCTCATGCCGTTTCTCCTTTCGGGATAGCGGCGCCGACAGAAGCACGGCTCCGTTCGATGTCATGAAGAAGCCCGCCCTTGCGCGTGTAGACCAAGAACGTGATCGCGGCGCACAGGAGGTAAAAGAAAAGGAAGCCGATCAGCGCCGCCTCCGGTCCGCCGGTCATCGAGATCGACGTGCCGTAGGATTTCGGAATGAAGAAGGCGCCATAAGCGGCGATCGCCGAAGTGAAACCGATGATCGCCGCGGACTCCTTTTCGGCTTGCTTCAGCCGCCCGCCCGCGTCGAGCGAGGGCATCAGGCGCGGCATCTCTTCGCGCATGATGATCGGGATCATCTGAAAAGTGGATGCGTTGCCGACGCCCGTCGCGAAGAAGAGGAATACGAACATCGCGAAGAAGCCGGCGAACGCGCCCGGCTGGTCCTTGATCCCGAGGAAATAGAGCACCCCGGCGACGCCGGCGATCATCATCAAGAACACCCAGAAGGTGACGCGCCCGCCGCCGAACTTGTCGGAGACCCAGCCCGTCATCGACCGCGACAGCGCCCCGACAAGAGGTCCGAGGAAAGCGAACTGCAGCGCGTTCACGTCCGGGAATTGCGTCTTCATCAGCAGCGGAAAGCCCGCCGAATAGCCGATGAAAGAGCCGAAAGTGCCGGTGTAAAGAACGCACATGATCCAGTTGTGACGGCGCTGGAAGATGACCGACTGCTCGGCGAACGAGGCCTTAGCGGAGGCAAGGTCGTTCATGCCGAACCAGGCGAGCGCCGTCGAGACGATCAGGAAGGGGATCCAGATGAAGCCCGCGTTCTGGAGCCACAGCTCGCCGCCGTCCTTCGTCGCCTGCGGTTCGCCGCCGACAGCGCCGAAGACGCCAGCGGTGATGACGACGGGGACGAGAAACTGCATCGTCGAGACGCCGAGATTGCCGAGGCCGGCGTTCAGCGCGAGCGCGTTGCCTTTCTCCTTCTTCGGGAAAAAGAACGAGATGTTCGACATGGACGACGCGAAGTTCCCGCCGCCGAGACCGCACAGAAGCGCCAGCACCAGGAAGATGAAATAGGGCGTGTCCGGATTTTGCACCGCATAGCCGATGCCGAAGGCCGGGATCATCAGCGACGCGGTCGTCAGCGTCGTCCAAAGCCGGCCGCCGAAGATCGGCACCATGAAGGAATAGAAAATGCGCAAGGTGGCGCCGGAAAGGCCCGGCAGCGCGGCGAGCCAGAAGAGCTGATCCGTGGTGTAGTCAAAGCCGATCGATGGAAGTTTCGCGACGACGACCGACCACACCATCCAGACCGCGAAGGCGAGCAGGAGCGCTGGGATCGAAATCCAGAGATTTCGACTGGCGATTTTCGCGCCCTTGTCCTTCCAGAACCGTTCGTCCTCGGGGCGCCAGTCCTCGATGACCGGGGAGATCGCCTTGCCGCGCTCTTTCGTATGGATTTCCTGCATCTCGGGAAATTCCGGGAGCGCGTCGAGCTCTGTCGCATGCGCCTTGCGCTCCATGCGCAGGATCGAGAAGTGCATCCACAGCATGGCGAGGCTGACGACGCCGAACAGCAGCATGAAGCAACTTGTCCAGATGCCGGTGAGATCGTTCATCACGCCGAAAAGGATCGGCAGGATGAAGCCGCCAAGACCGCCGATCATGCCGACAAGGCCGCCGACCGAACCGACATGCTCAGGGTAATAGACGGGAATGTGCTTGTAGACCGCCGCCTTGCCGAGCGACATGAAGAAACCAAGCCCGAAAATGGAGATGATGAACGGAATGACGCCCATTTCGGTCGAGAAGGCGATCGGGCCCTCAATGCCGTGAATGACGTAATCCGTCTTCGGGTAGGCGAGCATGAACAAGAACAGCATTGAAGCGCCGAAGGTGAGGTACATCACCTTGCGCGGGCCGATGCGGTCGGAGAGATAGCCGCCATAAATGCGAAAGAGGCTCGCGGGGATCGAATAGAACGCCGCGACCATCCCTGCTGTCTTGATGTCGAAGTCATAGACGCCGATGAGATAGCGCGGCAGCCACAGCGCGAGCGCGACGAAGGCGCCGAAGACAAAGAAATAATAAAGCGAGAAGCGCCAGACTTGCAGCTTCTTCAGGGGCTCCATCTGGAGGAGCGTGCCGGCGGCCTTGACGCCCGCCTTGCGCCGCGCGACGTGGGCCGGGTCGTCCTTGGTGAAGATCCAGAACAGAACCGCCACGATGACGAGCGCGCCGGCCCAGACCTGCGCCACCGCCTCCCAGCCATAGGCGACCATCACGAAGGGCGCGGCGAATTTTGTCACCGCCGCGCCGACATTGCCCGCGCCGAACACGCCAAGCGCCGTTCCCTGTTTTTCGGTCGGATACCATTTCGACACATAGGCGATGCCGACCGCGAAAGAGCCGCCGGCGATGCCGACGCCAAGCGCGGCGATGAGGAACTGCACATAGGTATGTGCGAAAGTGAGCAGGAAGGTTGCGAGCGCCGCAGACAGCATCACCGCGACATAGACCCGCCTTCCGCCATACTGGTCGGTCCAGATGCCGAGAAGCAGCCGGCTCAGCGATCCGGTCAGGATCGGCGTGCCGATCAGCAGGCCGAATTCAGTCTCGCTAAGGCCGAGGTCGTTTTTGATCTGGACGCCGATGATGGAAAAAATCGTCCAGACCGCGAAGCAGGCCGTGAACGCAAAAGTGCTCGCCCATAGCGCTGCGTTTCTCTGCCCCGCCGGCGCAATCGTCTGCATGGTCATTGGCTTCTCCCGCTTGCTGGGCGCGCTCTGCCGCCACATGCGAGGTAAGTAAGGAACATCATGATTATTTGATGCAGGTCAAAACAGATAAGTCATCGTTTCGAAACAACATCAAATATAGAAATAGTAGCATCGCCATTTGATAAGTGGCATTGTATGAGTTGACCTAACTCTGATGGCTGCTTGACAAAAATCAAGCGGTAGTTGAGAGGGGGCGCTTGCGAGAATCAGTATGCGACCAGAACGCAAGGATGACGTCAGGGCGCTTCGCCTCTTCCAGGGGCTGAAGCCGGAGGCGTTCGATGCGTTGCTTGCGGGATCTTATTTGCAGCGGTTTCCGGAACGGGTGGTCCTCATTCAGGAAGGCGAGCCGGCGGATTTCCTGCATATTGTGACCGCTGGCGCCGTCGAGCTTTACAGCAGCTGGAACAATCGCGAATGCACCATGGCGATCGCGCAGCCTGTCTCGACCTTCATTCTCGCGGCGGTGCTGAAGGACGCGCCCTATCTGATGTCGGGGCGGACGCTTGAATCCTCGGAAATCCTGATGATCCCGGCGGCCAATATCCGGCGAGCGATGGAGACGGACAACGATTTCGCGCTCGCCATGGTTGCAGAACTCGCCGACCGCTTTCGCGGCGTCATCAAGGCGACTAAGAATTTGAAACTGAGAAGCGCGGCTGAGCGCCTTGCAAATTATCTGCTGCACCAACACGCCGACCAGGGCGCGGGCGGGCGCGTGTCGCTTCCCATCGCGAAATCGGTTCTGGCGTCGTTTCTGGGCATGACGCCGGAAAACCTGTCGCGATCGTTTGCGACCTTGCGCGCCTATGGCGTGGCGGTTGACGGCGCGACGATCACGCTTTCAAAGCTTCGCGATCTGGAAAAACTCGCAAAGCCGTCGCCGTTCATCGACGACCCGGCCCGCTGAAGGAGCACGCCCTCATGAAGCCGCTGCCCGCCGCCGCCGGCGATCTTGCTCGGAAACACCCGAAAGTCTGGAAGGCGTATGCAGCGCTTGGCGAAGCCGTGTCGGAAGCGGGGCCGCTCGATGCGCGCTCGCGCCGCCTCGTCAAACTCGCGCTGGCGATCGGCGCGCAATCCGAAGGCGCGGTCCACAGCCATGCGCGCCAGGCGCTCGACGAAGGGCTGCCGGCGGACGAGATCAAACATGCCGCGCTCCTCGCGATCACCACGCTTGGATTTCCAAAAGCGGTGGCGGCGCTCAGCTGGATCGAGGACGTCACCGACCAGACTCCTTAGCGATCACTGGCCGCCATTCACGATCAGACGCCATAGCGGATCGACGCCGAACAGCGCCTTGTGCCAGGACGCGAGAAAGCCGGCGAAAAGAACCATTCCGATCGACGCGCCGATCAGCGTCCGCTTTTCAAGAAGACTGTGGGGCGATGATCTGCGGCGGGCCCTATCGAGCGCCGTCCACGGGTCCGCGCCGAGCGATCGCCGGCGCTTGGCGTCAAGACGGCGTCCGCCGGCGACAGCGAAAACGGTCATCGCGGCGAAGAAAAGCGTTTGGCCGAGGACGCCGTTCGGCGGGATGTGCGCGGCGGACCAGAGCCCAAAACCCCACAGCACGGGGTGGCGCAGAAAGCCAACGACGCCCGGCGACCGGGGATTGAACGGCGCCGTCGAAAGACTGACCGAAAGCGGGTTCGGCGCGGCAAGTCCCGCGCCGATCAGCATGAAAGCAAACGGCGTCGCGGCGAGCGGAATGACATGCGTCCACGCCGGCGACGGCCAGAGCATGATCGCCGGCGCGCGGATGGCGGCGATCGCGACCAGGAACAGGAGCGCAAGGGAAAGGACGGAGTAGGCGGCGAGGTAACCGCGCTCGCCGAGAATCGCGACGAGCCGAGCCCGCACGCCGGGCGCCGCCGGGACAAGATGGGCGATGACGAACAGCGCCGCCGCAACGCCGAGTGTCAGCATCGCTTACCCACGGTCCTGCGCCGCCTTGAGATCATCGATCGTGTTGACATTGATAAAGGGCGCCTCGTCCGCCCACGGAACGACGCGCGCGCCGATCGTTTCCGCGAGCGAGCGGAGCGACAGGTCCTGCGCACCCTCAAGATGCCGGAGAGCGCGCTCAATATCGGCGATGATCCACCAGGCGAAGGTCGGATGGAGCCCGTCGCCAGCGCTGGCGACCGCTGAATCCGGGCCGACGAGGCGATCGGCCAGATCGGGCGGCAGGAAAGGGGCGTCGACCGGAACCGTCAGAAAGCCCGGCGCTTCGCCCGCCAGGCGGCGCGAAACAGCGAAGATTCCGGCGCAGGGTCCCCTGCCTCGCGCCCCGGCGCCGTGCGCGCCGTCCGTGACGCATTCAAGGCTGGTTCCATAGTCATCGGGCCCCGAAATCAGGATGCGGCTTGCCTGCGGACGCAAGCGCGCAATCACGCGATCAATCAGTCGGCCGCCATTAATCTCGCACCTCGCCTTGTCGCGCCCCATGCGGGTTGACTTGCCCCCGGCAAGGACAACGCCGATAGGGGACGCGTTCATTCGGCTGTTCTTTCCATGGCTGCGCTCGTCATCGCTTTTCTGCTCGTCGCGCTCGTCTATGCCTCTGTCGGATTTGGCGGCGGCTCGACCTATAATGCGCTCCTTGTCCTGTTGGATGTCGATTACCGCATTCTTCCGGCGATTGCGCTCGCCTGCAACATCGTAGTCGTCGCCGGGGGCGTCGCTCATTTCGGCGCACGCCGTCTCATGCCATGGCGGCGGATCGCACCGTGGATCCTCGCATCCGTGCCGGCGGCGTTTGTCGGCGGCATGCTTCAGGTTCCAGAACAGGTTTTTGTCGGCCTCCTCGGTGCGACGCTTTGCGTCGCCGGCGTGCAGTTGATTCTCCAGCCGCGGCCGTCGCCGTCGCTTGCGCCGCGCCTTGTCGGGAATGGGCCTGCACTTGCGGGCGGCGCGTTTCTTGGCTTGCTCGCGGGCGTCACCGGCGTCGGCGGGGGCATTTTTCTTGCGCCGCTGTTGCATTGGCTGCGCTGGGGGGCCGCGCGCGAGATCGCCGGCGCCGCGAGTCTTTTCATCCTTGTCAATTCGCTGGCGGGCCTTGCCGGTCAGGCGACAAAACTGACCGAGATCAAAATGGCGGTTGTCGCCGCCAGCTATTGGCCATTGCTCGCTGCGGTTCTCGTCGGCGGGCAGATGGGGTCGCGGCTTGGCGCGGCTGGACTGCCCGAGGCGTGGCTGCGCCGCTTGACGGGCGCTGTCGTCCTTTATGCGGCCGCGCGTTTGCTGTTACAGTTCTGGAGTTCTTTTTAGGTGCACGATCCGTGTCTCAAGTAATCATGCATCCTGGCCGCGACGCAGCGCCCCATCGGCCGCTGATCGATCCTTATGGCCGCACCATCAGCTATCTGCGGGTATCCGTAACGGATCGCTGCGATCTGCGCTGCGTCTATTGCATGCCGGAGCGTATGACCTTTCTGCGGCGCCGCGACCTGCTGACGATTGAGGAATTGTCGCGGCTTATCCGGGCGTTCACCCGGCGCGGCGTCCGCAAGGTGCGCCTCACCGGCGGGGAGCCGCTGGTGCGCAAAGGGGTCGACGCGCTGATCGCCGCACTCGGCGAGGATGTGAGGGCGGGGCGTCTTGACGAACTGACGCTGACAACGAATGCGACGCAGCTGGAAGCGCATGCGGCGGCGATCGCGGCAGCAGGGGTCAAAAGGATCAATGTCTCGCTCGACACGCTCGATCCCGTTGTCTTTGAGCGCCTGACGCGGCGGGCGCTGCTCCCCGACGTGCTGGCGGGCATTGACGCCGCCGCCGCCGCGGGCCTTTTCGTCAAGATCAATGTCGTCGCTCTAAAGGGCGTCAATGAGCGCGAGATTCCAGAGATCATCGCCTGGGCGCACGGGCGGGGGCATGACGTGTCGCTGATCGAGGTCATGCCGCTTGGCGAAGTCGACGAAGACCGGATCGACCACTATCTGCCGTTGTCCGCGGTTCGGGAACAACTGGCGCAGCGCTGGACGCTGGAGCCGATCGCTTTCCGCACCGGTGGTCCTTCGCGTTATGTGCGCGTCGGCGAAACCGGCGGCAGGCTCGGCTTCATCACGCCGCTGACGAGCAATTTTTGCGACGGCTGCAACCGCGTGCGCCTCACCTGCACCGGGCGGCTTTACCTGTGCCTTGGCCAGAACGACGCGGCTGATTTCCGAACGCTGATGCGGGCGGGAGCAAACGACGCGTTGCTCGACGCCGCGATTGATGAAGCGATCGGGCGCAAGCCGAAAGGACATGATTTCCGCATCGACCGGCGCTGCGCCAGCCCGGCGGTTGCGCGCACCATGTCCGCGACGGGAGGCTGATCGATGGGCCGCGCTGTCCGCCTGCATTTTTACGGACGGCTCCGCGACGCGGCCGGCGGGGCGGAGCGAAAGGCCGCCATTCCCGATCATGTTCAGACGGCGGACGAATTGGTGGAGTGGATCGCGGACGGCGACAATGCGCTCGGCGAAGCGCTTCGCCCGGCGTCGGTCAAGATCGCCGCCGGCGATGCGATCATTCCGCGCAGCGCCGACATCCGGCAGGCGGCGGAAATTTCGTTTCTGCCGCCCTTCAGCGGCGGTTGACCATGACCGCGCCTGACATCCTCATCCTCGCCGAACCGTTCGATCCGGAGAACGAAGCAAGGCGATTCCGGCTCGCCTGTCCGGACGCCGGGGCGATCGTCACCTTCACCGGGCTGGTGCGCGGCGAAGGCGATCCCTCGTTGCGGCTAGTTTTAGAACACTGCCCGGCGCTGACTGAACGGGAGATTGAGGGATTCGCCGCGAACGCCTTCAGGCGCTGGCCGCTTCAGGCGCTCGCCGTCCGGCACCGCGTCGGCCTATTGACGCCCGGCGAACCCATTGTTTTCGTCGGCGCGGCGTCAGCGCATCGGCGCGCCGCGTTTGAGGCGGCCGATTACGTCATGGATTACCTGAAATCCGCCGCGCCGTTCTGGAAGCGGGAATGCGATGCGCGGGGCGAACGCTGGATCGAGCCGCGCGCTGAAGACCGCCGGGACCTCGAACGGTGGCGAACCGAACCATAAGGAGCGAGCATGTTCGGCATTAACGAAGACCTTCCCTTCCGCCCAGTGCGCATCGCCGTCCTCACCGTGTCGGACACCCGCACGCGCGAGACCGACACCTCCGGCGATGTTTTGCAAAAGCGCGTCGAGGCCGACGGCCATCACGTCGCGGCGCGCGCGCTCGTTCGCGACGACAAAGCGGCGATCAGGGCCGAGGTCGAGCGGTGGATCGCCGATCCTGGCGTCGATGTCGTGATCTCGACCGGCGGCACCGGCCTTACCGGCCGCGACGTCACGGTGGAGGCGCTAAAGCCGCTTTTCGAGAAGGAGATCGAAGGCTTTTCTGTCATATTTCACAAGATCAGCTTTGAAAGCGTCGGCCTTTCAACCTTGCAGTCGCGCGCCTGCGCGGGGCTCGTCAGGGGGACCTTCCTGGTGCTGCTGCCAGGATCGCCCGGCGCCTGCAAAGACGCCTGGGACGGCGTTTTGCGCTATCAGCTCGACAGCCGCTATCGGCCTTGCAATTTCGTCGAACTGATGCCGCGATTGATGGAACGGTGAGCGACAGGCGCATGATCGGCGATCTCACGCATTTTGACTCCGACGGGCGGCCGCGCATGGTCGATGTCTCCGCCAAGCCCGCAAGCGAACGGACGGCGACGGCGAGCGCGCGCGTGCGCCTTGGCAAGGCGGCGTTCGACGCGGTCCTCGCGCGCCGCTCGAAGAAGGGCGATCCGTGCGCCGCGGCGGAGCTTGCCGGCGTCATGGGCGCCAAGCGCGCCGCCGATCTTATCCCGCTCTGTCACCCCGTCGCGCTGAGCCATGTCGCCGTCGAGACGCAGGCGGATGAACGCGACCATTCCGTCATCATCTCCGCGACGGCGAAGACGACCGGTCAAACCGGCGTTGAGATGGAAGCGATGACCGCCGTAACGGTCGCGGCGCTGACGCTCTATGACATGCTGAAAGCGATCGACAAGGAGATCACCGTCGAAACCGTGCGCCTTGAGCGCAAGACCGGCGGCAAGTCCGGCGATTTCGTGCGCGGCGGGCGGTGACCAATGGCGGAGTTGATCAGCGTCGATGAGGCGTTGCGGCTGATCGCGGGGACGGTTCGCGTTCTTGAACCAGAGATTGTCACGCTTGACGCCGCTGCAGGCCGCACGCTCGCCGAAGACATGATTGCGCGCATGACGCAGCCCCCTTTCGCGGCGTCAGCGATGGATGGTTATGCGGTGCGGATCGGCGATGTGCGAACGCCCGGCGCACGCCTCACGGTGATCGGGGAGTCTGCCGCTGGCGCGCGCTTTGTTGGATCGGTCGGCGCGGGGGAGGCAGTGCGCATCTTCACCGGTGCGCCGATGCCGGCAGGGGCCGATCACGTCCTCATTCAGGAAGACGCAAGAGCTGAGGGGGCGGGCGTCGCCGTTGTGGAGGCGCAGGCGCGGGCCGGCAATGTGCGTCCCGCCGGCGTTGATTTCCGGAAGGGCGCGGTGCTGGCGTCGAAAGGCGAGAGACTGACGGGTCCGAAGCTGGCGCTGATCGCCGCCGGCAATATCGATTCCGTTCGCGTCATTCGCGCGCCGCGCGTTGCGATCATCGCCAATGGCGATGAACTGGCGCCGCCGGGCGCGGCGCTTTCAGAGGACGCGATTGTGTCCTCGATTCCCTATGGCCTTGCGCCCATGATCGCGGAATGGGGCGGCGCGCCGCGCTTCGTCGGCATCGCGCGCGACGATGCGGCGGACATTCGCCGGATGATCGAGGCCGCAGCCGACAGCGACCTCATCGCGCCGGTCGGCGGCGCTTCGGTCGGCGATCGCGATTTCATGCGGGCGGGCTTTGCCGGCTGTGGCGCGGCGCCTGTTTTTGAGAAAGTCTCAATCAAGCCAGGAAAGCCGTCGTGGTTCGCAACGATGGCGAACGGCAGGTTTGTGCTGGGCCTGCCCGGGAACCCTGCGTCCGCGCTCGTGACGGCCCGCATCTTTCTGAAGACCGCGATCGATCGATTTCTCGGCCGCGCCGGCGCGGCCGACAAGAAACTATCGCCTCCACGCCCCGCTCGGCGCGGCTGGGCCACGCGAAACGTTTCTGCGCGCGCGCCTGGTCGACGCGCCAGACGGCGAAAGAGCAGTTGAGGCTTTTGACAATCAGGATTCCTCGCTCCTTTCGGTTCTCGCCATGAGCGACGTTCTCATTCGCCGGCGCGCCGGCGCCGGTCCGGCGCAGGCCGGCGAGCGCGTCTCCTGTCTCAAATGGCGATAGCGCCGGCGCGCAAGCCGAACAAACCTTCTTCGGGCGGCCGGCGCCATCCGGGCGGCAACGCATTAACCAATTCCGATCCGTCCGCGTTCAGACGCCGACAATTCGTGCGCCGGCCCTTGGCGCGCGCCCGTTCAGCCGCATTTCACTTCAGATGCGCCCAGGTGATGCAGCGATGCCACAAGATGTAACATTCGGACCACGAGATCGTTCGTTATTTGACTTGTCGGATTTATGAAAAGTAACCTGTCGGTAGGGGTAGGCGTTGGCGGTGTTGGTTTGACAAAGCGGCCGCTTTGTCGATCGGTGTGGGTTTCTAGTTAGGCGCCCCGCACTCGAAAATCGACACCACTAAGCGTCAATCGCTCGAAAATGTAAGAACAGTCTTTAGAGAGGGCTCACATGTCAACCGTCGAAAATGCCGGCGCTCGCCGGTCGCTGAAGCACGTTCGCCTGGCTCTTGTGGCCGGCGCATCTGTTGTTGCTGGTGTCAGCGCCGCCTATGCGCAGGATGCCTCGGACGAGATTGTCGTTACAGGTTCGCGCATTGGTCGCGGCGCCATTGATGCGCCCCAACCGCTGATCCAGCTCCAGGGCGAAGACCTCATTCTATCCGGTGAACCGAACTTTATCGACTTCCTGGCCGATATTCCGGCTTTGCAGGGGTCCGTTGTGCCGGAAGATACTACCGGCGCCGGCCTTGGCGACGGCGGCCTCAGCCTCTTGAACCTGCGCGATCTGGGCGCCGACCGAACGCTGGTCCTGGTCAATGGCCGCCGGCACGTCGGCGCGTCTCCCGGAACGGCGTCAGTCGATGTCGATTCCATTCCCCGCTTGCTTATCAAGAACGTCGATGTCGTCACCGGCGCATCGTCTGCGGTTTACGGCGCTGATGCTGTGTCTGGCGTTGTGAACTTCATTCTCGATGAGGAATTTGAAGGGTTGAAGGCCGATCTCGCCGGCGCATCGATCAATCAGGGGCTGAATGATTTCAATTACCGCGCTTCATTGCTTGTCGGGAAGAATTTCTTCGACGATCGGCTGAACGTCTATGCCTCCGGCGAATATGAGTCCGGCAACGAAGTGCGCGAGTCGGAGCTGTCGCCATTCCTCAATGATGCGCTGTTGTTCAATGTCGATGTCGACCCCGCCGGCAACCCAGTTGACGGCATAACTGATAACATCCTGCTCGCTGGCAACATCACCAGCATTTCGCGCCCGGTTGGCGGCGTGCTGACATTTGCGCACGACATTCGGCAAAACGGCATCACTGACGGCGTCAATATACCGTTTGTGTCCTGCTCGCCGACAAGCGTGACCTCGGGCAACTGCTTTATCATCGATCCGGGGTTCTCGACGTTTTTTGCGCCAGGCGGCGCTTCTGTGCCGATCAATTTCGGTACGTTCCGGGACCCCACCGGGACGTTGCGTACGATCGTGCAGAACGGCAGCGGCGACCCGCTTTCGGCTTTCCGCGACTCCCGGCTGCCGGACAACGACGCGCTTCGGTTTCAGGCCGGCGCGAACTTCGCGATTACGCCGAACGTCAAGGCGTTTGTGGAAGGCAAATACGTCGAAGAGAACGTATTCGACAGTTTTCAGCCGGCGTTTTTTGATGTCCAACTTCTCCCCATCGCAAACGGGGTCGCCGCTCCGGCGTTGACGGCGCTAACGGCTTTTGGGATCGGCAACGTCAATCCGTTTTTGCCGGCTGATATCCAGGCGCAATTGCTGGCGAATACGCGCGCAACCTTCGCGTCGACCGCTGTGGGCGCCGCACAAACGGGCGTTGTCGCGGATCCTCGCGCGCAGATTCGAGTCTTCACGACCGATTTTGGCGGTCGTCCGCAGGACCTCAGGCGCGAAACGATCCGGTTCGTCGGCGGTTTGAAGGGTGATCTCGACAAGGCGCTGTTCGCCAGCAATCTCAGCTGGGAAATTGGCTACACCTATGGCGAGGTCAGCGACCGTAACGACGAAACCGGGACAATTGACGTCGGTCGGTTGCAAAACTCGGTCGATGCCGTCACCGATACGCTCGGCGTCGTTAATGGCACGCCCGGCCAAACCGTTTGCCGCGTCCAGCTTCTCGCGGCGCAGGGCGTCGCCGGCTTCAGCACAACTGACCCTGAAATCAGCAGCTGTATTCCCGGCAGCCTGTTCGGCGCCGGCGGCCTGACCCCGACGATTCCCTATGTTGTGACGAGCATCGGCCGCACCAACAAAAACACCCAGCATGACGTGCTCGGGTTTGTGTCGGGCGATTTGTTCGACCTGTGGGGCGCCGGTCCGATCCAGTTCTCGGTCGGCGGCGAATATCGCAAGGAATCGGCGCAAGGCACGGTTGAATTTCAGGACACCGACCCGCGCATTCTTTTCGCCAACACTGGTTCGGACTTCGCGAAGCGCTCCTTTGACGTCGCAGAGGGTTTCTTCGAAGCGCGCATTCCGCTTCTGTCGGACCTGCCATTTGTTAAAAGCCTGGAAGCCGGCGGCGCGGTGCGCGTTTCTGACTATTCGTCGATCGGTACGACCACTACATGGAACGTCAATGGGATTTGGTCGGTTAACGATTCTCTGACCTTCCGCGGCACATACGGAATCGCGGTGCGCTCGCCAAACCTCGATGAATTGTTCGCGCCGGCTTCGCAGACGTTCGTGCAGATCAACGATCCGTGTTCGCAACCGATCATCAACGCAACGAACGATCCGGTGATTCAAGCAAACCGCATCGCCAACTGCGCCGCGCTTGGAATTCCATCGACCTATGTCGATCCAAACCCAGGCACCTCCAACCCCGGAAACAACTCCGGCAATCCGTTCCTGCTTGAAGAAAAATCGACGAGCTATACGGCGAGCCTGATCTGGACGCCGGAGTTTATCGATAACTTCTCGCTGGTTGTTGATTTCTTCGATATTGAAATCGAGGACGCGATCGCTGCGGCCGGCATTCAGGCGGTCGCCAACCTGTGCGTTGATGGCAATACGCTGAATACGCCATTCTGCAACACCTTCACCCGAGATCCTGGAACCTTTGAGATCATCGATTTCATTCAGGGTGCGGTAAACTTCTCGAGCCTCGAAACACAGGGCGTCGACTTCGCAGCGCGGTACAGCACCGACCTCTCGGACGGCTGGTTTACTTCGCAAGGCGCCGTTCCGGGCACGCTCAGCTTTAACTTGCGCGGAACCTACCTCATTCGCCGCAACGATTTTGCAAATATCGTTGATCCAACGGACGCGACGGAGCTCGATGGCAATATTAACTTCCCGCGGGTCCGTTTCCTGTTCACGACCTCATGGGAATATGGCAAACTCCGCCTCTCCCATGATCTTGATTTCATCACCAGTCAGGAAATCAATGAATCCAATGCTTTCGACGTCAACACTGACTCGGGCCTGCAGGTGTTCCGGACAACCGGCCGGTTCACGCAGCACGATCTGACGGCGACGTACGATGTCAACGACAATTTCGCTGTTCGCGCGGGGGTCGTTAACCTGTTCGATAATGAACCGCCTGTTCAGGTCGGCTTCAACGATCTCTATGATCTTTTTGGCCGCCGCTTCTTTGTCGGCGCCAGCGCAACTTTCTAGCCTCCGATAACAAAGCCGCCATTCGCAAAAATTTGCGAATGGCGGCTTTGTGTATCGCATTGAGGGACGATCCAGCGCGGTTGTGGTAACGGGTTACGGCGGCGCCACTGGTCTTGAGAGCTTGGTCATGCGCTCAATGCGGGTGCGTTCACGATAGGTCGCGCCGCTCAACCGAACGGTATTGTCCAGAGTTTTCGCACTCAGCCGCAAGGCGCTCGACCATCTCGTCGAGCGTGAGGTCGCGCTTCTTGGCAAGGAGCCCCAGAATGAAGTCGGCATGCGCGTCGAGCTTGAGGCCGCGCGGCTTTCCTTGGCGAGCCGGCTCCACGCTCCCTCTCGCCCGCTCGTGCCGCGCCCATTCGCCCGCCGTCGCCTTGCCGACCGAAAATCGTTGGTAGTGTCCAGAGTCTTTCG
>FSSH01003185.1_pt3 | contig 28027 bp, 30 predicted proteins | sample 1166101 | NCBI WGS metagenome assembly FSSH01 (sample SAMEA32972668, study PRJEB13176) | freshwater metagenome | biome: Drinking water system; feature: Biomass in drinking water that filtered by 0.45 um membrane; material: drinking water | place: USA | collected 2012-12-20 | depth 0 m
TCGTTGCCGGCGCCGCCGTCGATGCGGTCAACAACGCTGGTGCCTTTGAATGTATCGGCGAAATTCGAGCCGATAATTTTCTCTAGAGCGGCACCGTAGATCGTGTCTGTGCCGGTGTCTGCACCAACGATGATTTTCTTGCCAAGATCGGCACTGATGGCGCTATTGGCGCTCGCAAAACTCAAGGTGTCGTAGCCGCTGCCGCCCGAGTAAACATCATTGCCTTCCTCAGCAAAGAAGAAGTCGTCGCCGGCCTGGCCAAACAGGTGGTCGTTACCGCCGCCGCCATAGAGCGAGTCGTTGCCCTTGCCGCCTTCCAAACGGTCCGCGCCAGCGCCGCCGTACAGCGTGTCGTTGCCGCCGTTGCCATAGAGCTTGTCGTTGCCAAAGCCACCATTCAACGTGTTGGCGCCGTTGTTGCCGCTCAGCGTAACGCCCTTGGAATCCATTTGAATGGTGATGGACTGCGTGGACGACGCGCTGCCGCCGGTGGCTTCCGTGGCGGTTGCTTGGACTTTGATCGTGTAGGTTGCGAACTTGTCGGTCGTAATTGTCAATCCTGCGAGGTCGGCTTGCGTCAAAGACCAACTGCCATCGCTATTTTGAGTACCGGCTGACAACGTGCCACCGGCCGGCACATCGGTAATGCGCAACGCCAGCGATTCTGATCCGTCAGTGTCAGCCAGTGACGACGAAATGTTCAAAGCGACGGTGACGTTGTCCCACTGATCGTCTTCGCCCGTACCACCAAGGAGGATCGACACGATATCCGCCGGCGGCAACGGAACTTCCGGAATGATGACCGGTGTGACGACCGTCAGGGTCGGTTGATTAGCCACGGCACTCACGGTCACGTCAACGCGCTGCTGCGCCGTTGCGCCGGATGCATCCTTGACATTGACCAGGAAGAAATCCGCGCCACTGGCGTTGGCGGTTGGCGTGTAAGTGTAAGCACCCGTTGCGGCGTTTAATGCAACTGTCCCGCGCGCTGCGCCGGTCGCGAGTGACCACGTCAGGGCGTCGCCATCGACGTCCGTTGCCGAAATGGTACCGGAAACCGATTTGTCTTCGATCGTTGCCACGGCCGACGATGCCTGTGTCACCGGCGCATCGTTGACCGGTGTGACGGTGACAGACACCGTCTGCACAGACTTGGCGCCGTGCTGATCAGTCACGGTGACTTCAAATGAGTCCGTGCCGTTGTAGTTCGGGTCCGGGATATAGGCATAGGCGCCGGTCGCCCCGTCCAGCTTCACGCCACCATGGCCAGCCGTGCGCGATACGGCCCACGACAATGCATCACCTTCAACATCGCTGGCAGCCACGCTGCCTTGCAAAACCTTGTCTTCCTGCGTTGTCAGCGAAGCGCTCGCTGCGACGACGGGAGCGTCGTTAACGGCGACGACGCTGACTTTGATCGTCTGCGTTGTCGTCGCGCCGGATGGGTCGGTTACGGTGACTGCGAAACTGTCCGAGCCATTGAAGTTGGATTGCGGCACATAGGCGTAGCTGCCGGTGGCGGCATCGAACTTCACCGAGCCATTTTCTGGCTTCGTTGTCAGGGCCCAGGCCAATGCATCGCCGTCAACATCGCTGGCGACAACTTGGCCATAGGCAACGTTGTCTTCGTTGGTTTTCAGTTCGACGATGCTTTCGACAACCGGCGCATCGTTGACCGGGACAACGGTGATTTTGACCGTCTGCGTGGTGGCGACGCCCGACGCATCAGTGACACTGACGTCGAAGCTATCGGAACCATTGTAATCGGCGTTCGGCACGTAGGCATAGCTGCCGTTGGCTTCATCGAGCTTGACGGTGCCGTTTTCTGGCTTGCTGGTCAGCGCCCAGGCCAGCGCATCGCCGTCAGCATCACTGGTGACGACTTGGCCGTACAGGACATTGTCTTCTTCGATTTTGAATTCAGCCGTGCCGTCTGTAACCGGTGCATCGTTGACGGACGCAATCGCGACGTTGACGGTTTGCGTAACCGACAAGCCCTTCGGATCGGTCACGGTGACTTGGAAACTATCTTGGCCGAAGTAATCACCCTTGGGCGCATAGACATAGGCGCCTGTCGCGGCATTGAGCGTCAGCGTCCCGTTGGCAGGTCCGGCGGCGACCGCATACGACAACACATCGCCGTCGGCGTCGGTGGCGGCGATCGTTCCCGCTAGAGCGTTATCTTCGTTGATCGATGCATTGATGGAAGCAGCGGCCACAGGCGCTGCGTTCAGAAAGCTGCTGATCGGCGTCTCGGCCCCGTCCAGATAGATGCGTGCCACTTCAAAATTCGACAGCGTCAAGCCGAGCGCAGAGAGAACAAGCGCGGGACCGGTCGTTTGAGCCGCGAGCGCGGTTGTCGAACCGGCCGACGCGAGCTGGTTCTGCATCCAGGTCTTGAGTGTCGCGAGATCAGCGCGCATGGCGTCGTTCAATGTCACCGACGACAATTCGATGACGACGGTATCGATACCGGCGCCGCCGTCGACGATATTGGTGCCAGCGCCGCCCGAAAGTTCGTCGTCGCCGGTGCCGCCGTAAACCTTGTCGTTGCCGTCGCCGCCGACGATGCGGTCGTTGCCTCCGTCGCCGTACACGGTGTCGTCGCCGGCTTCGCCGTACAGCGTATCGTTTCCGCCGCCGCCAAAGAACCCGTCGTTGCCGTTGCCGCCATAGAGTGTGTCGTTGCCGGCATCCCCAGTCAGCGTATCGGTGCCGTCACCGCCAAAAATGAGGTCGTCGCCGGCGCCGCCATTGATGCGGTCATTCCCCGCGCCGCCATCGATAATGTCATTGGCCGTTGTGCCGATGATGACATCGTTCGCGTTCGTCCCCGTAATCGTCGCCATAGTACGCCTTTTCGAACCTGCACAGTCCCCAAGGCGGAGAGCAATACTATACAGGACATAAAAAGCCGTTCGCAGCCGCGCGATAATTGTCGAGCGGTTGTTATCGAATTCGAAACGTCTGGATTAGGCCCTCGTTAACTCGCGCCGCCGCGCGCCAGCGATTTCGGCTTGAACAGGCAAATGTCGGCAACCGGGCAGCGCCAGCATTCCGGCTTGCGAGCTTTGCAAAGATAGCGGCCGTGCAGAATAAGCCAGTGGTGCGCATGCAAACCGAACTGCGCCGGAATGATGCGAAGCAAGTCAGCTTCAACGGCGAGTGGCGTTTTACCTCGCGTTAAGCCGATGCGATTGGCGACACGAAAAACGTGGGTATCGACCGCCATCGTTGGTTCGCCGAACGCCATGTTCATGACCACGTTGGCGGTCTTGCGACCAACTCCGGGCAGGGTTTCGAGCGCGTCGCGGTTGGCTGGCACCTCGCCGCCAAAGTCGGCGACGAGCCGCTGCGACAGCGCGATGATGTTCTTGGCCTTGTTGCGATAGAGGCCGATCGTTTTGATCAGCGCCTGAACGCGCTCTTCACCGAGCGCCAGCATTTTGTCAGGCGTGTCGGCCTGTCTGAACAGCTCCCGCGTCGCCTTGTTGACACCGGCGTCGGTCGCCTGCGCCGATAGCACCACGGCGACCAGCAGCGTGTAGACATTGACGTGTTCCAGTTCCCCTTTTGGTTCAGGTGCAGCCGCTGCAAAGCGGCCGAATAGGCTTTCGACCTGCGCTGTAGTTATTCGCCGCCTTGGCGCTTGTGGCTTGAGCGCCCGCGACGGAGATTTGCGAGACGCTTTGACTGGCGGTTCGTTCATTTGGCGCACGGGCGCTCGAGGGGACTTTGTCATCAGGCTTTGCGGTTCAGCGGCTCTGGGCCAAGATGTTTGCAATGTCGCACACGCAGTTCGGCATACATCGCTTTCGGCGAAAGTGCCGTTGACATCTGTATGGCGTCGCAATCACGTTGTAGGTTGGGCAATGAACGACAGTGCGGTGGAAATGCAAGCAGGCATGGCAAGAAACTTCGTCCTCCACCAGCACAGGTCCCTAAGCCCGCGAGGCTTTCTGATTTTGATGGCGCTGATCGGGTTTGTCAGCCTCGTCGTTGGAATGGTATTTTTGCTGCTTGGCGCATGGCCCGTTCTCGGGTTTTTCGGCCTCGATGTCGCGCTGATTTACTGGGCGTTCAAATTGAATTATCGATCCGGTCGGCTTTATGAGGTGGTCAGCGTTACACCGGAGAACCTCAAGCTCTCGCGTTTTCATCCCTCAGGCCGTGTTGAAGACTATGAGTTCAATCCCTACTGGGCGCATGTCCGTTTGACGACCGACAGACCTGATGGCCGAACGTCGTTGCGGCTCTCGGCACAGGGACGTGAAATTTCGTTCGGCCATTTTTTAACGGATGACGAGCGCCGAGACTTCGCCACAGAGCTAACGGGTGCGCTGGTCGCCTCGCGCGCGGCAGTCGGTTTTTGAGCCGCTATTTCGCGCACGCGATTTAGTCGTCGCGCACCATGGTCAGCGCCGCTTGACGATCACCCGATTTGAGTTTGAGAAATTGTGAGCGTGCGGCTTTGACATCGCGCTCGCTGCCGCTGGCGGACGCCAGACGCAACGCCGCCACCGCTGGATGCTCGGCGCCGCAAATGAAATCCAGCGCCTTGGCGAGCCGGCCCATCATGGCGGCATCGATCTTGGTTTCATCCATGGCGTACCTGCCCACCAACACCGGTCATTTGAAGCGCCCGCCTTTTTGCAGCACTTCAATTTTGTAGCCATCCGGGTCGTCGATAAAGAAGAAAGTGCCGAACGGCTTGCCGTCGTGAGCCATCTGCTTGATGTCCTTGGGCAGATATCCGGCGGCCGCCATGCGCGCGTGCTCAGCGGCAAGATCTTCAACGACAAAAGCCATATGGCCATATCCGTTACCGATGTCGTAGGCTTCCGAGCGGTCCTTGTTGACGGTCAATTCCAGCTCGAAATTACTTTCGTCGGTGCTCAGATAGATCAGCGTGAAGTCTGGCCAATCCTTGCGATCAGCAATGCTGAGACCAAAGCACGCCTCATAGAATTTGACGGACCGGGCTTCATCTAAAACCCGCACCATCATGTGAATGGTTTTCGCCATCGCATTTCACCTTTTTGTGCAGGGTTTGATCACAGCCAGGGCCGTTCGCTACTGACATGATGCTCGAACGCCGTAATGGCGTCGTCTTTCACAAGTGTCAGCCCGATGTTGTCGAGACCATTCAGCAGGCAGTGCTTACGGAACGCATCGATGTCGAAATGAATGACGCCGCCGTCCGGGCCGCGAATTTCCTGGGTCTCAAGATCGACGGTGATCTTGGCATTGGCGCCACGGCTAGCGTCGTCCATCAGCTTGTCGACATCGGCTTGCGGCAGCTTGATCGGCAGAATGCCGTTCTGGAAACAGTTATTGTAGAAAATGTCGGCGAAGTCCGGCGCGATAACGCAGCGGATACCGAAATCCAAAAGCGCCCACGGGGCATGTTCGCGGCTCGATCCGCAGCCGAAGTTTTCACCGGTCACCAGGATGGTTGCCGAGCGATATTGCGGCTTGTTCAAAACGAAATCCGGCATTTCCTTGCCGGTCGCCGGATCGAAGCGCATTTCAAAAAACAGCGATTTGCCGAGCCCGGTGCGCAGGATCGTTTTTAAGAATTGCTTCGGGATGATCATGTCTGTGTCGACGTTGCGCAACGGTAGCGGCGCGGCAATGCCGGTCAAACTCGTGAACTTATCCATATCGATCTCCACATCGGTTGGCGCTGGCGTGCCGCTCGCGCTCGGCCCTCGTCCATCGTCGGTCTTCATGTTCTCAGCACATCGGCCAGCGCCCGGAAATAGCCCTCAGCCGACGTCAACCGCGTCGCATGTCTAAATGCTCCGTGGTCGATCAGGGCTGCTTCCAGCTCAAACGGATGTAGGTTTTCCAGCCGTCGTTTAACGCCGGCGGGCTTGCGCCCGTCAAGATGCTGTTCCAGCGCAGCCAAAATCGTTTCGACATAGCCGCCGATGCGGCCCAGTTCGCGGTTGGCCGCGAGCAGGGCAGTCCGGTCATCGGGCGTGCACTCCAGCGTCGCCAGCGCCGTTGCCGCTCGCGCCAGGGTGGCTGCAATTTCTTCCGCATACAGCGCCACCCGCAGGCGCCGCGCGTGGTCCAGATTGGCCAGTTCGCCGGCCCACTGAAAAAGCGTCTCGGCAAGCGCCATCAGACGCTGTGCATAGTCAAAAAACCGCATGGCTTGGCTCGCATTCGCACTCATTGTCGAAGCGAGTCTACGGTCAGCGGCGAAGGCGGGGATAACTTATTTCACTGTCGGGTCGGCGTAGCATTTGCGCATGTATTCGCAGCGATAACTGCCCGAGAAATGCATGCTGTCGGCTTTGGCGGGTGAAATGAACGTGCACACCTCTTCGAGGCCGTCCGGTGTCAACCACCCCTCGCGCCGGCCGCGCTGCACGGCAAAACAATCGGCCGTCTCTTCGTCCGGGCCGCGAAATTGATGACCGCATTCGTGCGCGAAAATCCACTGCTTAACCGGCGTTGAAACGCGATCCAGCAGTTTTGGATTCATGATTAAAAATCCAGGATAAGCTGCGCCATAATCATCGAGGTTGTTATCGATGACGGTGGGCCGCTGCCCGCATCTCTGCGTGCGCCCGTCGAGTTTAAATTGGCCGGACGGTACAATCTGACCCTCGCCACCGACGTGTGCCACGTAGTCCTCAGGCGTTGGCGGCGGATCTTGAGCATCAGCGGGCAGAGCGATGATCAGCGGCAGTATCATCACAAGAAAACCGATGGCGAGCGTGATTTTATTACGCAAAGTCATCCCCGAAGTTCTGGCTAAATACCAATGTTCACCGGTAGCGGTCGCTGCCCGTCAGCGCGTAGACAAGATGGCTTGGATCGCCGTCATGCACAACCCTCATGCCTCACAGTGACATCGAATGTCAGAGCATCTGTGCATGGCACGCTTCGCTGGCTAAGCGGACACGTCATTGTCGATCGCGTCCATATCGTCATCGGAAAACCCAAAATGGTGGCCGATTTCATGGATCAGCACGTGTGCGATAAGATGGCCGAGTTCTTCGCCGCCGCCAGCCCACTCATCCAAAATAGCCCGCCGGTATAAAAACACCATGTCGGGCTCGCGCGCCGCGTCCTGCACGCTCTGTTCGGCAACACTGATGCCTTGATATAATCCGGTCAACTCGAAGGGATCATCGATGCCAAGTTCGCTCAGCAGCTCATCGCCAGCAAAATCTTCGACGCGGATAACGAGATCCCCGGCGATGGCGCGAAATGCGTGCGGTATTTTCTCCCAGGCGGACTGAGCCATCTGCTCGAAATCCTCCAACGTGGGCGCCGTTGCCGCAAGCCAGTGCATTTGCGCTGTCACTGCTTTCGTCCTTCGAAAATCGCCCGGCGTCATCGCCGCGCCCGTCTCGGTAGCACATCATTTCACGCGACGTGTGCCCGTTGAACACCTCGAACGGCGATTTCTACTCGTATCGATATTAACTCGAATTGGGCTCGCCTTAACCTTGTCCAAGTCATAGTGAAACCAGTTCGTCGTGTCGCACGTTGGCATGTTCGTGCTAGTGAGTTTTGGTTCGACTTTTGAAAGCGATACCCATGCATTCGACGACCGCATCGAAGCTTGCCGCAGCCACGCAATCGTCAGACGTTCCCGTCGTGACCTTTACGCCTCGACAATCCGGAATTCTGCCGGGGACTGCAAAATTTCCATTTGATATGCACGTCACGACCATCGGCATGGACAGGTCGGATGCATTTGCTCTCCGCTACAAGGCTTACGATGCGGCTGGATACCCGCCCGAGCAGGGTGCTGGATCGTTCAGCGACCCTGCGGACGGTCTGGCGACGACGGCCGTTATCGCAGCCTATGACAACGGCAAGTGCGTTGGCACGTTGCGCGTATGCTTCAGCTACCCGTGGCAGCCGATCTCGAACTTGCCATGCGCTCCGTACTTCCCGGCAATCAGAGCCGTGAAGGCTGTTGCGACCAGTGCCGTTGTTGAGGTTGGCCGCTTGGCCATCGACCCTGACATCACCAATACGTCGTATCGCACAACGCTTTATGCAGCACTTGTCCGCGCGGCATTCATCGCCGCTCAAGCCGGCGGAGCGTCGGATATTTTGCTGACCGCTCGCCCGACCGCGGTGCCGTTTTACAAAGCGATGCTCGGCTTCAAGCCGATCGGAATTCCCGCGATGTACCCGCCGGGCGACGAGCCGATCACACTGCTTGCTGGATCAATCGGCGACGCGGAGAAAAAGCAGCGCGCTCAGAATGCCTTCTTCCGCATTACGCCGGAAGAAATTGCCAGCATGCGTATCGCGCTCGGCGAAGCCATCGCACAGCCTGCACACGTCGCTCGCCAGCCACGACGGATCGGCGTTTGAACGCTTAGCCGTAGCGCCGCACATCCACGAAATGCCCTTCAAGCGCCGCGGCCGCCGCCATGATCGGCGACACGAGATGCGTGCGGCCGCGATAGCCCTGACGGCCTTCGAAGTTGCGATTCGATGTCGAGGCGCAACGCTGGCCAGGTTTCAACTGGTCGGGATTCATGCCGAGGCACATCGAGCAGCCGGGTTCTCTCCATTCGAATCCGGCGGCTTTGAAAATGACGTCAAGACCCTCAGCCTCGGCTTGCTCTTTGACCAGGCCCGATCCAGGAACAATCATCGCATAGGCAAGGCGCGACGAGATCTTCTTGCCGTCAACGACTTTGGCGACGGCGCGCAGATCTTCTATGCGGCCATTGGTGCAACTGCCGATCCACACCACGTCGAGCGGAATATCCGTGATCTTCGTGCCGGGCGCCAATCCCATGTAATCGAGCGCCCGCACCATTGAGGCGCGCTTGTTGTCATCGGTGATGTTCACCGGGTCCGGCACCGAACCCGCCACCGAAATTACATCTTCGGGCGAAGTACCCCACGACACGATCGGCGGCAGGCTGCCGGCATCGAGGCGAACTTCGCGATCGAAGTGCGCGCCCTCATCGGTGTGCAGCGTCTGCCAATAGGCCATTGCCAAATCCCAGGCCGCACCCTTCGGCGCTTTGGGCCGGCCTTTGATGAACGCGAACGTCTTTTCGTCCGGCGCGATCATGCCGGCCCGGGCGCCGCCTTCGATGGACATATTGCAGACCGTCATGCGGCCTTCCATCGACAACGCGCGGATGGCTTCACCGGCGTATTCTATGACCGAGCCTGTGCCGCCCGCCGTGCCGATTTCGCCGATGATCGCGAGAATGATGTCCTTGGCGCCGACGCCGTTCGGGCAAACCCCGTCGACCGTCACGCGCATATTCTTGGCTTTGTTCTGGATCAGCGTTTGCGTCGCGAGCACGTGTTCGACTTCGGACGTGCCGATGCCGTGGGCCAGCGCGCCGAAGGCTCCGTGCGTGGACGTATGACTGTCACCGCAAACGATTGTCGTGCCCGGCAGGGTGAACCCCTGCTCCGGACCAACGACGTGAACGATGCCCTGTCGTTTGTCGCGCTCGTGGAAATACTCGACGCCAAAATCCTTGGCGTTCTTCGCCAGCGTTTCGACTTGGACGCGGCTCTCGATATCGTCGATGCCTTTACTGCGATCGGTCGTCGGCACGTTATGGTCGACCACGGCCAGCGTTTTTTCCGGTGCCCGAACCTTGCGGCCGGCCAGGCGCAACCCTTCAAAAGCCTGCGGGCTCGTGACCTCGTGAACGAGATGGCGATCGATGTAGAGCAGGCAGGTACCATCGTCGGCACGCTCGACCACGTGGTCTTCGAAAATCTTGTCATACAGCGTCTTTGCCATGTCGCGAGAAGCCCTTGCGCGCCAGATTTTGGGTGTGGCGCGTTCCATAGCGCTTGCTCTGCGATTTCGCAAATACCGGGTCGTCGCGGGCGATCAAACACGCGGTCTGGGACGCGCGCTGAGACGGAAAAGGCCGGACGAATCCGATCGCAAGCGATCGAACCAATCCGGCCAAGTTGGGCAGAACGGAAACCGTTCCTGACGAAGAACCCCCTGGGTGGTGGCAATAACAAACCCAGAGGAACTCTGCCTCATGGGGGGAGATACGCGCCAGATACGACGCGGATCAGAGCCATCCGCCGAATTTCCGTGCACAACCCCGCGTTTACTTAGGCCGCTTCGCCTTTGCCAGCAGGAAGTCCCTCAAAAGCTGAACTTTTTTCGAGGTTCGCAACTCTTCCGGGAAGGCATAAATCATTTGCAGGGTCGGTTGCTCGATCTCGGCCAGGATCGGCACAAGGTCGAGTTCTTCTTCGGTCATGTAGTCCGGGATCATTCCGATGCCGATACCGGCTCGCACGGCATACGTGATCGCCACGACGCTATTCACGCGTAGAATGGCATCACGCGAATCGCCCCCGTCGCGGCCTGCCTTTTCCAGCCAGAGCATGGCGTCGAGGTGCTGGGCCGGCTGACCGCTGTAGCTGACGATGCGATGCTGATCGAGATCAGCCAGCGTTTTCGGTGTGCCAAAGCGGCGGAGGTACTGCGCCGACGCAAACGCCCTGACCCGGCTTTCGAACAGCGGCCGCCGGATCAGGTCGGCTTGTTCGGGCTCGCGCGTCCAAATCGCGACGTCGGCTTCCCTCATCCCGATATCGACCTGATCATCGTTGAGGATCAATTCGATACGGATATCGGGATACAGATCCGAGAACTCGCGAAGGCGCGGCGTAAGCCACACGGTTCCAAAGCCGATGGGCGCCGCGACGCGCAAATCCCCCGACGGCTTGCTGGTACTGTCCGACAGCAGAGTTTCCGCCGTTTGAAGTTTGGCGAAGACTTCAGCGACGGTGCGATTGAGCAATTCGCCCTGTTCGGTCAGCACCAGACCGCGGGCGTGGCGGTGAAACAGCGTGACTTTGAGTTCAGCTTCGAGCGATGAGATCTGCCGGCTGACGGCCGACTGGCTCATGTGCAATTGCTCGCCGGCATGGGTAAAACTGCCCGCTTCAGCGGCAGCGTGAAAAATTCGCAGCTTATCCCAGTCCATCGCGGTCGCGTCCCATGGCGATTGACTCTGCTGCCATGCAACATCTTAGCTATGCGTCTGGCGCAAGGCAAGGAATGGAGGCGTTGGTCGCGAGCGCCCTTCGTCATGTCGGCTGTTTCGGCGCCGACTTAGTGCATGTCGGCACAAGGCTCAAGCCGCAGTCGGTCTGCGCCGGAACGTCGGTTTTGGCAATGAAGTGCGTCAAAGATCGTGGCATTCGACGAAGGACTTTCAGCGGCCCGGTGAAATCGAGCTGCGTGACCTTGGGGAAGATCATGAAGTCAATATTGAAATCCGACATGCTGAACTTCATAGGAGAGTGAGCATAGTGCAACGAGTTTATCTCTCAGTAGTCACAGTATACTTTTGTCGATTCCGTCGGTAAGAAGAGGCCATCTTCAATTCGATCGACAATTCCTCTTTGGTGATAGTGGTATAGTTGAGCGCGTATTGCAGCGCGCGAAAGATCCAGATTATTTTGAACGGAAAAATTGAGAATTTCATCAATATTTACTGCGTGTGGGCTTCGAAGCAACATAAAGTTCAGGATCGCTGACCATTTTTCTGATGGTCGCCGTCCTCTCTGAACAAACGGTAGTGAAAGCTGTTCTTCTTCCAGTTTTGCGCTTTCGAGCTTTTCGGACAACTCGCGCAACTCGCCTTTGATTTTAGAGACGTCATCCTGGGCCAACTCAAGCCGCCGACGCGCGTTAGATATCAAGCGTTCAAGCCGCTGTACTCGGGACATTGTACAATTCCGAAATACGTAAATTCGATGGCATCGTAAGCTCAAAGTGCCCTTGCGCCAAAGGACGTAGCGGCTTATGGTTAAACTGGCGTAAAGAATAAGGGCCAACCGCGTGCAACCGCGATTAGCCCTCTTTACGACCGACTAGAGGGGGTGCCTCGAGCCAATCGCCACACCTCGAATCATAGCACATGCTTGATTCGTTGGTCGAGGCCCCTCCTTCCCTTTCAAAGGTTAAGGAGAGTCAAATGCCAAAAATATCCTGCATAAACAAAGTTCCACGCGACAATCCACACGAGCGGATAACTCACGTTGGTGGGTTGAACGCGGATGGCACCCGCTGGCGCATGACCCAACCGGCAGCTATTCAATGGGTCGAACTTCCTGAAAGAAACGAAACTTTCTGGGTCGAACGTGGCGGGGTCCGAGTTCAAGTAATCGTCAAAATCAGTCGATTTGGAAATAAATATCTGACAACAGAAAGTGACGGCGAGTCTCAGAACAATCTGCTGATGCTGCCCGAGTGCCCAACGTAGTTGCCTGAGTACTAGAGGGGGGCGGCAAAAGACTTGTCGCCCCTAACTCGCAATTGGCGTTGCTAGTGTCTACTCAGCCGCGGCCGTGGCGGTGCCCGTCTCAGCCATCGCATGCTCGGCCAGATAGCGCTCGGCTTCAAGCGCCGCCATGCAGCCCATGCCGGCGGCTGTAACCGCTTGGCGGAAGATCTCGTCCTTGACGTCGCCTGCTGCGTAGACACCCGGAATGGCTGTCGCGGTCGAGTCCGGCGCGGTGATCAGATACCCAGATGGGGTCATGTCTAGTTGGCCCTTGAACAGTGACGTCGCCGGCGCATGACCGATGGCGATGAAAACGCCATCGACGGCACGTTCGGTCACCTGCCCGGTTTTGAGGTTTTTCAATCTAACGCCGGTGACCGACTTCGGCGTTGACGTGCCGGCAATTTCGTCGACTGCGCTATCCCAGATGACTTCGATCTTCGGGTTTTTGAACAGGCGTTCCTGCAAAATGCGTTCGGCGCGGAAACTGTTGCGGCGATGGACGACCGTGACGCGGCTGGCGAAGTTCGTCAGAAACAGCGCTTCCTCGACGGCGGTGTTACCGCCGCCAACCACCATCACCTCTTTACCCTTGTAGAAAAATCCATCGCACGTGGCGCAGGCCGACACACCATGGCCCTGGAACGCTTCTTCCGACGGAAGGCCGAGCCAGCGCGCTTGCGCACCCGTGCAAATGATAAGCGTGTCGCATGTGTAGATATCGCCACTGTCGCCCTCCAGCCGGATCGGCCGGGCGCGCAATTCAACCTTGCTGATGTGGTCCATGACGATGTCGGTGCCGACATGGGCCGCCTGCGCCTGCATCTGCTCCATCAGCCACGGGCCCTGGATGGCATCTGCAAAGCCGGGATAATTTTCGACGTCGGTGGTGATGGTCAATTGACCGCCCGGTTGCGATCCCTGGATCATCAGCGGTTCCAGCATGGCGCGCGCGGCATAAATGGCGGCGGTATAGCCCGCCGGTCCCGAGCCGAGAATGATCACCTTCGCGTGGCGGGGTTTGGACAACATGCAGCGGATCCTTGCCGAGGCCTCGGAGACTGGAATTCGAAAGCGGTATTTGGAGCTTTCAGTCCGAAACGTCAATGTGACCAAGACTTCGCCTACGACTGGCGGTAGGCTCGTGTTCGTCGCTTAGGCCGCGATGCGAACGCCCAAAGTTCGCCTGTTGCGGATGGGTAAGGAGCAGTCGATTTGCAGGACATCGCGTCGACCCCAGTGCAGCCAACCACCTTGACGGCGGCGCAGCGCATTCGAGCCATTCTCATCGGTTCGTCCGGCAATCTGGTCGAGTGGTATGATTTCTACGTTTACGCCGCCTTCTCTTTGTACTTCGCCAAATCATTTTTTCCTGAGGGCGATCAGACGGCCCAGCTGCTCGCCACCGCCGGAATTTTCGCAGTTGGTTTTTTGATGCGACCGATCGGGGCTTTTGCGTTCGGGCGTCTGGCGGACAGGCGCGGCCGCAAAGTTGCGTTGATGGCGTCCGTCCTGCTGATGTGCTTGGGTTCGGCCGTGATCGCCGTGACGCCGACTTACGCATCCATCGGCGTGGCCGCACCGGCGATTTTGCTTTTTGCTCGTCTGATCCAGGGCCTGAGCCTCGGCGGCGAATACGGCACGAGCGCCACCTATCTGTCGGAGATGGCAACGCCCGACCGGCGCGGCTTCTATTCGAGTTTTCAATACGTGACGCTCATCGGCGGTCAGCTTACGGCCATGCTCGTACTGGTCATTTTGCAGAGCGTGTTTTTGACCACCGCCGAACTCGAAGATTGGGGCTGGCGTATCCCGTTCGCCATCGGCGCCGTATTGGCCGTGGTTTGCTATGTCATGCGCCGCGACATGCATGAGACGGAAGCGTTCACCAACGCGGCCAAGCGTGATGGCAGCTTGGCGACGTTGCTGAGCCATCCGCGCGAAGTCGCGATTGTCATCGGCCTGACGCTCGGCGGCACCGTCGCGTTTTATACCTACACGACATACATGCAGAAATTTCTCGTCAACACGTCCGGTTTTTCAAAGGAAACCGCGACGCTCATCACGGCGTCGGCGCTGTTTTTGTACATGCTTCTGCAACCGATGGTCGGCGCGCTGTCGGATCGTATTGGACGAAGACCGCTGTTGATTGCCTTCGGCGGGCTCGGGACGCTGGCAACCGTTCCACTGCTAACGGCGCTGGAGAGCACACGCGACGCCACGCAGGCTTTTGCCCTTGTCATGACGGGCCTTGTGATCGTGTCGGGATATACCGCCATCAACGCTGTCGTGAAGGCTGAATTGTTTCCGACCCACATTCGAGCGCTGGGCGTCGGACTGCCATATGCGCTGACCGTTGCGCTATTTGGCGGCACGGCGGAATACATCGCGCTATGGCTGAAATCCGTCGGGCATGCGTCGTGGTTTTACTGGTATGTGACAGGATGTATTGCCGTTTCGCTCGGCGTTTATGTATCGATGCGCGATACGCGCGACCACAGTGCGATGGATGAGCATTGATCCGCACAGCCGATGGCGACCACCGCTGAACACATTTGCTCTGTGTCGCTGCGATCACAGCGACATCATTGATCTTGCGGGATGATTTGCCAAAGCTTAATTTATTGCGTGTACGTCGACGCCGAGAAACACTGACGCGCTTGCGTCCGATCATCCGCCGAGGCCTCAGAACTTATGCGCTCTTATGCCCTTCTCGCCGTCGCCTGCGCGGCCGTTCCACTGAGCTCTCCAAGCATCGCCCATGCCGGTGACGCGATTGATTTGCAAATCGGTGGCGCAGCGGTCGTCGCGCCGAAATACGAAGGCTCGAAGGAGTATGAGATTCGTGGTTTTCCGATCCTTGCTCCGGCTGGATCGGCAACCGGCGATGATGGTGTTGTCCAGGTTCGCGGTGTCGATGACTTTCGCTTGCGAGCCTTTAACTTTAATGGCTTTGAAGCCGGGCCGCTGGCCGGCTATCGTTTCAGCCGCGACGAAAGTGACGGCGACCGCCTCGACGGCCTCGGCGATATCGATGGCGGCGTCGTGATTGGCGCCTATGCCGCCTACAGCTTCAGCAGCATCAAACCGTTCGTCTCGTATCACTACGCCGTCACCGGTGACGACACGGGAGGCTTGTTGCGCTTCGGCGCTGAGACACGTTGGCCTGTAACAAGTGCCATCGCCATCACCGTAGTGGCAGGCGCAACGTACGCCGACAGCAGTTACACCGACGCTTACTTCGGCATCTCTGAGGAGCAAGCGGCGCGTTCCGTTGCCGGCTTGTCGCAGTTCGATGCCGACGCGGGTATCAAAGATGTCTATCTCAATCTGTCGACCGCGATACCTTTGACGGATGTTTGGAGCCTCAAGCTCTCCGGTCGCTATTCGCACCTTCTTGGCGACGCCGCCGACAGCCCGATCGTTGAAACCGAAAGTCAGTTTTCGGGCGTTGTCGGTTTGACGTATCGGTTCAGTATCGATCGCTGATCAGATCAACCGCAATGCCTTGAAACTGGCGTGCCCATTGCGGCCGACAATGACGTGATCATGCACCATGATGCCCAGTGGCCGGCCCGCATCCATGATCAATTTCGTCATGTCGATATCGGCGCGTGACGGCGTCGGATCGCCGGACGGATGATTATGAACCAAGATGATCGCCGACGACGACAGCTCCAGCGCCCGCTTGACGACTTCGCGCACGTAAACCGGCGTGTGGTCAACGGTGCCGTGACCTTGAACCTCATCGGCCAGAAGATAGTTCTTTTTATCGAGAAACAGAATGCGGAACTGCTCGCGCATGTCAAAGCCTTGGGCAAGTCGCAGATAGTCGAGCACGCCGCTCCATGATGAGAGTGCGGGCTTATTGGCGATCGCTCCCCGCGTCAGCCGCTCGGCGGCGGCTTTGATGAGTTTCAATTCGTCAACGGCACGGTCGCCGACGCCGGCGATTTCTTTCAAGCGTTCCGGCGGCGCCGAAACGACTTCGGCGAACGACCCAAACTGGGCCATCAACTTTTTCGCAATGGGTTTGGTGTCGCCGCGCGGAAACACACGAAACAGGATCATTTCGAGCAATTCATAGTCCGGGACGGCCACGGCGCCGCCTGCGCGAAAGCGATCGCGCAACCGCTGACGGTGACCGACCTTGTCGTCAACGGCCGTCGCCATGGGCGGATGCGCGCTTGGCGACGTGTCGAACAGCACCGACTGCTCTTCGGCGCTGGACTTACCGTGGCTGTGTCCGTCATGACCTGCAGGTTTCCGGGCGGTCATCTTTGGTCCAATGAGCTTTGGTGCAGTCGGCGTCTGTCCGCTCAAGCAGCGGCGAGGATCGGATAGGGCGGGCAACGATATCCGGCCGGCGAGCCAGTAAAAATTTCGCAGCCGGTTTCGGTGACACCGACCGTGTGCTCGAACTGCGCCGACAACTCCCGATCGCGCGTCACGGCAGTCCAGCCGTCGGCCAGTATCTTGACGTGCGGTTTGCCGAGATTGATCATTGGTTCGATGGTGAAAAACATTCCGGCTTCCAAAACGACGCCTTCGCCCGGCTCGCCATAATGCAAAATATTCGGCCGGTCGTGGAACACGCGGCCCAGGCCGTGGCCGCAAAAATCGCGGACCACCGTGCAACGCTCGCTCTCGGCGTAGCTCTGAATGGCATATCCGATGTCGCCGGTAGTGTTGCCGGGTTTGACTGCGGCGATGCCGCGCATCAATGATTCATAAGTCACCGTCATCAACCGATCGGCCCGGCGCGAGACGTCGCCGACCGCATACATACGGCTCGTATCTCCATGCCAACCGTCGACGATCAAGGTCACATCGATGTTGACAATGTCGCCGTCTTTCAACGGCTTTTCGTTCGGCATGCCGTGGCAGACGACGTGGTTGATCGAGGTGCAGGACGAGTAGCGATAGCCGCGATAATTCAGCGTTGCCGGCAGCGCCCCGTGATCCAGCGCGAACTGCAGCACGAGATCATCGATGCTGCGCGTTGCCACGCCCGGTCGAATGTGCGGCACAAGCATATCGAGTGCTTCCGCCGCGAGCCGGCCGGCTTTCCGCATTGCAGCAAACGCGTCCGGTCCGTGCAGTGGAATGCGGCCGTCACGTCCAGCGCCACGGTTAATGTCAACCTTCGACATCAGTTCTCAGAACCTTCCTGCTTGAACCCCTCGTACCGGCTTTCATTTAGTGCAAAACTTTGCGCGCGCAAATGACGGCCGCATCAAGACGGCAAGAGCTTAGGGAGAAAATCCATGAAACCAACGAACAAATTAGTGAGTGCGAGTGTCGCCGCTCTGGCGCTTTCGGCTGCGGTGGCCGCGGCCGAGCCGTCCCCGGCGACCCCTGCCTGGCAAGCCGAAGCGACGATGAACCCCGATTATGTCGCCGGCACTTCGCCAGCCTCCGAGACGCCGGGGACGACGTCGGAAACGGTGCTCGCCGCCGACGAATTACCGCCACAAACGCCACCAGGGCGCACGGACTTTTATGGGACCGGGACTTCGACCGTCGGAGCCCCGTTCGCAGCGGAAGCGATCGTGAACCCAGACAATGGCGCTGCCGCTCCCGAAGCGTCGCCCGTTGCTACGCCTGCAGTCGCGAGCGAGGAAGCCCTGCCGCCGCAGACGCCACCGGGCCGCACGGATTTCTATGGCCCCGGCACGTCAACGGCTGGGGCGCCGTTTGCCGCCGAGGCAATCGCCAACCCCGCCTATTCCGCGCCGGACGCAGCGTCCACACCGGCCGCCAGTGCGACGGCGTCGAGCTGCCGCGATGCGCTGAACGCGGAGTTAGCCGCTGGAAAGATCAATTTCGGGCTCGGCAGTTATTCTGTGCTGCCGTCCAGCTTTCCGACGCTCGATAAAATTGCCGCGACCGCCAAATCCTGTTCCGACGCCTCGATTGAGGTTGGCGGGCACACCGATACGATCGGCTCGGCAGCCGGCAATGCCGCGATTTCCGAATTGCGTGCCAAAGCCGTGGTGAAATATCTCACGCGGGCCGGCGTTGACGCCGCGAAGCTGCGCGCTGTCGGCTATGGCGCGGCGAAGCCGATCGCATCGAATGATACCCCGGCCGGGCGTCGGCAAAACCGCCGCATCGAGTTCGTTGTCAGCCAGTAGCCTGCCGGCACTGCGAGAAAAAACAAAAAGCGCCGAGCCGTGAGGCTCGACGCTTTTGAATGCCATGATGTGTCCGGTGCTCATTGAGTGCCGGGCAGTCGGCCAAAGATCCCGGATTATGCCGCCGGAGCTTCGTCTTCAGCCGGGACTTCGCCAGCCGTCAGCTCCGCCTGTAAACGCTGTGCCTGACCAATCCAGTCCTGCTTTTCGATCGCGCCGTTCAGGTTCAGCACTTCGTCGACATTGGCCATGTCATCATCCGAGAATGTTGCGATCTGTTCGATCCGGTAGCAGTTGAGCTGCTTCAGGCGGCCCTGCAGATCGGCGTTGATGCCTTTGATCTGCGTCAGATCTTCCGGCTCACCCTTCGGCTTCTTGAAGCCCTTCCAAGCCGCGTTCAGGCGACGGGCACGGGCGTCAGTACGCTCGAAAATGCGCGCCGCCTTACCGCGGCGTCCACGAAGGTAATAAAGCTTCGCGCGGCGGACTTTGCCACGGCGGACGACTTCGATTTCGGAGATGTAGGGTGAGTAAACCGGGAACACGCGTTCCACGCCTTCGCCATACGAAATCTTGCGAACGGTGAAGTTTTCATTGAGGCCTGCGCCCGAGCGGGCAATGCAAACGCCTTCGTAGGCCTGAAAACGAACCGCGGCGGCCACCCGGCCTTTCGCTTTCTTATCCTTGGGATCGGCCTTTTCATTGGCTTCGACCACCATCACCATGACCTTGACGGTATCGCCAGGGCCGAATTCGGGCACATTCCGCTTCGCGAGAATCGCGTCCATTTGCTCGCGCTCGAGCTGCTGGATAATGTTCATGTTATTGAATCCATGTTGTTTTTCATTAACGCAGAGGACCGCCTCACGCGCTAATTGCGCCGGACGTTCGTGCAAGCCCTTTTTGGGCACCCGTTTGAGGGAGTGTTATTGCGGCGGGTGATAGACCAAATGCCCCGCATTGTCGAGTGCGGCAACCCGGGACAGGCCCGATCCATTCAGCCGCGCCCGCCATCTGAGCGGCGAAGGTCAATCGACAGCGGCCGTGAGCTCAACTCTGCGGGCAAGATCTTCGGCGGCTTCTTTGCGTTCGCTGTAACGATCAACGAGATAGTTGCTGTGGTCCCGGGTCAGCCGCGTAAACTTGACGAGCTCTTCCATCACATCGACCACGCGATCGTAGTAGGGCGATGCCCGCATGCGCCCGGCACCATCGAATTCATCGTAAGCCTTGGCAACGGACGATTGGTTCGGGATCGTAATCATGCGCATCCAGCGGCCGAGCACGCGCATTTGATTGACAGCATTAAATGACTGCGAGCCGCCCGAGACCTGCATGAGCGCCAAGGTGCGGCCTTGGGTTGGCCGGACGGCGCCCATGCTTAAAGGAATCCAGTCGATCTGCGATTTCATGACGCCGGTCATTGCCCCATGACGCTCCGGGCTGCACCAGACTTGTCCCTCCGACCACAACGATAGATCGCGCAACTCCTGAACTTTTAGATGCTCAGGCGGCGCATCGTCAGGCAATGGCAATCCGCGTGCATCGAAGATGCGCGTCTCGGCGCCGAACGCCTCCAGCAAGCGGGCTGCTTCAATGGTCAAAAAACGACTGTATGAGCGGACGCGTAACGAGCCGTAAAGGAGAAGGATCCGCGGGCGATGCATTGAGGTCGCCAAAGGTTGCAGTAATCTCGCATCAGGTATGACGAACGATTTTTCGCAAATATTGGGGAGATCGCTCATACGGTCGCGGTTGGATTTTGCATGCCGCTCTCAGCCGTCGTTCTGCCGATATCGTCGAGATATTTCTGCAACGACAATGAATCCAGCGAGGCCATCGGCAAGCTCGTAAAAATGCTGATGCGTTGGTTCAGCATGCGATGCGTGTCGGCGAACGCCAAGCGCTTTTCAGCTTCCGTTCCCGTCGCCGATGCCGGATCGGGCAGGCCCCAATGCGCCGTCATCGGCTGGCCCGGCCAATAAGGGCAGACTTCATTCGCGGCATTGTCGCAGACGGTGAAAACAAAATCCATTTTCGGGGCATTCGGCTCGGCAAATTCGTCCCAAGATTTCGATCGAAGCTGCTCCGTGTCGTAGTTCAGTTGGCGCAGCAGATCGAGGGCATAGAGATTCACTTGACCGTTCGGATGACTACCGGCGCTGTAGGCTTGAAAATATCCGATACCCAGCCGGTTCATCACGCATTCGGCGATGATCGAGCGGGCGGAGTTACCGGTGCAGAGAAACAGGACATTTCGAATTCTATCGCCCATGGCGAACCTCCTTGACGCAACATGATGAGAGTTCGGCGATCACGGGCGCACAGATTTCGGCTCGTCCGCCGCAGCAGTCCTTGAACAAAAACAAGGTCAGCGCGCGGAAGCACTCAAGGTCGGCGCGATAAACGATTGAGCGTCCATCGCGGGCGCTGCTGACCATACCCGCATGCGCCAGAATCGACAGATGCGACGATAGGGTCGTTTGCGGAACGCCGACGGCGTGGGCGATCTCTCCTGCCGCCAATCCGTTCGGCTCGTGCTTGACGAGCAGCCGAAACACATCGAGCCGCGTTGGCTGAGCTAGCGACGACAGAGCGGCGATGGCAGAAGACGAATCCATATATCCAGAAATATCGAAATGATGTAATTGTCAAGATGCGCCTAAGCGCGGTGAAGCCGCAGCACGACGATATCGCGACACAAATCGCGAGCACCGCAGAATTCTAGAAACTGATGCCCATGGCGTTGTTGATCATCTCGCTGACGGACGCATCTTTGCGGCCCGCCGATGCTGCGGGCTTCGACTGAGCGACCGTCGCCGGATTGAAGTTCGGCTGTACCGGAGCCAAGTGATCGCGGCCCTTGTTGATTTTGGCCCAGGCGCCGTCAAGGGCTTGGGTCACGCGTTTTTCATGGCCGTAGATGTCCGAGAAAGCTTTGAGGCGGCCGTCGTCATCGACCCATGCCGTGAAGTAGGCGAGGTGGATTGGAATATTCTTGTCGATCGCAATCTCATTGTTGAGCGGGCCCGCGCGGCTCATCATCGCGACCTTCGCCGCATCCCATCCCTTGTCTTCGCGCAAAATAATCTCGGCGAGCTGCATCGGTTTTTGGACGCGCAAGCACCCGTGACTGAGCGTGCGCCGCGTCGATTTAAACATCCACTTGTCCGGCGTGTCATGCATGAAGATCGTATGCTGGCTCGGGAACGAAAACTTGACGTAGCCGAGCGAACTGTTCGGCCCCGGCGCCTGGGTGACGTTGTAGTTGCGGATATCATCCTTCGCCCAATCGATGGTCCGCCAGTTGCGCGGCTCGCCATTTTTGGTTTCGACCTCAAGACCATACTGACGCATCAACCCGCCACCACGTAGCAAGCTCGGCCACACCTCGCGCACCATGATGCTTTCCGGCACCCGCCACTTTGGCCGCAACACGACGTACTTTAATGGCCGCGAAAATACCGAGCTCTGCTTGTCGAGCATGCCAACCACGATCTTTTCCGAGCGGATGACTTGGCCGTCCATGTAAACATACTGCATGAATTCGGGGATGTTGTTGAAGACGTGCAGAGGCCCGAGATCATCCCACATCCAACGCCACATCTCCATGTTGGCGCGCAATTTTTTGGCGGCAGCGTTGAGCGGTTTTGCGGCGCCCTCTGCTGGCAAGGCTTTGAGATAGGCTTGGCGCAAACGCTCGAATTGCGGATGTTTGGGATGAAACCCGCGCAGCGCCGCATCTGGCTCGGTCGATTGCGCGAGCGTATCGAGGACGATCGCCGGCGCGATCAGTTGTGGCTTGCGATCAAGATTGCTGTTGAGCATCTGCGCCGGGCTGGCGATGCGGCCACCGCGCGCGTGGCGCGCATAGGCGAGTGCGGCGCGGTTAATCGTGACGTCAAATTCGGCAAGCAGTTTCGGATCGCTCGGCACGCCGCTCGCGAGATCGGGCACGATGAACGCCTTGGGGTCCAGGCCGTAGGCCATTGCGCTCGACAATTCACGCGCCAGTGCGCGTGCACCATCGGTGATCGCCGCATTCGCAATCCACAGCGGCGAACCGCGTTTCTGATAAAACGCGACAAGCGCATCGCTTTCGGATTTTTCAATGTCGGTCGCTTGAGGGTTAAGTTTTCCGGCCGCTTCAACCAGCGCGTCGGTGATGCTGTTTGATTGCGGCTGAGCAGGCGATTGGGGTGTGATAGAAGGCGATGCGACCGGCGCGACTTCAGCCTGAACGGCAGCCGGACCGAGCGCCAGCAGCGATACGGCCAACGCGTAAAAAATGTCGCGCTTCAAAATCAACATCGCTGCCGCCTTGTTCAAATCCGTGCCCGCGAATCGACGCCTCGGCGGCAGTCTGCCCGCGAAATTGCGGTACGGCAAAGGCCACACGCTTATCCAGGCTTTTTGCCGGTTGTCAGATCGGGCCGCCGTTCGCGCGTCAGGCGCCGCGCTTCGCTGTTTCGCCATTCGGCGATCCTCTTATGATCGCCCGAGAGTAGAACCTCTGGAACGGTCTGGCCTTCCCAGTCGCGCGGCTTCGTATACTGCGGATATTCGAGCAGGCCGTTCTCGAAACTTTCGTGCGTCAGGCTGTCGGCGGCGCCCAGCACGCCCGGCAATAAGCGCACGGCGGCATCGATCAGAACCATCGCGGCCAGTTCTCCGCCCGACAGCACATAGTCGCCAATCGAAATCTCGCGCAGGCCACGCCCCGCGATGACACGTTCGTCGATGCCCTCAAAGCGACCGGCGAGCAGCGTTACGCCCGGTCCTGCGGCAAGCTCGCGGACGATCGCCTGTGTCAGCGGCTCGCCGCGCGGTGAGAGGTAAATCAGCGGCCCGCCCGCGTTGACCGTTTGCGCATGATCGAGCGCAGGGCCCAGCACATCGGCGCGCAATACCATGCCGGCTCCGCCCCCGGTCGGCGTGTCATCGACTTGCTTGTGGCGACCGAGACCGAAGTCACGAATTTGGATGGCGTCGAGCGACCACAGGCCCGCCTCTAGGGCTTGCCCGACGAGCGAGATCGACAACGGCCCCGGAAACATTTCGGGAAAGAGCGTCAGCACACTGGCACGCCATGCCGCCCGGCCGTCGCTCGACGGGAAGTGCGCCATCACACGCCTTCAACCACCGTGATGTCGATCGTGCCGGCGCCCTGGCGCAGTGCCTTGGCTTCCAGATATTCGGGCGATGTCGCGTAGCCGTGCGCGTGCTGGTAGCTCGGGAACTCGAGCACGACGTTGCGCGAGGTGCCGTTGCCTTCGATGATTTCGCTTTTACCGCCGCGCACGATTGGTTTGCCTTCGTATTTGTCGAGGGCGATCTTCGATTTCGCGACGTACTTGGCCCACTGGTCCGCATCGGTGACGGTGGCGTGGGCGATGACGTATCCCTTGGGCATGCGTTAGCTCTCTCGTTATCGGTTTGGCATCGCTCCGAGAGGCATAGCGCGTGCCAAGCACACTTCGCAACCGCGCTACGAACGCGAGACTTAGCGACCGGCGATATCGGCTTGGATCGCGTCGGCGGCGGCCTTCAAATCGTTCGCTGCCGTGATCGGCCGGCCGACGACGATGTGATTGGCGCCTGCCGCAATCGCGTCACGTGGCGTGGTGATGCGCGTCTGGTCACCGGCATCGCCGCCCGGCATGCGAATCCCCGGGGTGACGATCAGAAATGCGGGGCTCGTTGCGGCGCGCACTGCGGACGCTTCCTGGCCAGAGGCGATGACGCCGTCTAATCCGGCTGCTTGGGCAAGCCGGGCACGCTTCATCACGAGATCGGCAGGCTTCAGTGAAATGCCCTGTTCGTCGAGATCGTACGCGTCGAGGCTGGTCAGCACCGTCACCGACAGCAGCTTGGTCTGCGTCGTACCGCGCCCCCTGATCGCAGCTTTCAGCGTCTTGGTGTCGTGGCCGTGCAGCGTGAGGAAATCGACGCCTAAGTCGGCAGCATTCGCCACTGCGCGTTCGACAGTATTGCCTATATCGAGAAATTTCAGATCCAGGAACACGCGCTTCCCGTCGGCCTTGAGCGCGCGCGCCAACTCCAAGCCGCCACTGAACAGCAACTCCAAGCCGATCTTGTAAAAAGTGACGCTGTCGCCGAGCCGGTCGATGAGCACGCGCGCGTCATGCGCTGTCGGCACATCGAGCGCGACGATTACCTTATCCAAGTCGGGGTCATGCATCGGCTTGGTCCTGGGTTGCCGGGTGCATTGGCGTCACCCGTGCAGCACGTGGGCGGCGCGGGCAAGTTTCTGGATCAGAAGTTTGAACTGCTCCTGACTGTCTTTGTTCTTCAAGTGATTGTGCTCGTCGAAGGCCTCGCCAACGCGGGGCACGACAAACTGGTCCGGCAGCACCAGCGCGCCGCAGCCGATTTCGAGTACGAGGCGCAATTGCGACAGCCCGCGCAGTCCGCCCATGCCACCGCCCGACGCCGCTCCAACGGCAAAAACGCGTGTCTTGAAAACGTCGAGCGGCGCTTCTCCGTCATCGCGGATATGGCTGACCCAGTCGATCGCGTTTTTCAGAAGCGGTGTGAACGAGGCGTTGTATTCTGGACTGGCAATGAAAATTCCGGAATGCACCTTCATCAGCGCCTTGAACTTGCGGGCGTTCTCCGGCGGCCCGGACTGAGCTTCGAGATCACCGTCGTAAAGCGGCATCGGGTAATCGGCGAGATCGGCGAACGTGGCGCTGATACCGTTGGCTTCGGCGATCGACGTCCCGAGGCGGGCCAACCGCTTATTCCAGGATTTGGTGCGCGCGCTGCCGGCGAAAAACAGCAGGCGCGGCTCAGAGTGATTTGCGGCCGTCATGGGTGCTGGCGGATCCTGTCGGTTGTTTATTTAGGAGAGACGGCGCGAAAGCGCCTGAGATGAGAGGCGCGCGGACCGCGATCCCAATCGGACCGGCGCTCCCTTCAACTCAGGTGCTCTTGCCCTCGAAGAAGTCTTTGACGCGCGTGAAAAAGCCGGCGCTCTCAGGGCTCGTTTCCTTGTGGCTGGCTTTTTCAAACTCTTCCAGCAACTCGCGTTGCCGCCGCGTCAGGTTCTTGGGCGTTTCGACATCGACCTCGATGTACATGTCGCCGGTCACCTTCGAGCGCAGCACCGGCATGCCCTTGCCCTTGAGCCGGAACTGCTTGCCGCTTTCCGTACCATCCGGAACCTTGACGCGCGTCGTCGTGCCTTCAAGCGTCGGGACATCGATCTGCCCGCCGAGTGCCGCTGTCGTCATCGCGATGGGTACTTTGCAAAACACATCCGAGCCGTCGCGCTGGAAAAACTCGTGCGGTTTGATCGACAGAAAAATATAGAGATCACCCGTCGGGCCGCCGCGCATGCCGGCTTCGCCTTCACCGGCGAGGCGGATGCGGGTACCGTCCTCGACGCCGGCCGGAATATTGACCGACAGTGTCCGTTCCTTGCTGATGCGGCCGCTGCCGGAGCATACCGAACAGGGATCGTCGATGTTCTCTCCGCGGCCTTGGCAGGTCGGGCATGGCCGCTCGATGGTGAAAAAGCCCTGGCTGGCGCGCACCTTACCGATACCGCCGCACGTCGCACAGGTTTTGGCCTTGGTGCCGGGTTTGGCGCCGCTGCCATCGCAGTTTTCACACGAAACGCTGGCCGGCACGCGGATTTGTGCTGTCTTGCCGGAGAAGGCCTCGGCAAGCGTAATTTCGAGATTATAGCGCAGATCAGCGCCGCGCTCCTGGCCGGTGCGTGTGCGCCCCGCCTGGCCGCCGCCGCGACGGCCGCCCATGAACTCGCCGAACAGGTCGTCGAAAATGTCCGACATCGACGACGCAAAATCAGGACCAAATCCGCCCTGACCACCGCGACCGCCCTCAAACGCTGCGTGCCCGAATTGATCGTAGGCCGCACGTTTTTGCGGGTCTTTCAGCGCTTCGTAGGCTTCGCTGATTTCCTTGAACTTGCGCTCGGCGTCTTTGTCGCCGGCGTTACGGTCGGGATGGAACTCTTTTGCCAGCCGCCGGTAGGCGGACTTTAAATCCTGCTCGTCGGCACCCCGTGAGATCCCAAGAACTTCATAATAATCGCGCTTGGCCATTGTCGCGTTGCTGTCTCGGACGGCTGGCCTCCCGGCGGCCAACGTGCCTTTTCTCTAGTTCAGACGAGCCGATGAAAAAATCACGCCCTACCCTACCTGCCCCGGCCCGAACGCGGCATCCCAAGGTGATGGGGTGCTGCGCCGGGCCGGATTGCACGTCAGATCGTTCGCTACCTTACGCAGATTTTTTCTTGTCGTCTTTGACCTCTTCGAAATCAGCGTCAACTACGTCGTCGCTGTCGGGCTTGGCATCTGCTGCGTCGCTATCCATGCCTTCAGCGCCACCTTTGGCGGTGTAGACGGCTTCTCCGATCTTCATGGCGACCTGCGTCAGTGCGTTGGTCGCCGCGCGGATGGCTTCGACGTCTTCGCCGGCGACCGCGTCCTTCAAGGCCGTGATGGCTGTCTCGACATCGCCTTTGACTGCGGCAACGGCTGGGATCGAGACGTTTTCAGCGAGGGATTTCTCGACGCCATGAACCATCGCCTCGGCCTGGTTGCGGGCTTCGACCAGTTCGCGCTTCCTCTTGTCGTCGGCGGCGTTCGCTTCGGCTTCCTTGACCATTTTGTCAATATCGGCTTCCGACAGACCGCCAGAGGCCTGAATGCGGATCGATTGTTCCTTGGCCGTGGCTTTATCCTTGGCCGACACGTGGACGATGCCGTTAGCGTCGATATCGAACGTGACTTCGATCTGCGGCACGCCGCGCGGCGCCGGCGGAATGCCGACGAGGTCGAACTGGCCCAGCATCTTATTGTCGGCTGCCATTTCACGCTCGCCCTGGAACACGCGGATGGTCACCGCGCCTTGGCTGTCTTCGGCGGTCGAAAACGTCTGGCTCTTCTTGGTCGGGATCGTCGTATTGCGATCGATCAGGCGCGTGAAGACACCGCCCAGCGTCTCGATGCCGAGCGACAGCGGCGTCACGTCGAGCAGCAACACGTCCTTGACTTCGCCCTTCAAGACGCCGCCCTGGATGGCCGCGCCGATGGCGACGACTTCATCCGGATTGACGCCCTTGTGGGGCTCTTTGCCAAACAACTGTTTGACGACGTCCTGGACTTTTGGCATGCGCGTCATGCCACCGACGAGCACGACCTCGTCGATCTCGGCCGCTTTCAATCCGGCGTCCTTCAAGGCCTTTTCGCACGGACCTTTTGTCCGCGAGATCAAATCGTCGACCAGGCTTTCGAGCTTGGCGCGAGTCAGCTTCATGGTCAGATGCTTCGGACCCGACGCATCGGCCGTGATGAACGGCAAGTTGACTTCGGTCTGCGGTGCGCTCGACAGCTCGATCTTGGCTTTTTCTGCGGCTTCCTTCAGGCGCTGCAAGGCAAGCTTGTCAGAGCGCAGGTCAATGCCCTGTTCCTTCTTGAACTCATCGGCAAGATACGAGACGAGCTTCAAATCGAAGTCTTCGCCGCCCAAATGGGTGTCGCCGTTGGTGGACTTGACCTCGAACACGCCGTCGCCGATTTCGAGGATCGAGACGTCGAAGGTGCCGCCGCCGAGGTCGTA
>FSSH01001753.1_pt2 | contig 27954 bp, 19 predicted proteins | sample 1166101 | NCBI WGS metagenome assembly FSSH01 (sample SAMEA32972668, study PRJEB13176) | freshwater metagenome | biome: Drinking water system; feature: Biomass in drinking water that filtered by 0.45 um membrane; material: drinking water | place: USA | collected 2012-12-20 | depth 0 m
CTGCTCACTTCTTGATATTGAGCAACATATGCCCGCGACGGTTCTGTTGGTAGCACGATTCATCGTGATCTGAACAGAATGGCCGTTCCTTGCCGAAGGACACGATCGCAACCTGTTTCTCGCTTACACCCGACTCAATAAGGTAACTACGGGCGGCCTTTGCCCGTTTGTCGCCCAGCACCAAATTATAGTCGCTGGTTCCTCGCTCATCACAATGTCCTTCGACCCGCATGACTGCCCCCGGATGTTCCTTGAGGTAGGCGGCATCATGATTGAGCGCCTCCATTGCAGCATCCGCCACAGCCCATTGGTCGTATCCGAAGAACACATCCTGAAGGCCTGCCTCCATCGCCGCTTTTTCCGCTGCTTTCTCTTCTTTGGTGAGCTCGACCCGCCGTTGAGCGTTTCGATTCATCGACGTGGAAAATCCCCCTTGCCCCAGACGCTCTTCCGATGGATTCTTGGAGAAACCACTCAACTCGCCGCTGGAACCTCCACGAGAGATTTTGGGGATATCCCCGTCACCGTCGGACTGGAGCCACTTCGTCCCGCACCCTTGACTCGACAGGATAATCATCCCCATGATGACCATGGCTCCGGACTTCGCAATCATTCTATTCATGACTTCTCTCCTCTGAATGAAGTGATCAACTAGCCGTTCAATTTGTTCACGAGCCTGCGACCTCTATGATCGGCACTTCGCGCGCCCCCAGAGGACACAACAAATATAGCACCGATGCTGAAATCCGCCTGATTCGGTGGATTCTCTATGCACGAACGGAGCAACCGCGTAGTTTCAACGACTTACGAGATTGTCACAGCAGGGAGAGAGTGTGTGTGTGATGAGGTCGTGCCCATCGTATCTTTTTCACGGGTCAAACGATGGTACAGGCTGGCTCAGGAAAAATACGAAGAACTCTACAGCAGCGGCCTTCCTGAAGAATAAGCAAGACAACAACGCGTGCGAAAACATGAGCGCACAGCCGCCAAAGAAGAAACCGCAAGGCACCGCCCCAAAAACGTCGCCATCGAGAACGTTCAATGGCTGGCGATTCGCTTCCGGTCAGACCAACGGATCGGTTGCAAGACAGTTCCCAATGCTGCGATCGCGCAAATGAACAGCAGCATCGCCAGAACAACCATTAGAAAAAATCCTGCTTTCATGTCGTGCATCACAGGGATCATACCGCCTCCCTCCTCTTGCTCGACTCACCTACCCCGCCAAACTGAGCCTGGAAACTATCTCGGCAGATGCCTCTGCCTACTAAACGCCTTTGCTTGAGTGTACACCTTCAATGTACCTCGAGCCGAAGAAAAGGTCTATGCCGCTTTGGAGGTGGAACTCTATTACAATAGGGGCAGGAAGATCTTTCGGAACCTAAGACCAAATATCTCACAACTAATTGATGTTACTGATATAGATTGGCACTATCTAGTCTGGTGCGCCCGGCAGGAATTGAACCTGCGACCTACGGGTTCGAAGGCTGATTAGGTAGAAAAGAGCAACTCCCTGTTTTGCGTTTGGTTTCCCGCTTTTTCACTAGGTTTCATGAAGTTACGGGCTTTCTACCTATTCCGGTTGTTTCTGTTCGATGCAGTCATTTTCGAGCACATTTAGCACAAAAGAAGCACAGCCAAACAGCCGGTGACCCGCGGAATTTCGACCTGCAGGCACCACCGGCATAGTAATCTGAATTCAACGAGCTTCTCGCATACAAATGTGACCTTCCAATTTCTTGTCTGGAGATCACCTCCGAACCGTGCAGACATCACTGCACTTCCCCAGCAGGCGCCTCCGATTTGTGCTAGCACGCACTTTGAGTCCGCACCGCTCGCTGAACAACGGATGGGGCAGCCGACAAGACTTCAGTTGATACTCATGGTGCCGGCGAGCTGCATGAGGACGGCCCTGCGGTCCGCCGGGATGCGAAACGAGTCTGCACAAAGCCAGTATCGGATGAGAATCGGAAGCACAGATCAAAAACAATCGCACAGCCGGAACCGGAATGCACGTTGCGAGAACGCGCGGAGCGGTGAACGGCCGGGAGTTTTTTGTACTACCTCCCCTTACTTCTTCGGCCCGCGAGTCTCACTCCATCACCGGCCTGGTTTTAAAGGGGAGGGTCAAATGATCGGTTATCCGTTGTTGAAGCCTCATGTTCTGCACTATGGCGTGGCAATGAAAATTCTGGAGCAGCAGCCCGATCTTGGGAAAGTGTGCGCCCTGCTCGGACCTACGCACATCGATACGACGCAGATCCACACGATGATTCGCCCAGCACACCAGAAACAAGCGGTCTCGTTTTACGAAGAGCCGGCGCGGGAGATGTTGGCGAGTTTTCGGAGTGACAAGAATTCCATGTTCGAGGAACATTTGCATGTTCCTCAAACACGGAGTCTAAAACTTCAATAAAATCAAAGTGGTGGTCCCAACGGGATTTGAACCCGTGTTTAAGCCTTGAGCGGCCGGCCAAGTGAAAGGCTGACCAAGATTCTAAACCAGGAATAGCAGGGCGGTCTTCCCAAATTGTGCGAAAAGTCATTGAGTTATAACCTCAGAAGGCAAGCATGTCCTGTTTCCATTAGTTATATCCTTTTCATATGATTCTTCTCTTTCTGTCACGCTGAAGTCACGTTTAGGCGACAGAACATTTAGCATCATCGGATATCATTACGCAGCATAAGCGGAATATCTCCGCCTGCCTCCGTACAGCCATAATTTGCTCACCGCTGAACCGCTTCTGTTTCGCAGCACACTTTTCCCTTCAGGGGTCTGATTATGCCGGAAACTCTCCTTTGTATTGGCCCCAAAAAGGCGGGGCCGACCAGAGTCCGTCCAGTCCAAGCGCTCAAACGACAGCCAAAGCTTCTCGTCTGTGGCGCTGGTCACCGCCAGGTAGAAACCTAGCGTCTATTCCTGTTGCGTTGGTTCGATCTGATCGAAGCGAAGATTGCTATTACCGACTCCGCGGCCGGTCTCCCGCCGCCGTCCGATCCACACGTATGTGCGTCCGTCATACCAGCGCGCACGCTGGAAGCTCCGCGTGACGATCGTGCCCGCGTACGGGATTTCCTCTTCGTTCACGAACCATGGCAGCGTGGGCTCGTTGAGCAGCACGCCCTTCGCTTTTATCACGTCGCGCGGTGGCACACCCATCTTCGGCATAGCTGCGCGCTGGAATACGATATCCTGGCTGCTGCCGGGACGCTGGACGGGAAGGAACGGTATCCAGTTCTTGGGCACGGTCGTTCCCAGGAGATAGCGAATCGCGGCCGGCGAGTCGACGATCTTCTCGGGCAGCACGCCCGTCTTGTCGGCGGCGTCGTGGCCGTTGATGCCGCGACCCGTCGCGTCGGGGATTACTTCCTCAACCGCCCACACCATGTTCGCCATTTCGTCGCGTGCGAATTGAATGCGCTCGAGCGCGTCACTCTCCAGCGTCGCGCCGAGGGTTGACGGTAAGAAAAACTTTCGGTTGTAGCTGCCGAGCCCGCCGCGATTGCTCAGGTTGAAGAGGCTCCAGCGTTGCCAGTTGTTGTCTGTGCCCTCGTCGGCGGCGCGGATTTGCAACCGCTCGCCGAACACGTCGGTGACCACCAGGCTGAGCACTTCGCACAGCGTATTGACCGGGAGCTTGTACGGCACCACGAACCAGTCGTTGCCATATACTAGGCCAAGCTCCGCGAATACCAGCAGAAGCTGGTCGGTAGTTTGAGCCTCGAGCGCGCCGAAGTTGACCTGACGTTCCTCCATCTCCCAGAAACGCGCATTCGGCATTCCCTTGAAATTCGCGGTCACCGGCAGGAAGGACATTGCCTCCTCGGCCGGCTCGGGCGCCACATGGGCCGGATCGGTGATGGGCAGCGGCGCCGGCCGAGGTTCCACCTCGAACGAATACCAGTCGAGCTTGCCGCCTTCGTAGCGCGGCGCGCTGAGGGTCATTTGTGAGCCGCTGCCGGCAGGTGCCGAGGCCTGCACCGGATAACAGAGGCGCGAGTTGTCCCACACGGCGGGAGCTGCGGCCGTGGGCTGCAGGTACAGGCGCTCAAGCCAGCCAGCGAAAGAGTCGATGATGGGCTGCATCACCGGCAGGTCGCCACCGTCAATGGGAACGTTTCCGATGAACGTGCCGGCCGCGATGGCCCTGAGCGCCTGCTCGCCGTCGAAGCAGGTGCGGCGCGTGGCGAGGTACAGGTTGAGTCCGTCGACCTGGCCGCGAAACTTCCCCTCGTCGTTCTGCCCGAACGCGTATTTCTGCAAATAGCGCGGCAGGTACTTGGCGCGCATCGTCGGTGAATGCATGCGCAGAAAGAACTGCGCCGCCTGCACGCACAGTGCATGGGTGAACGGCACCTTTTCTCGCTCGATCGACGCTTCGAGCGGCACGGTGTCGTCGTAGGGTACGGGCGAACCATCGCCCAGCTTCACCCGGTCGACGGTGAGTTTGCGCGTGACCAGGCGTGCGTCGATGGGAGAACCGGCATCCTCGGCGGTGAGTTCACCGAGCTGCCACTGGCGGGTCAGCAGCCACATGGCATCACGCACTTCGGCACGCAGACTGCGAGTGAAATCGTGCGTGCGCGGGCGCGATTCCAGACGGTTGTAGGCCGTGACTGCCGGCTCCCGGTACAGCTCGACGAGCAGCTCGGGTGTCTCCTGCATTACCGCCGTGAGTTGTTTCGCCACGAGCTCATCCTCCTTTGGTGTTGACGGACATCATCTGCATCACGGGCAGGCGGATCTCGGCGAGCACCATCGAGTAGTCGAGGGAAACACTTGCGGGACTGGTGCTGAATTCGGCTACGACCGCGGGCAGCAGGGTTCCGATTCCAGCCGCATCGCCGAGTGAATCGGGCTCCACTGCGCGAAGTTTCGCGCGGCGGAACGTGTCCAGCACCGAGTCGACCAGGTCGTCCCACGACCAGGCGCCCGTTTCGTTGGGCGATACCGCCAGCAGGATGGCCTGCGGTGGTGCGCTGTTCGGCGCGTTGTAGTTGAACGTGAGACCGGTCACTTCTTGACGGTTGGGGACCGATTCCGTCCACTCGTCTATCAAGAGACCGCATTGTGGACCGGCGGCAGAAAATCCCTGCGGCAAGTGCTGCACCATCGAGACCGTGTCGTGCGCGACCTCCATCGTCGAGGGAAACTGCACTCCCAGCCACGAATCGTTGGTGCGGAAGGGTAGCTGAAATGCCGTGAGCGGCAGGGGTGTCACACGCGCGGCGTCGGCCATCATGCGGAACACCTCGAACTCGTGCACGCGCTCGCGAACACAGGCGACACCGTGCAGCCACTCTTCGACCGGCAACACCGAGCCTGCACTGCGGGCGTGCACGAGCAGCGCACCGCGCGCGGCATCGGCATCGCGCACGGCGTACTCGTCGCCGTACACGAAACGCGGCAGCAGCACCATGTCAGCTCCCATCCAGGTTTTCACCGCACTGCCGAGCAGCCTCATCACTTCCTGTGCGCCACTCGCTGCGGCCGCGTCAGCGAGCAGAGTGTCGGTGGCGGTTCCTAGTTCGGTGGCGCGTTTTACCATGGCATCGGCCTGCGCGACCAGTTCGTCGCGTTGCGCAATGTCGGTTCCGGTGGTCGACCTGGGCATGGCATAGCCGAACCCAATGCGTGCCACGGCAATCAGTGCCGCGCGCAGGGCAGTGACATCCGCGGCTTGGGTCGAGGCGCGGGCGTCGTCCGCGGCAGCGCCCAGTGCCCTCAGCTGATCGCGCACGGCGGCGACGCGCGTTGAAACGCGCGTGAGCAATTCCCCGGTGTCGATGCGGCCGGGATTATCGGTCGGCGGTGCCGGATCCCTCGAAGCACAGTAAAAATGCCGACCGTCGAGCGGGCGCGCCGTACCGAGCAGCTTGCGTAAGCGGTCGGCAAGCGGTAGCACTTCAGCAAACGACCGGACGCCGGCCGCGCTGCCGGCGTCCGCGAAGGTGATACGCACGATGGCGTCGTCGGCAAGTGCGCGCTCGCTCGCGAACACGTGTCGCACCCGCGTCTCAAGCTCGGCTGCGCCGCTCGACTCGGCCTGGCTGCGCACCAGGTAGATGAAATCGATGGGCTGGAGATCGAGGTCCTCGACCGAAATCGTGTCTTCGATGGGTCCGGCGCCGTCGTTCAGCACCACGCCCTCGCCGTTCACGGCCGCGACGCGGCAGCAAATCGTACCGGGAGTACCGAGCAGGTCGCCCAGCCAGGCGTTAAGCGCGGGCTCGAGCCGCGCGCGCTCGGTGAGTGCGATCGGGTTCCACGGATTACCCGCGGCGGCCGCGTCGAATTGTACAGCCAGCCGCTGTGTGAAGGCGAGCTGCGTGCCGCGGGGCGTGTCCAGCACCTCGATATCCGGGGGCAGCGTGGAGCTGCCTGCCGACTGCAGTACTGCGGCCGCACGATCGAAATTTCCGAGCGCGAGTTGATAGGCGGATTCGGCGGTGAGCAGGTCGCGCAGGGCATCGAGCGTGTTTTCGATGGACGCCTTCTCAGCTTTCAGCGCGTTCTCCTGCTCGGTACTCAGTCCGGTCAGGCCAGCGACTCCCCAGGGAAATGGCGCGGTGGTCCGGGCCAGGGTGAGGCCGTTGACCACCTGGTGATCTTCCTGGACCTCGGTGGCACCGGCGGGAGCGCCTGCCGCTGGCACGCGCGTGCGCACGATCGGAAAGGCGGCGCGGAACTCCGGCTTGAGATCGTCGAGGATCACCGGGTTCGGATTGCGCGTGGTCCAGTCGTGCAGGCCGCGTTCAAACTGCACACCTAACAGGGTTTCCAGCGACTGCCCGTTGCGGATGCCTTCGATGAGATACCTGGCCCGCTGTACGCGCCCTGAAGACAGGTTCACGGCCAGGGCTTGCGGATCCGAGGGCGAGGCGTGCGTGAGATAGCCATTGCGTAGCAGCGCCGCCGCCGTGGCGTGATTCAGCGATGCGGCGTGCACGTACCCGCCATTGCCGGTCTCGGTGAACAGGTTGTCTTCGCCAGCGACCGGCACGCGCGCGCCAGCGCTGGGTTTCACGTTCTCCAGGTATCCGTAGGCACCGAGATACGCGCCGGTGCGACGCTTGCCGGCTGGTTGGTCCAGCCTGCGTTGCGCGTGCAAGCGGCGGGTGAACAACGAGGTCTGCCACGCATCCAGCCGGTAGCTGAGCGTGTCGAGATGTTCTACCAGTGCGCGTTCCAGGCGCCCCGTAGGCAGCGTCCGCAGGACATCGAGTGCCGCCTTCTGCTGTCCGAGCCCGGCGCCGGCGCCAGTGAGTGCCTGCGGCGCATGGACCACGGTGAGCAGCGGCTCGGAGCTGGCGGAGGACGCCGCGATGCTGCGTGCCGGCGCGCGGAAGACTTCCCACACCGAGGGCGACGTGTCACTGATGTTCAGGAACTTGCGCGATCGCACCAGTTCGTCGGCATTGATCTCAAAGCCTGTGAGGAAGTCGTGGATCGCGCGGCTGCTCTCCATGATCAACGAGAAGTGCAGCATCATGTAGAGAAGCGCGCTGGGCCTGGCTGCGCCGCCGAAATCCTGGCGCTCGAGCGCATTCGCATTGCTGGCATTGGCGATCAGCCAGTCGATGTAATTGGTTCCAGAGGTGCCTAAGGGCTTGATGGTGGCGGTTTCCGACAACGGCAGACCATCGATCAGCAGTTTCGGGTCGAGCGTGGTCTGGTAGTGGCGCCAGATGAGCTGCAGGAGGAGAGGCAGGGGTTTCGGCGTCCCGCTGGGCCGGGTATCGGTGTAGCCCAGGCGACGCAGCAGCGGGATCGACTGCAGCGCCTCGATGTACATACGCATGATGTCGTCGGTTTCCGAGCCACCCCAGGCGAAGGACTCGAGATTGCGCAGATAGTCGTAACTGTATCCGACGCGCTGGTGGAATTCGGCCGATGTGGGGTGCAGTCCAAGTACCTTGAGCAGGTTTTCGGCGCCCTTTGCGCCGGTACCCAGTTGCGCGACGTCGCCGAGCTTTGCGGCCCACATCTTGTCGAACACGCGCAGGGCATTGACGAATATGGATTCGAAGTTCCGGCCGGGCAGGACATGCGCGCGGTCGTCGGAGTCGTCGCGACGCGGCTGCCAACGTTCCAGGGAGCTGGTGGGCAGGATGCCGTACGGCTGGTTGCCCACGCGAATTGCTGCGATCGGGCCGCGTCCCGTGACCATCTCGGTGAAATGTCCGCGCAGTGCGGAGCGGGCACCGTCCGCGATGACTTCATTGAGCATCTGGTCGAGGTAGTAACCGAGGGTGCCGGCATACAGCGCGCGATTCATGGCTACCGCTTCCGCATGATCGCGTCGGCCGGCTCCGTCCACGTGCAGCAGCGGTTCATAACGGATACCGAGGAAGTCGGCGAAGCGCTGGCCGTCGCTCGCGGCACTGCGGTCATCCGCGGGCGTGAAGCGGGCGGGGCTCGCCCCAGCCACTCCGGTTTCACCGCCGCGCGTGTAGCCGGAATCGTTGCCATCCGTATTGTTAGTCGGTGTGCCCTGGGCCAGCAGCTCGAAGCCGGCGTTCGAGTAGTGGTGACCGTCGATCAGTTCTTCGAGCAATGCCTGTCCGTCGCTGGCGTCGACGGAGAGCTTGATGCCGAGCACCAGCAGCCGGTCGAAGCCCTGCTTCATGTCTTCGGAGCTGACGGCCACGCGAAATCCCAGTCCGCCCTCCACCGCACGGTCGAAATTCCGCACCCATTCGAACGCGGCGCCAAACTTGAGCGAGTTGTCGAGCACTTCGCGCGAGATCGACGCCTCGTCGTCGGGTGCATCGACGGGTGAGGGACCCAGTATGACGATGTCTTCTACCGGAAGTCCCACTTCGAAGACACGCCGCGTCTCGCCGCGCCATGCCATGACCACGAAACGGTCCGGCAGCACGCGAGAGTGTGGCGCCGTCGTCCAGGCATTCGGCTTGGTAGTGTGCTCGGGGAATTCCAGAGTCAGTTCGGCATCGGCGAGTGCGGCGTCCCAGTTGAGCGGGAGGCATGCGCGTGCGACCCACGCGGCGCGATTGGCGCCGAACCGTTTTGCAAGCAAATTCCAGGACGCGGAACGCCCGGCGTCATCCGTCGCGGCGCGGTATCCTGACCAGTACGCCTCGCCGTGCTCGATTTCCGGAGGCGTGAGCAACGCCTCGTGACTGGTGATCCCGATGTCGTCGGGATACACGCGCACCCACAGCTCTGCCGCCCCGTCCGGCAGTCCCGTCTTCCAGCGGGTTTCGATGCGCAGCGGCAGCAGCGTGATCGGCAGCCCGTCGTCCCAGGCCGAGATCAGTTCCTCCGGTCCGCGACCGGCATACAGATCTTCGATGCGCTCGCGCAGGTCGGCTTCGCGCCGTGCCTTCATTCCACGCGCCTTCGTGACGTCGATCCGGTTCTGCGCGTCCTCGTCACCGAGCACGACGCTACGAGAACGGTCTTCCGCTGAGGCGATGTCGGCGGCGAGATCCCTGAGTCGCTTGTCGAGTGACTTGTTCTCCCTGGTAAGCCGGGCCGCGTCCTCCAGCCGCGCCTCTTCGCGCGCGAGCTCGTCTCGTTCCCGGTCTATCGCGACGCGCAGCCCGGCCCGGCGAGCTTGCGCGGCCTTGACGGCATCCTGCAGCGCGTCGATTTCCTGTTTCGCCGCGCGCGGCAGTTTTCCGGCCAGGTGAGCCACTTCGGCTGCGGCCGCGGCGATTGCACGTGGCGCAGCCGAGAGTCGCTCGCGCAGGGCTGTGACCCGCTCTCTGGCCGGTGCGAGTTTTTTGAGCTGCCGAGCGATGTTCGCCTTGCGCGCCTCGGTTGCCGCCGCCTGCGCCCGCAGCGCCCGCAGTTGCGCTTCCGTGGCCGGATCGCCTGCGCCTTCGCCGCGCTTCTCGCGCGCCAGCGCACGCTGCAGGGCGGCGCTGCGCAGCTGCAGCAGATAGAGCTGCTGGCGCGCGTTGTCATGCTCCAGCCTCGCGGCGCGAATGGCGGCAATATCTTCGGAATAGGTGCCCATCAGAGTCCCTCCAGCATCTCTTTGGCGTGCATCGCGATCATCACCGGCGCCTGGAGCAGGATGTTCGCCATGCGCGCGGAGTCGCTGCCCCACTGCGCAAGGCTTTCACCCGCACCGGCCGGCACGAAGTTCTGGGGCTGCACGCTGGTGTCGACGAACATCTGCCCGGCGGGGAAACGATCCCAGGCAAGGTCATTCCAGGTTAGCGGTGTAGTGCTGTTGTCATCCGGTTCGAACGCGATGTCCATGCCGAAGCGTGGTTCGCCCGGCAATTGCTGGATGATGAAGTAGTAGCCCCAGTCGTCGTTGTCCGTCTGCGGATTCGCGGCGCCCTTGGCCTGTTCGGCCGTCAGGTCGAAACCGAAGAAGCGGATGTCAGGATCGACCGAAGCCTTGAACACGGGAAACTTGATCTCGCGATCGATATCGGCCTGGTTTTCGACGTTGGCTATCACCGGCTCACGCTGCGGCTGCGGATTGCCATTCGAGTCGCGCGCCAGGTGGGCCTTCTGCGCGTAGATCAGCGTGTTCGGATATTTCTTCAGCAGGTCGCCGCGGATCGTGAGCACCACCTGCTCGCCGGGCGGACGTTGCGGATTGCGATGCGAGCCGAGCGCGGAGGTGGATGTCCAGCTGTCGAGGGGCGTGATGTCCTTGGATTTTTCGGAGGTCGCGCTGGCGCTTTCGCCGGTGGGTGTCGCGAGAATGCCGCGTGTGTCCCAGAATTTCCGGAAGTAGCTGCCACGCTGATCGGTCGGATACTCACGCCACAGCAGCTCCTTGCCGAACTCGGTGTTGAGACCCGCGAGATACGCCTCGATGAACGGCGGATTGGTTTCCAGTAGCGTGATGCTGTTGGGAGGCAGGAGCTTGAGATTCGGCAGTAGCAGCTCCGACGACAGGTCACGCAGTTTCTCGTACATCGGATCGTCGAAGTCCGGATATGCCATGGCGGGCACGAGATGTTCGGGCTCGAGCAACCAGGTGGGCGCGAAGTCGAACTTGACTCCGGCCGTGACGAATTTTGGGAAAGCGGTGAGCGGATTCAGCGCGGCACTCAACTTGATACCCGCGTTATCGAGATCAAAGTTCTCGCGCACCGGCTCGGCGGCGCGGATGGTCAGGCGTTGTTCGAGCCGCGTCGCTGCTAGCCGGAAAGCTTCCGCCTGTGCGCTGTCCCTGCCGGAACCTCCGGGAGTGAACGTCGTGACGGTGGTGAAGCCGATCGCGCCGGGGTTTGCCGACGTGGTCTCGGTCGCGGTGGTGACCTGTGTGGCGCCGCCGCCGCGCGGCGGAACAACCGGATTGATTTCGACGAACCCGAAATCGCTGCGTGGCGACACCTGGTTCAGAACATCGACCACGGTGCCCGGATCGATGATGCCGCCGGGGCCCCCCGGCGCACCGGGCCCGGGCTGCGGCGGGTGATTGCTCGCCCACACAGAGGCGGTGATGAGCGCGACCATTGCGAGCCCGATCACCAGTACCCAGGCGCCGGTGAAGAGCCCGACCAGCAGCAACAGCACGATCAGGGTGATGAACAGTAGCCAGCGATGACGCAGCAGCCACTGCAGCCAGCCCGGTACTGCGGGCGGCAATTCTTTTACGACGCTGTCGTCGGTGACCAGGTCCGAGCCCGGCTTCTTGGGTGGCGCGGCCGTCAGTACCCCGTCTGCCATGTCCTTGATGAGTGCCTCGTGCGTGAATCCTCCGTCCGCCCGGGTGATGCGGCGCGCGAACGCACCACGGGGCCGCAGGAAACGCCGCAGTGCGCCGCTGAGTGCCGCCGCCGGCAGCGTGCTCTGGTTGACGAGGTGTTGAAGCGTGGTCGGCGAACCGCGGATCTTGCGCAGCGTGCCGCCAAAAAACGCCAACTTGCGCTCGGTGGAAAACTTCGCGCCGAGGTTGACGTACACCGCCTCGCTGGCACGCATGGCGTACGCGGCGAGACGGATGAGGCGGTTCGCCTCGAGCACTTTCTGCACCTGCTTCCAGGCCCGCGCCACGTAGTTTTCCTGGTTCTCCTGCACGACGCGCGTACCGAACCCTGCCGAGACACGATTGCGAGGATCGCGGTTGAGCGCATCCACCCAGCCGCTGCGCGTCACGTCCACGGTGTGCTTGCGCGCGTGGTGCTCGCCGTAGATAGGCGGCGAGACCACGGGCAGCGGTGCAGTGGCCGGATTGCTGCGACGCTGCTCGGGGAAATTCAGTACAGACTGCAGCTCCTGCAGGAACTGGCGTGTGGGATCGACGTTCGAAGGCCGAGGCCGGGTGGTCGGCGCCTTGAGTGCGCCCTCGAGCCCGAGAACAGTCTGTTTCTCGTCGGCGGGCACCACCTGGCCGATGTTGGTGCCGACCGTCAGACCCCAGCCAGGTTTCTCGCCGTCCATGTTGCGAATACCGAGGTGCGAGTCGGCCACCTTGGGTTCGAGCCGCTTGACCATCGACTCGAAGTCCTCGTTCTCTCCGGTGCGGAAGCGCCACTGAAAGAACACCGGCAGCTCCACCGCGCCTGGTGCGCCGCTCCAGGCCGGCAGCTGGGCGTCGACATCCTTCGGGTTCTGGCCGAGGCCGGCGAGCCGCCCCGTCTCGAAGGCTGGCACGACGAAGGCACCGTAGGGTGTGTTGGGCTTGAGCTTCCGGGGGCTGGTGAGCCGGCTGATGATGCGATCCGAATTCGGATGATCCGGCTGCTGCAGCGACTCGAGGAAGCGCTCGAACTGCGACGCGTCGGCAAAGGTCTCGTTGGTATGCACGTGTGCCCACGCCCAGGTCTGCGTGGCCGGTGGCAGCGAGGCGCTCGAACTCACCTTGAGCACCGGCAGCGGCATGCGTCTTTCGATCGTGAATTCGCCCGGGGTCTCGTCGGTATCCTCTTCGAGGACCACGAGCGCCAGCCACGGGCGCAGCCTGGCGCCCGCTGGCGCGGCCGGCGTGTAACGCCAGGGCAGGTCCTCATCGTAGAACTCGACGAACGCAAGGTAGTTCGGCTCGAAGTCAGTGACCCAGTCTTTCGGCTCGGTACGTACGACGTTTGAGTTGCTGATCCCTGTCACATCGCCCGGGCCCATCAACTTGAATTCTTTGTGCACGGGGCGCGTGTTCACGCTCACGTCCACCGGTACCGTGGCACGCTCCTTGACCGTGCCGCCGGACGCGCCGAGCGTGTCGGTCTGGATGATCGATCGGCCGATGCCCTTACGCAGCCAGGCGCTGAATGTGTATTTGCCGACGGTCAAGCTCATGCGGCCCCCGCCATCTCGACTTCGTGGCGCGCCATCACCTGGATCTCACCCGCGAGTTCCGGGTGGTCGCGCAGGATTTCGTTTCGCAGCGCGTACGCTTCGGCCTGTGTCGCCGCCGTGTACTTGGTTGCAGCCGGCGAGAAGTCCTTCACCGTGACCACCTGGTAGGCACCCTGGTGTGCGTCGGTATTCACGACCACGGCCGCGGGACCGTTGCCGCCGCTCTTGCGCGCCGCGACCGACAATTCATTGGTGCCCACCGATCCGCCGAGGAACATCATGTCGAGGAAAACCTTGGGCAGTGCCCACGACCCGGCGGGGAAGGTCTGCTTGCGGTGTACGTAGCTCATCTCGTAATCGACATCGCGTACCACATTGGCACCGGTCGAAGAGGCGTCTCCGGTCGCGAATCGCAGTCCGCTCGGCATAGATTCGAACGACTTGCGCGACAGCTTCTCGCTGTCGCTGAGCTTGAGGAAATTGCCGACGGCAAATTCTTCGCGCGCGGGCTGCGAATCCGTGCCCGCCGAGGTGATTGCAAACGTGGTGTCGCCCGTGACCGAATTGTTGCTGAACTGCTGGATGGCCAGGCCGAGCGGCGTCACTTTCTGGCTCACGCTGAGCACACCAAAGGGATGCAGCAGCAGCGCATCCTGCGGTACCGCGGTCTCGCGCAGGGTCACCGTCTGGCTCACGTTGGTCGGCAGCTCGGCGATCCAGTTGCGGCCGTCCTTGATGGCTTCCTCCAGACGATCGAGTACATTGATGGCTTCGAGCAGCGGGTCCACCGGATCGTCGCCCCAGGTCTCGTCGAAACCGACGCTGATACTGAAGAACAGGATCTTGAGGCGCGCATCGCCCTTGGCATGCCAGGGAGTCGGTCCCGACAGCTCCGCGGACACGTCAATGCCTGCGATCACGTCCGTGCCCTTGCGCAACGCGAGGCCGGCGTATAGGTTCGCGACGAAGTGCAGCGGAATGAACTGTACCAGCAGGTCGTATCCCAGGAACCCGTAGATGTTGAAGCCTGCGGCTTCGGCATACAGCTCCACCTTCGCGCCAGACTGCAGTGAGTTGGAGGTCAGGGCGAAATAGGTTTGTGCCATGAGGCGCGGGTTCTCGCCCGACAGCAGCGCGATGCCGATGCGTTTCATGCCGGTGAGATCGGGCGGGATCTCCTTGAACGCCGGGTGGAAGCCTCCGACGCTGATGACGAACAGTTTCTGCGCGCCCCAGCCGATGCGCAGCGCCATATCACCCGTCAGCACGAACACCAGCAGTGTGGAGTCGAACAGCGAGGCGTCGAACCAGATCAGGCCTTCATCGAAGTCGATGCCACCCGCGAAATTCACCTGTAGCTTGAGTACCGGCGCGTCCTCGGTGGGTAGGATGAAGCGCAGCACCCCGATGATGGTGAGTTGCGGCGCCGGAATGTCGAGGATGATGCCGATCTCGAGCGTGATGATAGCCGGCGAGCCCCAGCCGAGCTTGCCCATCGGCGCCACGATGAAGTGGCCCTTCGTGATAGGGAAGAACGCCTTGAGGTCGCTGACGATGCGCGTGATGTTCCCGATCACATCCGGCGGGAACAGGATGCTGCTGACACCGCCGGTGCGCACGCCGAGGCGCAACGCCTCGCTGTCGAGCGAGCGGTTGAGGCCGAGCAATCCGCCGACGCCGATCAGCACGAAGCCGTAACCGAGCTGGATCGGCGTGAACTCCGCGGTCACCAAGATCAGCAGCGCAAAACCCTTGCTGCCGTCCGGCATCTTCGTGTTGATGATGCCGATGGCCTTGAGCGTAAACACGCCCTTGAACGACAATTCCAGGGCGCCGATGTATTCGCCCTTGTCGTAGTCAAGCGAGAGGAAGCCGCCGCCGGTGATCGGGCCGGCCTGCACGCGCAGCCCCACGCCGTTCGGAGGCTTGAAGCCGATGTCGAGCTGCGCTGCGCCGAGGTTGCCGCTGTTGCCCGGCGGGAAGGAGAGCGTTGCGGTCACGCCCATGTTCTGCACGACTGCCTGCAGCGGGCCTAACAATGCTTTGATGTCCGCGCCGATACTGAGCGGAATCTTGCCGTCGCGCAGCGCGGCAGCCAGCGTCAGCGCTTCGATGGAAATCGGCCCGAGCTCGATGTGCAGAGGTAGGCGCACCTCCAACGCACTGCTGCCGCTGAAATAGAAGCCGCGTTCGGTGGACACCCCCATGAGCATGGAAAAGTCGGCTTCGATGACTGTGCCGGGCAGGATCTTGCCGATGAAGCCGTCGCCCTTGCGACCGTCGATGATCACCTTGCCGTCGTTGAGCGTGCCGCTGAGATCAAGCTGACCGTTGGCTGTGCCGCCCGAGAAACTCAGGCGCGTGTTCACGCCGAGCGTGAAATCGCCGAATTCCATTCGGCTGCCCGTGGCCTGGCCGAAGATGATGAACGGGGCAGGCGGGTCTTTCTTGAGGATCAGTCGAGCACCGAAGGTGCCGTCGAAGCTGCTCACCGAGGGCGGTGTGAACGTGACGCTGCCGTCGGTCCTGATAGTCAGGTCGGTGTTGAGCGGGATGTTGGCGGCGGCTTCGACTTCGAGCTTCGCGTCCGGGCCGAGCGGAATGGTGATGGTGCCGGTTGAGAACTCGTCCTTGAGGCGGATCGCGAGGCCTACGACGCCGGAGGCGGTGGGCACCATCTCGAGAAGGACCATGTCGAGCCGCTTTGGCGTCGCGGTGTCGTCGTAGAACACCGGCAAGCCGGACATAGCGATGAGCTTTTCCAGGCGCGGGAAAAGCTTGCTGCCGTCGAACGAGGAATCCCAGCCGTACAGCGAGACCGCCTTGGCGGCCGGATCGCTGACCCAGTCGCCGATGGCATTGAAGTTGTAGCTGTAAATCGTGTACGGCGGATTGTCGGGATCGGCTGGATCGACGTCGAAGTCCGTACGGTCGAGCAGGCCGAAGAATTCGACTGCGTCGTTCAGGCCACGGATGGCATCGAGGTAGTTGCCGAGCAGCTTGTTGAAGATGCGCTCTGCGATCTGCCCGGCGTCGGGATGCAATCCGTTCGCCGCAGTTGCCAGGGCGTCAAATGCCGAAACGATCTCGCCTACTTTGACGGTGGCGAGGATGGCATCCGTGCCGACCGAGCCCCAGTCGGGGTCTTCCTTGTCGATCTCCTTGATGATGTTGGTGACGAGCGTGATCAGCTCTTCGGTCTTGTCGACGATGGTGGTGATAGGACCACTCAGCGTCGCAACCTGCCCGGCAGTCAGGGGAATTCCCATCTCGGCGAAGAAGCCAACATCGCGCGGCGCGACCAGATCGTTACGCAGCGGCTCCATGAGCTTGGACAGCTCGGCCGCCACCGCTGCCAGTGTGTCGCGTTGTTCGCTCACGCACCGGCCTCCGCGGTTTCGAGGTCACGCAGGATTTCGAGGCAGTCGACGAACGTTTCGGCATCGGCAAGCTGCAGCAGCGTGTCGCCGTGACGCTCGAGCGCCTGTCGCAGGCTGACGCCGCCTTCATTCATGAGCACGGTGCGCAGCCGGCGGAGGAGAGTTGCGCGCTGTACACCGCGAATCTCGCTGGGCATGCGATTCGACTCGCCGCGTAGGTGACCGATCGTCGATGCGAGGAAAGCCGGCCCTTGCAGGCGATGCCAGGCGACTTTCCCGGCGCGCGTATGCCGCACGATGCAGGAAATCTCCCGCTGGTGTTCTGTAAAGGCCCTGAACAGTTCATCGCCGGCAGTTGACTTTCGCAGGCGCTCCCTCACTGAATCGAACTCCAGATCGGGTCGCGGCTGCTTCGTCGCGATCGAAGTGGACGCGAATACTTCCTTGCCCGGGACATCCGGCAGTGCGGCACCGGCCGCGTGCAATGCTTCGCCACTTCCGTCCGTCGCGCCGTCGCTGCCGTGATTCCTGCCGAGCTTGTCCTTCGTCGGGATGTAGATCTGGAGCTTGTCCAGCACTGGCACGATGTGGCACGCCCAGCTGAGGTGGAAATCATTTCCGGCCATGCGAAATTCCGGCCCGCCGAAGATCATGCCGATTGCCTGGTTGGTGTTGTCGACGACGATCGATCCAGAGTCGCCGTCTTCCGCAAAATTGCGCCTCCCGAGTCGATTGAATCCGCGCGGGACGTTCGGTCCGCCGTCGTACGCCGGATCGAGAACGATCTCGATCAGCTCGCGCAGGTAGACTTCCGGCCCGCGTCCATCGATGTGACCCACCCCGAGGACGTTCACGCCGATGACGATGCCGGTCGTCCGGCCGGTGGAGCGACCGACCTTGCGCACCCGGTGCGCGTCAGTCGCGCCGGCCAACGCCGTTCGCAACGCGGCATCGTCACTGGTTGGCTCATCCCTGGCGTTGCGAGTGACAACGACCATCATGGTGGAATCCCCGCGAACGTCTCGCACGTCCCGGATCCAGTTCCTGTAGGCCGGCACCGGCGTCGTATCCGGGCCCAGTCCCCGAATCTCTGCGACGTACTCGAGGCGGTTCGGGCCGCAGGTGCTGTCACAACACCAGCTGCCGACATCGATCCGGGCGATGCCGCAGTCGATATAGGGGAAGTCGGGTTCCTTGACCAGTGGATACTTGATCGAGCCCAGGCGAACGCCGGGATCCTTCCCGATCTTCGATGCGTACGGGTGATAGACGTAATCGCCCGGGCCGCACTTGTCGATGTCTTCCTTGAACCCTTCCAGCACGTGCGCGTTGGTAAGTAGATAGACATTGTCGTCGCCATCGCCGCCACCGCGCTTTCTCACAATGCATCCCAGCGTGCCAGCGACCATGCAGGGGCCAGTCTGAGGTTTCGATTTCTTGCGCGGCTCGATCTGGATGCCACCCTTGATCACGGTCTCGGGCTGGTCGTTGCCGCCGGCGTAATCAGGATTGGTTTCGTATTCGCGGAGCTTTTGCGGCACGCGCACGTCGACCCGGTAGCCTTCGAAAGTCCCAGGAATCCGCTCGGCGGGTTCGAGAGTCCGTACGTCACGCTTTTCCCGCACGAACGCCAGGAAGCCGAGTCCTGCCCTGAATTCTCCGCCGGTCTGGACATGGCCAAACCCGACGTCGAGCACACCGGGAATCCGCGTAAGCGCGGCTCGCGCGCGGGCATAAGCCTCCATGAATGCCGCGCGGTTGGCGGTGATGTGCGCGTTGCCCTTTGTCGGGTAGCTCATGCGCGCAGCTCCGCGCTTGGCGCACCGGAGCGCGAATTTTCGAGGAGTCGCAGGATATTGGCAGCTTCCTCCAGAGTCTCAACCTCGCCGAGCGCCAGCAGAATATCGCGATGGCGCGCGAGCGCGTCCTGCAAGCCAGGGCTACCGTAGTCCCGCAGCATGGCTGTCATTCGTTCGAACAATTCCCCGCGCGTGACTTCGCCGATACGCGTCGGAATAGTCGCGGTCTCACCCCTGAGGTGGCTGGCCGCGCACGCGGCGAAGGCCGGGCCCCGCAGGCGATGCCACGTCACAGTGACTGGTCGCTTCCTCTTGATCAGCTGCATCACTTCGCGGTGCCAGTCCTGGAAATCGTCGCGAAGCGAATTGCCGACGGTCGTCCCCTCCAGTTCCTCAAGCACGACGCGGGACGTGACCTGATTCCCGACCACTCCCGACGATGCAAACACCTGTGTAGCGGGGTCCTTTGGAAACTCTTCCACTACCCTGGGTGGCCCCGGGGTCCAGGCTTCCGCCGCGCCAGCACACCACTGGTTGGTTGGCTTGGTGCAGGGGATGCGGATCTCGAGCTTTTCGAGTACCGGTACGATATGCGCCGCGTAGGTGTACCGAACTGCGACCAGATCCGGCGTCCACGTGTCAAGGCGATCCGGCGCAACACCGTAGAGCAATCCAATCGCGCGATTGCGCGAATCGACCACGATGGATCCAGAATCGCCGCCTTCACAGAACGACATTGTTCCCTGGCAATTTCGCGGCTTGTTGTCCGGCGGTATCGGCGTATTCGGCGATTGCACCAGGAGGATCTCGAAAACATTGGTCAGCGCTTCACCGGCATTTTCGTACGGTGGGCTGATAGCCGTGATCCTGCCGAAAGTGCGCCCCGTGGTGCGGCCGACTTTGCATACGGTTTCGGTGAGGATGGAAGGATCGGTGATTATGTTGCGTACGTCGGTGATCCGGTCGCGGTCCTCGTCGCTGAAAATCTGCGAATCCAGGTTGAGCCCGAGAATACGAGTGTCGACCTGGATCGCATCCGTCTTGCAGACGCACAGGTCGAAGCAGCAAGTGCAGTCGATTTCAATCCGGGCGATGGCTGCGTCTATGAAGAACGGCACCGTTCGTTCGGGGTTGCTGCCCGGCACCAGCTGCATGGTGTCCCCCTGCAGCGAGCTCTGCAGGTCGATCGGACCGAGCGCGACGATGCTGGTGTCCCACGCGGCATCAGTCTGCACCTTCTTCGAGACATTCCCAGGCGCGTAGGGGTGGTAGATTTTGTTGCCGTTGTTCGCATTGTTGTTCGTGAGGACGTGCGCGCACGTCAACAGATGGACATTGCGGCGGCTCTTGTCGTTCTTTTTCCTGACGATGCAACCCAACGTTCCGCAACCCTTGCTCGGATGATCGGCGGGCCGTTTGCCGGGCGTCTGGATCTGTATTCCACCAACGATGATGGGCTCGCGGCGGTCGTTGTCACACAGGCGTGGCGCCCCAAGATCCACGGCAGGAACGATTTCCGGTAAGGCCCTGACGTCGGTGCGGTAACCATCGAATTTTTCAGGAACCAGGTCGGACGCGTTCACATCGTCCCGGGCACGCTTGCGGTCGACGTAAGCGAGGATGCAGATCTCGTCGGTAAACTCCTGGCCGACGCACTTCACGCCGTACGCGACCGACTTCACGCCCGCGAGCTGCCGCCATTCGATTCGCGCGCGCGCCACCGACTCCAGGAACGCACACGAGTCGGCAAGGATGTGAGTATTGTCTTTGAGGCTCATGCAGGCTGCTCCATAGGTACCCGGGTCGCGCGCTCGCGATGCACGTGCGGACGCAACTTGTCGAGGAATTGGGTGAGCGTGGCGCTACCGCGCGCCGCACCCAGCAGGGCATCACGGTGCCGAGCGAGCGCGCTGCGCAGGTGCTCACTGCCGTGCATGGCGAGCGCCGTGCCGACGCGCGCCATGGCATCTTCCAGTGTGCCGCCGTCGGGCGGCACGGGCAGTGTTTCGTGATCACCTGCGCGCAAGGCGTTCAGTGCCGCGGCGAAGATCGCTGGCCCTCCGGCGCGATGCCACACCACGCTCACACGCCGGTGTGTCGTGATCAGCGTGACGATTTCTTCACGGTGCGCTTCCGCCAGGGCCCACAACCACTGGCCGGCCGGATCCGCCTCCACCCGCGCGCGCGTGCGGGCGTACAGCTCGGAACCGGTCGGCGACAGCTCGATCGGAAAAGTTGCGCGCGGTGCCGCCATGCGTTCCCCCGCGGTGCCGCCGCCCTTGGTGATGTTGATGGTGATTCCCATCGCCGAGCAGACTTCGGAAATGTGATTCGCATAGGTGCGATGGTCGGGCGGGGCGTCGACCGAGCCGAACATCAATCCGACGATGTAGCCGTCCTCGTCGATGATGGCTGCGCCCGAATCGCCGCGCCGCGAGAAGTACTCGTCCGGATCGTCGGAGGCGATCTCGATCTGCCCGTTGAATGTGTAGTCGACGCCTCCCATGCGTGCGACGAGATTGTCGTAGGCCACGTCCATGACCTTGCCGACGGTGCGCCCCGTGGTGACGCCTACCTTGTAAACCTTCATCTGCGGAACGGCGGCGCGTAGGCCGAGGATCTTGTTGGACGGCGGCTCGCCACCTTCGCTCAATCCCACGATCTCGTCGCGGAAGTCGAGTCCGCAGCAGCGGCAACACGACGACACGTCGAGCTTGGCGATGGCGGCGTCGACCTTGTCGTTCACCACCGCCTCAGTGATGTGCGCGATCACATCTTCGGTGTCGACGCGGCGCACCGGCAGGCGCGCCAGCGGCACGTCCGGGACGGTCAGCGGCGCAGGCTGGAACACCGGCTCGCCCTTGCGCGCGCCATTGGCCATGAGCACGTGCCAGTTTGTGAGCAGCACCGGCGCGCCATCGCTGTTGCGCGTGGCGGTGCACCCGAAGGTGCCTCCTTCCATGGTGGTGCCGTCCCCGGCCTGGTTAAGCCCGATGATCAGGTTGCTGATCAGGATGCCGCCCTTGAGCGGGCGGTAACGCGTGGCGTCGACGGCGAACTCGGTGCGTCGCTCGACGATGACATCGGTGGGCACGCCGTTGATGATCTTGGGTATACGTTCCGCGGCCGAGAGTTCGCTTTCCGGCCGCTTGGCGCGTACGTACACGCGAATACACAGGATGTCCGTGGGACGTCGATCGCGGACCTTTACGCCGACACTGACATGCCGCACGCCGGGAATCCGCTTGAGCTTTTCCCGTGCGCCTTCGTCCAGCACCTTGCGAAGGGCCGCATTCTTCGCCACCAGTTCTTCGTATCGCGTCATGCGTTCTCCGTCATGTGCGCGAGTTCGACATGGAGTACCCACAGGACCGGAGCGATGGGGCAGGCGATCGCGTCACCGCACGAGCTCGTGCCCCACAGCAGTCCAACGACCGCGCCTTCCGCGTCGTGCAGCGTTGCGCCGGAATCCCCCGGCCTGCTGAATGTCCGCGCTGGCTCGCGCGTGCGAACCAGAATCTGGCCACGCACTTCGAAGGCGCGACCTTCGATGACCACCTGTTCGGAATGACTCGTCGAAATCACGATGCCGTGCGTCGCACCCGTGGCGGCACCCAGCATGTGCACGGACTGGCCGCAGGCGAGGTCGGCGCCGGGCGATTGAGTCGTGAAGCCCGCTTCGCCGACAAGCGCTACATCCAGCTCCGCCGTGGCGCAATCGACATGCACCTCGCGTCCACCGTGCTTCACGATGCCGCGCCGGCCATGGCGGGTTCGTCCCGCGCGGCGCCGTGTCGCGGCGTCATGCAGCCACACGGGCTCTTGCTCGCGAGCGCCCGCGCCGAACAGCACATGCTGACTGGTAAGCAAGACGACTCGACGATCGTCGAGCGTAAGCGCAAAACATCCGAGGGTGCCAAGTATCCCTCGGGAATTGGCGATTCGAGCGCCAGGCTCGAGTCTTAGGAGGGGTGGATCAATGATGCGATCCGTATGACCCCTGGGGTATGTCGGAGGAACAGTGTGCACTGTCGAGTGATCCTCCTCCAGAGCGCCTGGCGGCGTGATCGACCCGCGTATTCATGCTCAAGGTGAAAAGTTTTCCGAAGTGTGCCCATCGGCGACATCGAAGTCAAGCAGGATGTTGTAAATTTTGAGGAGAGGCTGGATACGTCGTGCCATTAGAGTAAAGATGAAAGTGTTGAACGCTCGACATAAGCTGGAGCTATCCGGACTATTGAGCGAGGTCCGAAGACCGCGACCTCGGGGTGGGGAGACTTGAGTTCTCGAGGCTTAGCGCGAAAGCCTTGAGCTGCAGGGGGAAGGTTAGTCCAGGCTGTTTAAGTCGACGAGAAGATGTGCAGTAAGTCCAATACTTCACGCCCTGGTGGGCTGTGGAGCTCGCAGACCGCGTTGCGGCGGATCTCGACATATTCATTGTTCCGCCTGGAGTCACGCGCTATGCGACGGTTGCGATCAGGAATCGACGCGACTGGGTAGATGAGACTGATGAGCTAGTGATGCTCCACGGGCTCCACCGCTGTTTCGCCGAAGGTGTCCTCTAGCATGGCGCCGTCATTCGATGGAACCACCGGATAGCGGTCGGTCGATGAAGTCCTTAACGTGCTCAGCTCACCATTGCTTCCATCCAGATGGATTGGGCTCCGTGTCGCCAAACCTTCGCTCGCGCACTGACGCACAACGGGTTGCCCCTCCGCGGGTCACGGCGAAACTCCGCGCCTATCTTGTGCTCGACGCCCTTTCCACCCAACGCTGTGCTCCACTGTGCTCTCCTTCACGACGCCGCGCCCCTCTGACGCGGCGCGGCCGACGCTCCCTGTCCGCGTGGATATGCCGGGCTAGGCCAGCCGCCCAGGAGCTGTCAAGAATCGAGAATCGTGACCAAGGGACGAGGTTCAAGTGACCTGTCCTGCACAATGACCGACCGGTTATTGCACATCGACATCTCTCTCACCTCAGAACAAGCAAGTTCGTCAGTACCGTCAGCACGAACGGACCGCCTAAGAAGCCTCCCTGTTCTGGTTAAGAGCTGTCTCGAAAGGAAGCCAACATCTCTTACGGTCCAACCCATTTTGAACTCGAAAAGTTTGCAAGGCTTTCTGCCTATCGCAAGATCTATCCCTATTTGTCATGCCGTTTGGATCAGAGAGATGCTTTGTTATTTGGATTTGACCAACTTAGCGAGTTCTTGCTGAAATTCCTTATCGGTCTCTATAAGAGCTTTAAGGGTATCTCGAAGATTTTCTTTGATGGTTTTCTCAACAGTAGTTCCGAGTAGAGTAGGTTGAGAACTTATGAGGCTATCAATTTTCTGGTTGGTCTTAGAAAATTCCTCTTTCTTTACAAACATCGCGTCTATTTCGCTCTTTTCATACACGACACGGGCGGACTGATTAAAGCTACTAATCGCTTGAGACAAAAGTTTCTGTTTGAGCTCGGCATCTTTACCGTCGTTCAAAGAATTGGTGTTCTCGGTTTTCTGTCGTGGCATGTAACAATCGGCATAATACACAAAGCCACTCTCCTCGGCGAGAGTTGTGACATTACAGCTGTAAGGCAGAACTCCAACTTCTGCTTGGCTTATCAATGGAAAACCGCAGAATGTAAGAATCAAACATGAAAGCATGGCTATTCGGGGCATGGCAATCAACCTCCAGTGCGTGAACAGTTGGCATTCATTCGTATTGCGTGCTGCAGTGTTAGATCTTATTTAGCTTCACTAGATTCAATAAGAAATTAGAGGGAAGCAAGTTCTGATTGCGTGGTGGCACCTTGAGGCCAACCGCGTTGGCAACTTCCACCATCATGGAAACACAATCACCTTGAAGGGCTTGCCATGTGCCCTTCCGTTCCCATTTAGATCGCACTGACAAGGCCTTCTCGTATTCGGCCTTGTTAATCCATACCAACAGGGCACTGTTTGGCTTGGCATCAAGCTCAGTGAGATCTACTTGTCCAGGAAACATTCCTAGATGCCACGCCTTCTCCTTCGGGTATAGGCCAAATACTCCCGTCTCAATGAATGTGTTGGTATCGTCCTGAAACTCTAGCGTTGCAGCGTAGGCATGGCCAACTTTACTTTCTTTTTCAGGAACAGGTTGTCTTGCAAAGAAGATGACCATAAACAAGTTCTTCGAGGACTGATCCTTTCGCAGGTCGATCGTGACCTTATTCTTGACCGCAGCCATATTGATGGTCTCGCCTGCATGGACCGGAAGTCCCGCTAGAAAAAGGCTCACAAGGGCGATGCTCCAAACGATACTTCGCATTTATTACCTCCGGTACGGGACGGACTATTGTCTACTGCGCCACATCTGCGGAACAAATTGTGAGGGGTGTAGTAAGTTGCTTGCCGTTTAATTGATAGCTATAAACATACGCGTAGATGAATTTAAGTTTCTCAGCTTTGTCAGGCGACACTTGCTCCAAAACTCCCACATGCCCACCTGCGCTAACGGTTCCTGCGATATTGGCCACTTTGAGTCGGCCCACCTCACCCTGCGCGTTCACTAGCTGAAGAAACACATCCGCACTCACTCCAGCCCAAGCAGACGGAGCTGCAATTCCAATCGCAGTCGAGACCCATCCCGGTAAGGTAGTGGTCGCATTGTCATTGAGCCAGCCTTGAAGCGTCTTGGCTCGAGGTTCAGTCAGGGTATACTTTGCCGCCACGGTTGGCTCCTTCACTTTCAGACGCTTCAGGGTGGGTTCATCTAACTTCTTGGACATATTCGCTGGCTCTACACGCCCACCGATATGAGTCAGAGCAGGAGAATAGGCAGGGGTAAACATAGCATTGAAGCCTGCTTGCTGCGCTTCAGTGAGAATGCCTGAGCAGGTAAACCCGGCATGGGCAACGTCGAGGCTGACCAACACATGTGCAAGAGCTGCAATGACCAAGGTGTTAGAGCGAGTTGTTACGCTTCTCATAGACTGTCTCCTTAAAGAGGGCAATGAAATGTGGTTCCTCTGGACGGGTAGCCTGATTGGCCGTTATTTGTCCTTCAGGAGTTCTTTTAAAAGCTGACGAAATTGTGGGTCTTGACGGATGAGTAAGTCTAACGTTGAGGCCAGATGCTTTTTGATTGCATTGTCGGCCTCCTCTCCAAGTTTAGTTGAGAGTGAGGCCTTCGTATTATCGAGGTCGGCACGCAGTTTGTTCACCAGCGTTGTTAAGTCTGTAATGCTCTGCTCGGTTTGGAGATGGACATTGTCTATTTCATCTTTGGTATAGAGGACAAATAGTGACTTGTTGGCTTTTAATTCTTTGACATATGCATCGGTGGTGTCCGGCGTTTGATTAGATAATCTGAACTGTGTAGGTCGTGACAGATTCGAAAACGAGCAGTTGTGCATACTGGTGCCCCCGTGGAAGCCAGGTTGAAACTTGCATTCGAAGGTTGGCAATTCCACAGTTGCGCTCACTAGGGGTGAATAGGCGATAGTAACGACAAAAATGAAAGTGCTCCCGAAGGATTTCATAGTCTTCTCCTTTTCTAGCTAATTCTCCTTTAAGATCGTAGCGACGGTCTTTCTGAAATCGGGGTCGGAATCGATGAGCCCTCGCAACACATCCCGAAGGTGGTCCTTAATGACCTTCTCGACTTTGTCGCCGATTTGCTTAGGCACTTCCGCTTTCACCACGTCTAGTTGGGCTTGGAAATCTTTTCTTAACTGGTTTATCGATCCATCTCTTTGTCTCAGAAAAGCGTCGACCTCATCCACCGCATACACTTTAGGTAGTCTCGCTTTTGCTGTCGCTTCCGCTTCGTCCTGACCAGACGTTCTAAGGACATTTCCTCCAAGATCAAATTGAAGGACGCAGCGCCAGCCAACTTGTCTCAGCGGTGTACCCTCACGTAGGGGGAGACAGCTTAACGGGGGCACATCAACGACCGCCCAGGAGTGGATTGGAATAAGGCTAAAGCATGTAACTAAAACAGAGGTGCTCAGACGTTTCATATTCTTGAATCCCCCTGATGATAAGGTGGTTCCCATTCGGTTGGCAGATATCCTAACGTCTTGAGGAGGAACTGTTGGATATATGCCTCCCCCATCGCTCAGTTAAGTAGTGAGATCAGAGCCAAGTCCTTGAGTTGGTCCGCACTCAACTGCTCCCGCAGTCGAATTGAGGCAATCTCGGACACGACCCGATTCCTGAGCGCATCAAGCTTATGAAGCTCTGGACTGTGCTCAAGCTGGCCGCTTGCAAATTCTTCGGGTGTCATAATTCGCATTATGACTGTTTGTGTGTTCTTGTGTTTGTCTTTGTAAGGCAAAATTGCAAGCCATTCCTTTGTGGCTTCTTCATAATCGAACGTAAACGTATTGCCTTTCGGCCTGACCGTCTCGTTTAAAGTGGCTATACCATTAGCAGGATTACTTGTGAGACGTTCCCACAAGAAGTCATAAATAAGGGTTTTTGTTGGAGCCCTAAGTTGCTGATGTAGGTAGTACATCAGAAGATTCTTTGCGAGCCGCAGATTGCCGTTGCTCCATTGCGTTCCAATTAGATCTTTGACCATGTCCTCATCCAGATGGGCATAGAGGTAGGGAAGAAGTAGATCGCCTGAAAGGAGGGCCTGTTGGGCTACGCCGATATTCAACAGTGCCTGTGAAGGCTCGAGTAATTGCAACGCATGCTTCGCTCGTATCCCCACGTTGTGATATTTGGTTGCATCGCGAAGCTGGGATTCAGGGATCAACTGTTCCTGATCCTTATCCTCGTCGCTTAGAATGTAGTATGGCGACAGCCCGGCAGCAGTCTCAGCAACCTCCGTTGATGCTTCGACGTTCAATAACTTGGGGAACCATTCCATCTCAGAAGGGGAATGATTGGACGGTGGGATAAATGCACATTTGTCCTCAAGTTCTCGGATAGTATGCGATGGACGAAGCAGCCCCGCAATCACACGATCCAATTGGATGTTGCAAGCTGGGAGATTGGACAGGCTATTATTCGTTGCCAATGTTGCAAGGGGAGTGAACCGATCCTTGTGAAATTTTACAAGCACTGCCAGTTTGTTCTTCTCGTCAGGTGTAACACTTGCGGTGTTATCTTGGGGATTAAGCTCTAGTTGGAACAGTGGGCTCAGTACCGTTCCGTCACTCAATAGCTTGTTCATTCCCTCTTTGCATTGACTAAATTGAGCCCGAGTGTCAGGGTTTCTAAAATATTCTGCCTTTTCCTGATAGGACAGTTTGTGATCTGCTGTCTTGCCGTAGGCGAGGGGATCGTCTATGTCAAGAAATAGAGAGCACGTCGCCGTTTGCATTTTAATGAAGCGAATCATGACCTCTCGATTGGTAAGGAGATCCTCATGGATGGCATCAGCCTTGGCCATTACTTCCATATGATTCCGTTGGACTGTCTGTGTGAGCAAGTCAATTTTGTTATGAAGTTGGTCAAGAGATGCCAACATCTTTTCTTGGTTCTCGAGGACCTTGTCGAGCTTCGCCTGAATCACGGTCAGCATCGAAACCACTTGTGCATCCCGACCATCCCCCCCCCCCCCCCCCCCCC
>FSSH01000136.1_pt1 | contig 27943 bp, 24 predicted proteins | sample 1166101 | NCBI WGS metagenome assembly FSSH01 (sample SAMEA32972668, study PRJEB13176) | freshwater metagenome | biome: Drinking water system; feature: Biomass in drinking water that filtered by 0.45 um membrane; material: drinking water | place: USA | collected 2012-12-20 | depth 0 m
TGGGCGGCCCGGAACGTTCTTTAAAAGTCCATTCCACCCATTCCGCCAAGCGAACCCGGGTTTACCCGTGGTTCGCCAGCGAAAATGATGGGCGACCCGGAACGTTCTTTAAAAGTCCATTCCACCCATTCCGCCCATACCGCCCATGCCACCACCGCCGCCGCCGTGTGCGTGTCCGGCGTCCTTCTTCGGCGCGTCGGCGATCATGGCTTCCGTGGTGATCAACAGACCAGCCACAGACGCTGCGTCCTGCAATGCGCAACGCACAACCTTGGTCGGGTCGATGACGCCTTGCGAGACGAGATCGCCGTACTCATGGCTCTGGGCGTTGTAGCCGTAGGCATACTGGGCATTTTCGAGGATCTTACCGACGATCACTGAGCCATCTTCACCAGCGTTGGTGAAAATCTGGCGGGCGGGCGTCTGCAGAGCGCGGCGAACGATACGAACGCCGACGGCCTGATCTTCGTTTTCGGTCTTGACGTTGTCGAGCGCCTTGATCGAACGCAGCAGCGCAACGCCGCCACCGGGAACGATGCCTTCTTCAACGGCGGCACGGGTTGCGTGCAGCGCGTCGTCGACGCGGTCCTTACGTTCCTTGACTTCGATTTCAGTCGCGCCGCCAACTTTCAGAACGGCAACGCCGCCGGCAAGTTTGGCCAAGCGCTCCTGCAGCTTCTCGCGGTCGTAGTCCGAGGTCGTTTCCTCGATCTGCGCCTTGATCTGCTTCACGCGGCCTTCGATTTCGGCCTTTTTGCCGACGCCGTCGACGATCGTGGTGTTTTCCTTGTCGATCTGCACTTTCTTGGCGCGACCGAGCATGGCGAGCGTAACCGTCTCGAGCTTGATGCCGAGATCTTCCGAGATCACGGTGCCGCCCGTCAGGATTGCGATGTCTTCGAGCATCGCCTTGCGACGATCGCCGAAGCCCGGGGCCTTGACGGCTGCAACCTTGAGGCCACCGCGCAGCTTGTTGACGACGAGAGTCGCCAGCGCTTCGCCTTCGACATCTTCAGCGATGATCAACAGCGGCTTGCCCGACTGCACGACCGCTTCGAGCACAGGCAACATCGCCTGCAGACCCGACAGCTTCTTTTCGTGGATGAGGATGTATGGGCTTTCCAGCTCAACGCTCATCTTTTCGGCATTGGTGACGAAGTACGGCGAGAGATAGCCGCGATCGAACTGCATGCCTTCGACGACGTCGAGTTCGGTTTCGAGGCTCTTGGACTCTTCAACCGTGATGACGCCTTCGTTGCCGACTTTCTTCATGGCTTCGGCGATCTTGGCGCCGATTTCCTTGTCGCCGTTCGCCGAAATAGTGCCGACCTGGGCGATTTCGTCGTTCGACGTGACTTTTTTCGACTTCGACTTGAGTTCTTCGACGACGGCTTGCACGGCGAGATCAATGCCGCGCTTCAGGTCCATCGGGTTCGAACCGGCCGCAACCGACTTGGCGCCTTCGCGCACGATGGCCTGAGCCAGAACTGTTGCAGTGGTGGTGCCGTCGCCGGCGAGGTCTGCCGTTTTCGAAGCGACCTCTTTCAACATCTGCGCGCCCATGTTCTCGAACTTGTCTTCAAGCTCGATTTCCTTGGCGACGGTGACGCCGTCCTTGGTGATGCGCGGGGCGCCGAACGACTTCTCGATAACGACGTTGCGGCCTTTCGGGCCGAGCGTCACCTTGACCGCGTTGGCCAGGATATCGACGCCGCGCAGCATGCGTTCGCGCGCGTCTTGGCTAAACTTGACGTCTTTAGCTGCCATGTGAAGCAACTCCTCGTTTGAATGCAGTTCGCGATGGGGAGAGAGAAATACTTAGGCGGCGGCCTTGGCCTTGGCGGTGGCATCGAGCACGCCGAGGATATCGCTTTCCTTCATGATCAGCAGCTCTTGGCCGTCGATCTTGACTTCAGAGCCGGACCATTTGCCGAACAAAACCTTGTCGCCGACCTTGACGTCGAGGGCGACGATCTTTCCGGCTTCGTCACGGGCGCCCGCACCAACGGCGACAATTTCGCCCTGCTGCGGTTTTTCTTTTGCGGTGTCCGGGATGATGATCCCGCCAGCCGTCTTGGTTTCTTCTTCGAGACGCTTGACCACAACGCGGTCGTGGAGCGGACGAAACTTCATGGGTTCAACCTCATGATTTCAATTGGATTTTCTATTTTTATCAGGTGGAGACCAGGATGCGTTTGCAGCCGCAGGTCCGGCTGACCGAGGAAATCGACCGAGGTCGACTTCGCTATTGGTCAGCGCAACCGGTATATGTGAGGTGCTGTTAGCAGTGTCAAGCACTGAGTGCTAAGCAGCCCCGCTTCCGCTTGTTCAGGTTTGCTTAAGGTCAACGGTGGGGATCGACCGCGCTTGGCGGTCCAGCGCGTACCGAGCTCGTGGACGGCCGTAAGCCCAAGTCACTCCAACCAAAGCCGAGCATGACCAAGCACCACGTCAATGGCGCTGCGATGACAGCTTGCTGGTATGTTGGATGGACCTATTTATGGCACCCAAGCCATCGGCCGCCGTTCGGTCATTCCAAACCTGCCGAAAAGGCCCGCGGGCAAAATGCTGTCCCGCGGGGCCGTTTGACACTATCAGGCACGCGATCCGTCTAGATCGCAAAATCCGGAAGTTTGGCGCCTTTTTTCAGCCGATCGACCAACCAATTCGGTTTGCGACCGCGCCCGGTCCAGGTATCGCTGCGGTTGTCGGGATTTGCATATTTGGCAATGCCGACCGATTTAATTTTTCCAGCTCCGCGCCCCGCGCGCGCGCCTCCGAACAGTTCGGTAACGGAAAACCCGTGAGTCTCAGCCATTTCGGCCATTTTCTTTTTCAACTCAACGCGATCGCGATCGCGTGCGGCCGCAATGGCCCGTTGCACCTTAGCTTCCAATTCGACGAGGTCTTTCAGCGACATCTTGTCGACGTTCATACCCGTCATTTTTTTCGCTTTTTGAACCACGGCTCAATCCTCAATATAACACGTGCGGCTCCGGTCTAGCGGAGATCGATCACGGTGGCACGCATTTTTCGCGTATTACTAACGAGATGCGGCAACATTTAACGAATAGGGTTCCAATTACGTAAATATGTCATTCACTACGGAGCGCTTCAATAGGATTGAAGCGCGCAGCCCTGCGGGCCGGAAAAAAGCCGAATATGATGCCAGTGGCCGCTGCGGCGCCCAATGCGAGAGCGATAATTCCGGGAGAGATCAGCACCGGCCATTGCGCGGCCTTGGCCACCACCGTGGCGGCGCCAATCCCCAATAAGCTGCCGATAAGCCCGCCGACCATGCATAACGTCACGGCTTCAACCAGAAATTGTCTCAAGATATCGGCGTGTCTCGCGCCAACGGCCATGCGCAATCCAATTTCGCGCGTTCGTTCGGTCACCGAAACAAGCATGATATTCATAATGCCGATACCACCGACGATCAGCGAAATGATCGATGTCGCGGCCAACAGGTACGTCATCGTACTGAGGACTTCGGTTCGCGCTTTCATGAATTCGGCAAGATTGCGGACACTGAAATTATCTTCTTCGCCCGGCTGCGTCTTGCGCCGCTGACGCATCAGCGTTTCGATATCTTCCTGTGCTTCTTTGAGATCGGTCGCCGCATCGAACTTGATATAGATTTGACCGACCTGATCGGTTTGCACTTGGCTCTTGCCAATAATCTGTCCGCGCGCTGTCGTCATCGGCATCAATATCAGATCGTCTTGATCACGGCCAAAACTCGACGGCCCTTTAATCCCAAGCACCCCGATAACTTGAAAAGGGGTGTTCTTGACACGAATGGTTGCACCGACCGGATCTTCGCTCGGGAACAATTGCTTGACGACGGTCTGTCCGAGGATGGCGACTTTCGCTGACGCCCGCAGATCCTGCACGGTCAAATCGCGACCGGAAATAATGGGCCAATCACGGACAGTCGCAAAGTCGGCATGCGCGCCACTCAGCGTTGTCGTCCAATTGGTGTTGCCGAATACGACCGGCCCCGATCCATTCAATTGTCCGGAGATCGCCAGCACGCCTGGAACTTTATCGCGCACCGCTGCGAGATCCTGCTCCGCCAGAGGCAGGTCCGTGCCAGCGCCGCCGGCGCGGCCCATGACGCGGCTCGAACCTGAAAAGATCACCAGCATATTGGAGCCGAGCGAGGCAATTTGCTTTTCAACTTCGCTGCGCGCTCCAGACCCGACCGACACCAGCACGATGACCGATGCGACGCCGATGATGATGCCGAGCGTCGTCAAGATCGATCGTAGCAAATTGGCCCGCAATGCCGTCCAAGCAACTCTGAGGCTATCAAGCAGCGTCATCGCGCGTCTCCGTCGACTGAAGGCGTGGCGCGCCGGCGCTGACCGCTTTTGCCGGCGTCAGCGTATCCTCGATGACCTTGCCGTCTCTGAAGACGATGCGGCGGCGCGCGTAGGCAGCGATGTCGGCCTCATGGGTCACGACGACGACGGTGATGCCTTGGCGATTGAGCTCGGTGAAGAGACACATGATGTCGTCCGATGTTTTCGTGTCGAGCGCGCCGGTCGGCTCGTCAGCGAGAAGAATTTTCGGATTGTTGACGAGCGCCCGAGCGATGGCCACCCGCTGCTGCTGTCCGCCCGACAGTTGCCGCGGATGGTGATCGAGCCGGTCGCCAAGCCCGACCTGCTCTAGACGGCGGCGAGCCTGTTGTTCGGGATCGTCGGGGCGAGGCGTCGCATAGGTCAGGGGCAGCATGACCTGGCGCAGCGCCGGCGTTCGCGCCAGCAGATTGAACTGCTGGAACACGAAGCCAATCGTTTGATTGCGCATCGCCGCCAGTTCATCGGTCGCCATCGCCGCGATATCGCGGCCGTCGAGCCTCATCGACCCCGACGTCGGCGTATCGAGCGCACCTATCAAATTCATCATCGTCGATTTTCCCGAGCCCGACGCCCCCATGATGGCGACGAAATCGCCTTGCGAAATGTCGAGTGAGACGCCATCGAGCGCACGCACGATTTGATCACCCATCGTGTAGGTTTTGGTAATATTTTTGGCGCTGATCAGACTTGGTTGACCGGCTTGCATAACCGGCGTTGCTGCATCTCTGGCGCTCATTTCTTAGCGTCGCGCGCTCGCACGATCACGCGTTCGCCCTCCTTGAGCTGGCCGCCGGCAATTTCGGTGAACTGATCGTCGGAAATGCCGATGCGAACCGAGCGGCGATCGGGTTGTCCGCTGGCATCGCGGACGTAGACGTTGCCGGATTTGGTCGATTCCCGGCCCCGCTTCCAGCGATCGAACAACGGCAGCTGCGCATCGGTCAGCAGCGGTTGCAGCGTTTTTTCAATGAGCGCCTGCATGCGCTGGCGCATGGCGGCGGGATCGGCAATGGACGTATCGACGCCGCCGGGCGCGGTCGATCGCGCGGCGAACATTTTGCCAATTTCGTCGCGCAAGGTTTTTTCCTGGGCGTCGGTCAGCTCCAGATCAGATTTAAGCCGGGCAATTTGGCGCTCTCCGCGGTTGGCCTGGCCCGCGCCCTGACCTTGCGTCTCGCCTGGCGCGCCGCGCGGACGAAACCGGAGCGCGTCATTGGGCACCCTCAGGGCGTTTTCTTTCTTCGCCACTTCGATCTGCACGTTGGCGGTCATGCCAGGAAAAAGTTTACGGTCTTCGTTGGCCGCCTCGATGATGACCGTGTAGGTGACGATGTTTTGCAATTCGGTTGCCGACAATCGGACCTGTGTGACAGCACCTTCAAAGGTTCGGTCCGGATAGGCGTCCACCGTGAAGTTGACCGTGTTGCCTTGCGCCACGGCTCCGACGTCGGCCTCGTTGACTTGCGCTTCGATGCGAATGCGGCGCAGATCTTGGGCGATTTTGAACAGCTCGGGCGCCTGGAAACTCGCGGCAACCGTCTGGCCCAAATCGACCGTCCGCGAAATCACCGTACCGTTGATCGGCGAAATGATCTTGGTACGCTCGAGATCGACCTCGGACTGTTTCAACGCCGCTTCACGCTGAATGATGACGGCCTTGGCACTGTCGATCTGAGCCTTCGCGACCGTGATATCAGCGGCGGCAACGTCAGCATCCCGTTTAGCGGAATCAAGTCCGGCACCGGTTGCAAAGCCCTTCTGCTCGAGCGATTCCTGCCGCTTCTGCGTGCGAAGCGCAACGCCGCGCACCGCTTCGGCCTTGACGAGCAACGCTTCCTGATTGGCGAGTGCGGCCTTGGACGCCGTCAGATCGGCACGCGCCTGCGACACGCGGGCATCAAACGTCCGCGCGTCAATGGTTGCAAGAATATCGCCTTCTTTAACTTCGGAATTGAAATCAACGGTTAGCTTGTCGATCTGACCCGACAGCTGCGATCCGACTGAGACAGTGACCAGCGCGCGAACGGGGCCCGAAGTCGATACGATTTTACGGATCGCGCCCTTTCCGGCCGGCGCGTCATCGTACACCATATCGGATTGAGACTGCCCGGCTTGTCCAAAGATTGCCGGCTGCACCATCCATGTCAGAGCAAGACCGGCCAATGCCAGAGGCACGCCCAACGTGAATAAATATTTGAAACGAGTTTTCATCGGATACAGGGCATTTCCTTCACGACCTCGGTTTGCCGTGACCGTGGCAACCATGCTGAAGCGGCCTACGTTCGGAACGGCCGATCAAATCACTTCCGTCGCATCCTGGACATATCTCCGTGACCATAGGCTGAATAGCGCAGGGCAACGGCCAATTTCTGGTGATCGGCTGCGTCGTTGGCCAGCATTCGTTGGCCGTGAGGGCTGCTGAACCCGGCAAACGGCCATACCTGGTGATGGGCAGCGAACCAATGTCGTGAGATCTGCGTTGTCTGACGACTATTCCATGGCATTTTCTGGATGTGGCCGGCTGCCGGAACGTATGACGTCGCAATAACCGAAAGGAGCCAAGTGTGGCCGCCTCGCCGTTCAAGACCAGCTTCGCGATGCTCAGTGCCATGCTCGGCCTAGGCATCGTGCTGCACACTTCGGAGGTCGCCGTGGCTAAAACCGCTGAACCTGCGTTCGCCGTCACGCTGAAAGACGGCGATATCGAAATTCGACGCTATGAGGCGATGATCATTGCGGAGGTCGAAGAACCCGGCGCGCGCGACGCCGCCATCAGTGCTGGCTTTCGGACGTTGGCCGCCTACATTTTCGGCGCCAACACGTCGAAGTCGGCGATTGCGATGACGGCGCCGGTGTCGCAACGCCCGGCTGAGAAAATTGCCATGACGGCGCCGGTCACACAGCAGCCGGCCGACGCCGATGCGCGCGCTGCGACGCAAGGACCTTGGAAGGTCCGCTTCGTGATGCCGGCCGGATCGACGTTGCAAAATCTAGCGACGCCAAACGACGCGCGCATCAAGCTGATTGCGGTGCCGGCGCGCGACGTGGCAGCCATACGCTTTTCCGGATGGTCGAGCGATAGCAACTTGTCGACGCATCGCGACCGGTTATTGCGTTATGTCGAGGATAAGAAACTGCCAGCGGTCTCGCCACCGATTTACGCTTTTTATGATCCGCCATGGACGCTGCCATTCTGGAGACGCAACGAAGTCATGATTGATTTGGCTTCAGGATCGCCTGGACAATAACGCACTGATGCCACGCGAATAGCCGCGCGCGACATCAACTTGTGCGTCGGCTAGGTGAAAGCTAGGTTGCCGCCGCCTCAGCACACTCAGCATCACCCCACGACCCCGCCGCCGAACGATATCGACATTCCAACCGAGACTAAGAAAGAGAAACGCCATGACCCTCAAACTGCCCGAGCTCCCCTACGCTTACGATGCGCTTCAGCCGTTCATGTCGGTTGAAACGCTGCAATTTCACCATGACAAACATCACCAAGCCTACGTCGATAACGGCAATAAGGCGTTGGCTGGCACCAAATATGAGGGATTGGCGATCGACGAAATCTGCAAGCAGGCCTACGCTGATAAAAGTGCGCCGTTGATCAACAACGTTGGTCAACATTGGAATCACATGCATTTCTGGCAGTGGATGAAAAAAGACGGCGGCGGCAAGAAAGTGCCGGGCAAAATCGAAAAGCTGATCGAGGGCGCCGGTGGGTTCGACAAAGTCCGCGCTGATTTCATCAACGCCGGAACGACGCAGTTCGGCTCGGGCTGGGCTTGGCTCGCCATCAAGGACGGCCGGCTCGAAGTTCAAAAAACCGCCAACGGCGAGAACCCGTTGATGCACGGCGCGACACCGATCCTCGGTGTCGATGTCTGGGAACACAGCTATTACATCGATTATCGCAATGCTCGGCCGAAGTATCTCGAAGCCTGGTTCGACAACTTGGTCAATTGGGAACACGTCGAGACGCTGGCTGGGTAGATCTTAACTTCGCTCACGCGCGTTGCCGATGCAGAATAAGCATCAATCAACCGCGATGTAAAATCTGGCCCGCGAAGAATGGGGGCTCGTGATAAAGATGATCCGTCATCTGATCCGGGCCCCCGCATGTCATCGTCGGCACTTCATTTAGCAATCGTTGCAACCTTCGCCGGGTTGCCGCCTGAAACCATTGCCGTCCTCGAACAGCGGCTGCAGCCGGTTGCCGTGCCGCGCGGCACCGCGATCGTCACCGAAGGCGAAGCGGCCGATCGGCTATATGTTGTCATTGCCGGGCGCTTCACGGTCCACGTCGCGGGTAATCCTCAGCCCGTAACGGAAATCTCGCGTGGCGCCACCATCGGCGAAATCGCCATGTTTGCCGGCGGCACTCGGACCGCCACGGTGCGTGCGATCCGGGACAGTGTCGTCGTAGCGCTTGATCGCGCCGATTTCGACGACATATCGGCGGCCACGCCGGCGATATGGAACGCCATCACAGCGGCGCTCGCCGACCGCTTGGCGGCTGAAACCCGGCGCGCCAATCGCCTGTCGATGATGCCCGGCCAGGTCGCTCGCGCGACTTCGCGGCCGCGCACGATCGCCATGATCGCAGCCGGTGGCGGCGACCTCGCACCGGGCTTTCGCTCCACGTTTTGCGAGGCTGCCCGCCGGCACACTGCAACCCTCGTCGTGTGCAGCGCAACGATCGGCGATTTTGTCGATTCCGCCAGCGATCCGGCGCTGGAGGGCGCCGCGACGCTCAACGAGCTCGAAGCGCGCTTCGAAACCATTGTCTACATCACCGACCCGATGATGACGCCGTGGACCGAGACGAGCATCCGCCAAGCCGATGAAATCCTGCTCGTCGCCAACGCCGCCGATCAACCAATCGTCGGCCCGATCCATTTATCGCCGATTGAAACCTTTGCCCGTAGCCTGCATCGCCCGGCCGCTCACCGTCTCGTCATTGCCCATGCCCGCAGCCACGTCGTGCAAGGCACGCGACATTGGTTGCAAAATCGCGATTGTGCGCAGCATCATCACACCGCGCATGCGAGCCTGCCGGACATCGAACGGCTGTGGCGATTTCTGCGCGATGAAGCGGTCGGCTACGTGGCCTGTGGCGGCGGCGCATACACGGCGGCCCATATCGGTATTTACAAAGCTTGCCGCGAGGCTGGGATCGTCTTCGATTATTTGGGTGGCGCGTCCGGCGGCGCGGCCATGGCTGCGGCATTTGCCGACGATATTCCGCCCGATGAACTCGAAGACCGCGTGCATCGCATGTTCATCGATGGCCGGGCGTTGTCGCGATACACCATTCCGCGCTACGGCCTTCTCGATCACACGCATTTCGATAAACACCTGAAGTCGGAATATGACGGGCGCCTGATCGAGGACATGTGGAAGCCTTACTTCGCGGTGGCAGTCGATCTCGGTGACACGTCGCTCGCGGTCATGCGGCACGGCCCGGCGTGGGAAGCGATCCGGGCGAGTGCTGCCATCCCCGGGCTTCTGCCGCCGTTCTACACGTCGGACGGCCGGACACTCGTCGACGGCGCCGTCATTTCCAACGTGCCCCTCGAAACCATGCACAATCTGAAGCGCGGCCCCAATATCGTGGTCGCCTTCGAGCCGCCGCACCGGGCCCGTGAGGTCATTCCCTATGATGCCTTGCCGGCCGGCTCGGCATTGCTCTGGCGCATGATAAATCCCTTCTCCAGAAACGAGTTACCCAATGCGCCGTCGGCGACGACCATTCTCGTCCGCAGTATGATGGCCAATCGCGGTCATTATGAGCATTATGTGCAGCCGGCAGACTGGCTGCTCGTGCCACCGACACCCGACAACATGGGAGCCCTCGATTGGAGGCGACATCGCGAGGTCACAGACCTTGCATACCGCTACTGTGCGGGACTGATTTCATTTCGGCGACAAAATCGCGAGCTGGGGGCTTTCTGAGCAAAAGACAGGCTAGGAGCGCTTTCATTTGCTGGCATTGTGCTATCGTTACGCGGGGGACGTGACGCAGGTGGCGCACGAGGGATAACGGCACGCGATGGGGACGACGACGTTACAGCTTTCGGTTCGCGATAGGCGGGTAGTGGCAGTGCTGGCATTGGCGGTCGCTGTGCAATGCACGGCCAGCGGCTGCGCGAGCTTCGTCCGTAACGGCATTGCCGACCCAGTGCTGGCGGAAAAGGCGCACGTCACCGGCGTACCCGGCGTCCGCTTTTGGGCCGATGACGTTCCAACGGATGCCATGGCTGAAATTCGCCGGATGACGCCGAACCTGCCCATCATCGCCAGAGAAGCAAAACGCGGTGATGGCCGCCGGCCGATCGTCGAGACGCTGGCCTTGTCGGGTGGCGGCTCCGATGGTGCGTTCGGCGCCGGTGTTCTGGCCGGGTGGTCGGCGCGCGGCGACCGGCCGGAATTCGAAATCGTCACCGGCGTCAGCGCCGGCGCGATCATTGCGCCCTTCGCTTTCCTCGGCCCCGCGCATGATGAAGAGCTGCGCGGCATCTGGACAGAATACCAAGCCTCCGACATCGCGACGGCGCAAATCATTCCGGGCCTGTTTGGCGGCTCGGCGCTCGCCGACAGCAAACCTCTCGCCAATCTCGTCGCCAAGTACGTCGACCGCAGCATGATGCGGGCCATCGCCGCTCAGTACAAGCGCGGCCGCCTTTTGCTGGTTTTGACGACCAATCTCGATGCGCAACGCCCCGTCGTCTGGAACATGGGCGAGATCGCGCTGTTTGATACCGATGAGGCGCTCGAACTTTTCCGCAGCGTCATCCTTGCGTCGGCTGCCATCCCGGGCGCGCTTCCGCCGGTCAATATTCCGGTCGAAGTGAACGGCAAAATGTACGAAGAGATGCACGTCGATGGCGGCACCACGCGCGAGTTGTTCGTAACCGCTGTGCAGGCACCTTTCAAAGCCTTTGATCCGCTCTATGCCGCGCCGCCGATTAGGCACCTCTATATCATTAAAAACGGCAAGCTGACACCCGAGACCGAAGTCGTGTCGCAGACCACACTGACCATCGCGACTCGCGCCATCTCGACGTTGATCAAGAGTCAGAACTGGAGTGAGTTGTATCGCATCTATCGCATGGCACTCGATGCCGGTGCCGATTTCAATATCATGGCCGTGCCGGCGTCGTTCACCAAGCCGCTCAACGGGCTGTACGATCCAGAGTATCAAAAAGCTTTGTATGCCGAGGGGATCACCGCTGGCCACGCGGGCGTTTGGCTGAAAAGCCCACCTGGTCAGGCGCCAATATCCGTTGTGCCATCAAAGCCCCCAGCGCCGGCCGCCAAACCGCGCACCCTACTGCCACCCAGCATGTCACGACCCGGCGCGTCGGCGCCGTCGCAGTCACCGGCAAAACAACCCGCCATCGGTGAGTCGGCTGGCGACACATTAGCTAATCGCCCGGTAGCAAGCACAAACTAGCCGCGAGGCCGGTCTGCGCGCTGCCGCTCACCGGCGCCCGCCCGTGATTGATTTGACGATGATGTTCTTGATCGTCGTTGCCGCAGTGCGCGCCAGCGAGCGCTGCAGTTCGCGGCCAATCATATCGCCCATGCCCTGCTGACCGCGTTTGCCCGCAGCCGCCTTGCCACCGCCAAGCACGCCGCCGAGCCATCCGCCCATGCCGCCGCCAGCGTCCGCTTCCTGCGTCGCAGCTTCCGCGCGTTGGCCGAGCATCTCATGCGCCGTCTCACGATCGACCTTTTCGTCGTACTTGCCGAAATACGGGCTGTACTCGATGACGCCGCGCCTTTCTTCAGCCGACACAGGTCCGATGCGGGCTTCAGGCGGGCGGATCATCGTCCGCTGCACGATTGACGGCTCGCCTTTGTTTTCGAGCATCGACACCAGGGCTTCGCCGACCTTGAGTTCGAGGATCACCCGCTCGGTGTTGAGGTCGGGATTTTTGCGGAAGGTCTCGGCGGCGGCCCTAACGGTGCGCTGCTCGGCCGGGGTGAATGCTCGCAGCGCGTGCTGCACGCGGTTGCCGAGTTGCGCCGACACAGTATCGGGAACATCCGTCGGGTTCTGCGTGATGAAATACACGCCGACGCCCTTCGAGCGAATGAGCCGCGCAATCTGTTCGATGCGTTCAAGCAACGCCTTCGGCGCTTCTGTGAACAGCAAGTGCGCTTCGTCAAAAAAGAAAACGAGCTTCGGCTTTGGCTGATCGCCGACTTCGGGCAGCGTCTGCCACAGCTTCGACAGCATCCACAAAAGGAACGTCGCGTAGAGGCGCGGTTTCTGCATCAGCTTGTCGGCTGACAACAGGTTGATGACGCCGCGTCCATCGGGTGCGATGCGCAGGAAATCCTGGATATCGAGCGCCGGTTCGCCGAAGAAGTTTTCAGCGCCCTGTTCTTCGAGCACCAGCAGCCGCCGCTGGATCGAACCGACGGACGTGGTGGCGACGTTGCCGTATTTAGTCGTCAGTTCTTTGCTGCGGGTTCCGACACTGTTGAGCAGCGAGCGCAAATCCTGCAAATCGACGAGCGGCATTTTCTCGTCGGCGGCGATGCGAAAGGCGACGTTCAGCACGCCTTCCTGGACTTCGTTGAGTTCGAGCAACCGCGACAACAGCAGCGGTCCCATGTCGGCGACGGTGGCGCGGATCGGATGGCCCTGCTCTCCAAACACATCCCAGAACACCGACGGGAAGGCCTGGTTGCTGTAGGGCTCCAAGCCGATGTCGTGTGCCCGCTTGACGAGAAAGTCCTTTGGCTCTCCGACGGCTGCTATGCCTGACAGATCGCCTTTGATGTCGGAGGCAAACACCGGCACGCCGGCGCTCGAAAAACCTTCCGCCAGCACTTGCAGCGTCACGGTTTTGCCGGTGCCGGTCGCCCCAGTAATCAAGCCGTGGCGATTGGCGAGGCGAAGATCAAGATACTCGGGCTTGCCACTCGCGCCGATGAAAATCTTGCCGTCCTGAATCACCGACTGGCTCATATCCGTCCTCATTGTTCGATCGATGTGCGCCATCAATTCGCTGCTGGGCGCCGGGCTGTTTGCCAAGCCCGAGGCGTCCGGCTCTGTGCCGTTGGCGAACGGCCGACGCGACTCGCATTAAACTGCAATCCTGTCGCCGTCTTGACATGACGCCCAAGCCTTTGCAAACCCGGTTGTAGGGCCGACTTGTCAAAGCTGTTATGCCAATTCGAGGCCGAGACGATCGAGCGCAAGAGCAGCAGCGGTCGTAATTCACCATTTGAGCCGTCGCGCGGCAATTGGGCCGCCGGTGCCGACATTGAAACACCCTCCAAATCCCCGGCCCGCCGGGTATATGAGAGGTCCACTTCAGATAACTCCGGAGCCGCTCATCGCGTGCGCACTCCACCAGCCCTCGAGGACTTGTCGCCGATGACCGCTTCGACGCCCGCCGCCGCGACTGATGTCAGTGCGCTCGCCAGCGGCTTCCCCGCAGCCAAGCTCGACCACTGGCGCGGCATGGTCGACAAGGCTTTGAAGGGTGCCGACTTTGACAAGCGACTGGTCACCAAATCCGCCGACGGCGTTGTCATTCGCCCGCTCTATACCCGCGCCGACGCGCTGGTCATCGCCGAGGGCGCGCTGCCGGGAGCGGCGCCGTTCACGCGCGGCACCAAGCCGATGCGCGAGGGCCTTGGCTGGGATATCCGGACGTTCCACAGCGAGACCGATCCGGTGGCCGCCAATGCTGCCATCCTCGACGATCTCGAAGGCGGTGTGACGTCGATCGCGTTGCACGTCGGCTCGACGGCGCTGCCGCCGACGCTTGAGGCGTTCGCCGCCGCCTTCGCTGGCGTGCTGCTGGATGTCTGCCCAATCACGCTCATCGCCGGTGAACGGTCCTTCGATGCAGCCCTCGCCCTCAACGCGGTCTGGAAGCAGCGCGGCATCGCACCGGCAGATCGGCAGGGCTCATACGGCGCCGATCCGCTCGGCACGCTGGCGGCCTCCGGGCAATTGTCCGAGACGGTTGAGACGGCACTGGCGCGTGCCATCGCGCTGATGGCCATGTCGCAGGATCAGCCGCGTGTCACCGCGATGACGGCCGACGGCGTGCCCTATCACAATGCCGGTGCCAGCGAAGCCCAAGAACTTGCCTGCATGCTGGCAACGCTGGTCGCGTATCTGCGCGCCGCTGAACGGGCCGGCATCGCACTCCCCGCAGCACTCGCGAAAATAACGGTGTCGCTCGCCGCCGATGCCGACGAATTTTCGACCATCGCCAAATTGCGTGCCGCCCGGCGCCTGGTGTGGCGCGTTGCCGAAGCGTGCGGCGCCGGTCAGGCGGCAGCCAACGTGCCATTCGTCACGCCGACGTCGTACCGCATGATGGCCAAGCGCGACTGCTGGACCAACATCCTGCGCACCACCATCGCCTGCACGGGCGCTGCCCTCGGCGGCGCCGATGCCATCCTTGTGCTGCCGTTCACGTTTGCGCTCGGCAAGTCTGACGCCTTCTCGCGCCGCGTTGCGCGCAACATCCAGATCGTCTGCCAGGAAGAAAGCAATCTCGGCCGCGTCGCCGATCCGGCGGGTGGATCGTGGTATGTCGAGAACCTGACTGACACGCTCGCACTCAAAGCCTGGGACATCTTCCAGGACATCGAAGCCCGTGGCGGCATGCTGGTTGGTCTCACCACCGGCTTCGTGCAGGACGTGATCGGCAAAACCGCCGACGCCCGCGCCAAGGCCGTCGCAATCGGTGACATCGAGATCACCGGCGTCTCCGCCTTCCCGATTTTGGGCGACGACGGCGTCAAGACCGATCCCTGGCCCGCGCCGGATGCCGGCCCAGCATCTGATCCGGCGATCGAAGTCACGGCGCTCGCACCGCGCCGTCTCGGCGAAGCCTTTGAAGCCCTTCGCGATGCGGCCGACGCAGCCGGTGGCTACAGTATTTTTCTCGCCAGCCTCGGCGACATCGCCGACCACAACGTTCGCACCACGTGGATGAAAAATTATCTCGCGGCGGGCGGCATCGCGACACTGATCAGCGACGGCTATAAATCCGCCGAAGACGCAGCCGCAGCCTTCACCGCGTCGGGCGCAATGGCCGCGTGCATCTGTTCGTCCGACGGCGTCAACGCAACGCTCGCCGAGCCAACCGCGCAGGCCTTGAAGGCCGCCGGTGCTGAACTTGTCTTGATGGCTGGCCGTCCTGGCGCGCATGAAGCCAAACTGAAAGCCGTCGGCGTCGACCAATTCGTTTTCGCCGGTCCCGATGCGGTGGCTGTCCTCCAGGCGCTGCATCAACGCCTGACCCCAGCGCGCTAACGCCTCAACGGAACCGACGATGATCGTTGCTCACACCCAGCGCGCCGCCAGCCTCGGCGCCCAAATGTCGGCCCTGACAGCGGCGCTGATCGGGGTCGTGATCTCGGCCTATGCCGCAAACCTCGGGGCCGGTGGTGACGCCGATACGGTCATGCGCCGGCTGATGACGGCGGTCCCATTCGGGCTGCTCGTCGGCGCCTTGGCAGGCGCGATCATTTTCGCGACGATTGGATTTTTCGTCGGGCTGCTCGGCATCAAACGCGTCGGCTGGACATTCACGTACACCGTCTTCGGCGCCATTTTAGCGCTGATTGCGGTGCAGCCGTTTGTGGTTCACCTCTCGGCAATCGCAATGCCGGCGCTTGCTGATATCGCCGGGTCCGCCACTATCATGGCGCTCGCTGCCATCACCGGCGGCATCTCCGGCTTTCTCGTCGCCGTCGGCCTCAAAGCTGGGCCGACCGCCTAAAACCTTTCCGGCAGCACTTCGCCGAGCACCAAGTAAAAAGCCGTATTTGTCGGCAAAGTCGAACTGCTAAAAGCGCGCCGTCGCCTTCCGACGTCCCGGATGCTCCCCGCCCAATGCAGCAAAAACGCGTGTCCGGCTCCGACCTCGAAACGGCAAGCGCCGCGCGCATCTGGCCGCCGCTGGCCCGCTTTATCACCTGGGAAACCGCCGTCGGCGCCCGGGCCGAGGCGCACGGTCGGCTTGCGCATTTCGCCTATGAATTCGTGCGTTTCGGCGTGAAACAAGCATGGGCCTGTTTGTTTGGCGCACTGATGCTCGCGCTACTCATCGCAACGCATTTGCTCTATCCGAAGGACGCACCGCTGGCACGCTACGATTTTCTCGTGGTCGCCGCCGTCACCATCCAGGTGCTGATGCTCATCTTCAAAATGGAGACGACCGAAGAAGCCAAAGTCATTTTCGTGTTTCACGTCGTCGGCACGGCGATGGAGATTTTCAAAACCACCGTCGGATCGTGGCTGTATCCCGAGCCGAGCGTTCTGCGCATTGCCGGCGTTCCATTGTTCACCGGCTTCATGTACGCAGCGGTCGGTTCGTATATCGCGCGCTGCTGGCGCCTATTCGATTTTCGTTTTGCCCGCCATCCGCCGATGTGGGCGATCTCCGCGTTGGCGGTCGCAATCTACATCAATTTTTTCACGCATCATTATACGTGGGACATGCGCTCGCTTCTGTTCCTGGCGGCGATCGCCTTGTTCGGACCGGCGACGATCTACTTCAAAGTCTGGCGGCAGCACCGCCATATGCCCCTGCTGCTCGGCCTCATACTTGTGGCGCTGTTCATCTGGTTCGCCGAAAACATCGGCACCTTCACCGCCGCCTGGGTCTACCCGAGCCAAAAATCGGGTTGGCATCTGGTGTCGTTTGCCAAACTCGGCTCGTGGTTTTTGCTGATGATCATTTCCTACGTGCTGGTCGCTGGCCTCTATCGCATCGGCCAATATTCCGCTGACTCCGACGCAAAAAAATGACCGGCTCCGAGGGGAGAGCCGGCCAAGTTCACGGGGGGAGAAGCGAGGCGTAGAAAGAGCGAACGCGTCGAGAAAAATCAATCGCGACCGGAGGCGGCCAGCAGCGTCATGACCGCCAACAGCGGCAGCGATAGAACAAGCGATCCGACGGCAACGGAGTTTTCGCTGCCGTCTTCAAACATGGGGCTCAGCACGTCGCGCGCCTCGGGCAAGGTGGCGGCTACGACGGTCGCGGCGGTTGTGAGGATCGCAGCTGCGGCGGCGATGACGGTGGCTGACATGGCGGCGATCTCCTCAAGAGTGGCTATGACGGGCGAACTGCCGTCTTTCCTGAAGCAGACTTTGATCGATCGCCGGCAGCGCCGCTGTTCCGCACGGAACACGTATGAAGTGGTGAGTGGTGAGTGGTGAGGCTCGTTGTATCAAATCTCCACTCACGACATCACGATCTCACAATCTCACGACTTCCAAAACCAGCGTCACCGCATCCGGTTCAGCGATTGGCGTCAATGAACTGACGCGCCACGTCTTTCGATCGCGCCAGCACCGCGTCGGCCGGCAATGCGCTCGGCATATGCACGCGCACGCTCTGATAGACCCACTTGCCGCCCGCCTGCATGAAGGCGGTGACAGTTAGCAGCCGCTTGTAGTCACCAGGACTGCCGCTCTCGAGGCGCAGCTGCGACAGGTAACAGGCACCTGGGTCTTCATCGACGACGCCGAGATAAATGACCGGCTTTGCCGCTGACAGCAGTTGGTGCGCGGCAGCCACCTGCGCCGCAAACGTCTCGCCGGCAACGCGCGGGTGGCCGGTCTGCGCGTCGATGCACAGCTGAGCCACCGCACCGTGTGCCCGCGGCCGGCTTTGCCGCGTCACCGGGTCGGCTGGATCATCCGTCTCAGGGAAGACGATGTAATTCGTCTCATAGGCGAACCATTCAGGCAGCCAGCCCTGCTGCGTTACGGCCACCTGCTGCAACGCCGGGCACGGCACATACATCGCCAGCAGATTGGTGGCGTGTTCGACGCCCGGCTGAAATCCGGTCTTCACGCCCGAAACCTTGGGGTCGTCCGGATTGAAGGCGCAATATCCCTCCGGTGCGCTGACGCGAATGACACCATCGTCGGGCGTCTGTCCAACCCTCAACGACGGGGTGAGATCGGCGATGGCAACGGCACCCCAAATTCCGACGCTAACCCCGAGAGTGGTTAAGGCCACGGCGCAGCGTCGAAACATGACCATCGCAGTGTTTTCCTTTTTGATTCCGGCGCGCAATCGCATCCCGGACTTAGAGAAAGGCCGCATCGCCAAAATGGCCGCGATCATGTTACGTTTCTGGTCATCGATACGCACCCACCTGGCAGGTAAGATCATTATGTCGTCGATCCCGGATTTCACGCGCGTTTCGCTGGACGCTTCTGTGTCGCCAACGGCACCACAGCCGAACTTCGCCGGGGGCTTGAGTGGCGCCTGGGAAACGCCCGAAGGCATCGCCGTCAAACCCGTCTACACCGGCGCTGACACGGCAGGGCTCGATTTCCTTGATACGCTCCCCGGCATCGCCCCGTTCGTGCGTGGGCCCTATCCGGCCATGTACGCCTTGCAGCCGTGGACCATCCGCCAATACGCCGGATTTTCGACCGCCGAGGACAGCAACGCCTTCTACCGCCGCAACATTGCCGCCGGGCAAAAGGGCCTGTCGATCGCCTTCGATCTCGCCACCCATCGCGGCTACGACAGCGATCATCCACGCGTCAAAGGTGATGTCGGCATGGCTGGCGTCGCCATCGACAGTATCTACGACATGCGCACGCTGTTCGACAGTATTCCGCTCGCCGACATGACGGTGTCGATGACGATGAACGGCGCCGTGCTGCCGATCCTCGCGTTGTTCATCGTCGCCGGCGAAGAGCAAGGCGTGCCAGCTTCGAAACTCGCCGGCACCATTCAGAATGACATTCTGAAAGAGTTCATGGTGCGCAACACCTACATCTACCCGCCCGGCCCATCGATGCGCATCGTCTCGGACATCTTCGCCTACACAGCGGAGCACATGCCGAAGTTCAACTCGATTTCGATTTCCGGCTATCACATGCAAGAAGCTGGCGCGACGGCCGACCTCGAACTCGGCTACACCATCGCCGACGGCATCGAGTACGTCCGCGCCGGCGTGGCGTCCGGCATGGACATCGACGCCTTTGCCCCAAGGCTGTCGTTCTTCTGGGCGATCGGNNATGAACTACTTCATGGAAATCGCCAAGATGCGCGCCGCCCGCCTGCTGTGGGCCAAGCTCATTCGCGACGAGTTCAACCCGACCGACGCGCGCTCGCTGTCCCTGCGCACGCATTCGCAAACATCGGGCTGGTCGCTCACCGCCCAGGACATCTTCAACAACGCGACGCGCACCTGCCTCGAAGCGATGGCGGCGACGCAAGGCCACACGCAATCGCTCCACACCAACGGCCTCGACGAAGCCATCGCCTTGCCGACCGATTTTTCCGCCCGCATCGCGCGTAATACGCAGCTGCTGCTTCAACAGGAAAGCGGCACCATGCGCACGATTGATCCGTGGGGCGGCAGTCACTACGTCGAACGCCTGACTTACGACCTAGCGCAAAAGGCACTCACCCACATCGCCGAAATCGAGGAACAGGGCGGCATGGCGAAGGCCATCGCGCTCGGCATTCCGAAGATGCGCATCGAAGAAGCCGCCGCCCGCACGCAAGCGCGCATCGATAGCGGCCGCCAGACCATCACCGGCATCAACAAGTTCAAGATCAAAGGCGACCGCGAGATCAACTTCCTCAAGGTCGACAACAAGAGCGTGCGCGAGCAGCAACTCGTCAAGCTTGCCCGCCTGCGCACAGAGCGCGACGAGGCGGATGTCCAGGCCGCCCTCGACGCGTTGACCGAAGGCGCCAAGGGCGATGCCAACCTGCTCGACCTCGCCGTCAAGGCCGCACGCAAAATGGCGACCGTCGGCGAAATCAGCTACGCGCTCGAAAAGGTCTTCACCCGTCATAAGGCCGAAATTCGCGCCATTTCGGGCGTCTACAAGAAGGAAGCGGCGATGAACCCGAGCCTCGATCGCGTCAAAAAGCTGGTCGAAGGCTTCGACAAGAACGACGGCCGCCGCCCGCGTATCCTGATCGCGAAGCTCGGCCAGGACGGCCACGACCGAGGGCAGAAGGTGATCGCATCGGCCTTCGCCGATCTCGGCTTCGACGTTGACATCGGACCGCTGTTTGCCACCGCCGATGAAGCCGCGCGCCAAGCGGTTGAAAACGACGTGCACGTCGTCGGCGTGTCGTCGCTTACGGCCGGACACTTGACGTTGGTGCCCGAACTGAAAGCCGCGCTCGACAAGGAAGGCCGCGGCGACATCATGATCGTCGTCGGCGGCGTCATCCCGCCGAGCGACTACGACGAACTGTTTGCGTCCGGCGCCAAAGCCGTCTTCGGCCCCGGCACCAACATCCCCGACGCCGCCGCCGACCTCGTCGAAAAACTCAACGCGCAGCTGGGGTATGGGGAGAAACAGGCAGCGGAGTGAAGAGGGGCACCGATAATGGCCCCGATCAAAACAGATTTAGTGGCGAAAACACTGTCCGCATCAGACGCTGAATTGTTTGCCAATTTGGGTTCGCGCGCTTACATCAGCGAAGGTCGCTTAATTCATAAGCGATCAGCTCAAGACCCGAATGACGAAGAAAACGGCAAAAAGATCTTTGCTTTTATTTTGCCTGAGCTACGTCATGTAATTTGCGACGACTGGCAAGCATGCCAGCGTATGAACAAATACCCGGATGAACTTGCGTTGGCAGCTGCCATAAGCGACACAATCGTCACCACTAAAGTCATACCGCTACCAGCCGTTACATTAGCGGTTCTGGCAGTCCGTATCGGTGTAAAACGATTATGTAATTGTCATGGCAGCTAGTCGAAAGTACGTCAAAATCGTTGAATGGTCAGAGGAAGATCAAACCTACGTCGGCAGCGCGCCGGGTCTCATTTTTGGTGGCTGCCATGGTGACGACGAGCGCGCCGTCTTCGATGAGCTTTGCGTCATCGTTGACGAAGCCATCGCGATTTATGGCGCCGACAACAAACCGCTTCCACCACCAACGTCCGGCCGCGATCTCGCGAACAAGCTGCAAGCGGCGGAGTAGTTTTCTTTCCGTCATTCCCGCGTAGGCGGAGATCTATCCAGATTTTTCTGGAGGTCCATGAGTTGGCTTGGACGGGTCCCGGCCTTCGCCGGGATGACGGTGAGTGGGCACGCGTCCCGCGAAGCGGCGGATGATCCAGGCAACGAATGCGACATATCCACAGGCGTAAAGCGCGAATCGCCAGATCGCCGCAGCGCAAGGACTGCGCATTCGTGTTGGAGCATGACTAGCGTTTTCAGTCGATACTGGAGACGATTCTTAATGATCGCATATTTGGCAATTCTCACCACGGCACTCGCCGCATTTTTTGGCGCGCCGGTTTGGACGGTCCTCATCGGTGCGGGCGTGCTCGTCGCGATCTCGGTCTCCGAGCAGCGCAAACTCGCCGAACGCTTCGTCAATATCGGCGCGTCGCACATCCTCGTCATGGCCGCATGGCAGAGCGCCGGGCACGCGTTGATGGCGAGTGGGGCTGCGTTTGCTGTTGGAATTATCAGCCGTTTGGCTTTGCAAATCTCGTAAACAAGCCACTTAATGATCCAGACTGTGATGCTAGCGGCGAATTTAGCGTTGTGCCGTCGTTGCCCGGCATGGCCTGGCCATCCTTATGTTGCCGGTTCAAGTCAGCAATCGTTGCCATGACACGATTTAGTCCCGCCTCTCCCTCCGGTGTTGATCGGCGCGATTGATAGCCGAGCATCGCATCTTGAAAACTTCGGTTGGCAGCGGGATAAAATCTCAGCTTCATTCGCACAACCCCCTGATGTTCGTGCGCTGCGGCACGCTCGATCACCCGATCATCTGGCATGCATTGAAGCGCATATGAAAGCGCTGCATTCGCGTTCCCATTTTGCGCTATCGGCAAACGCTCAAAAGCGTTCGCTTGAAGTTGATAAGCCCGCGCTAGGGCATGACCACCCTCCTTTAGACGCAATGCGATGAGGTCGTTCAATCGATCTAAAGCTCCCTGCGGATTAGCCAGCTCCAATAACATCATGGCGGCATATTCGAGTGCCTCCGTATCTTCTGGGTTGATCTTCAAGGCGCTGTCAAACTCAACAAGAGCGGTCGCTCGAGCGCTCTGGCGAACGACAGGATCAGTTGAAGTTCTTGCTGCGGCCCTCGCTCCAAGCAACAGGTGTGCAAGCGCTTGGCGCTTTTGATGCTCCTCCGCTTGCAACCTCGCGAGCTTCGCCTGATTTGCGCTAACTTGCACGGCACCTTTCAGGTCGTTTGTGCCTGCGATGCCATAACCCCAATGCATCTTTTTTAGGGTGCGACCCAAGCGCCGGGAGCAAAATGCGGGTTGGTCGTCTGGCTGACCTGGAGACGGCACTCGAAAGTGCGATGATAGATTTTTGCGGGCATCGGTGAGACGAGTTTCCTGCTGCTCAAGAAATTCTTGCAGACGATACATTTGCCTGTAGCCGGTGCTACGCCATTTCAGCGCGATCGTTGTTAATGTCGTGATCGCAGCGAACAGGACGCTGATTACTTTTGGCCAATCGACATTTTGGTAAATGATATCGCCAGCATGCGACCAAAGTTCCAACAACGGTTCAAAAAAATGAATCGGTTCCATCCCCAACTCCCCCGCACTCACCGCTACACCGCAACCCACCGCCGTTAACTAAGCTCAGAGCACTCCTCCGCGTCCAGCGGATTCATTCGTGACAATCGTCCAAACGATCGAGCGCTACACTGCCGCCCACGCACCTCTGATGCCTCGTCAACCTCGGCCGTGCGAGGGGGGAGAGCCGGTGAATTACCCCACCCCCGTCATCCTCGGCCGAGCGAACGCGCCAGCGTTCGTCGATGGCCGGGGATCCAGCGTAAAAATTCATCGATCGCTTTAGACGGTTGAGCCTTCGGCGCATTTTGCGCTGGATCCCCGATGCGGTTCGCGTCGCTCACAGCATCGAGGATGACGTAGGAGGCTTCGGCTGGGCAAGCGAGACGCACCGCAGTGCAGCACGTCAGGCGCCACACATTTTACGGACGCACGCGCCCCGGGCATCTCTGCGCCAGATGTGCCTGCGGCTCCGCGTCGCGAATCCAATCGGAGGCGCGGGCGCTCAAGTTTTGTTTGCGCACGGCGCATCGTCTTCCGCGTAGCTTCCACCGTGCGCTTGCGCTAGCGTCTCCGCTTGCGCTTTTTCTTCACCGGCGCCACCGGCTGACGGCGCGGCGTCGCCGACTGAGCCGAAGGCGGCGCCTTGCCATCATAGGCGCCGCTCATGGCGGAGATTTTCGCCGTTGCCACAGGCGCCTGGATGCTGAGAGTAACGGCGGCACCAACAAGTCCGAGCATCGTGGCCCTCAGGCCTCGACGCGCTGGACGACAAGGCCATTGCCAAGCCTCACTCATCGGTAAATGGTCCGATCACGAACTGCTCGATCTTCATCCACGCCGCAAGCTGGGCATACGTTAGCCCGGCCGCTTTGAGATCGTACGTGATGACCGACTTCGTTGGACCAACGCACTTCATCGTGTTGGCTTCCTCGTCCTTGGCCGTTTTGCAATTGTCTTCCGAGTCCGCGAAATACGCCTTGCCGTAAATGCCAGGCTTCGATTGATCAGCGGTGGAGAAGAACGCATCCGACTGTGCGTTCGCGTCTCCCTCGAAAAAGGCGTTATCGGCCTTTTGTGCCTCTTCGTTGAAGCGCAGATTGTATTCATAGTAGCCGGTGTAATCGACCTTTTTGCCGTCGACGGTGGCGCTGCCCGCTTCCTCGGCATACCGGATTGAGCCGGTGACGCGGTCGTTGATGACCTTCTCGCCGAGTTGATAGTTCAGTGTCAGGCCATTGTTGTCGAGGAGCCAATTGCCGAGTTCGTAATCGTAATCGAGGCTGCCGCGAACGGTCGTCTCAGGGAGATACGAAAACGGCCCGCTCGCCAGCACCAGACCGTCGAACTTCAACGGATCGGCGTTCTTCACCGAAATGGTGATCGTCTTGCCTTCAACGACGCGGCTGTATTGCTTCGCGGCCTGCGTTTGCGCCTTCTTCAACTGCTCGCCGATTTCCCACCAGCGCGTCACTTCGCGCCCCTGGAGACTGCCGCGAAACGCCGCCGATGATTGCGTGCCTTTGACGACATCGATGCGCAGCCTGCCGGCGGCGGGATCATAGCGGCCGGTCTGATCGATCAACACATCGCCGCGCAGAATAGCGGCTTCCTTGGCGATTTGCGCCGCGTTCTTCGGATTGAATAAATCGAATTTCACCGAATACGTGTAGCTCTTGTCGGGAATGCGGCTGATGCTGCCGTTGATTTGCATCAGATCGGCGGCGGTGATTTTCGACAGCGTGTAAACATCGACGCCCGTCGCACCGGATAACTTGCGGGATCCGAAGTCGGCGATGATCTCGCCAGTGATGCGGCCCTTATCAGCGGCGATCAATTCGCCGCCCCGACTGGTGGCTTGGGCAAATGCCACGGGTGCCGCCGTAACTATTAGAGCCAACACCGCAGCGCACACGACGAACTTCGATATTTTCTGCATTTAAAGGACTCCCGAGGTGTCGAACAAATTGCAATGGACGCGACGCGCCATCGTTCAATTCTACCAGACGGGTGACGGGCGTCACACGTCGCCGAGCGGATTGACACCTAGCAAATTACCCAAGCCCGCGCGACAGTTTTGGCGCGCGGCGAGGGCGTTGACAGGATGTTTGGCGACACGCGTTCTCCCGCAATGGGACTTCCGAGTGGTCGCGCGCGCCGGCCGCCAGATGCTGGCGCTCCGCGCACGGCGGCCGGCTCCCCGGATGAGAGTCGCCGTGCGCAAGAAAAAAGAGCCTAAATAATACTCTTCACATACAGGTCCGTCCGCCGGTCGCGGAAGAAGCCCCAGTCGGCACGATAGGCGGCAATGTCGTCGAGATCAAAGCGCGCGACCAGAACGCCGTCGTCGCTTTCACCAGCCTCTTGCACCAGATCGCCGCGATGGTTGGTGATGAACGAGTGGCCATAAAACCGCTGCTCGGTGCCGTCGTTGATCTCTAAGCCAATGCGATTGGCCGCCACGATCGGCACCGCATTCGAAACCGCATGGCCCTGCATGGCCCGCTGCCACTGCACATGTGTCTCGAGCGACGTGTCGTAGGGCTCCGAGCCGATGGCGGTGGGATAAAACAGCACTTCGGCGCCGGCCAGCATCATCGCGCGCGCGCATTCCGGATACCACTGATCCCAACAGATGCCGACGCCGATGCGCCCGAACGCCGTATCCCAGGCCTTGAAGCCGGTATCGCCGGGGCGGAAGTAGTATTTCTCCTGATAGCCCGGCCCGTCGGGAATATGGCTCTTGCGATAAATGCCGAGATTGCGCCCGTCCGCATCGATGATCGCAATTGAATTGTAATAGCGCGGGCCGTCCTTTTCGAAAATCGACACCGGAATGACGACGCCGAGGTCTTTGGCTAAGTCTTGCATCGCCACGACACACGGATGCGTCGCCGCCGGGTAAGCGGTTGCAAACCACTTCGGGTCTTGCCGGGTGCAGAAATATATGCCCTGGAACAATTCAGACGGCAGGATTACTTGCGCACCCTGGCTCGCAGCGCCGCGCACGAGGCGCTCGGTCTTGGCGATGTTGGCTGCCATGTCGCCGCTGTACGACGTTTGCAGGGACGCGACGGTGATCAGACGCTTCGCCATCAGAGCGGCTCCTGCTGGGTGATGCAATGAAACGATCCGCCCCCGGCTTCGCCGCAGCCGAGTAAGCCGCGCGACGGCACGCCGATAACTTTGCGATCCGGAAACACGGCCTGCAAAGCAGCGAGCGCTGCATCCTGCGTCGGCGTGCCATACACCGGCACCACGACGACCCCGTTGGCGATGATGAAATTCATGTGCGAGGCCGGCGATATCTCGCCGAGCGCATTGACGTAACGCCCAGCTCCCGGAATGCGCACCACGTCGAGCTTGCGGCCATGCGCGTCCGTCGCTGCCTCAAGCGTTGCCGCAATGGCGTTGAGCGTAGCGGCGTTGGGATCATCCGGCCCGCTCGGCGCCTGACAAACAACGCGGCCCGGCGCCACGAAGCGGGCGATGTTATCGATGTGCCCATCGGTATGATCGTTGGCCAAACCTTCATCGATCCAGATGACGCGTTTGGCGCCGAAGGCGTCGCTGAGGGCTGCTTCGGCCTGCTCTTTGGTCCAGCCGTTGCGGTTCGGATTGAGCAGCGTCTGCCGCGTCGTCAGGATGGTGCCTTCGCCATCATGATCTACCGCGCCGCCCTCCAGCACGAACGCAAAGCGTTTGACCGGCGTCTGCGAGATCCGCGCTACATCGTCACCGACCGTCGCATCATCGGGGAGATCGTACTTGCCGCCCCAGCTGTTGGTCGCAAATCGAAGCGCGATTTTGCCACGAGAGTTTTTCGCGAAAATCGGGCCAGTATCGCGCAGCCAGATATCGCCGTATTTTGCCGCGATCACATCGGCGCAATCGCCGATCGCGGTTTTGGCTGTCCGCTCGGCTTCCTCGCCATTGACCAGCACGCGCACCGTATTGGTTGCACTCAATGCGCGAACGAGCGCTGCAACGTCGGCGCGCGGCAAATTGAGATTGCCGTTCCATTCGCCGGCATCGGCCGGCCACGCCGTCCAAATCGCCGTCTGCGGCGCCCACTCGGCTGGAACGATCGTGCTGTCGTCGGTCACACCATGTCCTCACATCGGCCGCGCCCGATGCGCGTCTCGCGTGCGGTCTCCCGCGCTACAGGCCGGAAGTCAAGCGAGGCGACTAAAACGGTTGAACGCAGCGCGAAAAAACAAGGTCCGCTATGACCCCCCGCCGACCCAGGGCGTGATAACATGCGGTCATATATAGGGTCTGACAACGTCTTCACTCAACACCGCCAATAGGTTCAACAACGCCCCGCATGCCCGATACGCACGCTCCACCGATCCGGCCGTTTGATGCGCGGATGCTCGACGTCGGCGACGGCCACTGGATCTATGTCGAGGAAGTCGGAACACCGGCGGGCCGTCCCGTCATTTTCCTGCACGGCGGACCGGGCAGCGGGGCTCAGCACGCTCACCGCGCGCTGTTCGATACCGAACGCGACCACGCGTTTCTGTTCGACCAGCGCGGTGCCGGTCGCAGCCATCCGTATCTGTCACGCCAAGCCAACACGACCCAGCACCTCGTCAGCGATATCGAAGTGATCCGCGACCACTTCGGCATCGACAAGTGGCTCGTCGTCGGTGGCTCTTGGGGTTCGACACTCGGCCTCGCATATGCGCAAGCGCATCCTGACCGCGTCTTAGGTCTCGTGCTGCGGGCGATTTTTCTCGGCACGCGCGAGGAAGTCCAATGGGCCTTCGTCGACGGTCCGAAAACCTTTTGGCCGGAGCTGTTCGACGCGTTTCTCGCAACCCTGCCCGAAGCAGAGCGCGAAGATCCGTTGGCCGCCTACACGGCGCGCCTCACCGACCCCGACCCCAGCATCTCCACGCCAGCGGCTCACATCTGGCACGCCTACGAACGCGTGCTGTCCGAATTGATCCCGGCACGCCCGCACCTGCCGACGGCTCCGCCGAACGCCGACGCGCGCGTGCCGCCGACACCGCTGATCGAAGGCCATT
>FSSH01004631.1_pt1 | contig 27901 bp, 30 predicted proteins | sample 1166101 | NCBI WGS metagenome assembly FSSH01 (sample SAMEA32972668, study PRJEB13176) | freshwater metagenome | biome: Drinking water system; feature: Biomass in drinking water that filtered by 0.45 um membrane; material: drinking water | place: USA | collected 2012-12-20 | depth 0 m
CGGATGGCGACCTGCCGCTGGCCCTTCGCCTGCGCGAATTGCACGAGGGCATCACCCGCGTGGTGCGGGATTTCGCGCCGGACGAGGTCGCCGTGGAGGAGACCTTCGTCAACAAGGACGCGCAGGCGACGCTCAAGCTCGGTCATGCCCGCGCCATCGCCCTGCTGGTGCCGGCGCTCGCCGGGCTGCCGGTCTCGGAATACGCGGCCAATCTCGTCAAGAAGACCGTGGTCGGCTCCGGCCATGCCGAGAAGGCGCAGATCCAGGCCATGGTGAAGTTCCTGATGCCGAAGGCCGAGTTCCGCACCGCCGACGCCGCCGACGCGCTGGCCATCGCCATCACCCATGCCAATCATCGCGGCGCCCAGGCGATCCGGCGCCATCACGCGGCCGGCCCGGTCGGAACGCTCGCGGCCGCCCGCATCGCGGCCGCGCTCGCCAAGGGATAGGGCGAGGTCGCTTCGAGCCGGTCAGGTCGGCGCGAGGCGCGTCCCCGCGCGATCCGGCCGCTCGGCACGGGCGAGCGCGATGGCGAGGCCCGACATCGTCAGGACGTCGCAGGTCAGCCCGAAGACCGAGCCGACGAGGAGGTTGTGGCCGGCCCAGCTCAGGCTCGCGCCGAGAAAGAGATGCCGCATCGCCCGCGCGTCGCCCTGCAGGCGCGCCGCCGTGGCGAGGAGCGCCCCGATTCCGGCGCAGGCCGAGGGCCATCCGTTCCAGGTCGTCAGCGTCAAACAGGCGGCGAGTAGGCTCGTCGCCGCGAACAGGGGCGCGACGAAGGCCGCCCGCCGGTCGGGGCCTATCGCCGTCGCGGCGACGAGGCTCTGAAGCATGGAGACGGCGCACATGGCTGTGCCGGTGAGTGCTCCAAGTTTCAGGAAGTGAAAGCCGAAAGCGGTCGCGCACGCAGCCGAGGTCAGAAGCATCCAGCTCCGACGCGGCATGATACCGGCAGCAAACCCAAGGCAAAGGCCTGTCATTCCAAAGATGTCGAGGTGAGCCTCGGCTGCCTTCCAAGACGCTTCAACGAAATCCAGGGGTGCCATGATCTGCGCTCGACTGGCGCCCGATCGCGCCCGATACAGTCGAGGCGGTATTCCGCCATGGTAACCGGTTCGTTAACGGTTCGGTCGCCGACGCGCGATGTGGCGCCCGCGCCATACCCGTGAACCATAGCCGAATGTGGCGTCGGGCGGTGCGGCCCTGTAGGCAGCCTATATGCCGATGGCTCGGCGCCGGCACGCACTCAACCCAGGCACGGACCCGCACGATGATCGGCAAGCTCAAGGGCGTGGTGGATTCCTTCGGCGAGGATTTCGTCATCCTCGACGTCAACGGCGTTGGCTACGTCGTGCATTGCTCGGCCCGCACCCTGCAGCGGCTCGGCAAGGAAGGCGAGCCCGCCACACTTTCCATCGAGACCCATGTGCGCGAGGACATGATCCGCCTCTACGGCTTCCGCTCTGACGCCGAGCGCGAGTGGTTCCGGCTGCTCCAGGGTGTGCAGGGGGTCGGCGCCAAGGTGGCGCTCGGGGTGCTTTCGGTGCTGGAGCCCGGCCCCCTCGCCACCGCCATCGCCACCGGTGACAAGACCGGGATCAGCCGTGCGCCGGGCGTCGGCCCTCGTCTCGCCGCGCGTCTCGTGGCGGAACTGAAGGACAAGGCTCCCGCCTTCGCGGCCATCGACCCCGCGGTGATCGCGCTCTCCGGTGCCGTTCAGGACCGGACGGCACCGCAGGCGACGGCGGACGCGGTCTCGGCTCTGGTCAATCTCGGCTACGCCCCGGTCCAGGCCTCCTCCGCCATTGCGGTGGCCCTGCGCGAGGCGGGGGAAGAGGCGGAGGCCAAGGTTCTGATCCGGCTCGGGCTGAGGGAGCTTGCGCGCTGAGAAGGCCTGGGTTAAGTTGTTGAGAATAAAGCAGTTTTCAACAATTCCAATCTAGCGTGCAACGCCGTGATGTTCTTGGATTTTTTGCCCTGCCTGATATCGTTCCGTTGCACCTGTCCCGTCGCCTCGGGGGTGTGAGGCGGCCATGATCGTATGTTCCTGTAACGTCCTGTCGGACGGTGCCGTGCGCGCCTGCCTGAGCCGCGGCCCCGACTGCCCGCGCACGCCTGCCCAGGTCCATGCCTGTCTTGGATGTAGCCCGAAATGCGGCGGCTGTGCCCGCACGATCCGCTCGATCATGCAGGCTGCGTTGCAAGGCGCGGCGAAAGAGTCGCTCGGCCATGCATGCGGCGAGGGTTGCGCCAGCTCCTGTAGTTTGGTTCTATTCCAAAGTGCGGAGGAGGGAATCACGGCCTGATCGGTCTCCTTCCGTGGTGAAGGAGAGTACGACGTGAAGGGTGACACCAAGGTAATCGAGTATCTCAATCGAGGTTTGCGCAGCGAGTTGACGGCAGTGAGCCAGTATTGGCTCCATTTCCGCATGCTGAACGATTGGGGCTACATCGATCTCGCCAAGTTCTGGCGCAAGGAATCGATCGAGGAGATGAACCACGCCGATCGCTTCGTCGATCGCATCCTGTTCCTCGACGGCTTCCCAAACCTGCAGCTTCTCGATCCGTTGCGGATCGGTCAGAATGTCGAGGAGATCATCGCCTGCGATCTCGCCGCCGAGAACGAAGCCCGCGCCCTCTATCTCGAAGCCGCCCAATACTGCGATTCGATCAACGACCGAGTCTCGAAGATCCTGTTCGAGACCCTGGCCGCCGACGAGGAGGGCCATATCGACTTCCTCGAGACCCAGCAGAACCTGATTGCCCAGATCGGCCTGCCGCTCTACTCGCAGAAGCATATCGGCGGGCTCGAGGCGATCGCACCGGAAACGGATTGATCGACTGATCGAAAGACCGCTCTTTCCCGGATCGCCGCCGCTCGGGCGCCGGATATCCGTGGGAGAGCGGGGATGGGATCGGGATCAGGCTGTTCCGTCCTCGACTTTCGCGGTCGGCCGGTCGTCGCCCTGGGCGGTCTCGTCGTGCCAGGCGCCGGCTTCGTCCTGGTAGCGGATACCTGTCGTGGAGCCCGGCACCTGCTGCTCGGCCGCCGCGGCCTGGGCCGCCTGGAGCGCGTCCTCGCGGCTCGGAAAGGTCTCGGAGAAGGCGTCGCCGACCTTGTAGGCGTATCCGCCGTCATGCTCGACGATGCGATAGGTGACTTCGCTCATGGCGTTCCCTCTGGCGTTGACACTCTCGTCAGCGCGAACGGATCGGGGGCCGTGGGAGTTCCGCTCAGTGCCGGGCGAGGACCGGCCAGGCGGTCACGGCGATGGCCGCCTCGCAGGCGGCGATGAGCGAGCCCCGCTCGTCGGCAGGATCGTATCCGGCGCCGTCGGCAAGCGCGAGAAGCTGGGTTGCGTCGTCGTCCTCGCGCCGGATCCGGCACAGCCAACCTTCTGGTGTCCGCTCGAAACCGATGGTGAAGGTCTTGCCGTCTCGCTCGATTTTGTGGGGTCCCATCGCGCCGCTTCCTCGTTAAGGGCCTGAGCTCGAGCCGACAGCCCCCCTGCGTGAGGACTTCCTATGCTACGACCCGCTCTTGTCCTGCTGGCCTTCGCCCCGCTTGCCGGCTGTGGAACGCCTTCCGAGAGAACGCCCGGTTCCGCTGCGCCAACGAACCCCTTCGCCTCGAACTACGCCTCGGACCAACGGGATGCGACGCCGGCACAGAAGCGCAGGGCGGCGGAGGACGAGCGACGCTCGGCCCTCGCACCGCCCCGCGCGGTCGTGCCTTAGGCGAGCTCGTTGGCGATCGCCGTCACGATGCGCGGATCGTTGGGTTCGACGAAGGATGGGTACGCACCGACGATCGTGCCATCGCGACCGATCAGGTATTTGTGAAAGTTCCAATTGGGGGTCGATCCCGGCTTCTCGCCCGCGGCCCAGCGGTAGAACGGATGGGCCTGCGGTCCGCGCACGTGGGTCTTGGCAACGATCGGGAAGGTGACCCCGTGATTCTGCCGGGCCGCCTCCGCGATGGCGATCCCGTCCAAGGGCTCCTGATTGCCGAAATCGGGCGAGGGCACCGCGATCACAGTGAGGCCCCGGCCGCCGAAGCGGGTCCACAGCCCCTGCAGACCGGAGAACTGTCCGGCATAGCCGCAGGCGGTAGCGGTGTTCACGACGAGGATCGGCTTGCCCGCATGGGCCGAAAGCGGCAGTGCGCCGCCCTCAGGTTTCACGAATGTGAAATTAGCAGCGGTTTCGCCGGCACGTGCTGAGCCGGAGGCGAGGCCGAAACCGAGGAGCAGGAGGGCCTGGCGGCGTAGGATCGACATGGACGACTCCCTAGGAACACTCCGCCAGGCGAATGGCGGGCTCGCGGCGAAGATAGGCCGATCCGCCACGGCTTCCATTGTCCTGTCGCCGCAGGGGGAACTTTCCCGTCATCCTAAGCTTGTGCGAGGGCCATCGCAGACGAACGGAAAGACCACGACCATGCGCAACCTGTTGCTGGGAACGCTCCTTCTCGCCGGGAGTACGGTTAACGCGCTCGCTCAGGGGCCAGCGCCCGCCCCCGCTGCTCCGGCGACCCTCACGAACGACTTGCGCCCGACCTTCGTCGCGCAAGGTCCAAACGACCGGGTTGCCACGAAGCTCATTGGCCTCTCGATCCAGAACGGGGCGAACGAGACGATCGGCCAGATCGCGGACCTGGTCCTCGATGAGCAGAGCACCGTGAAGGCCTGGGTCGTCGGCGTCGGCGGGTTCCTCGGAATCGGCACGAAATACGTCGCCGTCGATCCGACCGCGCTCAAGCTCACCCGCGCCGACGAGAAGACCCTCAAGGCCTCGATCGATACGACCAAGGACCAGCTTCGCGCCGCGCCGGAATACGTCTATCTCGGGTCCAACAAGCCGGCCTCCACCGGAAGCACCGAGACGAAGAGCGAGACCAAGACCGCTCCAGCCGATTCCACGACGTCACCTGCCGGCACTGGCAACACCGCTCCGGAAGCCAGATAGATCGGGATTGACAACACCGCCCGATTCCGTCTCAGGCCCGGGTCGTCAGCGCCTCGCGAACGGTGCTGGCGACGGCATCCGCCCGCGGGTCTGGAGCCACGAACAGGGATCTCGGCGCCAGACCCTCGGTTTCGCGCCAAGCCCTGTCGGTGAGATCGCGGGCGAAGACGATGCGAAGGTCGGGGCGCAAGGCCCGCGCCTCCACGGCGAGCTTGGCAGAGCAAAGTTCGCCCTGCAGCGTGACGTCGGTGACGAGAACGTCCACGGGCAGGCCGAGGGCCAGCACCGTCATCGCATCGATGCCACAATCAACTGTCGTCGCCACGTAGCCGGCTCGCCGGATCTGACAGGCGACCTCATCACGCCAATGCTTCTGGCGTCCCGCGATCAAAACCTGAACGCCATAGGCTCCCCCAGGGGAGCTCGACGAACCCAGGGTTGAGATGTCTCGCGCGTGCTTTGACATTCCCGTGCTAATCACCTCGATTGAGTTGCGGTGCAGCATGGTATGTTACTCGGTCTCGCCGACACAAGACCGTCATGGTGTGAGAATCAGGCAGAGTCTGGTGAATTCTTGGGCAGATGGAATCGTTCCGGCGGTTGACGGTTCCTGCGCCTCCGGGGCAACACCGGCCGCGCCGCCGATCGCTCGGATCGCCCGCGGCAGGAAGAGCGGAGCCTCGCCCACGATGTCCTCAGCGAAAGCCGTTCCCGTCTCCCCGCTTGCCCCCACGACCTATCCGGACCTGCCGGCCATCGCCGGTGTCGGCATCGCGACCGCGCAAGCCGGCATCCGGTATTCCGGTCGCACCGACGTGCTCTACGTCGCCCTCGCTTCGGGGACCGAGGCCGCGGGCGTCTTCACCCGCTCGAAATGTCCCTCGGCGCCGGTAGATTGGTGCCGCGCGGCATTAGGCTCGCCGGGGGCGCGCGTGCTCGTCGTCAATTCCGGTAACGCCAACGCCTTCACCGGAGCGCGCGGCCGTGACGCGGTGGAGCTGACGGCAGCGATCGCCGCACGTGCCGCCGATTGCGCTCCCGAGGAAGTATTCATTGCATCGACCGGCGTCATCGGCGAACCGCTCGACGCCAGCAAGTTCGAGGGCGTCTTCGCCGATTGCGCAGGCCGCACGGAGACGGGTGCCTCCGCCTGGGCGTCGGCCGCGCATGCGATCATGACCACCGACACATTCCCGAAGCTGGCCACACGCCAAGCCGAGATCGACGGCGTCACGGTAACGATCAACGGCATCGCCAAGGGCGCGGGCATGATCGCTCCCGACATGGCGACGATGCTGTCCTTTGCCTTCACGGATGCGGCTCTCCCGCGGTCCGTGCTCCAGGCACTGCTCTCCTCCGGCACGAAGACGAGCTTCAACTGCGTCACCGTCGACGGCGACACCTCGACCTCGGACACGCTGATGCTGTTCGCGACGGGCGAGGCCGGCAATCGCCCGATCTCGGACTCCGCCGACCCGGCCCTCGCCGGGTTCAAGGCGGCCCTCAACGACCTGTTGATCGAGCTCGCCCAACTCGTCGCCAAGGACGGCGAGGGCGCACGGAAGTTCGTCACCGTCGAGGTCGGCGGCGCAACCGACGATGCTTCCGCCCACCGCATCGCCCTCTCCATCGCCAACTCGCCGCTGGTCAAGACCGCGATCGCCGGAGAGGACGCCAACTGGGGCCGCGTGGTCATGGCGGTCGGCAAAGCGGGGGAACCGGCCGACCGCGACCGCCTCTCGATCTGGTTCGGCGACATCCGCGTCGCGCATCAGGGCGCCCGCGATCCCGCCTACAGCGAGGAGGCGGCCAGCGCCGTCATGCGCGAGCCCGACGTTACCGTCCGGGTCGATATCGGCCTCGGCAGCGGGACGGCGCGGATCTGGACCTGCGACCTGACCTCCGGATACATCGCGATCAACGGCGACTATCGCTCGTGAAGCTCCTCCTGGTCGTCGCCGTCGCCCTCGTCGATGCCGACGGAAGGGTCTTGCTTGCCCAGCGCCCGCCGGGCAAGCAGCTCGCCGGCCTGTGGGAGTTCCCAGGCGGCAAGGTCGAGGCCGGCGAGCGGCCGGAGGAGACTCTGATCCGCGAACTCGCCGAGGAGCTCGGGATCGTCGTGAATGAGGCTTGCCTCGCGCCGCTCACCTTCGCGAGCTATCCGTATCCTGATTTCCACCTCCTGATGCCGCTTTATATTTGCCGGCGCTGGGAGGGCATCCCGGCGCCTCTTGAGGGGCAGGGCCTGAAATGGGTGCGCCCGCGCGACCTCAAGGACCAGCCGATGCCGCCCGCCGACGCGCCGCTGATCCCGTTCCTCGTCGATCTTCTCGGTCCTTGATCCAGGCTGGCGCGATGGGGCAGCCTGTCGGCCGAGCGAGGGAGAAGAGTTCATGGCGCGAAAGGCGTCCGCCGCGCCGAAGATGCAGCCGCCGGCCGAGAAGCCCAAGCGCGCCTCGCGCAGGACGACGCCATCACCCGAGACCCTCTCGGCCCTCGGCCTCGAGCGCCTGATCGCGGTCATTCTCGACGAGACGGCCCAGAACCCGGCCTTCCGGAAGCGGGTCACCGCCGCGATCGCCAGCCTGCAGGGTCCGGACGCGGTGGCGGCCCTCATCGACCGGCGCCTCACCGCCCTGGAGCGGGCGGGAGGCTTCATCGACTGGCAGAAGCGGCGCGCCTTCACCGCCGACCTCCGGGCGACGATCGCCACCATCACCCGCGAGCTCGTTCCCCTCGACCGCGACCAGGGCCTCGACCGGCTCGTCCGCTTTCTCCTCGGCGCGCCCGGCGTCCTCGGGCGGGTCGAGGATGCCAATGGCCGGGTCCTCGGGATCTACGAGGACGCCACTCACGCCGCCGCCGACATCGCCGCGACGCTGCCCCCGGATCAGGTCGGCGTCTTCGCCGCCCGCCTCGTCATCTATCTGAAGTTCGATCCTTTCGGGATCATCGAGGCCCTGCTCCTCACCCTGGTGCCGGGCTTGCCCGCCGCGGCCATCCCCGGCCTCGACCGGTATCTCGCGGAAGCGGCGGACGCCGCCAAGCCGAAGGCATCGAGGGACTGGAATGCGGAGATGCGCTGGATGCGCCTCGTCCGCCTGCGCCAGGCCTTGGCCGACCGGCAGGGCGATGTCGACGGCTTCATTGCGCTGGAGACGATGGTTTCCCCCGAGCGGCCGAACCGGATCGCGGTAGCGAGCCGGTTATTGACCGCAGATCGGCCCGGGGAAGCCCTCGACTGGCTGCGGCGAGCGCAGAAGCCCGGAATCCGCGTTCTCACCCGAGAGGCGATGATCGGTGGGAACCCACAGCCTGAGGAGCCGGAACGGGAACGTCTCGCCCTCGAGGCCGCCATCCTCGACGCCCTCGGCCGGAATGCCGAGGCGCAGGCCCTTCGCTGGGCGCGGTTCGAGGAGACGTTGGATGCCGAGATCCTGCGCGACTATCTCGCCAAGCTCCCGGATTTCGAGGACGAGGAGGCGCTTGAGCGGGCCTTCGACCACGCCGCCACCCATCCTCAGCCCTACCGGAGCCTCAACTTCCTGATCCGCTGGCCCCATCTCGACCGCGCCGCCCGCCTCGTCGAGGCGCGTGCCGCGCTCTGGGAGGGCGATCGCTACGAGGTCCTGGGCCCCGCCGCCGAGGCCCTGGCGCAGGACCATCCCATTCCCGCGAGCCGGCTCTATCGCCTGCTCGTGGAAGACATCCTCGAATCCGGCCGCTCGGCCGCCTACGGCCACGGCGCCAGCTACCTGGTGCAGCTCGACACCCTGGCCGATGCGCTCCCGCCGGGAAGCCTGACGCCCGACCATGCCGCCTGGCGCCAAGGACTTCGCAAGGCGCATGGGAGGAAGGCGGCGTTCTGGTCGCTGGTGGGGCGGTGATGGGGGCGCAAGCCTCGGAATCAGGCTGCCGTCGTGTCGTGCGGCGGTACTGCCAACCCCCCGTCATCCCGGGTTCGCCTTCGGCGCCCCGGGATGACAGTGAATCGTGATTAAGTGCGTCGAACTATTGGAAGCGCTCTCCCTAGTCCCGACTTCGGGCCAGGAGCCTCACCCCCGTGCCACCTCCTCGATCCCATCGACGCGGCTCGGGTAGAACGCCAGGTGATCCTTGATCGCCGCGACGGCGGGAATCGGGTCCTCGTAGCTCCAGACTACGTCCGGCTTCGTCCTCCCGTTGACGCTGACGGCGTAGTAGCTCGCCTCGCCCTTGAACGGACAGCTGGTGCGGGTCGCGGTCTTCGTGAAATGCTCCCAGCGCGCATCGGAGCGCGGAATGTAGAGCACCGGCGGCGAGCGCCCCTCCACGAGGCTGAGTGCGGCGTCGGTTTCGGCGATGATGGTGCCCCCGAGGCGGACCGTGACGCGGTTGGGGCTCGGGGTGATGGTGATCGCGCTCATGGCTCTCTTTTCGAGTCGAGGAAAGGAACGTGCTCGGTGGTACCTAGGGCGTCGGCGAGGCGGGCGCCGGCGCTGCCGGGCTTGAGAGGGACCTGCTGGCTCTCGTGCGGGGCCCAGCCGGAGACCCAGACCAGTTCGAAGCTCGCCCGGACCCGCCCGTCCGGATCGGAGAACCGCTCGGCATAGAGCGCGGCGGCGCGCATCAGAGTCGCACGACGCAGGGGCGTGCGGCGGCGCTCGGTGAGCACGTTGGTCATCCCCATGGCCCTGAGGTCGCGCATGAGGGCGAAGGGGTCGGGATACCGCACGGTGACGAGGTCGGTATCCGTCACCGGAAGAGCAAAGCCCGCCCGCTGCAGCAACCCGCCGACGTCGCGCAGGTCGGCGAAGGGAGCGACCCTCGGGCTGATCCCACCCTCCACCTCGCTCTCGGCCTCACCGAAGGCCTGGCGCAATTCGATGAGGCTGCACCCGCCGAGGAAACAGCCGAGGAACAGACCGTCCGGCTTCAGGCACCGGCGCAGCTGCACCAGCGTGCCGGGCAGGTCGTTCACCGCGTGGAGCGCCAGGAGCGAGACTGCCAGGTCGAACCGAGCGGGCGCCAACGGCAGTGCCTCGGGATCGCCGATGGCCAGTAGCCCGCCCGATGTCTCCGGTGCGGAGGCGAGGCGCAGCACCGTCTCGGCTCGATCCGACAGCCGCAGGCGCTCGGCCACCATGGCGTTCGGCGTGGCGAGGTCGACCGCGACGGTGAAGCGCCGCAGGATGGCGCCGAGCCGGTCATCGAGGTCGTCGACGGCGCGGGCGAGCAGGAAATCGGCATAGCCTGCGCGGCGCGCCCGGATCAGGCGACGCCGGGCGAGCGCGGTGTCGAACAGGGGCGGCGGTACGGTCATGGCGCTCCGGTTTCTGGGTTCCTAACGCTTCGTCCTCAGAAGAGATTGGTTGTGGCTTGCTCGTGAAACATCGCCGGGCCGGATCGAGGGCGAATTGCGCGTCGGCTCGCTTGTATCGTCGCCACCGAGTCGAACCTCGTCGCGCGAAATCTCCAGTGCTTTCCCGCGAGTTGCCAATTCAGATGCTGTGGTCAGGTTACTATGTCCGATGGCGGCCTGACGGAATGGGACCATAAGCCTCCATCGCCGCGCGCACGCTCGGAAAATCTTTGTCTGTGCCGTTGGCGCTGAGGGTCAGGTCGCCGTAGCCGAGCAAGCGGTTCACGTATCTCAGCAAGCCGTTGACGGTCCTGGCCGGGTGACGGTCGGGCTCGCGCAACCAGATCGTCACGTAGGGGAGGCCGAAGGTCCGGCCCACGCGCCAGCGCTCGATCTCTGCCCAGGGGATCCGCGTCTGCGACCACCGCCGCCACAGCACGCCGCGTTCGTCGATCTCGATCAGCGGTTCCCGCAAGAAGAAGAGCTTCAGGCTGATCCCGAACCAGACCAGGATCGGCGCGAGGATTAGGAGCCCGACGATGCGAAGCACGATTGGTGCGCCGGGCAAAAGGACGAGATTCATGAATCCAGCGGCAGCAACCGGAAGAAAGCATGCCGTCACGGCAAGTGCCTGGAGCCTTGACGCGTAGGCGACGAAGACCGGCTTCTCATGTTGCTTCATACAGGGACCTTCGTTCCGATCCGTTCACTCATCGGAGGTGCCACGATTTGGCCTGTCGGGTGTCGCAGATCCCATGAGGTAAGCCTACAGCCAAGCGGAGCACTCCAAATGCGTGCGAGATTAGCCTTCATCGCCTCGGCGGTGCTCATGGCCTCGACAACCGCATGTCCTGCCGAGGCCGAGCAGCGGCGCGGACCAGACCGTCAGGTGGAACTCCCCGCAGATGCCGGCCTCGTCGTGGGGCATCAGGCGCGGCAGGGCCGAGCGGTGCTGGTCGAACTCGTCCCGCCGGGCGAAACCGTGCAGCGCTTCACGCGCATGGTCACCCTTCAGAGCCTCGTCGGCCTCGCTCACGTGCCGCAGCAGCAGGTTCTCGACCGCTTCTCCGCACAGTACCGCGCCAAGTGTCCTCGCGGCGTCGCGGCACCGTTCGGCGTGGAGGGACGCTTCGACGGCGTTCGGATCGACTGCCCGCTCCACCCCGCCACCGGCCGGATGGAGACGGTCTTCGCCCGCCTCGTCGATCTCTCGCCCAACATGGCGATGGTCCAGATCACCATGACGCGGGTACCCACTCCCGAGGAAAGCCGTTGGGCGCGCGACTACCTCGCCCGCGTCACGGTCCGCTGAACGAAGCCGGTTCGTCAGAAATTGAGCTTGAGGCTGACGGCGATCACGGCGGCGCTCACCAGCACCGAGGAGATGCAGAGGCCGATCGTGGCCCAGACCTTCAGCGTCTGTTCGGCCTGCGGATTGGCGGCGAAGTAGCCCCTGGACAGCCACCGCCCGAGAGCCTTCAGCAGGCTCCCGAGCCCGAGAAGGACTAGGATCGCCACGGGCCCGAAGAGGTCCGCCAAGGAGTCCGCCCCGCGCCGGGCCGGGAACAGCAGCGCGGCGACCATGGCGAGAAGCATGAGGAGGAGCAGGAAGTAGCTGACCCGCAACTGCTTCCAGCTGATCTCGTCCCTCTGCATCACCACCGACCCATGACATCGTCCGTCAACGTATGGAAGAGAATGTCAGACCCCGGCTTGGCAGGCTACCTGTCCGGTCATCGACGCCGCGATGGACAGGCGGGTGTGCCGCCTCTATCGCCCTTGAGCCCAATGCACCGTTCGCGCCCAGCCTTCCCGCACCTAACGCCCATGCCATGCGCGCGTTGATCGACCTCGTCCGCATCTTGCGGCCGCATGAGAGGCACCGGCTCGCGCTCCTGACGGTCGGCCTTGCGCTGGCCGCCCTGTTCGAGGTGGTGGGCATCGCCTCGGTGGTACCGTTCCTCACCCTCGTCGGCGATCCCTCGGCCGCGTCCCGCGTGCCCTATCTGGTGGCGACCCGGGAGGCGACCGGGCTGACGGAGGACCGCGCCTTCCTGATCGCCATGGGGGCGGCGGCGCTGCTGGCGATCGTGACGACGAGCCTCGTCAACGCGGGCTTGACCTTCGCGACCCTGCTCTTCACCAACCTCACCGGCTACGGCCTCGCCCGGCGCCTGCTCGCCCGCTACCTCGACCGCGAGCGCCTGTTCTTCGCGCAGGCCAACAGCGCCGAGCTCGCCAAGAACGTGCTCAGCGAGACAGACCGGCTCGTGGTCGGGGTGCTGACGCCCGCCACCGTCATCGCCTCGCGGGCCTTCTCGGCGGTCGCCGTGATCGGCTTCCTCCTCGCCTATGCGCCTCGCCTCGCCCTCATCCTCGGCGGCGGATTCGGCGGGCTCTATGTCGGGCTCTACCTTGTCATGCGCGCGCGTCTCTCCCGCCTCGGCGCCAAGGCGGTGGCCGACAACGAGCGGCGCTACCGGGTGGTGCAGGAGACCTTCGGGGCGCTCACCGAACTCAAGCTCTACGGCCGCGCCGAGACTTTCGCCGGCGGGTTCGACGTCCCGGCCCGCGCCTATGCCTGGGCGACGGCGGCAAGTCTCCTCACCGGACAATTGCCGCGCTTCGTCATGGAGGCCCTGGCCTTCGGCGGGGTCGTCGCCGTGGTGATCTTCGCGCTGTCCCAGGGGCTCGACACCGCCGGGCTACTGCCGCTGCTGGGCCTCTTCGCTTTCGCCGGCTACCGGATGCTGCCGGCCTTCCAGAACATCTTCCTGTCGCTATCGCTGCTGCGGTTCTACCTTCCGGCGGTACGGGTGGTGGTGGACGAACTCGCCGGAGAACGATCCGCGCCGCCACGGACGCGCGAAAAACTGCCCTTCGCCTCCGAGATCCGGCTCTCGGCCGTGTCATTCGATTACGAGCCGGAGCGGCCGACCCTCGCCGGCCTCGACCTGACCATCCGGGCCCATACCACGGTCGGCCTCGTCGGCCGCACCGGCTCGGGCAAGTCGACCCTCGTCGGCCTCATCCTCGGCATCCTGACGCCGAAGGCCGGTTCGATCAGGGTCGATGGCCTCCTCCTCGACGAGGCGAGCCTGCCGGCCTGGCAGAACCGCGTCGGCTACGTGCCGCAGGACGTCTTTCTGGTCGACGGGACCGTCACCGAGAACATCGCCCTCGGCATCCCGCCGGATTCCGTCGATCACGCCGCAATCCGCCGCGCAGCTTCCCTTGCGGGGCTCGACGACGTCATCGCCGGTTTGCCCCAGGGCTACGGGTCCAGCGTCGGCGAACGCGGCGTGCGTCTCAGCGGCGGCCAGCGCCAGCGCCTCGGTATCGCCCGCGCGCTCTATCACGACCCCGATGTGATCGTGTTCGACGAGGCGACGAGCGCCCTCGACGGCGAGACCGAAGCCGCCGTCATGGCAGCCCTCGATGCACTCTCTGGTCAGCGTACCCTGATCCTCATCGCCCACCGCCTTGCCAGCCTGGAGCGGGCGGATGTGGTCCATGTGCTCGACCAAGGACGCGTCGTCGCCTCAGGGCCGCTATCGGCCGTGATGCCCGCCTTGTCGCGGGTCGATCCGGCCGCTTGAAACACCTTATGCGGAGAGGTATCGCCTCGGCATCGACGCGGTGCGTAAAACTCGCGAGGTGATTCCCATGACCGAGATTCGCCCCCGTCGCAGCGTCTTCTCGATGCCAGGCTCGAATGCCCGGGCGCTGGAGAAGGCCCGCACGCTTCCCGCCGACGTCGTCATGATCGATCTCGAGGACGCGGTCACGCCCGAGGCGAAGGCGAGTGCCCGCCAGGCCGTCACGGCAGCCATCGCCAGCGGCAGCTTCGGGCGCCGCGAGGTCGTCGTGCGGATCAACTCGCCCGATACTTCGACGGGAGAGGCCGATCTCGCCGCCATCGCGCCCACCGGGCCCGACGCCGTCGTCGTGCCGAAGGTGAACGGACCCGACGTGCTCGTGAGCGTCGGCTCGCGCCTGTGGCGCCTCGGCGCGCCGGAGCGGACCAAGGTGTGGGCGATGATCGAGAGCCCGATGGCGATTCTCGAGATCGGCGCCATCGCCAGCGCCGCGCGCGATATCGACTCGCGCCTCGCCTGCCTGGTGATGGGTCCGAACGATCTGGCCAAGGGGAGCCGCGTTCGCCTCGGCGTGCCTGGTCGGCCTGCCCTCGTGCCGTGGCTGATGAGCGGCGTCGCCGCCGCGAGGGCGTACGAGATCGACATCCTCGACGGTATCTACAACGCCTTCGAGGATGCGGATGGCTTTCGTCACGAGTGCGAGCAAGGCCGCGATTGCGGCTTCGACGGCAAGATGCTGATTCATCCGAGCCAGATCGAGCCGGCCAACGCGATCTTCGGCCCGAGCGGCGAGGAGGTTGCCGAGGCCCAAGCCATCATCGCTGCCTTCGCGCAGCCGGAGAATGCCGGCAGAGGCGTCATCCCGTTCCGGGGCCGGATGGCGGAGCGGCTGCACGCGGCCGAGGCGGCTCGAACGCTCGCCATAACGGACGCCATCGCGGCGCTGACGGCGTGAGCGGTCCGCCCGCCGATCTCCGCGTCGCGATCCGGCTCCTCGACCCGCGCCTGGCCGAATGGGGATTTCCGCGATGGGGCTCTGCCTCCGCGGCGGGCCTCGACCTCCACGCCTGTCTCGATGAGCCCCTGATCCTCGCTCCGCAGGCGCCGGCAGTGCTGATCCCGACGGGGCTCTCGGTGCGGATAGGCGACCCGGCCTGGTGCGGCCTCGTCGTACCGCGCTCCGGCCTCGGCCACCGTGGCGGCCTCGTCCTCGGAAATACGATCGGCGTCATCGACGCCGATTACGAGGGGCCGCTGATGATCTCCGTATGGAACCGCAACCCGCCGCACCTCGCCGACGCCGCGGTGACGATCGCACCGGGCGATCGCATCGCTCAGTTCGTCTTCACCCGTGTGACGCGGCCGGATTTCACGATCATGGAGGGCGCGGAGGACGAGGACGAGGCGAGCGGGCGCGGCCAGGGCGGCTTCGGGTCCACCGGGCTTCGCGGATGAAAGTCACCCGGCCTGCCGAAAGGCGCGGCCGGAACGATGCACTTCCGGTCAGACGATGCCGGCGCTGAGGAGGTCGTGGATGTGGAGGATGCCGACCGGGCGGCCCTCCTCCACCACGTACATCGCCGTGATCCGGCTGCGGCTCATCAGTTCGAGGGCGGCGCTGGCAAAGCCACTCGGCGCAGTGGTGATCGGCGAGGCGGTCATCACGGCCTCCACCGGCGTCTGTAGCAGGTCGACGCCCATGTGGCGCCGCAGGTCGCCGTCCGTGACGATGCCGACGAGGCGTCCGGCCTCGTCGACGACACCGGTGCAGCCGAACCGTTTGCTCATGATGGTGAGGATGGCATCCGACATCGGGATGCCGCGATGGACCAGTGGCATTTCCTCGCCGACATGCATGAGCTGACCCACCGACTTCAGCCGCGAGGCGAGCTTGCCGCCGGGATGGAAGCGTTTGAAGTCGCTCGCCGAGAAGCCGCGCCGTTCAAGCAGCGCAACCGCAAGGGCGTCGCCGAGGGCCAATTGCATCACGCTCGACGAGGTCGGCGCGAGGTTGTGCGGGCAAGCCTCCTTCACCGAGGGCAGCGGCAACAGGATATCGGCGGCAAGGCCGAGGGTGCTGTCGGGGTTCGCCGTGAAGGCGATCAGCGTCACGGCGAAGCGCTTGCAATAACTGACGATGTCGCCGAGTTCGGTCGTCTCGCCGGACCAGGACAGGGCGATGACGCTGTCCTCTCGCGTGATCATGCCGAGGTCGCCGTGGCTCGCCTCGGTGGGGTGGATGAACGAGGCCGGCGTGCCGGTGGACGCGAGAGTCGCGGCGATCTTGCGGGCGATATGGCCGCTCTTGCCGATGCCTGCGACGAAGACCCGGCCGGTGCCCGAATGAAGCATGTCGACGGCGCGGCCGAACCCGGCCTTCATCTCGCCGTCGAGGGCGCGGGCCAGCGTCACCAGCGCCTCGGCCTCGGTGCGCACCGTCCGGATCGCCGAGAAATGCGCGGCCTCGACGACCTCGCCCGACCGACCTGCAATCCCGACGACGTCGATCGAGCCAGCCATTGTCATGCCATCCCTGCGTCCACGCTACACGGCGCGGCGGCCGAACCGCCTCGCCCACCCGTCTGATCCGCGATTTAAGGCGAGAATCGGTATGACGATGCTGTCCTGTCGCATTTTGCGGGATCGCCCATCGCCGCCGCTACGGTTTTGCAGACGCGCCAACAGGGTCGCCGCCCTCAGGCGCTTCGCTCGACGGCTCCGTCCACCCTGTGAATCACCCTATGAATCGCGGCGAACAGCTCTTCGCGCCGGAACGGCTTGCCGACATGATCGTTCATGCCGGCTGCGCGGAACTCGGCGACCTGGGCAGGCATGACGTTGGCCGTCATCGCGATGATCGGAATGGCGGCATCCGGCCGTTCCATCATCCGGATGTGCCGGGTTGCCGTGATCCCATCCATCCCCGGCATCTGAACGTCCATCAGGATCAGGTCGTAGCGCCGGGCATAGACGGCGGCGACGGCCTCGAAGCCGTTGGTCGCGATATCGACCTCATGGCCGCCGCGCTCCAGGACGGCGCGGGCGAGCTCCTGATTGATCTCCACATCCTCGACAAGAAGGATCTGGAGAGACGGCCCGGCCAGGACCTTCGGCGCAGGCGCAGGAAGTGCCTCTTCGTCGCCCTCCGGCAGGGGTACCGAGAACCAGAACGAAGACCCTTCCCCCGACACGCTGTCGACGCCGACGCGGCCGCCCATGGCCTCGACGAGGCTCTTCGAGATGGCGAGACCCAAGCCGGTTCCTCCGAACTCTCGCCGGATCGACCCGTCAACCTGGCTGAAGCGGCGAAACAGCAAGTCCTGCTGGTCTTTCGGAATTCCGATCCCCGTATCCGAGACGGCAAAACGAAAGTCGGAGGTCGCGCCGGGGCCCGCAATGCGCTCGACCGACAGGATGACGCCGCCACGGCGCGTGAATTTGACGGCGTTGTTGAGGAAGTTGAGTAGGATCTGCCGCAGCCGTCCCTCGTCCGCGACGAGGCTCGACGGCAATCCGGGCGTCATGACGACCTGGAGCGATAGACCTTTTCGCTCGGCGAGGCCGCGTACCATTGTTGCTGTGCTATCGACGAGGGCATCCAAAGCGAACGTCTTGAGGTCGAGGTCGACACGGCCCGCCTCGATCTTGGAGAAGTCCAGGATGTCGTTGACGACGGTGAGGAGCGCTGAACCCGCGAATTGAATCCGCTCGACCAGAATCCGCTGCTCGGACGCTAGTGACGTGTCGTCCAGGAGAAAGTCGGTATAGCCGATGACGCTGTTGAGCGGCGTCCGGATCTCATGGCTCATCGCGGCGAGGAAGTCGGTCTTGGCTTGGTTGGCCTGCTCGGCCTGAAGGCGGGCCGCCTCGGTGTGACGGCGCGCATCGAGGAGGGCGGCCTCGGTGGCCTTGCGGACGGTGACGTCGCGGGCGATGTCGATGATGCCCAGCGGACGGCCCGTTGCCTCGTCGAACAGGACGCTCGGATTGACCTCGAGCCAGATGTAGCGCCCGTCCTTGTGGCGCATCCGATACTCGAACTTGGCCCGCGCCCCGGGACCCGCCACGACGAGAGTCCTAAATTTCTCGAGGACGTCCTGCACGTCGTCGGAATGAATGAAGTCGGCGGCCTTTCGGCCCAGCATCTCCTCCGGCGCGTAGCCGACTACCGTGGCAACCGCAGGCGACAGGTAGTGCAGCTTCCCGTCGAGATCGAGGCGCGCGATGATGTCGCTCGTCGTTTCGGCGAGGATGCGATGCCGGACCTCGCTCTCGCGCAGGGCAATGTCGGCCGCCCGTCGCGCGCCGACGTCGCGGGCGGTGACGACCACCGCCTGATCGGGCATTCCGGCATTGGTGAGGTGGAACTCCGCCTCGACCCAGATGTAATGCCCGCCTTTATGGCGCAGGCGATGTTCCGAAGTCAGGCGCGGCTCGGCCTTCGTCAGAGAAGCGAACTCCGACGAGACGCGAGCGAAATCCTCAGGGTGGATGTAACCCTCAGGCGGAAGATGCGTCAGCTCCTCCGGCTCCCAGCCAACGACCCTTGGCGACGATGGAGACACATAGGAGCGTCGTCCCTGGAACGACGGTTTGAGGACGATGAGGTCGCTCGCGTTCTCGGCAAGCAGCCTGTACCGGTCCTCCGCGCGCTTCTGGTCGGTAATGTCCGTGAAGGTCTGGATCATGCCGCCGTCGTCGGTCGGGATTGTCCGGACCTCGAGGACCTGACCGTCCTCGTTCCGGCGCTCGCTCCGGCTGTCGCCACGCGCCTCGCCATCGAATGGCCATTGCACAGGCCCGTCCGAGACGAGACGTCCCCACCGTTTCGCGCGCCTGACATGGTTCCGGAACTCGCGGTAGCTCGGACGTGCGGCGAGCACCGCCTCGGGAAGGTCGAGGAGCTCCATCGCGCGTCTGTTGGCGACCTCGACGGTACCGTCGCCGCCGACGAGGATCAGCCCCTGATCCATGCAATCGAGAGTTCGCGAGAGCAGCGCCGAGGTTCGGACTACGTCGGCCTGAGCTTGCCGGTGCTCGGTGACGTCGAGGACGGCGCCTACCATCGCTAACACGCGGCCGCCGGCATCCCGCTGGATGAGGCTGCGAACGAGGATGACCTTCGTCTCCCCCTTTGGGGTCACGATTCGATGCTCGCAGGGCGTTCCGTCGCCCGCCGCGAGCTCGCCCCGCCACCAGGCGTCGATCCGCTCCACGTCCTCGGGGTGGAGCATCGCCCCGAATGTCGCGTGCGAGGGGACGAAGGTCCCGGGGGCGATCTCGAAGATCCGGTAGAGCTCGTCGGACCAGCGCATCGTCGGATTGCCGGGCTCGAAGTGCCAGTGGCCGACTTTTGCGAGGCGCTCGGCGGCCGCGTGGAACTGGTTCGCCTGACGGAGAAGGGCTTCTTTCGAGGCCAGAGCCTCGTGTGCCTCGACCAGCATGATCCTGCGGTGGCGCCGGCCCTCGAGCTCCAACACGAGAAGCGCCAGGGCCGCCATCAGGAGCAAGGTCGTAACGGCTCCGACCGCGATGACGCGATGACGCTCGGTGTGGAAGGGCATCATCACCTCGTCGAGGGACTTGCCGACGACGATGACGAGCGGGTGATCGCTGAACGCCCGATAACCGACGATGCGGGCGATGCCGCCATCGGCGCTCATCGCCTCGTAGCTGCCGACAGGGCCTCGCTCGATGCTGGCGAATAGGTCACTGCCATTGGGGCCAAGATGCGCATCCCGGTCGTACATCCCATCCACCACAGGATGCCTGGCGCGGATGTATCCGTCGCGCCCGAACAGCGCGACATCGCCGAGGGCGCCGACATCCACGCCGCTGAATTGCTGGGCCAGGTAGTCGGGATCGACAGAGACGACCAGAACGCCCGCGAAGCTCCCGTCGGCGAGGTCGAGTCGGCGGACCATCTGCAGAACCCGACGTCCGGTAATTCGCCCCGCGAGGGTCCTGTCGATGTAGAGGCCTGCTCCCGGCTGGCCGGCGAGGGCTTGGAAATATGCGCGGTCGCGGACGTGGAAGCGCGGCATTGCGGGAGGGAGCGGTGTCTTCGAGGCGAGGAACTCGCCCCTCGCATCGTACATCGAGATCTGATGAACGACCGATTGCAGAGACGTCGCCCGGCGTACCCAAACGTCGAAGACGAACGATTCGGGGCCGCTCGTCGCGAAGTCGTCCTGGATGAAGCGCATCACCTGGTCGACGTTAGCAATGAGGCGCTCGACCTGTTGCTCCAGCCCCCGCGACAGGTTCAGCACGTCGCGGTGGGCCTGTTGACGGATCGTCTCCTGACGCAGCGCCAAGTGATAGGCGATGCCGGCCCAGATCAGGCAAAGGGCGGCCACGCCGCCAATGAGGATGGCCAACTGGAGGCGCCGGGTCGGGCGATGATCGGGCATTCGCTGAACGCGCATCCGATCCAGGCCCGCGATCCCGCCCTGAAACATGTGAGGACACCCATCACCCGGCATCTCGCATGCCGACGACACCGCAGAACCCGTTGGACGACACGTATACAAGAAACGCAAACGTTGCGTTCACGCGGCGGACTTCCCGGGAGCGACGACCTGCGATGGTAATCGATGCTCTGAGATCATGGCAGAATCCGCCGAGCGGGTTGCCGTTGCAAGGGCGGCGACCGACATGGGGATCGCCGGCGCGTCCTGCCGGTCGAGCGAGGTTTCGCCGCCGATGTACCCCGATACCGATCTGCATATCGCTGGCGCATGGACCAAGGGGTCTGGGTCCGAGACCATGCCAGTCCTCAACCCGGCGAACGGCGAAACTCTGGGGCGGCTCGCGGTGGCGACGAGGGACGACCTCGACCGCGCCCTCGACGCGGCGCGACAGGGGTTCTCGGAATGGCGCACGGTCTCGGCCTTCGCCCGCGGCAAGGTCATGCGCAAGGCGGCCGAGCTGCTGCGCGAGCGCGTGGACGACATCGCCCGGATCATGACCCTCGAACAGGGCAAGCCGCTCGCCGAGTCGCGGATCGAGACCCTGGCGGCGGCCGACGTGATCGACTGGTTCGCGGAAGAGGGTCGGCGCGCCTACGGCCGCGTCATCCCGGCCCGCGCCGAGGGCGTCATGCAGATGGTCCTGCGCGAGCCGATCGGGCCGGTCGCGGCGTTCACGCCGTGGAACTTCCCGATCAACCAGGCGGTCCGCAAGATCTCGGCGGCGCTCTGCACCGGCTGCTCGGTCATCCTCAAGGGCCCCGAGGATACTCCGGCGAGCTGCGCCGCCCTGATAAAAGCCTTCCTCGACGCGGGTGTGCCAGGTGATGTCCTGTCTCTGGTCTTCGGCGATCCCGCGGCGATCTCGTCCTACCTCATCCCGCACCCCGTCATCGCCAAGATCTCCTTCACCGGCTCGACGGCGGTAGGCAAGGAACTCGCGGCGCTTGCCGGTCGGCATATGAAGCGCGTGACGATGGAGCTCGGCGGTCACGCCCCGGCGCTCGTCTTCGACGACGCCGATGTCGGCGAGGCGGTGAAGGTGCTCGGCGCCAACAAGTTCCGCAATGCCGGCCAGGTCTGTGTCGCCCCGACCCGATTCCTGGTGCAGGATTCCGTGTTCGATGAGTTTCGCGACCGCTTCGTCGCCCACGCAGAGGGCATCGCCGTCGGCGATGGCATGGTGGACGGCACCGGCATGGGACCGCTTATCCATGGGCGACGCCTCGAAGCGATGGAGTCGCTCTGCGCCGACGCGATCGGCCGCGGCGCCAAGCTCGAGACCGGAGGCTCCCGCATCGGCAACCGTGGTAATTTCTTCGCCCCGACGGTGCTCACCGACGTGCCCCTGGATGCCCGCATCATGAACGAGGAGCCGTTCGGGCCGGTGGCGCTGATACAGCGCTTCTCCGAGGACGAGGCCGCCCTCGAGGAGGCCAACCGCCTTCCCTATGGTCTCGCCGCCTATGCCTGGACCCGTTCTGCGGCGCGGGCGACGAAGGTAGCAGCCCGGGTCCAAAGCGGGATGCTCGGCATCAACCATCACGGTCTTGCCCTCCCCGAGACCCCATTCGGTGGCGTCAAGGATTCGGGTTACGGCAGCGAGGGCGGTTCGGAGGCGATCGAGGGCTACCTGACGACGAAATTCGTCAGTCAGGCGGGTCTCTGAGCCAGGCGTCCGAAGCGGGCTTGCCCGGCTTCAAGAGCGGACTTCGCGCTTGGCGACGAAGTTGAACTCCTCGACCAATACATCCTTTACGACCTCCGAGCCGAGGCGTTCGTTGACCTTTGCGCGGACCTCCGCAAGGCGCTTCGTGACGTTGTAACGTGTGAGGCGGCGAAAATCGATTTCGGGGTCGCTGTAGATCTGCCGGAAGGCTTCATCGACGACGAACGAATTCGGCGGCACTGAGAGCGTATGCATCAGTCGGGCGTCAGCGGTGAAGACCAGGATCGCCACGATGTACCCGGTGACCTTGCCCTCGGAAAGGATCGGAATGTTGATGGGCGGCAGCTTCTGGTACTGCAGACCTTCGAGATAAGGTTCGGTCTTCTTGCCGATCAGACCGCCGCCCCATGTCACCGCGCCGTAGCACGACGCGATGGTGAGCGCGCAGATCCAGAGGCCGGTGACGAGGATGCGCATGGCGTGGCGGGGGCTCGCGGTCGTGGGATGTCAGCGGCGCCGCCGGGCCGAATAGGTCCCGTCGGATTCGGCGTACTGGATCGCGTCGTTGATGAGGCCGGAGATCTCTTCGACGGCGCGCAGGTGGAGGCCGACGACCTCCTGGTTGCGCTGAAGCGTAAGGCGAAGGCGGGCAAGCTGATCCGCGACCTCTGGCTCTACGTCGTCGGGATCGAGGCCGCGGGTGAGGCGGGTCAGTTCGAGGAGGCTCTGGCTTTTCCGCCGGTTGACCGCGTCCTGGTCGATGATGCGGTGGGCGATGAGCGCCTCGGTCTCGGCCGCGACGGTGGCTTCGAGGCGCTTGAGGGATGCGATCAGCATGGTGGGCCCTTGGTCGAGCGTTGCGAGATGGGCGCGGATCAGGATTCGACGGAGCGCTTGCTCTGCAGGAGCGCCGCTGCGGCTGCCGCCGCCTGCTTGTCCGCTGCAGCCTTTTCGGCGGCCTGAGGCCCCGCAAGGATGCGGGCTATACCGAGGCCGCCGGCCTTGGTGACCTCCGATCCGATCTGCTCTGCGAGCATCGATTTCCAGAAACCGCCGGCATTGCCCTTGCCGAACACCGACTTGGCGTTGTCGGGCATCATCTTCTCGACGAACTGGCGCAGGACGAAGGCCTCGAACTGCTGGTAGGGGCCGCTCTTGCCGACGCTTCCGGTCATCGCGGAATCGCTCTGGAGCATCGTCAGCGTCGCCCTCGGGTCGAGGGGCATGTGGATCGATGCGCCCGCGACCCGGACCGCTTCGGCGAAAGCGGCAGGATCGGCCCCGCCAGGCGCCGAGAGCTTGGAGGAGGCTTCCTGGTAGCGCGCCGGGTCTGCGGCTCTGGCGACGTCGAGGACGATGTCGGAGGGTGGTTTGATGCTCATCGGCGATCGCGGGGTTCTGAAAGGCTGCCGGTGAGGATCGCGCTGCCCCGGCGAAAGACCCTCTGACGATCGGAATAATCTCCGTGGCTTACGGGAGGCTTGCGTCGCCACGAGCAACGAGAAGGTCGAGCTGCTCCTGTACGTCCCGGCGGCCCTCTTCCTCGTGAAGCTCCTTGGCGAGGCCTTTCGCCCAGCGCTCTGTACGCTTCTCCGCCAGCCCGCAGGCGAGGACGTTCGCCTCCTGGCTCGAGGCGGTGGCCTTCAGTTCGGCCGCCCTCCCGGCGATTCGCCGGAGGTGACTCGATGCGGCATCAAGGAAGAGACCCTGCATCCGCTCTTCAGAGAGGACTCGCAGCAATCCGGCTCGCTCGACCTCGGTTCCGGCAATGTCGCGGCGAGTCGCGGCGAGGTCGCGCTCGGCGAGACGCCGCATCTGCTCCTGGACCGCGACCAGGCGCTTGGCGCGAGCGAGGCGCAGGCTCGGCGTCATCGGCTCAGCCCCTCCTCAAGTATTCGACATAGCCGGCGAGGAACTGCGTCATAAATTCATTCGACATGTAGTAGAGCATCATCAAGCCGCCGAACATGATGAACGGCGTGGCGATGAAGTAGACCGGGATCTGCGGCGTGAGTTTATTGGCAAAGCCCGCCGCGAGGTTCACCGCCACGGCGTAGACGATGAAGGGAGAGGTGATCCGGAGGCCGAGGATGAAGGATGTCGTCACCTGATCGACGATGCGCACCAGCGCGGTCTGCGAGCCGATGCCCTGGCCCGGCGGGATGCGGGCGTAGGAATCGACGATGCCGCGAAACAGCTCCCAATGCATGTCGGCGGCGAAGATGAGGGCGGCGGCCGACATCATGATCAGCGCCTCCACGGCGGGAACCGGGTCGACGCCCTCCGCCACGGCGCCCGGCATGCCGCCGAAGCCGACCATGGTCGAGGCGGCGTTCATGACTGTCTCCAGGACGAAGAAGAAGATCCGGCCTAGAAAGCCGATGACGAGGCCGGTGAGGCTTTCGCCGACGATCCAGTACAGCGTCGTGCCGGGGCTCTGGTTATCGATCTTGCCCTGGAACAGCGGAAGCAGGAGTGGACTCAAGGCCAACGAGACCGACAGGGCGATGAGGAGGCGGACCTGGGCCGGCACGCGCGGGCTCGAGAAACCCGGCACCATCAGCAGGCAACCGCCGACCCGGCAAAAGATCATGAACACCCCGAGGAAGCTTTCCGGGGCGAGGGCGATCACGAGATGGTGCCCAGCGACTTGATCTCGACGCCGCGCGCGATCTCGAGATGGGAGAGCACGGCGAGCGTCGGATAGAGCCGCTCGATGATCATGCGGACGTAGGGGCGTGCGTCGGGTGCGGTGACGAGGGCGAAGTTGTGGGTCTCGCGCATCCGGGTGCGGATCGCCTCGGATGCCTCGGTGCCGAACTGCTCGACGAGGCGCGGGTCGATGTCGAACTCGATGACCTCGCCCTTGGCGTCGCGCTTGAGGCTCTGGTGGAAGGAGAGATCCCAGGCGCCGCCGAGGCGAAGCACGTTGAGGACGCCGTTTTCCGCCAGGTCTCCGCAGATCTGCTGGGCGATGCGCATGCGGACATGCTCGACGATCTGCTCGGCGCGGCGCACATGCGGCGTGATCTCGGCGATGGCCTCCAGGATGAGGTGGAGGTTGCGGATCGAGACCCGCTCGGCGAGCAGGAGCTTCAGCACCGCCTGCAGGCCCGAATAGGAGATCTGCGACGGGCAGATCTCGTCGAGCAGGCGCTTGTACTCGGGGTCGAGACGGTCGAGGAGGCCGCGCATGTCCTTGTAGGACAGGAGCTGGGGCAGGTTGTTGCGGATCACCTCGGAGAGGTGCGTCAGCAGCACCGAGGCGCCGTCGATCGGCTCGAAGCCGCCGCGGCGGACCTCGGCGCCGTAGGAATCGAGCACCCAATGTGCCTTCATGCCGAAGGCGGGCTCGCGCACGGGATCGCTCGGCACGTCGGGCGAGGGCCCCTCCCCGACGACGACGAGGAGTTCGCCCGGCCGGATCTCCTGGGTCGCCGCCACGGTGCCGTGAATGAGGATCTGATAGCTTTTCGGCGCAAGCGCGAGGCTGTCGGTGAGCTTGATCTCGGGGACGACGAATCCGTACTGGCGCGCGAACTTGCGCCGCATCTTGGCGACGCGATGTGGCAGCTCGGAGGTCGCGGTCTGCATCTGGGCGGAGACCTGGCGGCCGAGGCAGACCTCGATCTCGGGGGTCTTGAGCGATTCCTTGACCGATTCGCGCGCCGCGACCTCCTTCTTCATCTCCTCCGCCGCAGCCTTGGCGGCGACCACCGCCTTCGCCTCGGCGAGCTTCTTCGGGATCGCATAGGCGACGAAGGCCATCAGGCCGGACAGCACCATGAAAGGCACGAAGGGCAGGCCCGGCATCAGGGCGAACAGGAGCATCAGGAACGACGACACCCAGAGGGCGCGCGGATAGGCGCCGAGCTGACCGATCACCGCCTGTTCGGCGGTACCCTTCGTGCCTCCTTTCGAAACGAGGAGGCCGGCGGCCAGCGAGACGATGAGCGCCGGAATCTGCGAGACGAGGCCGTCGCCGACCGAGAGCTTGGTAAAGACGTCGGCCGCGTGGCCGAGCGGCATACCGTGGCGCGTCGTGCCGATGATGATGCCGCCGAAGACGTTGACAGCGATGGTGATGAGCGAAGCGATCGCCTCGCCGCGCACGAATTTTGAGGCGCCGTCCATCGAGCCGAAGAAGGCGCTCTCCTCCTCGAGCTCACGGCGGCGGCGCTGGGCCTCCTTGTCGTCGATGAGTCCGGCATTGAGATCGGCGTCGATCGCCATCTGCTTGCCCGGGATGGCATCGAGGGTGAAGCGGGCGCCGACCTCGGCGATACGGGTCGCGCCTTTGGTGATGACGAGGAAGTTCACCGTGATCAGGATCAGGAAGACCACGATGCCGATCACGAAGTCGCCGCTCATGACGAACTGCGAGAAGCCCTGGATGACGTGACCGGCGGCGCCGACGCCGTTCTGGCCGTTTGCCAGGATGAGGCGTGTCGTGGCTATACCGAGCGCGAGGCGCAGCAGGGTCGCGATCAGGAGCACGGTGGGGAAGGCGGAGAATTCGAGGGGCTTCTGGATCCAGAGGGCCACCATCAGGATCAGCACCGAGAGGGCGATCGAGAAGGCGAGGCCGATGTCGAGGAGGATCGCCGGGACCGGCAGGAACAGGATCGCCAGGATCGCGATAATGCCGAGGGCGAACCCGATATCCCGTTGCGTCCTGCGTTCCAGGACGATCGCCTCGCTCGCCACCGCCATCTCGCGCGCCGCTCCACCGCGTCAGGCGACGTAGGTCCCCTGCATCTCATCAGCGGGGTTCTGACTGTCGAAGCTTGCGCGAGGATGGGGAGGCCGGCCGCCGCGGATGAGCCAGATGCACAGATAGTCGCCTGAGTCTGGAATGCGCCTAGCGCAGCAAAGCCGGCGGGTCGCCGACGACCGAGACGGCCAAGACATCCTCGATGGTGATCGGCTGCGTCGCCTTGCTGCACAGGTGCAGAAGGGTGGATTGCCGGAAGCGCAGATCGGCCGTCACCTCTTCGCCGACCCAATCCGGTTTGTCGAAGGCTTGGTCCTCCTGCTCGAGCTCGACCTCGGCCAGCACGATCCCGTCGAGCGAGCCGCGGAACACGTCGACCTCCCAGACGAGACCGGCATGGGGCACGCAGAACCGGTCCTTCTCGATGAGGCAGCCGGTGCAGACGGTTCGCAACATGGCTTCCGCATCGTCTCGGGGGATCTCGTACTCGAATTCGGGCCGCGCGATGCTCTCGGCCCGCGCCCCCTTCACGGTGAGCCAGGCTCCGTCATCGTCGAGGCGCACGCGGACCTTGCCGCGTCCGAACTGACCGATCAGACCGTCCTTGAGATACCGGACCCGTGTCGCGGCCTTGCGCCAGCCATCGTGGGCGACGAGAAATTTCCGTTCGATCTCAAAGCGCATGCAACACGTTGGTCATCTAAGCGATCAGTGGATCTAACGTTTCATGGTCCATGCGCAATCTTCGCGGTGCGACAGAACGGCGGGATCGTAGCAGGTGCGCTCTGATGGGTCACTCAATCGGCCGATCCGCATCGTCGCGTCCGTAGGGTTGAGCGATGCGATGAGCGGACGTGCCTGTTCGAAGCGTCGGTTGTTCGGCTGCCAAGGCGCATGGGTCATGCTGTACCGCAGCGCATCGGTACCGCAGCGCATCGGTACCGAAGCCAGTCGATCGAGTGAACCGACGGATCCGAGGAGGCCCGTTGTCAGCCCGAAAGCGCCCATGATGCGCGGCTGAGAGTGATTTTTCCCATCATAAGGCAATGTCCATGAAGTCTTCGATCCTGCCGTTGCGCCGGCTGGATTTGTCGAGACCGTAATCGCGGGAACCGATCAGAAGGCTGAGGAGAGTTAATT
>FSSH01000607.1_pt1 | contig 27797 bp, 26 predicted proteins | sample 1166101 | NCBI WGS metagenome assembly FSSH01 (sample SAMEA32972668, study PRJEB13176) | freshwater metagenome | biome: Drinking water system; feature: Biomass in drinking water that filtered by 0.45 um membrane; material: drinking water | place: USA | collected 2012-12-20 | depth 0 m
GTCGGTAAATTTCAACAGCCTGCTAGAGGAGCTAGCGCTGCGTCTCACTTTCGGGTTGCGTTAACGGTCAGAGTAAGAGCAAGTGTTTTCTGATTGAAAAGACTTGTCAAAATCTCATTGACCATGACTGTCAGTAAGTGGCGATAAGAATGTGGATAAAGGTACCAGTGGTCAGGACTTACAGCTTGCCTCGGCTTCGAGGAGAACCTAAGTCCGGTGATACTTGAGATCGCATCATTCGCCGTCTATCCTGGTTTTCTCGTTCACTGCCTCAAACCGCAATCGCACTTCGTTGTAGTTGTCAGCGATATAAATTAGCAGTGCCCGAATAAATATTATGACGCCAGCCATCTCGAGGCTTTCCTCCAAAGTTACGATCATTATGTATGGCAAGTTCTGCATCCCATGTGCCTCAGCGAAACTGCCCCCAATCAGTTCCATACCTATCGCCCCACCGAGGTAGACCGTCGCAGCAATTAAGAAAGTCAGTCGCGTTTTAGCGGGTAGATGCAGCAAAAATCTCCAGAAAAATAGTGCGAGAACGAGTACAAGCGCGATGCCGGGAATAACCCAGGCAAAATAGAAAGCGCCAAGATTTTCATTGCCCAGTAGTTCGCGTACTGGCGAAGATAAGCCCTCATGGAATGACCACGCCTCATCAACGGCCATGATTAAGAACCCGCATGAAAGAATTGCCCAATGCCTTACCGGATAGTCGGCTTGCGACCTTTCAATTATGCTGATAATTGCAAGAAGTAGGGCTGAGATAACCATTAGCAGCATGGAGAAACAGGTTGGGATATTCCTCTCCGCGTCGACGGATAAAAGCTTGACCAGCTTACATTCCTGGGCGTAATCCGTCAGGTGAATAGTCAATTGCCCGCCGATACTAGCCAAAACCAAAACAATGGCAATTGTTCCTGATAGTCGAGCAAGTTTGTAGGGGTTCAGTGCTATTTGATTCATAGTCATTCCAGTGAATTATTATTAACTTTCTAAGCCAAGTAAGTCGGTTGGGCTCACAAACTGCTTCCGACGTTTTCGTGCTTACCGCTCACGGACAATTTGCCAAATTCTGTAACAATTCGGTAATGATGTCCGACGGCCTCGAGCGAAACTTCACGCCAATTGCCAGGAGCACCATTTAAGGGCTGATCAGCAGTAACAAAATCAAAGCCAATAAACGATCTTCAATTTCCTTTGATGCAGTGATCGAGGCCATGCGACACGGAAAAATCCAAAGATGGAATGCCGGCGACGGTGTTCAAACTGAGGAATTTGCTTTGTTTGAAGTCAAAGCAGTCGATGACTAGGCGAATACTGACCGGTAGATGACGGAGTTGATATTGGGCGCGTTCGGGCAACGATTCGCCTTGATAGGCCACCCACACTTCATCGATCGTTTGAGCGGCAATGATAAGCGGCAAATCCTCCAGCTTACCCAAGCGCGGCAACCCGAAATCGCTGATCGAATGTCGGTCGCCGCAGCGATCATCCACATAGCCGACCACTTGCAAACCGGCCCAAGACGACTGATTCAACTGTCGGGCGACCGCCACCGCCATTTGATTTAAGCCGACCATAACGATAAGGCCCTGCGACGACCAACCGCGAATCCTTAAGAATCGCAGCAATTCCGACAAAACACCCCGAGCCACCAGTACTAAGAGCAAGCCCAGTAAGCCCCAGGAAGCAATCCAGCGATAACTGGAGCCGAACCAAAAATGCAGTCTGATTACGGCGACGATTGATACCACCGCTATCAGGGTCAAAATCCAGCCCCTGACGATGCCGGCAATCTCACCGCGCATCGCATCGTTGCGCCAAGGTCGATACACCTGGCCGATTTCAAAGAAGATGATGGCGCCGAGTATGCCCAGCGCAATGACGATCCGGTAATCCTGATCGATGGTGTATGCGCGCAACCAGAAATAGTGGCTCAGCCAAGCGGCAGCAAACAACATGGCGACATCGAGGAGGCGTAGCAACAGAATCACCGTGTGACGGTACTGTTTAAAAAGCCCGTTGAAAATATTTCCGAAACCGATTGGCATGTGATTTACCCCTATATCGTCTTTCCCATTGAAAAGGGTCGCCGTCCCTGGAAACCCAACCTGATGCAAACGGTTTATTCATCCCGGTTTGCTTGGTATTTAGATTACAGAGACAAGATGAGAAAAAGCCTGAGGGTTCAATTAAGACCGAATTAGGAAAGGCTTAACGTTGGATGAAGGGCCTTTGCAATGGCGGCTGGTGGATCATAACTACCAAAAAAATATGCGGTAAGGTGAATCAAATAGGCTGTTCGCTTTCTATCCAGCATGGCAAACCAGAGACGATCCGGAGGAGGGAAGCGTTGTGTGCGGGAAAACCGCACCCACTGCTCGGAGGGAGGGGAGGCTTAACTACCGTCTCTCACTGTTGAATTATTAGAGATCCTGACAGTTCGTTGTATTTATTCGCGCTTTCAAATACCACCAAACTTGCATTGTTATCGGCATTCTGGTGCTATGCTTGGAGACGTAAGTAGCATTAAATTTGTAACACCACGGGAGTATCAAACATGAATAAAAACAAATTCCTTAGCGCCTTTCTGCTTTCCGGCTTGTTGCTGGCACCCACGGTTTACGCGGATGAACATCAGAGTTATCTGTCCGGGTTTACCAGTAAAGTAACACAGGGGTTTTCGAACCTGGCTGGCGGTGTTGTGGAACTGCCGAAAAATATCGTCAATATCAGTAGCGATCAAAACATCTTGGTGGGTATGAGTTGGGGTGTATTGCGCGGCGTGGCTCACACCATTGATCGAACCCTGATCGGCGCCGTTCAGTTCATCAGTTCGCCCATTCCCAGCAGCGAGTTTATTTCGCCAGCCTACCCTTGGGAACGGTTTAGCGAAGATACCCGCTATTTCGGTTTGCATCTCCCCGGTTATTGGACCCATTACGGCCCAATGGACGATGGCGAGTAAAACGGCTGCGACAAATTGAACGACGAGGATAACATCATGAGAAAACAATACATTTGCCTGCCAGTTGCGGTTATCGCGCTAACCTTGGCAGCTTGCAGCACCCCTAAGCAAGACACCGCCGGCCTAAAAGCCGAAATCGACGCTTCTATGGCGGGGCACTATGGTCAGTCTATCTTGCATGAAGAAATGGCCGAGGAGAGTTTGGAAACGGCTAACGATATTTTAGGCCACTGGGAAAAAGGCTATTACTGGAATATAGATGAAAAGCAAAAGGCGCTGGACGCCGCCAAAGCTGCCGCCCATCACCGATTGGAATCGGAAAAAGAAATGTGTGCCTGGTTAACGGAAGTACATTCGCATAACCATCATCACGCCGAAACTATTCACGAAACCGTCGCCTACTTCAAAACCGGTAGCCATGTGCCCTTTAAAACTAAGGAAGATGCCATCAGTCATATCGGCCACTTTTTACACGACCACCCCGACGCCACGGCAACTGTCACTGCTTCCACCGACACCGTCGGCAAACCAGCCGCTAACCAAGCTTTGTCAGAAAGAAGAGCTAAATCCGTTAGCGAACTGCTGATTAAAAATGGCGCCAGAGCCTCGCAACTGGTCTCCAAAGCTATCGGCGAAGCTCACGGCCCCGATAATACGGCTGATCAAAGCCACCGCGTTGCCGTGGTTATTTCTGCGCATCCTGACTATCTGGACTGCCCTAAACTGAAGTAAATCCAATCCACCCTGCTCGCTTCGGCGTTAGGGTGACTGAACGGCAGAGATTCAATAGCATTGCTTATCGAATCTCTGCCCAACATCAGAATGCTTCGGCTTGTTGTTTCTGCCGGTCCGCACTGTCAAAAATTTGCTGCTCCGCGCCCCTGGCCTGAGCCATGGGCTGCTTAATTGCCTCCGCCAGCGGCTGTCGGCTTGTAGATGAACTTGCGTTGTCGGGAGGCGCCGGATTGCAAGCGAGCGCGCCGCAAGCCAGCAACAAAAAGATCAAATAATTTTTCATCGTTTTAACTCGATTCATTTCTTGGGTTGACGCAAACGAGATTTCGGACTGAAGGTTCGCACCGCCGAACATTCAATCATTCCTGTGGTGACGAGGTCGGCGTAAGACCAGCTGAATCGCCTGTTTCACCGCCTCATCGACTGCACCGGCCATTTCCTGATATTGCTGCTCACTGACATGAATGCCCTTGTCAATAGTGTTACGCACATAACACGTCGGTAAACTATTTAATGCCAGACAGGCGACATCTTCGTGAAAGGCTTGGGTGAACGGCTCCTCGGCCTGTTCCGCAAGCTTCCAAAGCTGGTCTATTACCAATTGCTCGTAATAATTACTGATATTCAGCATAAAGGCCTCCTGGGAAAACGTTGGCTAAAATTGCTTCTAAGCATAGCCTAGAATCATTTTCGACCTAATCCATTCAGGCGCATCGCCAGCTAGCTATGCGCCTGCCCAGTCGGCGCATCCTACCGTCTTGCTATCCGGCCTTCCTTCTCCAGCCCAACAGCCCGAGCAGCGTCGAGCCGAATAGCCAGGCGGTTCCGGGCAGCGGCACGGCGGCAATACCTGCTGAGACCGGCGCGTTGACTAAAGTTGAGCCGAAATCACCGGCATTGCCTGTCACCGAGCTGCCGATAATTTCTCGAGCGAATGCGGAAACGGAACTGGAAAAGTTCAAAATGTCACCGTCATTGACTAGTACCCCTACCGACAAAGTGCCTTGCTTCTGGTCTTTAGATACTGACGAGTTTCCAAGGTTGATAGTCGGCAATACACGACTTTGGTGATTCCCATTACCGGAAGTATTGACCAAATCAAAGCTCGCCGAAGCATTCGCCGCATTTTGCTCATAACAAAAATACTCGGCACAACTAACGCTGCTGATACCAGCGCTGAGCGCGTAATTCGCCGAGATCACTAAAAAGCCGCTGCCGGAAACGGCCAGGCTACCATTGCGTTGTGCAGAACCCGACCCCACTCCCGGCGCGGTGCCGGCGATATTGACACCCACCGAACCGGCGGTATTCGTCACTTCGCTATTCCAGCTCAGCCAATCACTGACACTAGAGGACGTAATAGAACTCTGTCCGGTTAGCGTGAAACTTGGTGCCTGATTAGTCCCCAACGCATAACCGGTAATGCTGAAAGTGCTCCAATCGATTAAGGCGGAGGCGTGGGTGGTGGAACTCAAGGCCGCACCTGCATTCAGCATCATGCTCACGCCGCCGATAAAGGCTAAAGATTGTTTTTGTAGACTGTTCATAAATACTCCGCTAAAAGATTCAAGTAACGATTTGGGTCGATTGAGTCGGCATCGGGTAGTTATACAACCCTATGGACTCGGTGCTACTATCGTCGATCAGCGTTAGCCAAAAACGGCGGTATGTTCAAAGGTAGGAATTGTTCGGCGAACGCCGGGATATTAGTGACGGAAGTCTGCTACAAGTTGAGTAGTAATTGAAGCGATGGCTCACTCTGCTCGCAGAGCCTCCAGCGGATTCAATCTGGCTGCCTTAATGGCGGGCACCACCCCAGCGGCGATGCCAATGAACAGGGAAATCGCAAAGGCGGCAACAATGTAATTCCAGGCTAACTGCACGGGCAGGGCTGGAATAAATGCCCCGGCAAGCTTCACCAATGCCACGCCCAAACCCACGCCGCCCGCGCCGCCGACCACGCTGAGCAGCATCGCTTCACCGAGAAACAACTTAAACACCACGCTCCGCTCGGCGCCGATAGCCCGCAACAGGCCAACCTCCGAGACCCGCTCTGATACGGCGATCGTCATGATGGTGAGGATGCCCACCGAGCCGACCAAAAGCGAGACGCTACCCAACGCCGCCACCGCCAGGGTCAACACGCTAAGCACGGAATCCATTTTTTCCAGCATTTGGTTTTGGGTAACAATCGTAAAATCTTCAGCGCCGTGCCGCGCTATCAAGCGGCGTTTGATGGCTTGCTCGACCGATTCGGCACTGGTTTCGCTGCTGTACAGCAAATCGATTTCCATCAAACTCTGCCGATCGAACATCTCCATGGCCTTCCCGCTGGCGATAAATACCGTGTCGTCCAGATCAAAACCCAGCATTTGGCCTTTGGCCTGCATTACACCGATTACACGGAAGCGGTCACTGCCGATGCGAAGCCTTTGCCCCAGGGGATTGGTGTTGCCGAATAGTTCGGCGCGCATTTTACTGCCCAACACTGCAAACGCGCGCGGATTATCCAAGCCGTCATTGGGGAGAAAGCGACCGCTATCGACTTCATGTTGCCAGACTTGCGGCAGCGCAGCACTCACCCCGAATACATTGGCGCGGCGTTGTTTTGCGCCGGCCTCGATTCGGGCGTTGCCCTGCACCATCGGCATCGCGGCTATGACGTGATCCAGCTTTTCCAGACTGGTCGCGTCGGCTATGGACAAGGGCCTCACTGTGCTTATAGTGGCGCCGGACAGACCAAAAGTGGTGGTTTTGCCGGGATAAACCGCGATCAAGTGCGTACCGAACTGGGTAAATTCCGCCAACACGAAACTATGAATGCCCCGGCCTATGGAGGTCAAAATCACTACCGCGGCAATGCCGATAATTAAACCCAGCGCTGTCAGCAGCGAGCGCTGTTTATGGCTACTGATGCTGCGTAGCGCCAATTTGGCTAGATCTAACCAATGCATCTTAGCGCCTAGCCAAAGCCGTGACCGGGTCCATGCGTGCCGCTTTACGCGCTGGTAGCACACCGAACAGCAAACCGGTGAGCAAGGCCACCGCTAAGGCTGATAGTCGAGCCCAAACCGGCAGTGCCACCGGAAAACTAGGATATAACCACTGTAAGACCAAAATCCCGAACTGCCCCAGCGCGCTGCCGACCAAAGCCCCCGCCAACGACAGCAAGGCCGCTTCGCATAAAAACCAGCGTTGCAATTGGCCTTGGGTGGCGCCGATGGCTTTTAATAGCCCAATCTCGCCAGTGCGTTGGCTGACGCTTACCAGCATGACATTCATCACCAGCACCCCGGCCACCGCCAAACTAACTGCGGCAATCCCCGCTACGGTAAAGGTCAAGGCAGTGAGGATTTTGTCGAAGGTATTCACCACGCTATCCTGGGTAATGACTGTCACATCGTCCTCGCCTTCGTGGCGGAGCTTGATGATAGTGCGGACTTCGTCAACCGCCTTATACATGGCGGCTTCCGAGGGCGACTCAATTAAAATCCGAAACAGGGAGTGACTGTCGAACAAGGCTTGCGCGGACGCCACCGGCACAATGATTAATTCGTCAAAACCGGTGCCTATTGACTGACCTTCTTTCGCCAACACCCCAATTACCCGAAACCGCCGGTCGTTAATGCGCAGCCATTGACCGACCGCTTGCTGGTGCGCGAACAATTCTGCGCCGATTTTCTGCCCGATTACACACACCGAAATTTCTTTATCGGCATCCGCTTCCGGCAAAAATTGGCCTTGAGCCATGGTCAAATGTCTGACCCGCAGCAAAGCATGCGTGGAACCCATGATATTGGTGTCCCGTTCCAGACCACCCACCGACACCGGTGCCGAGCCAATGCTGACCGGCGCCATTGCCGCGACATGACGACTGCGAAATATGGCAGCGGCGTCGTCTAGGGTTAAATCGCGCGGGGTTTCGCCGAATAAAGGCGGGTGCCCGCCAGTGGTTTCGGTACGACCTGGCAGGACGATGACCAGATGCGTGCCCAGCGACTCGAACTCGTGAACCACATAGTTGCGGGCGCTGTCGCCCAATGCAGTCAACACGTTCACGGCGGCCACGCCGATACTCATCGCCAAAATAATCAGTGCGGCTCGGACAGGTTGGGTTTGGATGGCCTTAGCGGCCTGCAGGAGAAGGTCTTTGCTGAGCATGGCGTTTGGGTAGCAAGCTTGTCCGGCAGTTTAGCCGCAATAGAGGGCAATACCCAGTTAAAAAGCCGGCCATTGAAAGATGATCAGGCACCAGTCACTGTCAGATTGATATGGCTGCCGAGCATGTCGGATACCAGCACGCCAGCAACTTCAGCGCGGCTTTTAGTAAATATTTCGGCGTATCCCCCCGGAAAGTCGCCAAAACCCACACTTCCAACGCTTAACCGTTTAACATAGGCCCGGATTCTTTAGCACTCCGCCTTGGTAGCGGCGAGCTCGAAAATCGCTTGTTAACTCACTCTTTCGTTTCCTTTCGATCCCGATTCTTTTCAAGCATCCGTGCCCGTCAAAACACAGCCATCTCCCCCCCAAGAACCGACATTGACCTCGCCGCCTGCAAATTCTCGTCGAGGTTTGATCTATATGCTGCTGGCATGTGTGTTGTTTTCAGTGATGAATGCCAGCGCTTACGCCATCGGCCTTGTTGATAATGACTTGCCGCCCAGCATGATCAGCTTTATACGCTTGCTCGCCAATACCCTGATCCTGGTCATTCCGGCCTTGCTCGGCGGTCAACTGACTGGGCTGTTCGGCGATGCTCGGTCCTCGTTATGGCTGCGGGGACTGTTCGGTAGTACGGCTTTGATGTTGTCGTTTGCCGCCATTGCCCGAGTTGGCCCCGGCGAAAGCGCTTTTCTCACTGCCAGTAGCGGTGTGTTCGTCATGGTCTTGGGGCCCATGGTATTGGGTCAGAAAAACTCGCTATTGGTTTGGCTGGCGATTCTCGGTGCGTTCAGCGGCGTGTCGTTGTTATTTGATGTGCAAAATAGTCACAATCTGTTCGGTCAAGCCATGGCATTGCTAGCGGGCTTGCTATCGGCGCTGGCCTATTTGATGGTTGCGCGCGCCGGTCGCAGTAATACGCCGCAAACGGTCATCTTCTATTTTTGTTTGGTTGGGCTGGTACTTCACGCCATTTATTTCGCGCACTTTGGCTATCGCATCCCAGCCTCCCCGGAAAGCTGGGGCTTGTTGCTGTTGGTTGGGCTGGCTGGCAGTGGCGCTCAGCATTATATGACCCGCGCTTATCAAGCGGCACCAGCCGCTTTAGTGAGTTCCATCGGTTATTTAGCACCGGTTTTAAGTATGGCTTGGGGCATCATGCTGTTCGACCAAATCCCCGGTCAAACTGCCTTGTTGGGCGCGGCCCTTATCTTGGTGTTTGGGGTGATGTTGCCGTTTCTTCGCTAACAAATGGCGCGGAGGCTTTGCTGGTCATTTTTGGCTGCGGCTTTACCAGCCCGCAGCCATACGCTGATTCGACGGTTAAGCGGGCACTTTGCAATAGGAAGGGATCCAACTGCGGGCGATCATATACTCGGGCAATTGGTTAAAATCAAAGGCTTCGCCATGGGCGATCATTTTTTTGACATCAAATAGTATGCCGACTTCCGGGATATCTTGATAAAACAAGATGTAGAAAGGTTTTACCAACCAGCGGGCGATTTTTATGCCCAGCGGTCCAATGAAATTACGGCGTTGCCCGACATGCGCGACTTCGTCGATAGTAATTTCGTCCAACAAGGCTTTCAGACGATCCCGCACTTCCGGCTCGTCTGCCAGTAGCTCGTCGAATAATTCATAGAGATGGCAATAAAAGCTCACGCCCATTAATTCGGTGACGAAGGCCGGCGTATCCATTAACACGCCTGGCAACTTGGGAAACTGTTCGTAGATCATTTCTTTAAACGGGGTCAGCGGTTCCCAAACCACTTGCTCTAATCCACAGGTCTTCAGCATTTCATCGAACAATCGCCAGTGGCAAAACTCTTCGGCCAGATGAACACGGGAGATTTTGTCTTCGACGCTGTGAGAGTTAGCCATATCCGGCACCACATCCCACGCCCCTTTTATGCCGACCCATTCGTGCCGGGCGAATTTATAAATTCCGCACAGCAATAAGGTCAGCTTGTCTAAGGCTTTAGGATCGTCAACCATTTTTACATAGTTACGATAGAAGGCCTCCGGGTTTGCCAAGGGTTGGCGCAAGCGCACCGGATTATCTTGAAAATACGCCAAGCGTTCGCGCTTTTTTGCCAAATCTTTTTCCGCTTCCAACAACTCACCACCATGTTGTTGAGTAAACAGCCAATAATCGGCAAAGTTTTCCTGCCGTTGCGCATCGCTGGCGGGTGTAAAAATAGAACGATATTTGGCTTGAGTCACAAAAAATTTCCCAAAATGCGGACGAAGACGCAGATTCTAGCGAATAAACGACCGAAAGGTTAATTTTAAAATTTTTCCGACGAGGAAAGCGTTTGCTCGTTCGCTTCTCGTTGCACTCCCAACCAAATCAATGCGTCGTCGCGGCTATTGAAAATTCGATAAGCCCAATCGGCATCTCGGGGCATTGACAACATAACTTGGGTACTAATCCGGCTAATATGGCTATACACGACGAATGCCGCGGCTTTAATACCAGGCAAAGTACCGAGAGCGGTTTGCGAGGCAAAATCGTAGTGGTAGGCGTTTACTTTGTGCACCAGCAGCAGATAGGGTCTCTGCAAATGCGCAACGATCCAGGCATGATATTCGTCGACTCGGGCCAAATTAAACTCAACGCCCTCGTCGACGACAAACTCCGCCAAGTCCTCATCCAGCTTGATTGCATGACAAAAACTTAATCTATATCGCTCCATCATTCCTCCCCGGCCTACTGGCGCGTAAAGTCTGTGGACAGTATCGCACAACTAAGAAAAACTCTAACGACAAAGATATATCCGATCGCTTTTTTAGGGCCTCCCCTAAGCTACGCTTTTTGCCAGACGCCCATCCACAATCCGCAATTGCCGTTTCGCCCTGCTGCCGATGTTTTGATCGTGAGTGATGATGATCAAGGTCACGCCTTGCCGATTCAGGTTTTCTAGTAACTCGATAATGTCCTGGCCGGACTGGCTGTCCAGATTGCCGGTCGGCTCGTCTGCCAGCAGGATACCAGGCTGCATAATCATTGCTCTGGCAATGGCTATTCGTTGCAACTGGCCACCAGACAATTGATTGGGCTTGTGCTCGGCCCGGTCCAGCAAATTAACCGAGGCCAGCGCCTGTAACACCCGTTGCTTGCGCTGCTTACTATCGATGCCGGCCAATATCATCGGCATCTCGATGTTTTCCGCCGCAGTAAGCCGCGGGATCAAATGAAAAAACTGGAACACAAAGCCGATATTGTCGCGGCGAATCCGCGCCAACTCATCGTCGCTTTGCCGGGTAACATCGGTGCCGTTCAAACGATATTGGCCGGAAGACGGCTGATCGAGTAGCGCGACTATGTTTAATAGTGTGGACTTGCCGGAACCGGACGGCCCCATTACCGACACATATTCGCCAGGGCCGATAGATAAATCAATACCATTCAGCGCCTGCACGGTTTGCTCGCCCACCTGAAAAGACCGGTGGATACCGCTGAGTTGAATCATGGCTTAATGCGGACCGTTGTACCGGCAGCCACCCCTTCCTTACCGATAGAGGTTACTACCCGGTCACCCGCCTTCAGCCCAGACAGCACTTCGGTGAAATTCCAGTTGGACAGGCCGGGCTGGAAGCTTTGTTCATGCAGCCTATGGTCTTCGTCTATCAACAACACACGGTGATTGTCCAAAATCGCTTCAGCAGGCAAACGCAGCGTGCGCTGTTTTTGACTAAGTAATACCTCGATGTCAGCGCTGTAACCCGGCAACAATTCCGCCAAATCTTTGGAATCGCGCAACGTCACTTCCACTTCCACGGTGCGCGCTTGTTTTTCCTTTTCCAACACATAGGGCGCGACGCGGGTCACGATGCCGGAGCAACGCTTGTCTGGGAACGCATCTAACGATACGCAAGCGCTCATGCCGGTCTTGATGTTGGCCGCATCTACTTCGTCAATAGGCGCGGAGACAGTCAAACAGCTTACGTCCAGCAAATCGATAGGCGGAAGCGTCGGAATCCCGGGTGGCGAGGGCGTGACGAACTCGCCCAACTCGGCATTCACCTCAGCCACTGTGCCGTCGAACGGCGCTTTCACCAAAGTACGCTGTACCGCCGCTTCAGCCACGCCCAATTGCGCCTCGGCCACTTCAATCGCTTGCAGCGCTGCTTTGCAACCGGCGCGTTGCGACTTGCCGCCGGTCACCGCTTTATCCACCTGCTCGACAGACACTACATTTTTATGCTTTTGCAATTGGGTCATCCGCGCCGCTTCCCGTTCCGCGCCACCGGCCAGTTGGCAAGCCTGTTCGGCACTGGCCCGACTGGCATTGATCTGGGCTTTTTGCAATGTCACCTGGGCTTTTAAATCGTGATTCCACACTTCCAGCAACACCTGGCCCTGCTTGACCTTATCGCCTTCCTTAACCAACAAACTCGCCACTTGTCCGCCGGTCGCTGGCGCCAAATAAGATCGTCTGCACGATTTAACCGTACCCACCCGCGTATTCGCCACCGTCGTCCTCACTTCGCCTTCGGCCAAGGTATACGCCTCCACTTCGACAGACTGCGGGCGGCGATTGTAGAAAAATAACGCCGTCACAGCGATCAGTAACGTGGCAACAAGCAGAGATTTGCTTTTCATGGAGCAGGTTTGCGAATAAGAGGCAGGCGGTTAGCCTACATCGACAAGGGCGGATTGCCAAGCAATCAGAACACTGATCCTGAGCTAAGAGCAAACAGAAAGGAGCTTGCGGAATACCTGGCGAACGGGAAGCCATGTTTTCTGTCAAACCGACAGTCTACAACCGAAAGCGGTAAAGGCACATTCTGTTCTGAGACAGCAAAATCGCGGGCCGGAAAAACTTACCACAATAGCGAGCTCGGCATGCGCTAAAGCTTGTAATCTGAAACGGGATAACCGGATCAAGTAACGAGAAATTCAGATAGCCTCTGGAACTGGCAATCTGAGTTATCGGGTGTCGAATTCCACGCGATTACGACCGTTCTTCTTGGCACGGTAAAGGGCGTCGTCCGCCGTTTGAATAATCGCTTCAAGGGAGGTATCGGTAACTACCCGCCACGAGCAGACGCCAATCGAAATGGTGGTAGGGATGTTCAGATGTTGGTATTGAAACTGATGATGCAGCACCGTTTGTCGGATGCGCTCCGCCAAAGCAGCTGCGGCATCCACAGAAATCTCTCGCAGTAACATTATGAATTCTTCGCCACCATAACGGGCCAGAAAATCCTCTTGGCGCATCTCCGCATTCAGAATTTTCGCCAATTCTTTAAGGACCTGGTCGCCAGCGAGGTGGCCGAAATTGTCGTTGGTTCGCTTGAAATGGTCGGCGTCGCACATCATCACCGTCAATCGCGTTTCGTTGCGTTTACAAAAAGAAAACTCCTGTTGCGCGCGCAGCATGAAGGCGTTGCGATTGAGAATGTTGGTCATCGAATCGAGATTCGCCGCAGAGTAAAGTGCTTGTTCGGATTTAGCTTCACTGAATCGTTTGTAATCGATTTTTAGGTAAGTGTCGCCTAGGCGGATTCTATCGAGTAGTTCGAGTTTTTGTTTTACGACGCGCTTGCCGTTGACATAGGTGCCGTTGGTGGAGTTTAAGTCTTCAAGCAGGATCTGTTGGCTTTGCACCCAGAGCATGCCATGACGCCGCGAGACTTTCGGGTCGGGAATCATAATGTCCACAGCAGGTTCACGTCCGAGCAGATGCTGGTGATGATGCAATTTGAATTGTTTGCCTTGTTCGCTACCGGATAAAACCACTAAATACGGCTCCAGCTCCGAAAAGTCACGACCGTTTTCGGATAATTTGCCGACTAAAGTATTCGACAAGAGTAACTGAGTTTTGTCGGAAGGCTTGGTCATCGGTGGAGTCCTAGTAATCTCCTGGCGTGGGTATTGAGATTTGCCTATTGAGGATTTGTGGGATCGTTAGTTTGGCCGAGTCCGCAAACGCCGTAAGAAATCTCTTATAGATGCCCAGTGTCGCAGATAGGCGAACAGCTATCAAGGCCGGCTATGTGCTGCCGCTTTGACTGAATAGGTGGCGAAGCTAGTTGTGGGTAAGCCGTGCTAATTAACGCAGTAGCCGAAGCACGCATTGGCTTCGGCTTACCCGGGTGTTAAGCGAAGGCTTGTTTGAAAAACTCCGGCATGGCCAGGCTGGCTTTGTGAATGTCGCTGTTGTAATAAACAGTCTCAAAGCCCTTATTGACCGCGTCCTGTTCGCGGAATTTAGACAGGTCGGCTTTACTGGCCATCGTCGCGCTCCACCAACCGGATGGATAAATGCATTGCGGGAAGAATACCGTTTGGAAGTTTGCAAATCCACCGGCTTTCATTTCCTCGCGCATTTCCTTCAGGATTTTCATATGCAGCAGGGCTGATTCGCTTTGTTGCACGACAATACCGTTCTGACTCAACGCTCTGTAACAATCTTTATAAAAATCGGCGCAGAACAAGCCTTCGGCGGGGCCGACCGGATCCGTGCTGTCGACGATGATGATATCCACGCTGTTCGGGGCGGCGTCTTTCACCCATTTGATACCGTCGATGAATTTCAGGTCGGCGCGCGGATCGTTGTTGGACTCGCACAATTCCGGAAAGTAGATTTCTGCCAAGCGGGTGACGCGCTCGTCGATGTCGATTTGCACGGCTGATTCAACGCCGGGGTGTTTCAATACCTCGCGCAAGGTACCGCAGTCGCCGCCGCCGATGATCAACACGTTTTTCGGGTTGGGATGGGTGAACAACACCGGGTGGCTAATCATCTCGTGATAAAAGAAATTATCCCGGGTAGAGACCATGGTGCAGCCGTCGATCACCATCAAATTGCCGAACTGTTCGGTTTCGTAGATTTCCAGAAACTGAAATTCGGATTGCTCCTCGTGGAGTTTACGCGTGATTTTTAAAGAAAAAGCAGTACCGGTGGCGGTTTGCGCTTCGCTGAACCATTGGTCGTCGAGCATGATGAAGTCCTGTAAAAAGTCATATAACGTTCATCATTATACTTTAGAATTTCTACCTCTTTATGACAGTCAGAGTAGAACGCGTGCCAACACAAACCTGGTCGATTGAACAATCCAAGCAGCTTTACGCTATCCAGCAATGGGGTAACGGTTATTTTTCGATTAACGATCAAGGCCATGTCTGCGTGAAACCGCGGGCCGATTGCGCGACCGAAATTGATCTGTTCGATATCGCCCAGGCCCTGCGCGAAAAGGGTTTGAACTTTCCGGTGCTGGTGCGCTTTACCGATATTTTGCGTGATCGTATTCAACAGTTGCAGCAGGGCTTCGATCAAGCGAGAGCCACGCATGCTTACAGCGGACATTACACGCCGGTCTATCCGATTAAAGTGAATCAGCAAGGCAATGTGGTGGAAAGCATTGTGGCTGCTGAACATATCGGCCTGGAAGCCGGTAGCAAACCGGAATTGCTGGCAATTTTGGGTCTGGCAAAACGCGGCGGCACCATCGTCTGCAATGGCTACAAAGACCGGTTTTATATCCGCATTGCCTTAATGGGTCAGTTGATGGGCTTGTCGGTGTTCATTGTCATTGAAAAGCCCTCCGAGCTGGAGATGATCATCGAAGAAGCCGCCAAGCTGCAGGTAACGCCCCTGATCGGTTTGCGGGTGCGCTTATCCACGATCAGCGCCGGCAAATGGCAAAACAGCGGCGGCGAAAAATCCAAATTTGGCTTGCACGCCAGCGAAGTATTGCAGCTGACTGCGCGTTTGCAGGAATTGGGCATGTTGAATTGCTTGCAACTCATGCATTTTCATATGGGTTCGCAAATCGCCAATATCCACGATATCAAGCTGGCGCTGAAAGAAGCCGGTCAGTTTTATCTGCAATTACATAAGCTCGGCGCCAACATCACTAACGTCGATGCCGGCGGCGGCTTGGGTGTGGATTACGATGGCAGCGGCTCGCGGCGGGAATGTTCGATCAATTACAGCGTGAACGAGTATGCCGAAAACATCGTTCGCGCCTTCGCTGAGGTCGCCGAGCAACACGGTTTGCCGCAGCCTAATATCATCACCGAATCAGGGCGAGCCATCACTGCCCATCACGCGGTGTTGATTACCAATGTCACGGAGGTGGAAAGTCTGCAAGGCGCCTCGGCGGCCGTTGATGTCAGCGGCCAAAATATCGCTGAGGCTTATCACAATGCCCAATTCAACATGGCCGAAGCGCGGGCCCAGTTCGTTCAAGGCGATTTGTCGCTGACCGAGTTGGCGGAAGCCGAAAAATACTACGTTAGCTTGTGCAAGCAAATTCAACACGAGTTGGATCTGAGTAACCATCATCACCGGGAAATTTTGGAGGAACTGGACGAAAAACTGGCGGACAAGGTGTTCTGCAATTTTTCCCTGTTTCAATCGATGCCCGACATTTGGGGCATAGACCAGATTTTTCCGATCATGCCCATTCATCAGTTGGAGCAGCAGCCCAACCGGCGAGCGGTGCTGCAAGACTTAACCTGCGATTCCGACGGGCGTATCGATCAGTACGTCGATCATCAGAACATCGCCAACACCATGCCGCTGCATACCATTGGCGAAGATCAAGAGTATTTAATCGGCTTTTTCATGGTGGGTGCGTATCAAGAAATTCTGGGAGATATGCATAATCTGTTCGGTGACACGCATTCGATCAATATCGAGCTGGATGAGCCGGGCTATCGTTTCGGCGACTTCATGGAAGGCGAGGATGTCAGCGAATTATTGGATTACGTGCATATCAATACCCAAGCCTTGAAAAACGCGTATCGGCAAAAATTGGACGATAGCGGATTAACGGCAACGCAAAAGCAGGCTTTCGAGGTGGAATTATTAGCCGGGTTGAATGCTTATACTTATCTTGAGAAGTAAACCAGCGCGCAAGGTAGTCATCGAACAGATTTGAATCGGCCGCTGCGCGGTTAATGCTATAAACCTGGAGCGTCCTAGCGCATAAGCACATAGCATGAGTCCTATTCTAAGCTTGTGAGCTTCATGCAAAGGGGCGTGGTCTTTAGATGTTGAGCTAAGGCGCTATAATGGTCCGGAAAACATTACGGGGGATATAGCATGCAGCTCGGATTGATCGGATTAGGGGCAATGGGCCAAGGTATGGCGCGCAATCTTGCCAAGGCCGGATACTTGGCAGCTGTTTATAATCGAACCCACAGCAAGGCCGAGGCCTTAGCCACGGAATTGCAAGTTCAGGCGTGCGCGAGTATCGAACAACTGGCCGGTCAAGTCGATGTGGTGTTGATCTGTGTTTCGGCGGATAAGGACGTGTTACTGGTAGTGGATGCAGTCGGCAAAACCATTCGGCCAGGGGGTGTCGTAATCGATATGTCTACGGTGAGCAGCGAGACAGCGCTAGTTGCAGCGCAAAAACTGGCGGAAAAACAGGCGAAATTTCTCGATGCTCCGGTATCCGGTGGCGTAGAAGGTGCTAACAAAGGTACGTTGGCAATGATGGTCGGTGGCGACGCGCAGATTTTGGAGCGGGTTCGTCCGATTTTGGCGGCCATGACTGCACGTATCGAACACATGGGCGGCGTCGGTGCCGGTCAAGCCTGCAAGGCAGTTAACCAAATTATGTGTGCCGGCATAAACCAAGCGGTAACTGAAGCCTTGGCCTTTGCTGAGGCCCAGGGATTACCGATGGAGAAAGTCATCGAGGTGGTTAGCGGCGGCGCGGCCGGTAACTGGTTTTTGCAGCATCGCGGCAAGACTATGACCCAAAACCAATTTCCCCCCGGCTTTAAATTGGCGCTTCATCATAAAGACTTAAAAATTGCTCAACATATGGCCCAGCATCTTGGTGTCGGTTGTCCGTTAACCGTCACCACGCTCGCGGACTATGCCAAACTGATGGCCAAAGGTTATGGCGACGAGGATATATCCGCGTTGTATCGATTAAAACAGAAACGCTCTTCCAATTACTTTACAAGGTGTAACGATGAAAATTACGGTGTTTGGCAGTGGATATGTAGGTTTGGTGACGGGCGCCTGTATGGCCGAAGTGGGCAATCAAGTGCTGTGTATGGATGTCGACCAACGCAAAATAGACCAACTCAAGCAGGGTGTCATCCCCATTTACGAGCCGGGCTTGGATGAAATGGTCAAGGACAACGTCGCCGCCGGTCGCCTGAGCTTTACCACCGACGTCAAGGAAGCCGTGGATTTTGGTTTGTTTCAATTCATCGCGGTCGGCACCCCGCCGGACGAAGACGGCTCGGCCGATTTGAAATACGTGTTGGCGGTGGCGAAAAGCATCGCCGAACATATGAGCGATTATAAAATTGTCGTCGATAAATCCACAGTACCGGTCGGCACCGCCGACAAGGTGAAACAGGCGATCAAGGACGTATTGGCCGCGCGCAGTCAAGATTTGGAGTTCGACGTGGTCTCCAATCCCGAGTTTTTGAAAGAAGGCTCGGCGCTGGACGATTTTATGAAACCGGACCGAATCATTATCGGCACCGATAACCCCAGAACTGCCGAATTGCTCAAGGCCTTGTATGCGCCGTTTAATCGTAGCCGCGAACGGGTTATCACTATGGACATTCGTTCCGCTGAGCTGACCAAATACGCCGCCAACGCCATGCTGGCCACCAAAATCAGTTTCATGAACGAGCTGGCCAATTTGGCGGAACGACTGGGTGCGGACATTGAACACGTCCGTCACGGCATCGGCTCCGACAGTCGTATCGGCTACAGCTTTATTTATCCTGGCTGCGGCTACGGCGGCTCCTGCTTTCCAAAAGATGTGAAAGCCCTGGAACGTACCGCCCGCGATTACGGCTACCAGGCCGAATTGCTCAGCGCGGTGGAAAACGTCAACGATCGGCAAAAGCACCGCTTATTCGAGAAAATTTCTACGCATTATCCCGATGGAGTGAAAGGCAAAACCTTTGCCTTATGGGGCTTGGCGTTTAAACCCAATACCGACGACATGCGCGAAGCACCCAGTCGAGTATTGCTGGAAGCCTTGATCGATGCCGGCGCGACTGTGCGGGCTTACGACCCAGAAGCAATGGAAGAAGCCCAACGTATCTACGGCGAGAAAGCCGGTTTGGTGTATTGCGCGAAACAGGCGGACACCTTAAACGACGTGGACGCCTTAATCATCGTCACCGAATGGAAACAGTTCCGCAGTCCGGATTTCGACGATTTAAGTCGTTTGCTGAAAGACAAGGTGATATTCGATGGGCGGAATATGTATGAGCCGAGGTTGGTTAAGCAGTTTGGGTTGCAGTATTACGCGATTGGTAGATAGTTTGTCGCTGGCGCGACGGCTTGATTTAATGTCGGGTCTCGGCCCGACAGCCAAGGTACTTTCTTTTGCTCCGCCAAAAGAAAGTACCCAAAGAAAAGGCGGCCCGGATGCCGCTTTTCTCCTGCGCTCCGGAGCTTTCGCCGGGGGTTGCCGAAAGGGGCTTCCTGCCCCTTCGTCAACGTGCGGCATCCCTGCCGCACCCCTGCGGGCTGATCCCGCCGAAAGCTCCGGTGCTCGGCGCGGCATACGGGAGAACCCCCGCCCCAATTCCGCAGCTTATAGTTTACGAAGTTTTGTAGGGCGCATTAGCGATAGCGTAATGCGCCGAATGATTCAACGCCAACATACGGCGCAATACGGCTGCGCCTATTGACGCCCTACGAATTGCACCTTACGGCCTTACGAATTGCGCTTTACAGCCTTAAATATCATCAGATTTAGTAAGGAATACAGAATCATCTAATCACTTATAGGGCCTTATGCAAGTCACATGCACAAAATTCGATGCAGCTTCTCGTCAGTTAGATGAAGCCATTGCTTTGCTGTTTGCGGATCATGACCCTCTGGCAATACGCACACTTGCTGCTGCAGCTCATGGTTTGTTTGCTGATCTTGTCGAGCACAAGCATCCAGATGGATCATGGCGCTCACACGTAATTCAAGATTCAGGTTTATCAAAGAAAGATGCTTTGGCAGCCTTGAACAGCGCGCAAAATTTCCTGAAACATGCGGATCGTGACCCAAACGCGGAGTTGAGCTTAGATGAAGAGGAAAATGACCACGTCATATTTGTAGCAACGCTGGAATGTTGCGAATTGGGCGGTCCACTCACCTCATTTATGCAAGCCTTTCAGGTATGGTACTTGGCTAGCTACCCTGAGAAGCTTGGTACAGAAACAGAGCATGTGAGGAAATCTATGGGGGCGTTACCCGGCCTAGAAAAGCTCTCTCGAGTGCAGCGCCTCTCTAACGGGCTAGCTTTCTTAGAAAGTGTTAGGGCAAAGTACGGAGATAGTCCAGGTAGAAAAGGCAATATGGCAGGCAATCTTGGCATATGTCACCAGCCTAACTAACGGTTCAACGCGGATAAAATTCTTCGTTCCCTCTCGGGGTGAGAGAACGAGATAGATTGGTTTGAGCTGCAATTGTGGGGTGGTTTCTTCCCCCGAATGCCGCGCCGAGCACCGGAGCTTTTGGACGGATTAGCCCGAAGGGGGGCGGCATGGATGCCGCACGTTGCCGAAGGGGCAGGAAGCCCCTTTCGGCAACCCCGTTCAAAAGCGAGGAGCGCAGGGAATAAGCGGCATCCGGGTGGCGTTTCTTTTGGTGACTTTTCTTTGGCCAAACAAAGAAAAGTTACTCGGCTGTCGGGCCGAGACCCGACATTAAAACCAGCCGTCGCGCCAGCGACACAAAAACCAACCTTACCCAGCATCAGACCGATTAACAGCCACCCTCTGATACCCCCTCTTAATCGCCAACGCCAACTCATGCACCGCCATCGCATAATGCGTGCTCTGGTTGTAGCGCGTAATCGCGTAAAAATTGGGGTGCCCCAGTAAATACTCATCCTTGCTTTGATGTCTGAGCAACAGTAGTCGCAAGGGATAATCGCAAGCACAGGTGTCAGCCGGTTCTACACCTGCCTTAACCAATGTATCCAAAGGATAAGCATGGTCCGCGCCCGGCTCCAGGCTGTCGGTGCCGCTGAAACTGCCGCGCGTGGCCGAGACGATGGGTTTGCCGGCTTGCCAGCCGTGCTGGGCAAAGTAGTTGGCTACGCTGCCGATGACGTCCTCCGGGTTCCAGAGGTCGCGGCGGCCGTCGCCGTTAAAGTCTACCGCCCATTGCAGAAAACTGCTGGGCATGAATTGGCCTAGGCCCATCGCGCCGGCGAACGAGCCGACCGGTTTGCCGGGGTCCAGGCCTTCAGTGCGGCTCATCACTAGAAAATTTTCCAGTTCGCTGCGGAAATATTCGCCGCGCCGCTGATAGTCAAAGCCCAAGGTGGTCAAGGCATCGATGATTCTATGATTGCCGACGAAGCTACCGAAGGTGGTTTCCACCGCCATGATGCCCAGGATGTATTCAGCGGGTACGCCGTATTGCTGGCTGGCGCGTTGCAGCGTTGCATGATGTTGTTGCCAGAAGCTGATGCCGGCGTTGATATGCCGGTCGTCGAGGAATTGCGCGCGATAGCGGGTCCAGCCGCCTTTGCTGGGTTTGCCTTTCATGCCCTGGTCCGATTTGGCTAGGTAATCCAGCGTCCATTGCTTGCGTTTGGCTTGAGAAAACAAGCCTTGCAGATATTCGCGGTTGAAACCGTGTTTCTGCACCATCTGTTCGATGAATTGGTTTAAAGCGGGGTAACCGGCGTAATCGCCGCTGACTGCCGTGGCATGGTAGCTGCCGACGCTGGCGAACGGCCGCAAGTCCGGCGTAGCGTGGCGCGACTGGTTGGGCGCGGTTTGTTGAGTGGGAGTGCGGACGCGATTATTTGCCTTATCGCTGGCCGGCGGCTGCGAGGCGCAGCCCGCCAGCAATGCAATTAACAGTGCCGAACCGGCGTTTTGTAGCGAAACTTTACGGGTGTTAAGAGTATACAAGCGAGCTATATCCAGGGTTATTTAAAAAGACTGCCCCCCTCGTCGTCGTTTTCGGCCAGGGTCATGCCGGCGGTTTCGAAATTGACGTTTTCGGCGCCCAGTTTAATCATCAGGCGTACCTCGTTACGAGAGTCGGCAGCGTGCAACGCATCATCGTAACCAATTTTACCTGCGGTATACAGATCGTAAAGCGCTTGGTCGAAAGTCTGCATGCCATGCTCGCGCGAGCTTTTCATCAGTTCTTTTAATTTATGCACTTCACCCTTACGGACCATGTCCGATACCAAAGGCGTATTCAGCAAAATCTCGATGGCCGGGTAGCGGCCCTTGCCGTCGGCGCGTTGAATCAATTGCTGAGCGACAATACCGCGCAGATTCAGCGACAAGTCCATGAATAACTGCCCATGCATTTCTTCCGGGAAAAAATGCAGAATGCGGTCTATCGCCTGGTTGGCGTTGTTCGCGTGCAAGGTGCAGACGCACAAATGGCCTGTTTCGGCGAAGGTGATGGCGTGCTGCATGGTGTCCCGACTTCTGACCTCGCCGATCAGAATCACGTCCGGCGCTTGCCGCAGCGTGTTTTTTAACGCCACTTCAAACGACTCGGTATCCAGGCCCACTTCGCGCTGCGTGATGATGCAGCCCTTGTGCGGATGGATAAACTCGATAGGGTCTTCGATGGAAATGATATGGCCGCTGCTATTCTCGTTGCGATGCCGAATCAACGCCGCCAACGAGGTTGATTTACCGGTACCGGTGGCGCCGACGAACATCACCAGACCGCGTTTGTACATGATCAGTTCTTTCAACACCGGCGGCAGATGCAAGTCCTCGGCGCTGGGGATGGTGGTTTCGATGCGGCGCAACACCATGCCGGCCGAGTCGCGCTGGGTAAAGGCGCTGACCCGGAACCGACCCAAATCATGGACGCTCAAGGCAAACTGGCATTCGCGAGTATTTTCAAATTCGTCGCGTTGGCGTTGCGACATGATGCTGAGGACCAGCATCATGGTCTGCTCGCTGTTTAAAATAGTTTTGGACACTTCGACAACTTTGCCGTTGACTTTCATCGACGGCGGTCGACCGGCGGTGATGAATAAGTCGGACGCTTTCTTTTCCACCATCAGGGCCAATAGGGCTTTAAAGTCCATGACGCCTCCTAAAAATTAACGGAACATGTCTTTGTTGACGGCCTTGACCATTGCGCCTTTTGCGGTGATCAGGCCTTTATCGACCAATTCCTTCAGATTCTGATCCAGGGTTTGCATACCGTCTTTGCGGCCGGTTTGAATGGCCGAATACATCTGCGCCACCTTGGCTTCGCGGATCAGGTTGCGGATGGCCGGGGTGCCGACCATGATTTCGTGCGCAGCAATCCGGCCGCCGCCGACTTTTTTTAATAGGGTTTGCGAAATAACCGCCTGCAAGGATTCGGAGAGCATGGCCCGTATCATGTCTTTTTCGGCGGCGGGGAACACGTCGATAATCCGGTCTATGGTTTTTGCGGCCGAAGTGGTGTGTAAGGTGCCGAATACCAAGTGGCCGGTTTCCGCGGCGGTCAAGGCCAGACGAATGGTTTCCAAGTCCCGCATCTCGCCCACCAGAATAATGTCCGGGTCTTCCCGCAAGGCCGAGCGCAAGGCTTCGTTAAAACCCAACGTATCGCGATGCACCTCGCGCTGGTTGATCAAGCATTTTTGGCTTTCGTGCACGAACTCGATAGGATCTTCGACCGTCAGGATGTGCGCGTAATCATTGGAGTTAATGTGATTTACCATCGCCGCCAGCGTGGTGGATTTACCGGAACCGGTCGGCCCGGTGACCAGAATCAGGCCGCGCGGTTTGGTACACAATTCCGCAAAAAACTTTGGCGCGTCCAGGTCTTCCAGCGTTAACACTTTAGACGGAATGGTCCGGAACACCGCGCCGGCGCCTCTATCCTGATTGAAAGCATTCACCCGGAAGCGGGCCACGCCGGGCAGCGCGAAAGAAAAGTCGGTTTCCAGAAATTCTTCGTAATCGCGGCGCTGCTTATCGTTCATGATGTCGTAAATCAGCGCATGAACTTCCTTGTGGTTTAAGGAGGGGATATTGATGCGGCGGATGTCGCCGTCCACCCGGATCATCGGCGGTAAGCCGGCGGAAAGATGCAAGTCGGAGGCTTTGTTTTTGACGGAAAAGGTCAATAGTTCGGCGATATCCATGATTTATGTCCCAGCAATAAAAGGAATGATCGTCGGCAAGGATAGTACACAATTCAAAACCGGCCGGCTTATTCGTCCATGGCATCAACCCTTATGCTGGCGAGAGGTATAGAGGTTTAGCGGTGTTGGCTTTTTTCGGCGCAGCGAATGCATTGATTGGCGTAGGGCACCGCAGCCAAGCGTTCCTTTTTAATGGGTTCGCCGCAGCTCAGGCAAATGCCGTAGGTGCCGGCATCGATACGGGAAATGGCTTGTTTGATTTTTTCGACTTCGTCGCGCGTGGAGTTGCCCAGTGCGTCCAAGACTTCGTCATTTTCGGTTTCGACAGCCTGTTCGGAAAAGTCCTGGGCCAGCGGTTTGTCGGTGTGTCTGACGTCTTCGGTGATTTTTCCCAGTCTGTCGTCCAGGTCTTCCAGCATGTTCAGTAATTGGTCGCGTACATCTGCATAGTCTTTCATGGCACTCTCCGCAGCAAGGCTGCATAGTTTAATAACCGGCTTCTGCCGGCCGGATAGTCAATCCCTGGTTTATACAATGAAGCCGATAGCAGGTGCAACCAAGCTGATCTATACTCGAGTCATTGACCTTTCCTGCCTTTTGCACAATGGACCTTGCTCTCGATCGCTTACTCGCCGCCGCCAATCAAGTCATTCTCGGTAAACAGCAACAAATTCGCATGGCGGTTTGTTGTCTGTTAGCCAGGGGACATTTGCTGATCGAGGATATTCCCGGTGTCGGCAAAACTACCCTGTCTCACACGTTGGCGCGCTTGTTTGGTCTGGAATATCAGCGGATTCAATTCACCAGCGATATTTTGCCGGCCGACATCGTCGGGTCCTCGGTGTTCGACGCGCATCAGCAGTTATTCAGTTTTCATCCGGGGCCGATTTTCAAACAAATGATCCTGGCCGACGAAATCAATCGGGCCACGCCCAAAGCGCAAAGTGCCTTATTGGAAGCGATGGAAGAAAGGCAGGTGACTGTCGAAGGCCGTACCTATCCCTTGCCGCAGCCGTTTTTCGTGATCGCTACCCAAAATCCGGCCCATCAAATCGGCACCTTCCCGTTGCCGGAGTCGCAAGTCGACCGGTTTTTGATGCGTATCGAGCTGGGTTACCCCAGCCGGCAGGCCGAGCGCGAGTTGCTGAGCGGTCAACCTCGGCATGTATTGATCGACGAGCTGCCGGTGGCTTTACTGCCCGCACAATTGGCAGGCTTGCAACAGGCGGCGGATCAGGTGCATGTGTCGCCGGCCTTACTGGATTATCTGCAAGCCATTCTGGCCTTCAGCCGCCAATCCACGGACTTTGCCGCCGGTCTCTCACCGCGCGCGGGCCTGGGTTTGCTGGCCGCCGCCAAGGCGTGGGCGCTGATCGATAAGCGCAAGGCCGTGCTGCCAGAAGACTTGCAAGCGGTATTGCCGGCGGTGGCCGGGCATCGTTTGAACGTGGGCGCCAACGACTCGGCGGCCATCGTCGCCCCTATTCTCAAGCATGTGCCGGTACCTTGACCGAAGCGGCCTTATCTTTAAAACAGCGCCTTAAACTGTCGCGCTTTTTTAGCGGCGAGGCTCCAACCGCCGGGCCGATTGTGCTGACCCAGCGGCGGGTGTTTATTTTGCCGACGCAACGCGGTCTCGCTTTTGTGTTGTTGATTTTGTTGCTGGTACTGATCGGCTTTGTCTACAACAACAATCTGGCTTATTTACTGGGGTTTTTGCTGGCCAGCATTTTTTTCGTGACCATCCTGCACAGCTTTAAAGCCTTGGCGGGATTAACAATTCAACCCGCCCGCCAGCAGGCAGTGTTTGCCGGCCAAGCCGGGCCGTTTAGTTTTCAGATCAGCAATCCGGGTTCCCAGCCGCGTTTTGCTATCGATCTGGCTTTGCAGTCAGAGTTATCTATAAGTTTAGCCGCCGAGCAAACCCAAACCGTCACACTGTATCAACCCACCCGGCAGCGCGGTTGGCAGCTGCCTGGCACCCTAACCCTTTCCAGCACCTACCCTCTGGGCTTGTTTCGGGCTTGGGCGCCCTTGCGTTTCGATAGCCCCCTGCTGGTATATCCCAAACCGGCCAGCCAGCAACTGCCGTTTCCGGACAGCGGCGGCGGTCAGGATAAGCCCGGCCAAAACCGCCGCAGCGGCGATGAGTTTGACGGGGTACGAGTCTATCAGCGCGGCGACGCCATTCGGCAAATCCATTGGAAAGCCTTCGCCAAAGGCCAGGGTGTGCACAGTAAATATTACAGCGGCGCCAGTTCCAGCGAATTGTGGCTGGATTATCAACAGGCACCGGGCCATCACACCGAAGAGCGCCTCAGTCAGCTATGCCGCTGGCTGGTGGACGCCGAACAGGCCGGATTACGCTACGGCTTGCTGCTGCCAGGGTTGCGTCTGCCGCCGGACAACGGCGCAGTGCATTACCGTAACTGTCTACAAGCCCTGGCGCTGTTCTGAACATGCCGTTTCTACCGTCCATACGCTTGATGTTGTTTATGCTGGGGTCGATAGGGCTAATCACGTTGCCGCATGCCTGGCATATCCCGCCGCTATTGTTCGGTTTTTTTACGCTACTGCTGCTATGGCGCCTGCTCTGCATCTGGCGACCTCACTATCTACCGAACCGGTTTGCTGTATTTTTGTTGATGTTGATCGGTATTGGATTGCTTTACAGTCAGCAACACTCGGTATTTGGCCGGGATGCCGGTACCAGTTTGTTCGTCGTGGCCTTGGGTTTGAAGTTGCTGGAAATACACGGCAGGCGCGATGTGTATGTGATCGTTTATCTGGCTTTCATTGTGGCGGTCACGCAGTTTTTGTACGAAGAAAGTATCTTGATGGCGGTGTATATCCTGCTGGTTTGCGGGGTATTGCTGGCTACTTTGATTACGCAAAACAGCCACACGCCGCAAACCATGGCGGCCTTAAAAACGTCGGCGGCGATTATTCTGCAAAGCTTGCCGCTGGCTTTAGTGTTGTTTGTGTTGTTTCCGCGCCTGGAGGCGCCGCATTGGAGTTGGCTGGACGACGATACCCGCGCCAAGAGCGGTCTGAGCAATACCTTGGAACCCGGCTCGATTGCCGAATTAAGTCTGTCGCCGGAACTGGTTTTCCGGGTCAAATTCGATGGGGATCTGCCGCCGCCATCCCAGCGCTATTGGCGCGGGCCGGTGTATGCTAATACCGATGGCACAAGTTGGCGAGCACCGCCGGTGTTAGGCCGGGAGAATAATCCGGATCAACCTGCTTTTACTGGCGCGACTTACGATTACACGCTAATGATGGAGCCGCAAAAACAGAATTGGGTATTTGCGCTGGAGATGCCCACCGAGTTTGGCGGTGGGTTACGCCGCAACGGTTTATATCAGCTAATCACTAATAAAAACCCCGGCGACCGCGCTGAGTATCGGCTTAGCTCGTCGCCTGTTTATAACACTGGCGGTATCAGCAAATTCGAGCGCCGGGAAAACCTACAACTACCTGGCAAACCATCGGACAGAGTGGTCGAACTGGTTAAGCAGTTACAAGGGCAGCTAGCAAAGCCCGAGTTATTTATCGGCAATCTGTTACAGCATTTTCGCCAGGAAAATTTTCATTACACCCTTAGTCCGGAGGCGATGCCGGATAAACCCATAGAGACCTTTTTATTCGAGCGCCGCGCTGGCTTTTGTAGCCATTACGCTACGGCCTTCGTATATTTGCTGCGGGTGGCGGAGATTCCGGCCCGGGTGGTCGGCGGTTATCAAGGCGGACAGATCAACGACGTCGGCGGCTTTCTGGAGATCAGGCAGGCCGACGCTCATGCCTGGGCGGAAGCGTGGCTGAACGGGCGCGGCTGGGTCAGATTCGATCCGA
>FSSH01002529.1_pt1 | contig 27768 bp, 27 predicted proteins | sample 1166101 | NCBI WGS metagenome assembly FSSH01 (sample SAMEA32972668, study PRJEB13176) | freshwater metagenome | biome: Drinking water system; feature: Biomass in drinking water that filtered by 0.45 um membrane; material: drinking water | place: USA | collected 2012-12-20 | depth 0 m
AGGTCGTCGACTTGCCGATGCCGCCCTTGCCGTAGATCGCGATGATCTGCGTTTCCTTGGTGGCCTTGGTCGACACCGGATCCGGCTCGATCGCGGCTTCGGCCCGAAGCGCTTCGGCGCCCTTGAGGGCGGCTCCGTTCAGCGGAATGTTCATGAACGGGTTCTCCAATCGAGGATCATCTTGAGGCATGCCGCATCGCCGAAGGCCGTGCGGTAGGCATCCGGCGCATCCTCGGCAGCCGAACGGTGGGTGATCAGGCCGTCGAGGCCGAGCTGGCCGGAGGCGACCAGCGCCGTGACGGCGGCCAGGTCCTCCGGCCGCCATTGCGCGGCGATCCGGATCCGGGCCTCGCGCATGAAGGCCGGCGGGAAGGCGAAGGAGAGCGGCGCCTCGTAGAAGCCGGCGAGCACGATCTCGCCGCCTGGCGCCAGTCGTCCGATCAAGGTGTCGAGCAGGCCCGCATCGCCGCTCACATCCGTGATGGTGGCGTAGTCGCGGCGCTCGTCGGTGGAGGGATCGATGACGGCGTAGCCGTATTCGCCCATCGCGCGGACCGGGTTGGTCTCCCAGACCACCGGCTCGCCGCCGGCAATGGCGGTGAGGCGGGCGAGCAGCCGACCCAGCACCCCGTGGCCGACGATCAGCGAGCGAGCGCCCGGAACGACGCCATGGAGGGCGTGGTAGGCTGTGGCGGCGAGGGCGATCAGGATGCCGCTCTCACCGAGGCCCGAATCGATCGGGACCAATCGGCTGCCGGCACTGACGAGATGCGAGGCGGCGCCGCCGAAGAGGCCCTTCACGGGGCCGAAGCAGCGGGCGCCGGGAACGAAGACCGTCTGTCCGATCGAGAGACCGGAGGTGGCGCCGGCCTCGACGACCTCGCCAACCGATTCGTAGCCGGGGACCAGGGGATAGCCCATGCCCGGGAAAGGCGGCATCCGGCCCGACCAGAGCAGACGCTCCGTGCCGGTGCTGATCCCGCTCCAGCGCACGGCGACGACGGCGTCGTCGTGGCCCGGCGCATCGAGGGCGAGGTCGGCGAGGGAGAGGTGCTCGGGCTGTTCGAGGACGACGGCGCGGGAATGCATCGGATCGTCCTCCTTTCTTCTTGTGGCGCCATCCATTCGGACCGGCTGTAAATGTCATCCTAGATAGACACTAACAGACGTCAACCCTTATTTACGCCTGGAGTGTCAACTCAGCTTGTCACTTGTGGGTGACGAGCAGCCGAGTGAGGAGCGGCCGGCGTGTCGCGACCTCACACGTTCCGACGAACCCAGCCTCGTTGAGGAGCGCACGCAGCTCGGCTGGACTGCGGCAGCGTCCGCTTCCCATGGCGAGCAGGTAGAAGCCGAAATAGGCGTCGGCGATCGGCGCCGCTCCGGGCGTCTCGGCCATCGGCTCGGCGAGAAGGAGGGTGCCTCCCCCGGACAGGGCTTCGTAGACCTTGCGTAGGAGCAGGCGGACGGTGTCGTCGTCGTGGTCGTGGACCACGCGCACGAGCGAGATCAGGTCGGCGCCGGTGGGAAGCGGGTCATGCCGGAAGCTGCCGCCGGCAGTCCTCGCCCGCTCCATCAATCCGTCCGCTGCCAGGCGGGCCCGGGCCCGTTCCGCGACGGCAGGCAGATCGAACAGGGTCAGGGCGATGTCCGGCGCCGAGAGAGCGGCGGCGCTCAGGAAAGCCCCCTCTCCGCCCCCGACATCCATCAGCCGGGCATGACGATGGATCGGATAGGCGTCGAGAATGTCGGTCGCGATCAGGGCCTGCGACGCCGCCATCAGGCCGCCATAGGGCGCGACCGATTCGGCCCCCATGCTCCCGAGCTTCGCCTCGGCGGCATAGGGCCAGTAGGTCGACAGACGGGTCGGCCCGGACTCGCCGCGCAGGAGCGCCACCGGATCGGAAAGGTCCTCGTAGAGCATGGCATGGTGCTCGACCATCGCGGCGATGGCCGGGTTGCCGATCATCGCGGCGCCGAGATCGGCGAGCGCGAAGCGGCCGTCCGGAAGGCGGGTCAGGAGATCGAGGGAGGCCGCCGCCTTGAGGAGGCGCAGGGCGCGCTCCGGCGGGAGCGAGAGGCGCTCGGCAAGCCAGTCGACGGAACGCGGCCCGTTCTCGAGCATCGCGAAAAGGTCGAGGCGGACGCAGGCGAACAGGGTCTGCGAATAGACGAAGCCGGCGCAGAGATCGAACAGCGCGCGGGTGTTGCGCCGGGCGGTGCGTCGGGTCAGCGGGAAGCCGGCGGCCCAGCGCTGGAACCCCGGCTTGGCGATCGTTCGGTTACGGAAGGCGAGCCAACGCTCGCGCCAGGACACGGGGGCCGCTTTCCCATCATCCTCCGGTGAGGAAGCGTCGAGGTTCCATGCCTTGGGCACGAGTGATTCGGCGGGCACCGACCGGGCTGCCGCTCAAGCCATCGCGTGCAGCGGTTCGGCCGCGAGGCTCGCGGGGAGGAACAGGCGGGTCTGCGCCACGATCTCGGCGCGCAGGACCTCCGCCCCCGGGCAGGGCGGGATCACCTCGATCGCCTCGCGGACGAGGTGCTTGAGGCGAGCCATCGCTCCGCCGATTCCGAGTAGCGCCGCGGCGTTGGGGCGTCCGAGGGTGGCGTCGCGGCCGACGGGCTTGCCGATCTCTTCCTGCCTGCAGGCGACGTCGCTGAGGTCGTCGGCGACCTGATAGGCCTCGCCGAGGCACTCGCCGAGCAGCCGCCAGGGCAAGGGCGGCGCACCGGCGGCGGCGGCTCCCGCGACTGTCGCGGCGGCGAACAGGGCGCCGGTCTTGGCCTGCTGGTACTCGGTGAGGCCGACGGTGAGTTCCGATTCCCAGGCCTGTCCGGCGACGATGCCGGCCGGTGAGCCGACCGCCCTCGCGACCAGTCCGACAAGGGCGGCGAGGCGCTGGGGATGGCAGGCCGCACCCCGCGCCAGGGTCTCGAAGGCGGCGACGATCAGGGCGTCGCCGGTGAGCACCGCCAGCGGCACGCCGTAGGCGGCATGGACCGAAGGCTTCTGCCGCCGCATGGGCGCGTCGTCGAAACAGGGCAGGTCGTCATGGACGAGGGAGGCGCAGTGCAGGAGCTCGATCGCCGCCGCAGCCGCATCCGCCGCTGCCGGATCGTCGTCGCCGCAGGCGCGAGCCACCGAGAGGCAGAGCCGCGGCCGGATACGGTGGCCGCCCGGGAACACGGCGTAGCGGATCGCCTCGGCAAGGCGCGGCGGAGCGCCGGGCGCCTCGGCATGGGCCACGGCATTGTCGAGAGCCGTCTCGATGCGTCTGCTGGCGTCCATCCCGGCGACTCCCATGTCGTTTGTGGTTGTCATTCAAAAGTGTCAGATTAGATTGACACTCGTCAAGCGAGGTTTTCGCGAGGGGAGCGTAGCGGCGGTGACGGATCGCAAGGTCGTGGTGATCGGAGCGGGTATCGGGGGGCTGGCAGCCGCCCTGCGCCTCGCCCATGCGGGGCTCGACGTCACCGTGCTCGAGCGGGGGGCAAGGCCCGGCGGCAAGATGCGCAGCGTCTCGGCCGCCGGGCGCACCGTCGAGGCCGGGCCCACGGTCTTCACGATGCGGTGGGTCTTCGACGAGCTCTTCTCCGAATGCGGGGCCGATCTCGAGGCGAGCGTCGCCCTCACCCCCGCTCGGGTCCTCGCCCGCCATGCCTGGGATCCGGGCGAGCAGCTCGACCTCTTTGCCGATCACGAGGCCTCGGTGGAGGCGGTGCGCGCCTTTGCCGGCCCCCGCGAGGCGGATGGATTTCGGCGGTTCAGCGCGCGCGCGGCGGAGGTCTACCGCACGCTCGAAGGGCCGTTCATCCGCGGCGCTAGGCCCAGCCCGGTGGAGCTTGCCCGCCGTGTCGGGTTCTCGGGCCTTGGCGACCTCTGGCGCATCCAGCCCTTCGCCACCCTGTGGGGAGCGCTCGGCGAGTATTTCGGCGATCCGCGCCTGCGCCAGCTCTTCGGGCGCTACGCCACCTATTGCGGCGCCTCGCCCTTCGAGGCTCCGGCGACGCTGATGCTCGTCGCCCATGTGGAGGCCGAGGGCGTCTGGTCGATCGAGGGTGGCTTGAGCCGGCTCGCGGGGGCCTGTGCCGAGCTCGCCGAGGCGCGCGGCGCCCGATTCCGCTACTGCGCCGAGGTCGAACGGATCATCGTCGAGGGCGGCGCCGTCGCGGGCGTCGAGCTCGCGAACGGCGAGCGCATCGCCGCCGATGCGGTGGTCGCCAATGCCGATGTCGGCGCGCTCGGCGCCGGCCTGTTCGGCCCCGAGGCGGCGCGGGTGACGCAGCGCCTCGCCCCGGCAGAACGCTCCCTGTCCGCGGTCACGACCTGCATGGTCGCGCGGGCCGAGGGCTTCCCGCTTCTGCGGCACACCGTCTTCTTCTCGCGCGACTACGCCGCCGAATTCGCGGATCTGCGCCGGCACCGGCGCCTGCCCGCGGACCCGACGGTCTATGTCTGCGCCCAGGACCGCGGCGACGAACCGGTGCCCTCCACGGGCGGTTCCGAGCGCCTGCTCTGCCTCGTCAACGCGCCGGCCATCGGCGATCGTCCCCTCGATCCTTCGGAGTTGCGGATATGCGAGACCACGATGCGGCAGCGGCTCGAAGCCTCTGGCCTGACGCTGGCCGAGGAGCCGGGCAGCGTGACGACGGACCCGGCGGGCTTCGCGGGCCTGTTCCCGGCGACGGGGGGAGCGCTGTACGGCCGGGCCTCTCACGGCTGGATGGCGTCGTTCAAGCGGCCGGGATCGCGGACGCGGCTGCAGGGGCTGTATCTGGCGGGCGGGAGCGTCCATCCGGGGCCGGGGGTGCCAATGGCGGCGCAGTCGGGCCGGCTGGCGGCGGAGAGCCTAATGGCCGATCACGGCTCACGCCGCGCTTCGACACCCCGGTCGGTCCGGGCGGCTATGTCTGGTGGTATGTCGACGCCCTGAGCGACGACGGCCGCCAGGGGCTGACCATCATCGCCTTCATCGGCAGCGTGTTCTCGCCCTATTACGCCTGGGATCGCAGCCGGAACCCCTTCGCCCATTGTTCCGTGAACGTCGTCCTCTACGGCGACCGCTCCAACGCCTTCTGCATGACCGAACGGGGCGAGCGATCCCTGTCGCGGGACGCCCGCACCATCCAGATCGGCCCGAGCGGCCTCGAATGGGACGGCACCAGCCTGACGATCCGCCTCGACGAGGTCACGGCGCCTATCCCGTCACGGGTGCGCGGCACGGTGCGGGTCCACCCGCCGGGCATCACCCAGGCACCTCAGACCCTCGATGCGAGAGGACGCCATCGCTGGTGGCCGATGGCACCCGCCTCTCCCGTCGAGGTGAACCTGACCGAGCCGGGCGTCTCCTGGTCGGGTACGGCCTATTTCGACACCAATCACGGCGACGAGCCCCTGGAAGACGGATTTTCGCGGTGGACCTGGTGCAGGGTCGACCTGAAGCCGGGCGCGGCGATCCTCTACGATGTCGTGCGCCGCGACGGCAGCACGCAGGACCTGACGCTGCGATTCGACGCCGACGGCAGCGCCCGTGAGATCGAACCGCCCTCCCCCGCCGGCCTACCCAAGACCGGATTCTGGCGCATGCCGCGCTCCACCCGCAGCGACGACGGCCGCGCCGAAGTGGTGCGGACCTTCGAGGATACGCCGTTCTACGCCCGCTCGCTCCTCGCCTCGACCCTGTGCGGCAAGGCGGTGAAGCCGGTCCACGAGAGCTTGTCCCTCGACCGGTTCATGAATCCGCTGGTGCGCCTGATGCTGCCGTTCCGGATGCCGCGTCCGCTCGGGTGATGAGCTGACTACCCCTTCGCGGCATTGCGCTTGCGCGTCTCTGCCGCCTTCTTGGCCGAGGCCGAGCGCTGCTCGGCGGTCCGGCCGGCTGAGGCAGTGCCTCCGCGGCGGGCAGCTGGATGACCGGTGGCCTTGGCCCGCCCCGACCCGCCGGGCTTCTTGCCGCCGCCATCGTCCTTGTTGACGGTCGCCCAGGCCCGCGCCTCGGCCTCCTTCTCGGGTACGCCGCGCGATTCATAGGAATCGGCGATATGCTCGGCCTTGCGGATCTGCTTGTCGGTGTATTTCCTCTTGTCGCCCTGTGGCATTGCCGGCTCCATCGTGGCCCGCCGCTTCAATCGATGCCGGTCGGCCCGTCGAGGACGGCGCGGACCCGTCGGATCAGGTCGATGCGGCGGTAGGGTTTGTTCAGGATATCGAACTCCGAAGCCCCGGCGTCAGTTCGTTCGTAACTGGCTTCCGCATAACCGGTGGTGAGCAGAACCTTGATCTGCGGCCTGCGCTTGCGGGCTTCCCGCGCCAGCACGACGCCGTTCATGCCGCCGGGCATGATCAGGTCTGTGAAGAGAAGATTCACCGTCTCGGTCTGGTCGATGATCTCGAGGGCTTCGCGGCCGTCTCGGGCGATCAGCGTCGTGTAGCCGAAATCGCGCAGGATGGTGCGGGCAAGTTCGCCGACATCCTCTCGGTCGTCGACGATGAGGACGGTCTCCGTGCCCTGCTGCTCGACGGGGCTCGGTACGGGCCGTACCAACGGCCGCTCCTGGCGCTCGTCGGCGGGAAAGGACAGGCGCACCGTCGTGCCCTCTCCGAGGACCGATTCGATCTGCACGCTGCCGCCTGATTGCTTGGCGAAGCCGTAGACCATGGAGAGGCCAAGGCCCGTGCCCTGCCCATCCTCCTTGGTGGTGAAGAACGGGTCCATCACGCGGGTCAGCACCTCCGGCGCAATTCCCGAGCCCCCGTCCTTCACCGAGACGCTGACATAGCGGCCCGCCTCCAACCCGGACGATTCCCGTCCTTCCTTCTCGACCGCGTGATTGTCCGTGGTGATCGTGACGCGGCCGCCATGAGGCATCGCATCGCGGGCGTTGATCAGGATGTTGATGAGCGCCGCCTCCATCTGGGTCGGATCGACTCGGCAGGTCGAGAGGTCGGGCGTCAGAGCGAGGTCGACGGAGATTCCCGGACCCAAGGTCCGGCCGGCGAGGTCGACCATGTCCTGGACCAAATTGTTGAGGTTGACCGAGCGTCCCTCGAGCCGCTGCTTGCTTGCGAAAGCGAGCAACTGTCGGGTCAGGCTCGTCGCCCGCTCGGCCGCGACTCGGATGTTCTCGGTGGCTCGACCCATGCGGCTGCGGTCCGGGTCTGGCTGACCGAGGGCGGCGGCGAGAATGTCGACATAGCCGACAATGACTTGAAGCAGGTTGTTGAAGTCGTGCGCGATGCCGCCGGTGAGCTGGCCGACCGCTTCCATCTTCTGGGCCTGGACCAGGGCGTTCTCGGCATCGCGGCGGCGCGACACGTCAAGCTGAGACCCGAAGAAGTACACCAGCTCGTTCTTGGCATTATAGACCGGCGCGATGAACAGCGCGTTCCAGAAGGTCGAACCATCTTTCCGGTAGTTCAGGATCTCGGTGGCGAGTTCCCGACGTTCCGCGACGGCGCGGCGTATCTCCGCAACCGTCGTTTCGTCGGTCTCCGGGCCCTGAAGGAATCGGCAATTGCGCCCGACGAGCTCCTCGGGCGCGTAACCCGTCATCGTGATGAAGGCTTTGTTCGCGAACAGGATCGGGTTGTCGGGCTGCCGTGGGTCGGTGACGATCATCGGCATCCGCGTCGCCTCGACGGCGGCGAAGAAGATGTCGCTGTGATGGTTGCGGACTTCGGACGACGCCCCCGTCTCGACCCGTGGGGAAGCACCGGACAGGGGCATTCCAACTCTATCGTTCATGACGGGCCGGCTGCTGCCATCGCTTCGCTGGGATCGTCCCCGGGGAATTTGCTCCCCAGGGAGATGGTGATCACCGCCGCGATGTCGAGGCCCGCTGCCGTCGGAGCTTGAGCCGGCTGCTGTCTTGCAGCTCAGTCAGGCTCCTCAATCCGTCGGTGGCTCGAAGCGGACCGCGTCGATGTTGGCTCGCTCGAAGGCCTGCATCACGTGATGGTACGAGCGCACCATGTCCGTTGCGACCTCGCCCTTCGCCTCCTTCGGCTTGAGGACGAACATCAGCATCGAGCGGCCGGTCACGTCGTAGGTTTCTCCGATTCCCACATGCGCCGCCTCCTGGCTGTCGGACAGATTGGTATCGATGAGGCGGGTCCAGGCCTCGCCTCCGACCGATTCGGGCAGGGTGAACGACACCATGTCGTGATAGGCGTTGTAGAGCAGAAGCAGGGTGGCGTCGCCGCCGCGGCGGTGGATGCCTGTGGCCTGGGCGCGCCCGTCGAGGAGGACCGCCATCGAACGCGCGTCCCCCTGCGTCCAGTTCTCCGTCGTCATCTCCTCCCCGTCGGGGCGAAGCCACGTCACGTCCTTGACCCCGAGATCATCGTCGTAGGCCGCCGTGAGGAAGCGGCCGCGCGTCAAGATCGGCAGGGCCGAGCGCAGGTGCATGAGGCGCTGCGTGAACGCGGCAAGATCGCGCTCGCTGGCTCCGATTGCCTCCCAGTTCACCCAGGACACCTCGTTGTCCTGGCAATAGGCGTTGTTGTTGCCGCCCTGGCTGCGGGCGAACTCGTCGCCGGCAAGCAGCATCGGCGTGCCGCGCGACAGGAACAAGGTTGCCAGCATGTTGCGCATCTGGCGCTGGCGCACGGCCTTGATCTCGGGATCGTCCGTCTGCCCCTCGACGCCATAGTTCATCGAGAGATTGTGCGAGTGCCCGTCGCGATTGCCCTCGCCGTTCGCCTCGTTGTGCTTCTCGTTGTAGGAGACCGTGTCGGCGAGCGTGAACCCGTCATGGGCAGTGAGGAAGTTCACGGATGCCCACGGCTTGCGGCCGCGCTTGTTGAACTTGTCGGCCGAGCCTGTGATGCGGGAGGCGAGAGCCGGAAGAAGTCCCTCGTCGCCGCGCCAATAGCCGCGCACGTCGTCGCGAAAACGGTCGTTCCACTCGGCCCAGCCCGGGGGGAAACCACCGACCTGATAACCGCCAGGACCGCAATCCCAAGGCTCGGCGATGAGCTTGACCCCGTTCAGTACCGGGTCCTGCAGGCAGGTATCGAGGAAGCCGCCGCCCTCGTCGAAGCCGTGCGGCTCGCGTCCCAGGATGGTGGCGAGATCGAAGCGGAAACCGTCGACCCGCATCTCGGTGGCCCAATAGCGCAAGGAGTCGGTCACGAGCTGCAATACGCGCGGATGCGACAGGTTGAGGGTATTACCCGTGCCGGTGTCGTTGATGTAGAACTGCTCCTGGCCCGGCAGGAGCCGGTAATAGGAGGCGTTGTCGACGCCCTTGAACGAGAGGGTCGGCCCCTTCTCGTTGCCCTCCGCCGTGTGATTGTAGACGACGTCGAGGATCACCTCGAGGCCGGCGCCGTGCATGCGGGCCACCATCTCCTTGAACTCGGAAAAGGCGAAATCCGGCACGGCGGCGTAGCGCCGGGCCGGTGTGAAGAACGAGATCGTGTTGTAGCCCCAGTAGTTAACGAGGCCTTTCTCCTGAAGGTAATCGTCCTGCACGAAGGCATGGACGGGCAGCAACTCGACGGAGGTCACCCCGAGGCTCTTGATGTAGTCGAGCACCGCCGGGTTGCTGAGGCCCGCATAGGTCCCGCGCAGCCGCTCGGGCACCAGCGGATGGGTCTTGGTGAATCCCTTGACGTGAGTCTCATAGAGGACCGTCTTCTCCCACGACACGTTCGGCTTGCGGTCGCGGCCCCATGTGAAGGCCGGATCGATGACGCGGCTGCGACGGGTGAACGGCGCCGAATCGCGCTCGTCGAACGTCAGGTCGTCGCCGCTCTCCATCTGGTAGCCGAAAAGGGCCGGATGCCACGTGATGGAGCCGACGAGGCCCTTTGCGTAGGGATCGATCAGCAGCTTGTTATGGTTGAAGCGGTGGCCAGCCTTGGGCTCGTAGGGCCCGTGCACGCGGTAGCCATAGATCGTCCCCGGCCGGGCATCGGGCAGATAGCCGTGCCAGATCTCGTCGGTGTATTCGGGCAGCTCGATCCGCTCGATCTCGCGCTCGCCCGCATCGTCGAACAGGCACAGTTCCACCTTGGTGGCATGTGCCGAGAACAGCGCGAAGTTCACGCCGAGCCCGTCCCAGTTGGCGCCGAGGGGATAGGGCGAACCCTCGCGGATGCGCGATTGGGGTGCGCGTCCCTGAGAGAAGGGGCCTGCCTGAAACGTCGAATCGTCGGCCATGATTGCTCCGGGGGTGGCACCGCCCCGCCGTAGGCGCGGAACGGATTGCCTGATCGCGACGTGAACGCGGCCGTTTCCGCTTAAGCTCCCGCGAGGCCGGGAAATTTTTGCTGCGGCGCATCGTGCCGATTGCGAGGCTCTCCGCTTTCGTCCAGTTCTTCGAGAAAGGCCGACCGACGCTCAGTGTCGGTATCGTCGGTGCTGCGAGGGGAAAGCCATGACCGATCGGGATTTGGAGACGGGCGACGGCCTCCAGGCGGTGGCCGATCGCCATGGTGTCGGCCTCGACGCCGTTCGCCATCTTCTCCAGGCACTTGAAGCTGGAAACGGCACAATGGCGCAGTTCAACCATCCCGATCTCGGCGGCTTCGGACAGTGGTCCGCCGGCGGCATGATCATGATCGGCCAGATGTTCGACCAGAACCTCAAGAACCGTGTCGCCGCGCTCTGCTCCGAACTCGCCGGCTCGCTGCCCCCGGGTGGCTGGTCGAGCGTGTCCTCAGGCGGCTGGTGGCCGGACGGGCTCGGCCGTCCCGCGACCTCGGGCGCGCAGAACGGCCTGCGCTACGCTTATTTTCCGCAGAGCCGGCGGCTCGCCATCGAGTCCGGGGACGTGCTCGCCCTGTACGATACCGGCGAATACGACATCAGCGGCGTGTCGCAGCAGCAGGGCGGAAGCCAGTCTCTGCGTTTCAGCGGCCGCGGCGGCAGCGTCGACCTCGACCAGTTGAAGCGCGTCGACGACGGTCAAGACGTGCCTCCCGCTCCTCATGAGCCGGCACCCTGGCAGCCGGAGGCGGCCTCCCAACTGCGGCCGGCCGAGACCCAGAGGCCGCCGGCCGCCTCCCCGGCGCCCGTTTCGGCGAGCACCCGGAGCACGGCCTCCGAGGTCCTCGCGACGCTGGAGAAGGTCGCCGAGTTGCACGGCAAGGGCGTCCTCACCGATGCCGAGTTCGCGGCCAAGAAGGCGGAACTCCTGGCCCGGCTCTGAGGGCGCGGGCCGGCTCACCATGGCACTCCCGCGCGACCTCATCGACATCGGCACGATCTATCACGAGCCGGCGGTTCCGGACTTCGCCCGCGGCCGCGAGATCCTCGATCGGTTCCCCGACGCCAGGCGCATCGAGGTTCCCTCGCATTGGAACATCCCGAGTCTCCACGGCAACGAGGGCTCGGTGGAGGATTGGGTGCGGATCAAGCGCTCGACCCTGGTGCTCGGGGTGAAGAAGGGGCTGACGATGCGGCGCAACGGACGCAGCGCCCATTTCATCGCGCCCTCGACCTCCAATGGCTGCGCCATGGCCTGCGCCTATTGCTACGTGCCGCGGCGCAAGGGGTTCGCCAACCCGATCTCGGTCTTCGTCAATGTCGAGGCGATCGGGCAGGCGATCCGCCGCCATGCCGCCAAGCAGGGCGCCCTGCCGGAGCCCGACACCATCGACGAGGCGCGCTGGGTCTACGATATCGGCGAGAACGGCGACCTCTCGGTGGACGCGATGGTGAGCGGTACCGTGCGCGACCTCGTCGCCCTGTTCCGCGACATTCCCAACGCCAAGGCAAGCTTCGCCACCAAGGCGGTGAACCGCGACCTCCTCGCCTACGAGCCGCGGGGCAGCACCCGGATCCGCTTCTCGCTCATGCCCGAGCGGATCGCCCGGATCGTCGACGTGCGGACCTCGCCGATCGCCGAGCGGATCGCCGCGATCGACGATTTCGTGGCGGCCGGCTACGAGGTCCACGTCAATTTCTCGCCTGTCATCCTCTACGAGGGCTGGGAGGCGGATTGGCGAGACCTGTTCGAGGCCCTCGACGCGGGGATCGGCCCGGCCGCCAAGGCTCAGCTCAAGGCCGAGATCATCATGCTGACGCACAATGCCGATCTCCACGCGGTCAATCTCGGCTGGCACCCCAAGGCCGAGGATCTGCTCTGGCGCCCCGACATCCAGGAGGCCAAGATCTCCGAGGGCGGCGGGGCCAACCTGCGCTACCGGAGCCCGTGGAAGGGACGCTGGATCGCCCGCTTCAAGGACCTCATGGCCGAGCGCATCCCCTATTGCCGGGTGCGCTACGCTTTCTGACCATCTTGGGAGAACAGCCGATGAGCACGCATGAGGATTACCTGCGCGAGGCGGTGAGACTCGCCGCCGACAACGTCCAAGATGGCGGCTCGCCGTATGGCGCCGTGCTCGTCCGCAACGGCGAGGTCCTGGCGAGCGTCGCCAACAACATCCACGCGACGAACGATCCCACGGGCCATGCCGAGATGGTGGCGCTCCGGGTGGCGAGCCAGCGCCTGAACGACCGTGATCTCTCCGGCAGCATCATGTATGCGAGTGGTCAGCCCTGCCCGATGTGCCATGCCGCGATGCGGCTATCGGGCATCCGCGAGGGCTATTTCGCAAATGCCGCCGCGACCGCGGCCGGGTTCGGACTCCTCGGCACCGAGATCTATGCCGAGTTGTGCCGGCCGCTCGACGAGCAGCCGATGCGGCTGGCGCATCTCGACGTGCCGGGTGCGACCGAGCCCTACGCCGCCTGGAGGGCGCGCAAACCCTGAGGCTCGTGGATGCCGTCAGACGCGCTCAATGCGTCCAGGGCGCGGTCCTGTTGAACTTGAAATTGTCGGAATACGACAGGCCCTTGCGCATCACCGGCTTCTGCGGCTCCTCGACCCTGTAGGAGAGGCCGGCCCGTGTCGCGTAGGCGACCGCATCCTCCCTGGTATCGAATTCGAGCTTGACCTGCTGGAGCATGTCGCCTGAGCTCGTCCAGCCCATCAACGGATCGGTCTCGCGCGGCTCTGTCCGATCGAATTCGAGGATCCACTGCTTGGTGCGGGCGAGCCCGGACTGCGAGGGGTCCTTGGCGGGCTGATAGATGCGCGCGCTCGACATCGGTGATTCCGGCCTCGTGTCTGTGGTCGAACAGCCTCGTACGGCGAATGGTCGGGGCGATAGGATTCGAACCTACGACCCTCTGGTCCCAAACCAGATGCGCTACCAGACTGCGCTACACCCCGACGCGCTCGCGCGCCTCTGGGGCATAGAGTTTTCGCCACCAGGGGGCAAGCGGCCTTCGCACGCGCAAATGAGCCTGGCTCTCATACCAGGATGTCGAGAACCCGTTTTTCGGTATCGAGGGAGGATTTCAGGACGGCCGCGTTCAGGCCGATTTCGAACTTCGATTCGATCAGCTGCACGGCGGTGGCGGAGAGATCGATCTGGGTCGCCTGGGGCAGGCTCGTGCCGATCGTCGCGACCTCCTCCGCCGCGACCGCGTATCGCTGCGAAGCGGCCGCCATGCCTCCGGCCGAAATTGATACCGCGCTGATCATTGCCGCCTCTCTCACCTCAGGCGAAATGGCACGGCAACCCTTTAGTCCGGGTGCGCGAATCCGATCGCATTTGAATCATCGGATGCAGGCTTGACCATGCCACGCGCTGGCCCCACCTGCGCCGCCGAGAGTTGGCGACGGGATGAAGTGAAGGACGAGGCGATGATCGACCTGTATTACTGGCCGACCCCGAACGGCCATAAGGTGACGCTCTTCCTGGAGGAGACCCGCCTCCCCTACGCGATCAAGCCGGTCAATATCGGCAAGGGCGATCAGTTCGCTCCGGGCTTCCTCAAGATCGCGCCGAACAACCGGATGCCGGCCATCGTCGACCATGTCCCGGCCTCGGGAACGGAGCCGGTCACGCTGTTCGAATCCGGTGCGATCCTGCTCTACCTCGCCGAGAAGACCGGGCAATTCATCCCGGCAGACCTGCATGGCCGGGCCGAGGTGCTGCAATGGCTGTTCTGGCAGATGGGCGGCCTCGGGCCGATGCTCGGCCAGAACCACCATTTCACGCAATACGCGCCGGAGAAGGTCCCCTACGCCATCGACCGCTACGTCAACGAGACGAACCGCCTCTACGGCGTCCTCGACCGGCGCCTCGCCGACAGGGCCTTCCTCGCCGGCGAGGATTATTCCATCGCGGACATGGCCTCCTACCCCTGGATCGTGCCGTGGGAGAAGCAGGGACAGACCTTGAGCGACTTCCCGCACCTGCAGCGCTGGTTCGAGGCGATCGCCGAGCGCCCCGCCACCAAGGCGGCCTATGCCCGCGCGGTGGAGGTCAATCCCGACTTCGGCAAGCCCATGAGCGAGGACGCCAAGAGGGTGATGTTCGGGCAGACGGCCAAGCGCGACTGAGCTAGCGCCTCAGGTCGTCCAACGGTACCGGTGCCGCATGTGGCCGGGCCGAGAGCATCGCGTCGATGAGCGCCAGCACCTCCGCCCGGCCGACATTCGCCGCCGGCTCGAACGGCGTCCAGGTCTGGGCGAAGTCGAGGGCGGAGAAGACCTCGCGGTAGCGCAGCAATTCGCCCCGCGTCAGCGGCACGCCGCGCACGAAGGCCTTGTGCGCCGAGATCGTCAGGGCCTTCCGCGGGGCCGCCGGATCGAGCTCGAACTTGAGCGCGTCGCCGCAGAACAGGATTTTTCGCGCCCGGTCGAACAACACCGCGTGGCCGTCGAAATGGCCGGCGGTGCGGTGGAGCTCGAGACCGGGCAGCGGCTCCAGGACGTCGTCGTAGGGCCAAGAGACCTGCAGGGCGGCGCTCCATGTGAAGTCGGCCGCCGGCAGGCAGAGTTCGGGATCGAACCGGTCCTGCAGCTGCACCAGGGCGCCGTAGGAATGGGGATGCGAGGCCGAAAGGATCTGCATGCCGCCGAGATCCGCGATGTGCTTCAACGCCGCCTCGCTGAAGACCGGACAGGCCTCGAAACCCATGTTCCCATTGGGCGTGACGATCAGGTAGGCGCTCGGCCCGATGCCCGAGACCGGCTCGTTCCAGAACCGCCAGACCCCCGGCTCCAGCTCCTCCCAATGGCAGGGAAAGCGATCCTGGGCCTCGCGCTCGCTCCAGAACTGCCAGCCGCCCTGCGGCACCACGTGGCGGGCATCGAGGCACATCGGGCAGGAGGCGGGCGCCTCGAAATGGCGCTGCCAGAAGCCGCAATTGTCGCAGGTATAGGCGGGAAGCTGCAGGGCGCCCGCGAAGGGAAGATAGCCGGGGGACAAGGGACGCTCTCTCTCGGGCGAAGGGGCCGTTGCAGGACCGCCGAACGGATGGCCTCGGGCGCTGCCGATCCGCATATAGGCCGGATCGGGCGAACCGCGATATACCGCCTCGCCGAGGATATCCGACGCCGCGTCGCGTCGCGCGTCGCGCCTGTTTCGGCAGCGCCAACAAACCGCCCAGACCGATCCCGGAGGATCATGTCCGCCATCGCCGTCGACCTCACCCGGATGATCACCCGGCTCGCTCATCCGAGCCCGAGCGGGATCGACCGGGTTGACCTCGCCTATGCCCGCCACGTGTTGGCGCAGCCGGGCGAGCGCTTCGGCCTCGTCTCGACGGCGCTCGGGCCCCGCGTCCTCGACCGGGATGCCGCCGCTTCCGTGGTCGCCGCGGCGGCGGAGGGTTGGGAAGAATCCCTCGAAGCGGCCGGCGACGCAGTCTATCGCGGCCTCCTCGCGAAGCTGGGAACCGGCCCGGCGCCGGCGATTGCGTCGGCTTCCCCGCGCCCTCGGGACACCCGGCGTCGCCTGCGGGTCGAGACGGCCCTGCGCGTTCTGCGGGCGGGCGGGCACGAGGCGCTGCCGCAGGGCACGACCTATCTCCATACCTCGCATCTGCGCCTCGACCGACCCGAGCGCTTCGACTGGCTCTACGACCGACAGGACGTCCGCACCGTCTTCTTCGTCCACGACCTGATCCCGATCTCGTATCCCGAATACGGCCGGCCTGGCGAGGCCGAACGTCATGCGGTGCGCATGGAGACGATGGCGCGCCATGGAGCTCAGATCATTGCCAACTCGGCGGATGTCGCGGCGCATTTCTCGGGGTACCTCGCCCACCGCGCGTTGCCGGCGCGGCCGGTTGCCGTAGCGCCGCTCGGGGTTGAGCCGTCCTTCGCCGAAGGGCCGACGCACTTCGCTCCCGAACGCCCAACATTCGTGGTCTGCGGCACGATCGAGCCGCGCAAGAACCACCTCCTCCTGCTCAATCTCTGGCGCGATCTCGCCGCGGAGCTCGGGCCGCAGACGCCCCGCCTCGTCCTTGTCGGGCGCCGTGGCTGGGAGGCCGAGAACGTCGTCGACATGCTCGATCGTTGTCGAGCGGTCGCCGACCATGTCACCGAGGTGCGCGGCCTCTCAACCGCCGGACTTGCCGACCTCCTGCGCGGCGCCACCGCGCTCCTGATGCCGTCCTTCGCCGAAGGCTACGGCATCCCGGTGGTCGAGGCGGCGGCTTGCCGCCTGCCGGTGATCGCCTCGGACATCCCGGTCCATCGCGAGATCGGGGCGGGTTTCGCCGAGTTCCTTCATCCCCTCGACGGCGCCGGCTGGCGCCGGACGATCCTCGCAGTGAGCGACCCGAAATCCGGATTGCGCGCGGCCATGGCGGCTCGCCTCGCGGATTATGCCGCCCCCACCTGGGGCGACCACTTTACCATCGCGGAGCCGCTGCTTCACGAGTGAGGGGAGCGCGATTTGCAGATGCGATGGTTTGCGGATGTCATGGTCGGTGAATAAGGACTGCCGTCGTACAGCGTGGCGGTCGAAGGCTTTCGGGCCGCGGCCCGCCGATATCGGGAGAGGCCAGCCATGACCGTGATCGACCTTCATCGCGACGACATCAAGCGCGGTCTCGCCGACGACGAGATCCTGCTCATCGATGTGCGCGAGCCGCATGAATTCGAAGCGGGTCACATCCCTGGCGCCGTGCCGCACCCGCTCTCGACCTTTGACACACAGGCTCTCGCCGAACTGATCGCCAACGACACCCGACGCCCGGTCTTCTCCTGCATGTCGGGCGTGCGGTCGGTCCACGCCCTCAACGCTGCCCAGGAAGCCGGCCTCCCGATCGAGGCGCATTACCGGGGCGGCTTCAAGGACTGGGTGTCAGCCGGCGAGCCGGTGGATGCCTGACGAATGTCGCCAAAATGACAAAAGGCTGATCATGTGCGCGAGCGCACCCCGTGCCGCGGTACGAACCACTAGCTCGGCATGCGCAGGGAACCCGAACATGCGTAAGCCTCGACAAATTCTCCGTCTCGTGACGGTGGGCCTCGCCATCCTGATGCCCCTTTCGGCACAGGCGCAGGCCCCCGGCGGCCCGCCGCCGAAGGTGACGACTGCCAAGCCCGTCGTGCGCGAGATCGTCGAAACCGACACCTATACCGGCCGCTTCGAGGCGGTCGATTACGTCGAGGTCCGCGCGCGCGTCACAGGCTATCTCGAGAAGGTGCTGTTCCAGGACGGCGCCACCGTGAAGAAGGGCGACACGCTCTTCATCATCGATCGCCGGCCCTACAAGGCGGCCCTCGACCAGGCACAGGCCGCGCTCACCTCGGCGAAGGCCGGCCTGACTTTCTCGCAGACCGACCTCGAACGCGCCCAGACCTTGAGCCGGTCGGGCAATATCTCCGAGCAGGTCACCGACCAGCGCCGGCAGGCCTCGCAGACCGCGCAGGCCAATGTCGACAGCGCCGAGGCCGCCCTGCGCCAGGCCCAGCTCAACTACGATTTCACCGAGGTGAAGGCTCCGGTCTCTGGCCGCATCAGCCGCCGTCTCGTCACCGAGGGCAACATCGTCATCACCGACCAGACGATGCTGACGACGATCGTCTCCCTCGACCCGATCTATTTCAGCTTCACGGTCGACGAGCGCTCGTTCCTGAAATACCAGAGCACCCTCAAGATCGGCATGGGCGCGACGCAGAAGCAGAACGCCGCGCCGATCATGATCGCCCTCACCAACGAGGCCAAGCCGACCCGCAAGGGCCTGCTCGACTTCGTCGACAACCGGGTCGACAACGCCACCGGTACGGTTCTCCTGCGCGCCACCGTCGAGAACCCCGACGGGTTCATCAAGCCGGGCCTCTTCGGCATCGTCTCGCTGCCCGCTACGAAGCCCGCTCAGGGCGTTCTTCTGCCCGACGAGGCGGTCTCCGCAAATCAGGACAAGCGCATCGTCTACGTGGTGGCCGAGGATGGATCGGTTGCGACGCGAGACGTTCAGCTCGGCCCCAAGGTCGACGGCTACCGTGTGATCCGCTCGGGCCTCAAGGGCGACGAGAACGTCGTCGTGAACGGCCTTGCCCGCGTCCGACCCGGCGCCAAGGTCGCGGCGGAGGCGACGACGCTGCCGCCGGCGCGGACGTAGCGGCAAGGGCGGTGCGCTGCGATATGCCCCGTCCGGCGATTCTGTCCTGAGGCGCCCCAGGAGGCAGCCCACGATACTGGAGTTCTCCTTCGAGGCCCCATTCGGGGGAATCTCACGGAGAGGGGACGGGCGGCGTGAATGACGGGGCGACCAGGGCCCCGGACACCGGAAGGAGGCGTCTCGGCCTGCTGACGGCGACTTGTGTAGGAAGAAACGCTGCCGCCGGGGTCCTTCGGGCCATTCAGCGGCGAGAGGTCTGACCGATGCGCTTTGCCCACTTCTTCGTCGATCGGCCGATCTTCGCGTCCGTGACGTCGATCATCTTCCTGATCCTGGGCTACGTCGCCTACGAAACGCTCCCCGTGGCGCAATATCCCGAGATCGTGCCGCCTACCGTCGTGGTGCGCGCCTCCTATCCGGGCGCCAACGCCGAGACGGTCGCCGCGACGATCGCGACGCCGATCGAGCAGGAGGTGAACGGCGTCGATAACATGCTCTACATGACCTCGCTGTCGACCAACGACGGCGCCATGCAGCTCACCGTCACCTTCAAGGTCGGCACCAACCTCGATATCGCCAACGTGCTGGTGCAGAACCGCCTTTCGGTCGCCCAGCCGCGCCTGCCGCCGGATGTGCGCAACCTCGGCGTGACCGTGCGCAAGTCCTCGCCCGACCTGATGATGGTCGTGCACCTGCTCTCGCCCGACAATTCCTACGACCAGAACTACCTCTCGAACTACATCTACCTGCGCATCCGCGACGAGCTCCTGCGCCTCGACGGGGTCGGCGACATCACGGTGTTCGGCGGCTCGGAATATGCGCTCCGGATCTGGCTCGATCCCAACAAGCTCGCCGCCTACGGCCTCTCCACCAGCGACATCGTCTCGGCCCTTCAGGAGCAGAACGTCCAGGTCGCGTCCGGCGCTCTCGGTGCGCCGCCGGCCCCGAAGGACAATGCCTTCCAGCTCGTGGTGCAGTCGCAGGGCCGCTTCCAGACGGCGGAGGAGTTCACAGAGGTCATCGTCAAGGCGAGCGACGGCCGCCTGGTGCGCATCAAGGACGTCGCGCGGGTCGAGCTCGGCCAGCAGCTCTACACCACTCAGTCCTTCCTGAACGCGACGCCTGCGGTCGGCGTTGGCGTGTTCCAGCGTCCCGGCACCAACGCCCTGGAAGCGGCCAAGCAGGTCCGCCAGACCATGGAGACGATCAAGAAGAACTTCCCGCCGGGGGTCGAATACAAGATCGCCTACAACCCGACCGAGTTCATCGAGGAATCCGTCTACGAGGTCTACAAGACGCTGTTCGAGGCGGTCGCACTGGTCGTCGTCGTGGTGATGGTGTTCCTGCAGAGCTGGCGCACCGCCCTGATCCCGGTGATCGCGATTCCGGTCTCGCTGATCGGCACCTTCGCGGTGATGCAGGCGCTCGGATTCTCGATCAACAACCTGACCCTGTTCGGTCTCGTCCTCGCCATCGGCATCGTCGTCGACGACGCGATCGTCGTGGTCGAGAACGTCGAGCGCAACATGGCCGAGGGGCTCTCGCCAGGAGACGCCGCGCACAAGACCATGGACGAGGTCGGCGGGGCCGTCATCGCCATCGCCCTCGTCCTGTCGGCGGTGTTCATCCCGACCGCCTTCATCCCGGGCATCTCGGGCCAGTTCTACAAGCAGTTCGCGCTGACGATCGCGGCCTCGACCATCATCTCGATGTTCAATTCGCTGACGCTGTCGCCGGCGCTCTGCAAGATCCTGCTCAAGCCTCACCACGAGCACAAGAAGCCGACCTTCTTCCTGTCGCGGTTCGTCGCCTGGTGCGCCGACATGTTCAACCGCGGCTTCGACAAGCTCTCGCACGGCTATGCCCGCGTCATCGGCTTCCTGACCGGCAAGATGATCGGCGTCCTCGGCATGCTCGTGCTCTACGCTGCGGTGATCGCCGGGACCCTGCACCTCGCGGCGACGACGCCGACGGGCTTCATCCCTCAACAGGACCAGGGTTACCTCATCGGCGTCGTCCAGTTGCCCGCAGGCTCGGCCCTGGAGCGCACGACAGCGGTGGTGCGCAGGGCCGCCGCACTCGCCAAAGAGGTCGACGGCGTCGCCAACGCGGTCATCATCTCGGGCTTCGACGGCGCCACCTTCACCAACACCACCAACGGCGCGGTGATGTTCCTAACCCTCAAGGGAGCCAAGGAGCGTGCGGCGACCGGTAGAACCGCCGCCGCCATCACCGGCGACGTCTTCAAGGCGACCGCCGGCATCCAGGAGGCCCGCGTCCTCTTCATCCCGCCACCGCCCGTCCGGGGCTTAGGCACCGGCGGCGGCTTCAAGATGCAGATCGAGAGCCGCCAGAGTTCGGAGATCGGGCCGCTTCTCGCTGCGGTCAACGAAGTGCTGGGCCAGGCCAACCAGAGCAATGACGTCCAGCGCGTCTTCACCACCTTCGGCAACGACACCCCGCAGCTCTTCATCGACATCGACCGGACCACGGCGCGGATGCTGAACGTGCCGCTCCAAAGCGTGTTCTCGACGCTGCAGGCCAATCTCGGCGGCGCCTACGTCAACGACTTCAACACCTTCGGCCGCATCTACCAGGTCCGTGCCCAGGCCGATGCCCCCTTCCGCCTGGAGAAGCGCGACATCGAGCAGCTCAAGGTTCGCTCCTCCACCGGCGCCCTCGTGCCGATGGGAACGCTCGCCTCGATCCGGGAGATCACCGGCCCGCAGATCGTGCAACGCTTCAACCTGTTCTACTCGGTGCCGATCCAGGGCGACGCCAAACCCGGAATCTCCACTGGCCAGGCCCTCGATGCGATGGAGAAGATCGCCCAGAGCCTGCCGCAGGGATACGCCTACGACTGGACCGAAATCGCCTTCCAGCAGAAGGCGGCCGGCAACACAGCGATCCTTGTCTTCGGCCTCGGCGTGCTCCTGGTGTTCCTCGTCCTGGCCGCACAGTACGAATCCTGGGCGCTGCCTTTGGCGATCATCCTCGTGGTGCCGACCGGCGTCCTCTCGGCCCTCGGCGCTGTGCAGCTACGGGGCCAAGACAACAACATCCTGACCCAGATCGGTCTGATCGTGCTGATCGGGTTGGCCGCCAAGAACGCGATCCTCATCGTCGAATTCGCTCACCAGCTCGAGGAGACCGAGAAGAAGGGACCTGTCGCCGCGGCAGTGGAAGCCTGCCGTCTGCGCCTGCGTCCGATCCTGATGACGGCCTTCGCCTTCATCCTCGGCACCGTGCCCCTCGTCATCGCCACGGGCCCCGGCGCCGAGATGCGGCAGGCCCTCGGCACCGCCGTCTGCTTCGGCATGATCGGCGCGACGGTGTTCGGCCTGTTCCTCACCCCGGTCTTCTACGTCGTGATCCGCAAGATCCTCATCCGGTTCGCGCGAAAGCGCGGCCAGGATCCGCACGACACGACACCCGACAAGCACGACCCGCATGTCAGGCCGGCACAGGCGTGAGGACATCGTCGGATAAGGGTTGCGCCACGCAAGCTTGAAAGCTATCACCCGCCGACCCTTCGGGGTGTCGGAGCGTGGCGCAGCCCGGTTAGCGCACTAGTCTGGGGGACTAGGGGTCGGAGGTTCGAATCCTCTCGCTCCGACCAATAAAATCAGTCACTTAACCCCCGCGTGGCTGTCTATTTCGGAACGGTTTGCAAAACGGTTTGCATCTTCCTGTTCCGGCGATGTTCGTCCAGCTTCGCGATCGCCGACACGGCTAGGGCCCGAGTGCGGGCCAAATACCGATCTAGGATCTTCTGAGCGTGCGCCTGGGAGTGGCCGGTGATGGTCGCGATCTCGGCAGTCGTGCATCCCGCCTCAGCGAGCATGGTGACTGCCGTCCCGCGCAAGTCGTGGAAGTGCAAACCGTCGGCGATCTGCGCCTTCTGGAACGTCTCGGTCCATTCCTCGTGGAAGCGGCGCTTCACCCACGCACCACCGGCAGCGTTCACGAGGACTGTGGTCGCGCGCCTGGGGGCCTGGTCGAGCGCGGCCTTTAGCGCCTGAGTCGCCGGCACGTAGATCAGACGACGGCTCTTTCCCTGGCGAAGTGTGATCGCCGTCCCGTCGTAGGCGCTCCAGGGCAGTGCCAGGAGATCGCCCTGTCTCTGGCCGGTGTGAAGCGCGAGCATCATCGCCAGCCGGATCTCGGGGCTCGCTGCGGCCTCGAACGGCGTGACGTGCTCAGGTAGCCAGATCATCTCCGAGCGGTCGGATCGGTAGGCGCGCTCGAATGTGGCGATCGGGTTGTGCTTCAGGTGGCCGCGATCGACGCCCCATGCGAACACGCGAGCGAGACGCGCGAGCTTGGCGTCGGCCGCGCGTGGATGCGTTTCGGCGAGGCCCTCGTGCCACTGGAGGAAAGCCGGCCGGCTGCGTGGGTTTTCCACGATGGTCAGCGGTGTCGAGGCCCAGCGCGTCTCGCAGGCCTTCAGATCGAATGATGCGATCTCTCGCGTTGAATCGGCGAGCTTCTTCGTCCAGGCGCTGGACTGCTTGTACTTTCGGATCAGCCATTCGACAGTGCCGACGCTTCGCTCGGTGGCCGCGTTCTTGGCAGCCGCCTGAAACGACGCGACGAACTCGGGCGTGCCGGGCTCGCCCTTCAGCTTCGTTCCGGTTGCGCGATGATAGTAGTGGGTCCGTGTGGTGCCGTCCGCGAGCGGCTTCCGGACCGTGTTGATGCCCTTCAGCCTAACGCGCATTTTCGGCCAGCCATTCGTCAATCGACGGGGCGGCATCGTTGAACAGGCCTGAGCGCCGATCAAGGGCGCGATCGATCGCCTTGCGGTCCCAGCGTTGGGTGCCGGGAATCGGACCTGGCACGATCCCGCGTCGACGCCAGTTGTCGAAGGCATCGACGGTCTCGCAGCCACAATACTCTGCGGCTTGCTCGCGGGTGAGCCCGCGCGGGACGAGGCCGATCGGGAGCGTCGTCACCCTGCCCTCCCCTCGGCTGGTCGCCACAGCTCCAACGGCTGGCCGCTCATGATCCGGTGCCCACCGCGCGCCATCGGGTGCTTCGGGTTGCCCTGCGGGGTGACCGCGAAGGCGTGAAGGTCGAAGTGGCCGTCGAGAGAAAGGGCCCGCAGGACGCGGGTGGTCTGACGATCCGACCTCGGCACCAAGTTGCCCCAGGCCACGATGCGGACCGGGGCGGCGGCCGTCAGCTCGCGCATCAAGGCGAGGTTCTGCTCGACATGGGCGGCGTGCGCCTCCCAATCGATCGAGATCTGGCGGTTGCGCCAGGCGATCATCTCGTCTGGGCTGCTGGTGACCTTCGTCTCCCAATTCACGACGGTGAAGCCGCCTATGCCCGGACGATTCGCCAGAAGGTCGAACAGGCGGCAGACCGTCGGGTCGTTCTTCTCGACGCCGGCATCGCTCGGGTTGCACATGCCGACGAGCGCTCGCGGCTCGTCGCTCCACCACCGATCGAGGCGGAGCCGGTGCTCGCCGCACGGACTGAACACGGCGGAGGCTTGATGCGCTGGAGCGGGCATCAGCTGCACCCCGTCGTCGATCCGCAGGCCTGGCATGTCAGGCAGGTGCCGGCGCGCTTCATCGCGAAGCTACCGCAGCTGCCGCACATATCGCCGGTGAAGCCGTGGGCGCGTGCCACCTCGCGTGGCGAGGGCGCGGCGACCGTCTCAGCGACGACGATGGGCGCTGCAGCCCTGGGCGGCGCCGGCGCGAGTGTCAGCCGCTTCGGATCGAATGTCCGCTGCGCCGCGTCTCCGCTTACCCGAAGGAGCAGGTTGCCGAGGTCGCGGATCTCCGCTCGCGTCATCGACAACACGATCAGGGTGCGATCTTCGCCGCGCATCATGCTGAGATCGAGGTCAACCTGATCGCAGCCTGTGTGAACGACCGGCGCGAGCGTCCAGGAATCGAACCCGTGGCCGCGGAAGGCGTCATCCGACATGGCGCATCTCCGGCATCGCGAAGAGGTCCGGCTTCTCGGCTGCGACTTGGGCCGCATAGTCCGCAGCAATCGCCTCCATGGTCGCAATCTCGCGGTCGGCATCCGCCTGTGCCATCCGGCCGCTGGCGACGAGCCCGGCATAGACCCGGCGGCGTTGGCTGACCTCGCGTTTGGCGCAGCGGAGCTTGTCGGCAGCGGTGAAGGCCTCAGCCATTCTTCGGACCCTCCAGAAGCAAGGGGTTCGTCGGCATGTCGCCGCGGTCGTAGGCGACCTGGAGCTGCGGCTCGATCCATTGGCCTACGGTCCTACCGTCCGGCAGAACGATGTGAGCGAGCCACTCCTGCTCGACCGTGGTCACACCCTGGGCGACGGCTTCGATCTTCGCCTTGATGATGAGGTACAGGGCACGCCACTTCGACCGGCGCACCTGATCCGTCGCGTCACCCTTGATCGGCACCTCGATCTTCACCAGGCGGCCGGCGAGCTCGAACATGACGATGGCCTCGAGGCGCTCGTCCATGTGGACGACGCGGTTGGCCTTCGCCTTGCGGAGCATCGCCTCGATGTCCTGCCGAGACTTGGTCACCGGCACGGTCGTTTTGTCGGCGTAGACCTTGGTCGTCATGCTGCGGCTCCGATGTCGAGCGCATCAGACGGGACGAGCGGCGTCCAGCGGATCAGCACGCCTTCGAAGGTCAGGACGTTGCCGCCCTCCGGCGGGTGTTCGTCCCACCAGAAGCGGATCATGTCCGCGAGGCGGGTGAAGCCGTCGGCTCGCGCGAAGGCATCCATCTGATCGCCGATTAGGTACCCGTCGCCGACCTGCATCAGCTCGGCGACCGCACGCTTGGAAAAGCAGAAGCGTACCGGAAGGACGGCGACGCACGGCGCCCGTCCGACCAGCCTGCAGTGCTTCGTCCGCATGCCGGTGTAGAGCTGCACCTCCTCGCCCGGCCGCGCGTGGCGCTTGCGGTCGGCGCGGATCGTCTGCGCCTTCGTGCCGGCGAGGATCGGCGGCCCGAACCGCTTCCTGAAGCTGTAGGCGACCATCAGGCGGCTCCGATGAGGAGTGGTTGGACCGTGCCGTCGGAGAAGACGGCATCGAGCGGCACGTCAGCGACCGGCTCGTCGCCGGACCACCGCTGCGGCCAGGTCCCGGCGGCGATCAGCTCACGAATTCGCCCCTCTTCCTCGGCGTTGAGGATGTCGACGCGCGGCCGGCCGAGGCGATCGGCGGCATCGTTGCAGGCCGCCTGGATGGCGAGGATGTCGTCGAGGGCTGCGAGCCTGGCCGGGAGCGTGATCGGTCCCATGCGCTGCTGATTGCGGACGAGGGTTCCGTCCTTCCGCTTCTCGCCGCCCGGCTGGCGCAGGCGATTCCTCGCGAGCCGGAGCCGGCGGTAGATCGGCCTCAGGCCAAGAAGTGGCGTGAGGTGGGACCAGGCCGGCAGCGCGATCACCGCGTTAAGGGCTTTGTCCTCGCTCGCGAGAGGGCACCCGATGCACCCCGTCCGAGCGTTCACCTCCTCAGCCTCGTCGCCGCCGTAGGCATCGGCGAGCATGGCCGTTGCCCAACCGCCGTAGCGGGCCATGGGCGCGAACACCTTCAGCCAGTCCCAGACGTTGCAGACCCGCCAATGCAGGATCGGCGCGAGCGTCGCCAGGCGGCCCCGGACGCCTTTCATTCCCGGCAGGACCTGCTGATACCAACCCTGGCCGCACTCGGCGCCGTCCCGAGAGCAGGACATCTCGATCCGGCGGTCGCGGATCGCGCTCTCGCCCTGGCGCACCCCGGTGATGGTGAGCACCGTCTCCGTTTCGGGCAGCCCGGCAAGGTCGGCCTCGATCGCCGCCGCCATCGGGTCGATCTTGATCTGCCGCGTGCACCAGCGGAGCGTGTTGTTATTCGGAGGCGGGACGCCTCGGCCGAGGATGTAGACGAGGAAGCGGCGGTCCAGCGGCGCGGTCACAACGCGAAGCCGAATCCACGGGAAGCGGGCGAGGCGAGCCATGACGTCGGCCGCCGCGATTGCGAGCGGTGTCAGCTCCTGCCGTGTGTCGGCGTAGTAGACGGTCAGCGTCTTCGGCGGAGCGAGCCGACCAGCCTCGATCAGGTGCACGATGAGCGTCAGCGTCGCAGTGCTGTCCTTGCCCCCAGACCATGCGACCGCCCAATGATCGTGTTTCGGACCATGCTCGGCGAGCGACATGAGCGTCAGCTCGACGGCATCGTCGTAGACGAGCCGTTCGGCACCTGCTGCGAACAAGTCGGCTTGACGGATTGAGAGCGCGCTCATGCGGCCCTCACGTGGACAAGTGCTGCGCTTACCCTTGTCGTGGACCTTACGGACACGGCACAACTGCCGCTCACCTTCAGGGGTATTAAGTGAGCACGCGATCCTGGCCGATGGCCTTCCTTGCGGTCGTCGGAGCCGCGATCCTGTTCGCAGTTTTTATGGCTATCCCGTGGATGGCTGACGCCTGCACAACCACCAAGCTTGAGGCGGGAAAGGCTCTCATTAGTGGACCGGGAGGCTGCGTCGAGTTTTGGTTCAATCGCTACCAGACGTTTTTCTCCGCACTCATTGCCGGTGTGATCGCCGGGATCGGCGCTGCTCTTCTGTTTCGTCAAACTCGTGCAACCGAAAGGCAGGTGGCATCTCAAAGATACGAGTTTCTTGAAAAGAGAATTGGCGAGGTTAGAGGCCTTCAGTCTGCTGGTGCCGCCTTGTACAAAGCCTGCGCGGTTGAACTTCATCCGGGCCGTATGATCCGTCATTCCGGTCCGCCAACCTGGGCCAAAGGTTCCCTGATGAGCGCAGTCGAGACGCCGATTGGCGACTACAGGGACTGCATAGAAGCTGGGCGAATTGCTGTGTCGAACTTGGTAGTGGCAGTGGAAAGACTTAGCGTCTCCGAGACTGTGTCCAGAACTGCCATTCATCTCCACATCGAAGCGCACTTCTTCTTGAATGCTTGCTGGGATGACGCCAGGGTTCCTGTCGTAAACCTGGGGTGGGGTGAGCAACCTCCGCCACCCTCGATCGGTATCCGCAGCCCCGCTTCGCACCAGCGTTTCAACAGTTTGATGGGCCAATACGGAAGGTTGAACGAGGCCGTCGACCAAGAAATTGCTGCACTCGTTGAGCGGCGCGAGCAGGCTAAAGTTGTAGCAATGTGAGGTGTTCGGGCAAATTGGAGCCGGCATCAGCGTGCGCCCCGCTTCAGGCTGTCGTACCGCATCCGGCGCGGTTGCCACGACCAGCGTTTCTTCCGGCCGGAGCTGGCGCGTGCCGGTGGCACCGGCGCTGAGGTGCCGTCCGGCGCGGCATGCGAGGAACCGAGGGGCTCCGGGGCCGATGGCTGAACTGCCAGCTTTATCGTCGTTGCCGCCGCCGAAGCCGGCTCTGCCAACAGAGTGTTGATTTCCGTTGAGAG
>FSSH01000372.1_pt1 | contig 27705 bp, 23 predicted proteins | sample 1166101 | NCBI WGS metagenome assembly FSSH01 (sample SAMEA32972668, study PRJEB13176) | freshwater metagenome | biome: Drinking water system; feature: Biomass in drinking water that filtered by 0.45 um membrane; material: drinking water | place: USA | collected 2012-12-20 | depth 0 m
ATGAATAGGTCTGGACCCTAGATTTGAAGCGTCCTTTGGACCATTTCCGCCAGGTCCAGCGATAGGCCACCACCGCTGGCGATACGCTCGAGTTCCGCCCGCGCCAGGTGCCGGCGTCGGGGTTCAAGTATGGCCCAGGCACGAAAAGCTGTTGCCAGCCTGGCTGCAATCTGCGGGTTGATGCGGTCAAGCGCCATCACCTGATCGGCGATGAAACGATACCCTGCGCCATCCTGCCGATTGAACTGGCTGGGATTGGAAAATGCAAACGTCGACAGCAATGCCCGCACCCGGTTTGGATTGGTCAGGCGGAAAGCCGGATGCCTGGTCAGCTCCTCGACCTGTCTCAATGTCTGTGTTTCGCCCACCATCGCCTGAACGGCGAGCCATTTATCAATGACCAGCGCGTCGCCCTTGTGACGATCATAGAACGCCGCGAGCGCCTCGCTGCGCTGCCTGCAATCGTGCTGTGACAAGGCAATGAGGGCGCCATAAACCTCGGTCATCGTCTGGCCATCGCGGAACTGACGCTCCGCCATATCGAGCACACGCTCATCAGCCTGCGTGCATAGCAAATCGAGCAAGGCATTGCGCAGGGCTCGCCGTGCTGTTGCCGTTCCGCTCATTGACTGAACATCGTTGGCGAGCAGGGCCGTGCAGCGCGTGATCAGTTGCTCTCGCAGTGATAAGCCGATGCGCCGACGCAGATCGCGTCTGGCGATATGGATGGCTTCAGGATCAATGTTGGTGCCGATCTCGCGGGCGATATCGCTCTCGCTTGGCAGGGTCAGCAGAAGGGCCAGGAACGCGTCGTCAGTGCCGCTGGCCTCGATCGCTTGTGCCAGAGCATGCAGGTAGGCTTTGACACCTCCGGCCTTGATCTTCCGCCCGCTCGCCGCTGCCGCCATCTGCCGCGTTGCCAACGTCTGGCCTGCCTGCCAGCGGTTGAAGCTGTCGCTGTCGTGGGTGAGCAGAAAAACGAGATCATCATCAGACAGCGAGACGTCAAGGCGAACGGGTGCCGAAAACCCTCTAAGAAGAGAGGGAACGGGCCGTTGCTCGATGCGATGGAAAGTCACCTCGCATGTCGCCTCATCAAGAATGATGACGTTACCGGCCGCCGCGCCATCAGCAGTGCGCAACTCCATGTCCCGCCCCTGAGGGTCGAGCAGTCCGATATGGACGGGAATGGTCTGCGGCAAGGCGTTGCCCCCTGCTGCCGGCGACAAGGTCTGTTTGAAGGCCAGGGTCGCCGTTTGTGCCGCCACATCGTAAGCGAGATCGACGGATACAACCGGCGTGCCTGCCTGCTCATACCAGCGCATGAAAGGCGCCAGATCACGCCCGCTTGTCTCAGCAAAGCAGGTGATGAAATCTTCGACCGTCACCGCCTGCCCGTCATGGCGCTCGAAATAGAGGGCCATCCCGTTGGAGAAACACTCCTCACCGATCAGGGTGAGCAGCATACGGATGATCTCGGCGCCCTTTTCATAAACGGTAGCCGTATAGAAATTATTGATTTCCTTATAGGAATTGGGCCGCACTGGGTGAGCAAGCGGACCCTGATCCTCGACGAATTGCGCCGATCGCAGCCGCCGCACATCCATGATCCGCTTGACCGCAGGAGAGCGCATGGCGGCGGTGAATTCCTGGTCGCGAAAGACCGTCAAGCCCTCCTTCACGCACAGCTGGAACCAGTCGCGGCAGGTGATGCGGTTGCCTGTCCAGTTGTGGAAATATTCATGGCCGATGATCGCTTCAATATCGATGAAATCGCTGTCGGTCGCGCGCCTGGGATCGGCAAGCACATATTTGTCGTTGAAGATGTTGAGACCCTTGTTCTCCATCGCTCCCATGTTGAAATCGCTGACGGCGACCAGCATGAAGACATCGAGATCATATTCGCGCCCGAACGCCTGCTCGTCCCAGGCCATCGCCCGTTTCAGGCTTTCCATCGCAAAGGCGCACCGGTCCTCTTTCCCCTCCTCGACAAAGATATCCAGCCGCACCTCGCGCCCTGATCGCGTGAGGAAGGTGTCGCTCACCCGTGCCAGATTGCCCGCCACCAGCGCAAAGAGATATGAGGGCTTCGGCCACGGATCATCCCACAGCGCGAAGTGGCGTCCCTCGGCCAGATCGCCACTGGCTACGGGATTGCCGTTTGCCAGGAGATAGCGCGTCTCGGATTTTGTTGCCTCGATCCGGGTGCGATAGCGCGCCAGCACATCAGGCCGGTCGATAAAGGGCGTGATACGGCGAAAGCCTTCGGCCTCGCACTGCGTGCAGAACACGTCATTTGACAGATAAAGCCCGTTCAACGTCGTGTTGGCCTCGGCGTCGACGATATTCAGGAGATCGAGCGTGAAGGGCCTGTCCGGCACCTTGTGCAGGATCAGCTGCCTTGCCTCGACTGCGATCTCATCGGCGCGTAGCGTTCGCCCATCGAGCAGAATGCGCGCGGGCATGACATCGTCTCGATGAAGGATCAGCGGCGCGCCGGCCACCCCTTGCGGATGAGGCTTCACGCCAAGGCGGGCGAAGATTTCGCTCGCCTTGCGATCCAGGCGGATGTCAAGGTCAACACGGGCAATGAGATGATCGGGCGGGCGATAGTCGCTCAGTCGAATGGTCGGAGATGATTCGGATGTGCTCATAGCCAAGAATTAGGCGGGTGTGATGGCGCCATCAAGGGCGCGCCGCGTCCCCGCGCCGGGGCTCAGCATGGCTCACCACCCTGACGATGCCCGGGTCGATGCGCCTGATATCATGCTCGAACGCATCGATGACCTGATGGACCTCGGCCACCGTGTGCTTGGGGTCCACAAGGCAATGAAAATGAACCACCCGTCCCTTGGCTGTTTCGCGCACTCTGACGTCGTGGATGTCGCCCAGCATCGGGTGCGCGCGCGCTGCCAGGGTGATGGCAGTGGCGAGAGAGGCGCGTTCTTCCTCCATCACATCGCGCCCCCTGATCCCGTGCGGATCAAGCGGCTCGATATGGGTTTCAACCTCGGTCTGCGCGCCAAACTCATCGCGCAGCGCCGCCTCGAAGCGGCTGGCGATGACATGCGCCGCCTCAAGGCTCATGCGGCCATCGACCTCGATATCGCAGGCAACCGCCAGATGCTCCTCGATCTGCTGGACTGTCACGTGATGGACCGGCACCCGGCGCGTTGCCGCAATCAGCAGCACCCGCTCCAGCAGGCTTTCATCATCAAGCGCCCGAGGGTGGGTTGTCACCGTCATCTCGGCGCCGGGGATCTCGGCACGAACCGCCGCGATGATCTGGCTTTTGACCTGCGCCACCTTGTCAAGCGGCAGCATGCGCGGCACCGCCACCGAGACATCGGCGAACAGCGTCGCGCCCACCTTGCGGGTGCGCACCTGTTCAACATCGATGACACCGCGCACACTTTGTGCTGCCTGTCGCACACTGTCGGCTGCCCCTGTTGGTGCGGCATCCATCAGCGCATCTATCGTCCGCTTGCCGAGCATCCAGGCGGCAATCGCGATCGTCATGCTGACAACCAGCGCCGCCAGCGCGTCGCCTTGGGGGAAGCCGGCGCCCACAGCAACGAGCCCGACGATGACGAAAGCTGACGACCACATATCAGTCGAGAAGTGCAAGGCGTCCGCTTCCAGCGCATGGCTGTCGGTTTCCTTCGCGACCTTGTTCAGCGCGCGGGCACGGAAGAAGTCCACAATAATGGAGACGACGAGAACGCCGATGGCAAGCGGCGAGGCTTCGACATCGCTGGCCGCACCAAACAACCGCCTTATCCCTTCATAGGCAACACCAGCGGCAAGTGCGATCAGCAGGCCGACCTCGACCAGAGCCGCGATGCTCTCGATCTTGCCATGGCCGAATTGATGGTCATCATCGGCGGGCTTGTCGCCAAAACGTACAGCAAGCCAGGTCATGATGGTTGCGGCGGTATCGATGAGACCATGCAGAGCTTCCGACAACAGCGCCAGCGATCCCGACAGAAGGGCCGCCACAAATTTGCCTATCGTCAGCGCGGCCGATGCGGCAATCGAGGTCAGCGCGATCCTTTCCTTCGCGCCGCTCATGATTTGGGCGCGGCCGCAAGGGCACGGGTGACGAATTTGGCTGTCTGCTCGAAGGCACCCTGCAGGGCCTTGCCGTTTCCCGCGTCGCTGATATCGGCGAAGGCCGCAGCGATCGCCTCCGGGGTTACGGGGTCTCCGGGAAGCTGCAATCCCTCGCTCTCGATGATATGGGTCACGGCGAAGCCTCCCGCTCCCGCGGCAAGAATGACCCGCGAGGGCGCGTTCTCGCTCATCAGAAAGAGGACGCCCGGCGTCACGGCTTCCGGCTTCAGCAGGCCAAGCGCCTCCTTCGGCATCAGCTCCTGCGTCATGCGGGTCGCCGCCACCGGCGCCAGCGCGTTGAGGCGGATATTGTATTTTTCTCCTTCAAGATGAAGCGTATTCATCAGGCCGATGAGTGCTGCCTTGGCAGCTGCGTAATTGGCCTGGCCGAAATTGCCGTAAAGGCCGGATGACGATGTGGTGAAGAGGATGCGCCCGTAATTTTGCGTGCGCATCGTCTCCCATACCGCTTTCGTGCAATGAACCGCACCCATGACATGGACATCCATCACGGCGCGGAAATCGCTCATCTCCATCTTGGCGAAACTCTTGTCGCGCAGGATGCCGGCATTGTTGATGAGAATGTCGACGCGGCCATAGCGCGACAATGTTGTGGCAATCATCGCCTCGACCGCTGCCGCGTCCGCGACATTGCCGGCATCAGCAAAGGCCTCGCCACCGGCGGCACTGATCTCGTCCACGACGCGTTCCGCCGCGCGTGCCGAACTGCCGCTGCCATCAAGCGCGCCGCCAAGATCGTTGACGACAACCTTGGCGCCCCGCGCTGCCAGACCCAGCGCGTGCGCTCGGCCAAGCCCGTTGCCAGCGCCGGTAACGATGGCGACGCGCTGGTCAAATCGAATACTCATCGTCGGCGCGCTCCACTGTTACTCAGCTTCGGGAAAAAGATTTTCGCCGATGTCAACCGCCAGACCGCCATCGATCGGCAGCACCGCCCCGGTGATATAGGCCCCGCCGCGCCCGCACAAATAGAGCAGGGCGCCGGCGATATCCTCGGGCGAACCGATGCGCCCGCGCGGTACCACCTGCGCCACCTTCTCGCGGCGTTTGTCGTCCGCCGTGGCGAACGCCGTCATCTTGCTTGCAAAGGGGCCCGGAGCAAAGGCGTTGACCGTGATGTGCGCAGCGGCCAGCTCCTTGGCAAGGATGCGCGTGAGGTGGTGGACGGCCGCTTTCGATGCCGCGTAGGAATAGGCGCCATCGCCCAGCGGCAGCGTCCCCATCACCGAGCCCAGATTTATCACACGCGCTGGCGCGTCCGCCGTGGCGGCGGTCCTCAGGAGCGGCAGCAGATCGCGGGTCAGCGTGAAGAGGCCGGCGACGTTGAGCGCCATGACGCTTTCCCAGGCCGCGAAGGGGAATGTTTCCATTGGCTCGCCCCAGCTGCGTCCGGCATTGTTGACGAGAATATCAAGCTGCGTCGTCCGGCTGCCCACCTCTGCGGCCAGCGCCTTGACGCCTGCGTCAGTCGCGACATCGCCGGCAAAGCCTTCCGCCTTGCCCGGAGCCTCCAAGGCGTTGAGGCTGGTTGCGACCGCTTCGCAGGCCGCACCCTTGCGCGATGCGATCATGACGCGCGCGCCCGCCCTGACAAGCGCCTCAGCGCACATGCGCCCGATACCGCTCGCCCCGCCGGTGACGAGGGCCGTCTTGCCACTCAGGCCAAAGAGGTTATCGAGAAAACTCATGCGAAACCGGCCATGGACGCGACGTCTCCTTTATCATTCGTTTCCGTCAGTTTCCCCTCCGGGCTTTGTTTGCGAAGATGGTGGCGGTCATCAATGCTGGAAGGCGGGCTAGTTGCAGCGCTTGCCGATCAGTGGCGCTTGGCCGGAAAAACGTCAAAAGACAAGCGCAATCTGGCTTTAATCCAAAGCGCACTGTGTTGCCAGCACGATCGCCTTGCGATTCATGCTGCCACCATCTTGAACTTGCTGATATTCGTCTTCAGGCGGCGCGGATCTCGTCGAAGAAGGACGAGAGGGCCGATTGCAGACGCTGTTCCTGCCTCATGACACGATCAGAAACGGTAAGGACAGTGTCGGCAATGCTGCGGACCTGTCCGGCCGCCTCGTTGGACGCTGAAAGGCTCTGCGAAATCTGTCTGATCGCCGTCGAGACGTCCTGGATGTTGTGCGAAATTTCCTTGGTCGCCGTGTCCTGCTCCTCCACCACGCCGGAGATGGCGGTTGCCGCCTCGCTGATGGTCATGATGACGGTCGTGATCGTGGCGATGTCTTTCACCGAAGCGCCGGCGGAGCGCTGGATAAGCTCGATCTGACTGCGGATGTCGTCAGTGGCCTTGGCAGTCTGCTGCGCCAGGGTCTTGACCTCGGAGGCGACGATGGCAAAACCCTTGCCCATCTCGCCTGCCCGTGCCGCCTCGATGGTGGCGTTGAGAGCCAGCAGATTGGTCTGGCCGGCGATATCGCTGATCAGGCTCACCACGGCGCCAATATCATTGGCGACCTTCTGCAGGTTCTGCATCGTCTGATTGGCGTGTTCGGTCTGTGTCACCGCATCGCCGGTGATGCGCACCGATTCACCTGCCCGCCGGGTGATTTCGGCGAGCGTCACCGACATTTCTTCGGTAGCACCCGCCACGCCCTGGATGTTGGCAGCGCTTTCCTCCGAAGCTGAGGCGACAGTTGTCAGCTGCGCCGCCGATGTATCAGCCGCGCCTGAAAGGGTTTTGGCCGTGGCGGCAAGGTCGGTCGCCGTGCCGCTGATCTCTTCCAGCATGCCGGTGAAGCGCGACCCGAAATCGCCGATGATGGCGTCGACCTTTGTCTGGCGCTTCTGCCGGTCGGCCAGCATCGCCTCCTGATAGACCGAAATGGCGATATCCATGTCGAGCATGACCGCTGCGGTCACCGCGCGCATCAGATTGTGACGTGTACGCCCACCCCAGCCCGCCCGCCGCATCACCAGACCGGCCAGTTCACCCAGGATCAGATTATAGCCACCGATATACCAGCGCGGTTCAAGCCCGATCCGATTGTGGATGGTGCCGATGGTGCGCACGCTGGTGACGTAAGCATCATCGAATGCCCCGCTGAACAGCTTTTCCCAATGCGATCCCTGTGCGCTCTTGAGACGCGGCACATCGCTGCCGACAAGCTTCGCCAGAAAGGGTTCAGACGTCACATGCGCGTAGAACTTGTCGAGAATGGCTGGCAGTGCCGCGTGGACATGCGGCCAGAACCGGCGCAGCGCCTCCCGACTTTCGGCGTCGATCTTCATGAAATTCAGACGTGAGGATAAATCTGTATCCTGAGTAGAATTTTTTGCGTAAGTCATAGTTATTCCTTATGTAATTACTAAATTACATTCAGATTGTTCGTGATAGATTATCGTATGGTAAATTTTTTATTCGCCGGCGTGAAATAATCGCCAAATTACCGGCTTTTCAGGATGCCTGGCAACGTGTGGTAGCAGGGCGAAGTTCCATTGCGCCGACGCATCGCTGGTCCCGTTCAACGGTGCGGTCAAGGTTGCATTGGCTGTGCCAGCCACCGGAACCTCCGCGAAATTCCCGGTTGTGGAAATCTCCAGCCTGTCAAGGGCCATGCTGCCCTTTCATCGACCTGTGATGATCCTCGTCACCAGCAAGCCTCAGCCCAGATGACCGCTCTTGATATAGAACGTGCAGCCATCTCGCGTTGACAGGCTGGCGCAATCGCCGGCCGGCAGGCGCAACCAGCTTCCGCAGGGATAAGTACTGGCGCCATCGTAAAGGATGCCCTCGATGATCAGAATCTCTGTCCCGCCCTGATCTTTTGCTGGCTCATAGCGGCTGCCGGCGCCGAGGCGGATCATGGCCACTCGCTCGTCATCGTGATGATGGAGTGGCAGCATATGATCACCCTCCTTGCTGCCATTCTGCCACACGGCTGTCGTTGTATCGACGACAAGCTGTTTGCAATCATCGGGCGCGAACTGCCGCAGTTTTACAAATATCGTACAGCCTTCGGGGCTGAAGGGCGCGTGGTGTGAGCCTGGCGGATTGCGCACATAGGTGCCGGCGGGATAGGCGCCATGTTCGTCGCAAAAGACGCCGTCAAGGACCAGAAATTCCTCGCCCATCGCGTGGTCGTGCGATGAGAATTGCGAGCCCCTGGCGTAGCGCACGATGGTCGTTGCGCGGGCCACTTCGCCGCCCTCGCGATCGAGCATCAATCGGGTCACGCCCGGCAGGGGCGAGACGACGAAGGGTTCGTCACCCGGCCGGACCACGGCGCGCAAGTGGTATTCAGCACGGATCTGCATCAAGCGCTCCTGTTCATCTGGTCGAGTTGCGTGTCTTCTACGCCTTGGGCATCAGTGGGCCAAGCCGCATCCCGGCAGCGCCCGGTCAATGATCGAAAACAAGCCGCGCCTTGAGGCGAGGAATGACAAATTCGAGAAACGCTTTGAGTTTCTGCGCGACCAGCCGTCCGCTGGGGTAGATAAAGCTGACCGGCAAGGGGTCTGGTTCGTTCTGGCGAAGCACGAGGCGCAGCCTGCCCTCGCCAATCGCCTGCGCCACCTGATAGCATAGCAGTCTTGTAATGCCGATGCCGGAGATCGCCGCATGAACAGCCGCCTCGGCGGTGGTTGCGGCCAGACGTGATTTGACCGGCAGCCGCACGATGCGATCCTTGTTGCGAAAAATCCACTCGCGCGATGTGTCAAAGGCGGTAAACGTGACGCAGACATGGTCTGCCATCTCGTTGAGGTCGGCTGGTTCACCAAATTCACTGAGATAGTCGGGGCTCGCGCACACCACATGGCGCACCGCGCCAATTTTCGCGGCGATGAGGCCACTGTCTTCGAGATGACCGATGCGCAGCGCCACATCGATATGTTCGTCAACCAGGCTGACAATGTGGTCACTCAGCCGCAGATCGATATCGATATCAGGATAGGCCGCCAGGAACTCGGTGAGGATCGGCATCAAATGGATATTGCCAAGTCCGGTTGGTGCCGAGACGACCAACTCCCCGCGCGGTGCGCGATATTCGCCGGCCGCCAGCCGCTTGGCTTCATCCAGCTCCTCCAGCACGCGCCGACACGTCGACAGATATTGCGCGCCGATCTCGGTCAGCACGACCTTGCGCGTGGTGCGCGTCAGCAATTGCGCGCCGAGTTCTCCCTCAAGATCGCTGACACGCCGGCTGATCGTCGCCAGCGGCACCCGTAGCCGGCGCGAGGCAGCCGAGAACCCGCCTTCATCGGCGACCGCGACAAAGGTTGAAATGGCTTCCAGCTGGTCCATAGGATTGTTCCATTTTGTGAGATTATCTTTCCTGATTTTAGCAGATACTCATCAGCCTCGGAAGGGTGCATATCACCGCTCGTCGGGCTCGCCGAGCCTGAAAAAAGTCCTGGTTTCACCTCTCAGACGTTAATTTCAACCACAGGAAAACGCCCATGACCCGCATTGCCACCCCTGCCTCCATCGAAGCTTCTCCCGCCGCTTCCCAGCCGCTGCTGCAAGCCGTCACCAAGCAGCTTGGTTCGGCCCCGAACATCTTCCGCGTCATCGGCAACAGCCCTGCCGCGCTTGAAGGCTTCCTTGGCCTCAACGGCGCGCTCGGCAAAGGCAAGCTTGATGGCAAGACCCGCGAGCGCTTTGCGATTGCCGTTGCCGAAATCAATGGCTGCGGCTACTGCCTGTCGGCCCACACCTATCTGGGCAAGAACCTCGCCAAGCTCGACGATGCCGAGATCACGGCCAACCGCAACGGTGCCTCGAATGATCCCAAGGCCGATGCTGCGGTACGCTTTGCCGCCAAGATCGTGCGCGAGCGCGGCCATGTCTCGGATGCCGACGTCAGCGCGGTGAAGGCTGCCGGTTACGGCGATGACGAGATCGTCGAGATCGTCGCCCATGTCGCCCTCAACACGCTGACCAATTACATCAATGAAGTAGCCAAGACCGACATCGACTTCCCGAAGGTCGAGCTGCGCAAGGTTGCGTGAGCTTGCGGCGGCGGATCAGCACTAAAATGCTCTGCCGCACTTAATCGTTGACGACAGGCGACCGCGTTTGCGCGCGGTCGCTTTTCGTCCAAGATCATTGATGGCTGCGCTTGCGGCGCCGGTGCGGAAAATTCCCCAGCCCGTCGCCATGTCGCCACACCTGACAGGGGAAGCGGGCACCTTCTTTCGCCAGGTCGCCATGCAGGTCAAGGCGCTCATCCCAGAGCCTCACCAGTAATGAATTTGGTACGGCTTGCGGTCGCAACCCATGCAGCAGATAGGCTGCGCGCAGAGGTTGAACTTCGCGCGCCAGAAGGCCCATGGCCAGAGCGGTCGAGCGGCTCAGGCCTTGCAGGCAGTGGATGAGGACGCAAGCGTCCTGTGGCACGGCGTCAATGAAGGCCAGAACCGCATCAAGATGCGCGTTGGTGGGTGCGCCAGGGTGCGAGGGATCCGTGACATCCTCGAATTCCAGCACGAGATGGCGCTCGGCTTGAAAAGGCGGGCCACGATAGGCCCTCTCCCGCTGCTTGATGCTGACAAGGTGCGTCGGCTGCCAAAGGTCGACATACTGGCGCGCTTCATATTGCCCACAGATGCGCATCCTGCAGGGCCATCCATGCGGGTGATGGTGGGCATGGTCGACCAGTGCTTCCATCATACCCGTATCCTCTCGCTGCATCATGACGCCGCCGGTAGTATTGAATCACGGCAAGCGCAGGACCTGAAGTCGAAATTCATGAATTTCGCTGCCTTGCCACGCATCGGCGATTTTGCGCTATGACATGCAAGAATGCGCATTCAACCAGAGGCCGATCATGTTCCTGATCAACACCCGCAAGGCACAGGCGCCGCTGCCAAGGCCGCATCTTCTCTTGGCTCTGGGGCATGAGGGCAGGGCGCAGGCCTCGCGCTTTCTGCTTTCCTGCCCGCGCCATCGCCCGACGCCCCTGCACGCTCTGCCAGCGTTGGCCGCGCGGCTCGGCCTCGCCTCTCTCCACGTGAAGGATGAAGGCTATCGCCTCGGTCTGACCAGCTTCAAGGCGTTGGGCGGCGCCTATGCGGTGATGCGTCTTGTCGCCGACGAAGCAGCGAGAAGGTGGGGGCGGACCATCGATCCGGCGGAAATGCAATCACCTGGCATGCGCGCGATCGCTGCCGGCATGACGATGGTGTGCGCCACGGATGGCAATCACGGGCGCGCGGTCGCCGCCGGCGCGCGTCTTGTTGGTTGCCGCTCCATCATCTTCATGCATGAAGGCGTGAGCGAACCTCGCGCCGCCGCCATCGCTGCCTTCGGTGGCGAGATCGTCCGCGTCGCCGGCAGCTACGATGATTCTGTTGTCGAGGCGGCGCGCCAGGCCAGCCGCCATGGCTGGACGGTCGTCTCCGATACATCGTGGGAGGGGTATGAGGATATTCCCCTCACCGTCATGCAGGGCTACACAGTGACAGCGGGCGAAGCGTTCGAGAAATTGCTGCAGCCACCGACTCATATTTTCATTCAGGCGGGTGTGGGCGGTGTCGCTGCTGCGGTCGCGGCCCACGCCCTGGCGGTTTACGGGCAGGCGATGCCGAAGATCGTCATTGTCGAGCCGGAGCGCGCCGCCTGTCTGCTGGCAAGCGCTGAGGCGGGCCGTGTCACCACGGTGGCGCACGGATTGCCAACCGTGATGGCAATGCTCGAATGCGCCGAACCATCGCCGCTTGCTTTCGAGATCGTGCAATCCCTTGCAGAGGGTTTTGTTGCCGTTAGTGAAGACAGTGCGATCGTCGCGATGAATGAGCTTGCCCGGCCAGCAGAAAGCGATTGCGCGATCATTGCCGGGGAAAGCGGAGCAGCGGGTCTTGCCGGCCTGATGACCTGCCTTGATGATGAGACCGCGCGCACGTTGCTCGAACTGGGGCACACCGCGCGCGTGCTTCTTTTCAATACCGAAGGCGCGACCGATGCGGCGCTTTACGAGAAGCTCACCGGCATTGATCCCGCACGGATTCCCCGCACCGGCCCGTCATCGACCATGACGGTGAGCCCGGTGTAAACCGGCCTTGCGAATGCGAGTTTGATGCAGGAGGAGCCGCTGGGGGGGTGGTGCCCTTTCCAAGCTTCACCATCGGACTGGCGAGCTATCTCGCGGTGCTCGAAGGGTTGTGGCTCTTTACCGGCAAATCGGTTTTCAGGAATCTCTACCTGTTCTGGATCAAGATCTTTGCCATCGCCTTTGGCATGGGCGTCGTCTCGGGCGTGGTCATGAGCTGCCAGTTCGGCACCAATCGGTCTGTCTTTTCGGATGTCGCCGGCAGTGTGCCGGGGCCGTTGCTGGCCTATGAGGTGCTGACGGCTTTCTTTCTCGAAGCCTCCTTCCTCGGCATCATGCTGTTTGGCTGGCAGCGCGTCGGGCCGACGCTGCATTTTGTCGCCACCGTCTGCGTTGCCTTTGGCACGGCGACATCGGCCTTCTGGATTTTGTCGGCCAATTCATGGATGCAGACGCCGGCGGGGTTTGCCTGGGAAAATGGCCGTCCGGATGTCGCAACATCAGGAGGATCTCAGTGATGCGTCTGGCAGATTGAGCTTGCCAGCGGCGCGCCTGCCGATGGCGGCCCATTGACTAATCTCAACAAGCGTGGGGTCCACGTCTGATCACGACGACATTGCGCCGCTCAGGGCTCCCCGGAGCCAGTCATGAAGACTGCTCGGATTATTCAGGCACCAAGCAGCAAGCGCTGCATGAAACCGCCGGCTTCGGGTATGCGAAGCCGGCGGCTCACAGATTGGATCAGAAGCCAAAAAGCTCGCGCGGTGTCTTGTCCACGATCTTCGACCAGTTGTCATTGGCCTTGGCCGCATTGCCTGCCGGATCCTTCAGGAAGCCGTCCAGGGCTGCCTTGTAGGAGAAGACAGCGAGCTTGCCATCTGCAACCCGGAAGATGGTCGGATCGCCATCCAGCTTCTTGCCGCCTGCTGCGCCCTGCTGGCAGAAACCGCCATAGAGAGGGGCATACTTGACCGGGTCAGCCTTGAATGCCTTGAGGTTTTCTTCTGATGAAAAGCGATAGATCGCCCCTTCATGTTCAGCAGAAAACTTTTCCTGACCCAGTACCGGCTTGCCAACGGTGTGGTAGGCGACCGGATCATGGCTCTGAAGCGCTACTCTGGAAGAGGTCACGTTGACCGCAGCCTTTGACGTAATGTCATATGCCTGCGCCGAAATCAGACTACCGGCCATAAAGGGAGCAATCGAAACCACCGCAGCAATGCTCGCGCCGCGAAGCAGGCGCGACAGGGATTGCGAAAGAACTGACATGGATTTTCTCCGACGGATTGGGTTCCCCGGCTTTAACAGGGGCATGACCGACGTTTTACCGATCTGCATTCCGTCATTCGCCCTGGCCAATACAAAGGTTACAGCTCGAAATTCATTTTTTTTAAACCTGCCTCACCTACCAGCGAAGCAGCCGCGGCCCCGCCAACGCACCCATACCCGCAGACAGAATGATGCCAAGGCTGTACCAGAGGGCCACAAAGCCGATTGCGTCTTCCTCGCAGGTCAGGGCATAGCCGGCAGCCGCGAGCGAACCTGCGAGAAGCCCGGCTGCAAACCCGGCCCAGCGCAGGTCGGTTGGCGCAAAGCGCCGTGTCAGCCGCAAGAGACTGATCAGTGTCGGGAGGGAGAGCAGAGGAATGGCCCAGGGGCAGGTCAGTGCAAACTTCCCAAGGATGTAGGGCAGTTTTTCGCCGGCAGGGACATTGAGAACCGAAACCGTGCCGATATCTGCCATGGACAGGACGACCATGACAATGATGCGGAAGGCCGGGGCGGCGCGTTTGCCGGGAAAAGCCAGCATATTCAGGCACCAGGCGCTGCTTGCCGCCAGCGCCATGGCATAGGCAAGCTTTGTCCAGAGCGCCGCGCCTGTCCACATGGCCTGCGGCACGAATTCACGCAGGCCAAGAGAAACGGCGGTGCAAAAAATCATGCCCGCGCCTGCGATCAGCGCCAGATCGCGGCCAATGAAGACTCTCCGGGCCGGGCCAGCGCCTGAGGCGAGACCCGCAATCAATGCGTCGGTATTCATTGCGGTGTCCTGACCATCACCATGAGCTGTTTCAGCCCGCGATGCACCTGCACCTTCAGGGCGGAAACGGAGACGCCGCTCCGTCTGGATGCTTCCGACATGGACAGGCCTTCAAGTCTGGTGAGCACAATCGCCCTTCGCTGTGGCGCGGGCAGGGTATCAAGAAGAACGCGAATGTCCTGCCCGGCAGCGACATCCACGCCCGTTTCATAAACAAGCAGGTCATCATCCGTCACATCAAGCGGTTGGTGCAGGGCCTCGCGCCGCCCATGCCGCCGCCAGAAATCGACGAGCTTGTAGCCGGCAATCGCAAACACCCAGTTCGACACCGGCAAGGCCGGATCATGGGTGCCGCGCTTGGCGTGCAAGGCGAGCAGCGTTTCCTGCACAAGATCCTCCGTTTCGTCGGATAGCGACGACAACCGACGTCTGAAATAGCTTCTCAGACGCCCCGCAATGAGATGCAAGGCCTGGGCATAGGCTGCCTCGTCTCCCGACTGGGCCCGCACCCACAAAGGGCGCAACGCGGCTGCGAAGCGATCAACCTTGTCCATTGCTGCATTCGCCCTGTGAGAGCGTCCGGTTACAGGCCGCCGGAAAGAACGCTGCGTTCGCCGGAGCCGTCGGGCGGAAAAACACGCTCACCCTGTCACGCTCCGCACCCTGTCATGCTCCGCACCCGCATCCAGACCTGCCCGCCACCTTTGCGATTGGAAACCGGCTTGGAATCCGGTCCTATACCGCCACAGTGAGCCCGATCGGGCGAGGCTTTGCCAATCACGAACACCTAGCTCGCAGGCACATTGCCGTTATCGGCGGGCAAGACATGTTTCGCGGGAAGACGGGTGATTGAGGCACCCGCGCGTCATGCGCGGATCAAGCCCCGGATCAAGTTTGAGGGCGGGCAAAACGTGTGGCGGATTGGCACCGCCGCGATCCCCGGACGGGTGCAGCGCCAGCGGAACCCGATCCGGGGTCCAGCACAGGGAGAGCTGCGAAACGGAACCAAAGAAAATGCCGCTTCCCGATTGATCCGCTGGACTCCGGGGTCCATTCAGCTGATGCTGCTTGGCCCCGAAGATCGGGCCTGTGGCAGGTCAGCAGCTACCGAAAAGGAGCTTGAATCACGATTGCCGTTGTGAGGGAATCCCGCGACGCTGTTTATGAGTTGACGGCCCAGGATCCAGGATATGCGAATTCTTCACGGCCCGCTCAATATTGGTAACCAACCATGGACGTTATCCAGGGCTGAGCGGCGCCAGGGTGCATCCAGCGATGTTGTTCTGGCGTTCGGCTCGCGGTTTCAGTTTTCCGCCGATGACATCCTTTCCGGCGATAATCCCGCAAGCTTTAGATCTCGCCTGCGTCGATATGGTTTCGGGTTTATCGCGGCACTGCGTTACGATGTTATGCATTACTATTTCGGCAAGACATTTCTGACATCCAGCGGATACAGATCAAGAAACTGGCTATTAAACAGACTTTTTCGGGCAGATTTATTTCTGGCACAGAAATTGGGAAAAAAAATGTTTATGACGTTACAGGGGTGTGACGCTCGAATAGCTAAAAAATCAAATATTATGAACAATTGGACGATGTGTGCTTCTGGACGTTGCTCACTGTTCGGGACGTGTATAGAATTCCTTGACCAGGAGCGGCTGGACATGCTGCGAGACATCCTGCCGTTATGCGACAAGGTGTTTTATCTCAATCCTGAGATAGGGCACTTCGTGTCAGGCGCGCATTTTTTGCCTTATTCGAATACCAATGTGTTCGCGACAGAACTGAGTCTGCCCACGCAAACCGGGCGGCCGCGGATCGTTCATGCGCCGACAGATTCAGGAATCAAAGGAACCGCACTGATCCTCGATGCATTGGACCAGCTGAAGGGCCAATTCGATTTTGATCTGGTTTTGATTAAGGACAAGACGCACGCCGAGGCAATGGATTTATATCGATCAGCCGACCTGGCAATCGATCAGGTTCTTGCGGGCTGGTATGGCGGCGTGGCCGTTGAATGGATGGCAATGGGCAAGCCAGTCGCGGCCTATATCAGGGACAGCGATCTTGGATTTATTGACCAGAACATGAGAAGAGACATCCCGATATTGCAACTCAGGCCTTCTCATTTGGTCGAAGATCTTGCGGCAATTCTCAGCAAGAGATCGCAGTGGCGGCAGATTGGCGAGCAGTCACGTCAATTCGTTGAAAAATGGCATAACCCGGATAAAATCGCTCGGGCGATGCTCAAATGTTATCGGGATCCGCGCCTTCCTTTTGTCCTCGAATGAGACGACAGGCGTCGCATCGCCGCGAGGCATCGCTTCATTGACCTCCAGCAAGGGTCGCAGCAATGCCTTCATCGAAACTGCGGAACCGTGTCAGGTCGTAACGCTGCGCAAGCTTTGCAAGCTCAGGTACGACCACGGGTGAACCACCAGGCTTTCGCTCGAACACAGGAGACTTGTCCAGCAGCTTTCCGATCGTTCGCACCGCCTCCTCGATCGTCAGCGCCTGGGGTGTGGCGACATTGAACACGCCGCTCCATTTTTCTGCGAGAGCAGCAAGTATCACCGAACTGACATCATCGACGTAAGTCGGGGCAAAGCGCATCCCTCCGCCGCTCTGTGGAAGTGTCACAGCTTCACCGACGCGCACGCGGCGAATAAGGTCCGGGATTAGCCTTGCGCTCTGCCCGGGTCCATAAGGAGAAAACAGACGCAGCACAGAGACAGGACACATCGCGCCAAACGGATGCGCCAGAATTTCCGCAGCCAATTTCGTTGCGCCGAGATTGGACCGGGGGAGAAGCGCCGCATCTTCGCTAAGGGCGCCGGCGAAGGGTTCATATACTGTCCCGCTGGATACAAGGCAAAACCGCGATACCTGCGCCTGTGCCGCCGCCATCAACAATTCATGCGCGCCTTTGACGTTGACGCGGAACATCTCGTCCGCATCATCTGGAAAGGCGCGATAGGCCCGAGATTGCGCCAGATGTGCGACGGCATCGATGCCGGCAGGAAAAGTCAGAGAATGGCCGGCGCCAAGTGCATGCACCAGGGTGCCGCAACCCGCTGGCGTCTGTGTCGTCTGGCGCACAAGCGCGGTGACGAGATGACCGTTCTCCAGCAAAAGGCGTACGAGCGCCTGCCCTACAAAGCCGGACGCGCCGGTGACGAGGATGTGCAGCTTGCCCGTCATGCTATCAGACCGGCTTCGTCACCAGCACGGAAATGCCGTTGGGGTTGGCATCATTGACCTGCCATTCTTTCGCGCCGAGGTCGCGCAGCCAGCCCTCCACCTCGTCCTGCGTATGCTGCCAGGCATTGTGGGGATGATACCAGTCGAAATTGACCATGTTGTTGGTCTCGTAATCAAAAGCCTCGTTCCAGAAGCACTTGACGAAATTGTAGTAGATCAGGCGCTGGACATCATGGGTCCCTGCCGGGATGCCCAGGACCGGGATTGGCTTTTCCAGTGTGATCTTTGCATTGAGGCGTGACAATTCGCGGCCAAGCTCTGTCAGGCCTTCACAGGCGGCATAGCAATCATCCGGCGACATCGGCATGAAATTGTTGCGAATATGCTCGTCGGCGAAGACGCGGGCGGCGCCCATCTTCTTGTAGACGTAGAAGAAGAACTGGCCGCCTGGCATCAGCTTTTTGTAAAGCGCCTCGACAGCCGCGCGAGTGTCCGGCGTGTGGTGCAGGACGCCATCGGCGATGATGAAATCGAAGCTGCCGTCAGCGAAGGGGGCGTCCATCAGGTCGGCCTGTACCACGGTGCAGTTGGGCAGATGCCGTGTGTTGCCAAAGGTGGTGAAGGCAGCGGCTGAAATGTCAAGGGCGAAGACCTCGCCGGCGCATTGCTCGGCCATGAAGCGTGAGTTGAAGCCGGAGCCAGGCCCGCATTCCAGGATGCGCTTCCGCTTGGCGTGAAAGGCTTTCAACTCATCGACATTGGCGAGGCCGAATTTCTTGCAGTACCAGTCGTAGAGGAACTCCTGATGTTGCGGATCCAGGCCATAGTTCTTGAAGCGGGTCCACTTGTCGGAGAATGTTTCGTTGGTCTTGGCCTGCTCGGCGGCGTCCTCGCGCGCTGTTGTGGTCTGGTAGGAAAGGTTGTGCCGCTTGGCAAAATCGCTCAAATCCTGCTGCAATACGCCAGTGAGGAAGGATGGAACGCCCTCGATGATCGGCACCCATCGCCCGTCGCCGGTGCGCAGTACACCATCAATGATCTGGTCGCCCTCGCTCTTGAAGGATTCAACTGTCAGAGCTTGCCCTTTGAGGTGGGCGGGCTGGAACTGGGAGACGCTGGATACGCGCAAGGGAATTTCCTCGATCAGGGCGAAATATGCTGAGTCAGATTGGGCACTTCCTAGACAGGGTGTGACGTATCGTCCAGCATTTTCCGGTAAGCTGCAGCCTGAAGAGCTGTGACGCGCCGTGCCGAATGGTGGCGTTCGATCCATATGGCGGCCTTGGCGCCCATGAGGGCCGTGTCGTCAGGATCAGCGGCGATTTTGGCTAGGGCGGCCGCGATGGTCCGTGTTTCGTTTGCAGCGAAGAGAGGCGGGGCTTCACCGAAGAAGCGGAGTGCCGCCGTTTCATCCAGCGCGGTGATGACACGTCGCCCCAGCGCCAGCGCCTCGAAGGTGACGCCGCCAAAGGCTGCGAGACGGAACTGGTCAATGACGGCATGGTGCGTGAGGTAAGCGTGCCACAGCTCGGTTTTCTGCATCGGCCCCACCCATGTGACTTGGTTGGTCAGACCCAGTTCGTCGATCAGTGCCTTGCTGGCCTCCAGGTCTCTGCCCCAATTGACGGCTGTGATGGATAGGGGCGTGCCACCTTTCACCAGCAGGCTGCAGGCGCGAAAGAAGAGGTCATTGCCCTTCGCCAGATTGGGGTCGCCATCCTGCCAGTCCTGCCGCGCAGGCATGAACAGGCGCAGTGGTCCGCATGCGGGCACGAGGGCACAGTTGTCTGCCCGGAATTGGCGTAGTTTTGCATCGTCAAACGCATGAGGCAGAGGCGTGACGCGACTGGTGTCAAGATCCAGGCGGTCGGCCGAGGCCAGACAATCGATATTGGTCACGAAGACCCGATCGGCCAGGCCGTATACCATTGCCACGATGCGGCCGACGACATTGTCCTCGAACGGCAGCTGCCGCAGCGTGCCATGCTCGTAGGCTGCATAGGGTTTACCGGCCAGAAGTGCCCAGATGCCATCCTGCGCATAGCCTTGGATGATGTCATAATGGCCAAGCAGCCTGTGGATGGACTTATACTGTTGCCAATAGCGATCAAGATCAGTCGCGAGCGCAGGGAAGGGCTTTTTGTTATGCCTTGACTGCCAAAGTGCAATAAGATCGGCCCTGCTTCTTGCGCCGATAGCTGACGCTGCACGTTCGTGCCTGTCTGCGAGAATGCCGAGATTATTGATCAGCTCTTGTTGCTCATGGCGGAGCTTCCAGCCAATCTTGCGTCGCAGCAGGCCCAGCTTTGCGATTTGGCTTTTCGAGCAACGCACATGCCGCTCATGCTCCATCCTGTGCCAGAGCCGGTCCGCTTCGGTGGCGGTGCCGCCGGCACGGGCCTCCAGATAGCGGCAGGCATCCTGCAAGGGAGCGGCTGCAAACCAGCGTGGACGCTGGTATCCGTGGAGATTTATCGTGGACCAGTCCGGAAAGAATGCATCTTCGGGGGCTGCGTCAAATTGCGCCTCCTCCCATTCTGGCGTGGCCATGATGTGGTAATTGTCGGCGCAAAGCACATCTGCCTCGATGCGATGGCTTCTCTGGATGCGGGCATTGTTGAAGGCGTTGTTGGCAATGTTGCCAATATGCAGCACCCGCAAGGGGCGGCCAAGGCGCTGGTGTGCCCGGTCGAGCCAGGCTAGCTCAGCTGCTTCGCTCTCTGGTGTCATAGCTGCCGGAGGGCCCATCAATGCGGGATATGCCGCATGGGCTGGCCAAGGTCGCCGCCATAAACGCCGTAAATTTCGCACCACGCATCGAAGGACAGGAGCGACCAGATGAGGGGCAGCTTGTTGGCAGAGCCGTCCATATGACTTTCAATGGAGGTGGTCACGAAACCTGGATCGAACACGCCGCGCGCGGCAATGCGCTCCGGCGAGAGGAGCTTGCGGATGAAGGGTTGCAGGGCACCGCGATACCAGGAGGCATCAGGCGGGCCAAAGCCCATTTTTGGCTTGTCGGCAATCAGCGGCGGCACCCAGTCGCGGATGGCGTTGCGGAAGGCGATCTTGCCGGTTGTGCCGTCGCAGAGCAGATCCCAGTCATAGGTGAGCGCCAGATCGATCAGCTCATTGTCGAGCAGGGGCACGCGCGTTTCCAGGCTGTGCGCCATCGAGAGCTTGTCCTCGACCATCAGCAGGCCGGCCAGATAGGTCTTGGCATCGGCATACATCAGCCGGTCCCAGTCATTGTCTGACGGGCAGGTTCTCAGCACGTCATCCAGTGCGCACGCGAGGCTGTAGTCCCCGGCGACCCTGCGGAATTGTGGCGTGAAGGCAAAGCCGGTTTCGTGGCCAGCTACCGGATAACCCAGCATTTCGAGCAGGCGGGCACGCATGTCGAGCCGCGTTGTTGCCGGAGGGTGTAACCGGCGCATGATCCGCCCGATCAGTGAGGTCGCCTCCGGGGTTGTTGCGACCGGATATGGCAAGCGCACATGGGCATAGCGACCGACATAACCGCCGAGGATCTCATCCCCGCCACAGCCTGAGAGCACTACCTTGCTGTCCTGGGCCACCCGCCCGGCAATGAGATAATTAACGTAGGCCATGCCCATCCGCGGTTCTTCCAGGGCATCAATCGTATCATGCAGCGCTCCGATCAGCGCCGTCTGAGGCAGCTCCAGCTCGACATGGGCAATGCCCAGGGCAGCCGCCACGGCACGGGAGAATTCCCGCTCGTCGACGAACTTGTCGACACCGACATTTTCGAGATTGAAGATGCAGGAATAGGCTTTCACGCCCGGATCGATCCGGTGCGCGCCGGCCACCAGCGAGCTGGAATCAATGCCGCCTGAGAGATAGGCCATGACAGGTACATCGGCGGCCATCTGGCGGCTGATCGCGCCTTCCAGCGTGGTGCGCAACGCCTGAGCCGCATCGCCGGAGGACATCTTGTGGCGGTTGAATGTCATGTCCCAGTATTGAGTGCTGGTGCGGCGGCCCGGCTCGTCCACCAGCACATGCCCGCCCTCGATCTGGCGGATGCCCTTGAAGAGCGAGCGCCCGGCCCAGGCATTCTGCTGAAGGAAATACGCATAAACCGCATTGTCATCCGGGGCGATCTCAACCAGCCCGGAGGCATGGATGGCGCGGATTTCGGAGGCAAAGACCAACGCGCCATCAGGCCGTTCGGCGATGTAGAGTGGCTTGATGCCCAACCTGTCGCGCCCGAGGATAAGGCGGCGGCTTTTGGTGTCCCACAGGGCAAAGGCGAACATGCCATTGAGGCGCGGCAACAGACCCTCGCCCCACTGCTCGTAGCCGTGAACGAGAACTTCGGTATCTGAGTGGTGGCTGGCGAAGACGTGTCCCAGCGACTCAAGCTCGCGGCGCAGGGCGACATGGTTGTAGATCTCACCGTTGAAGATGACCCGGATGGAGCCATCCTCATTGGCCATGGGCTGGTGGCCGCTGGTCAGATCCACGATCGACAGCCGCCGAAAACCCAGCGCCGCATTCTCGTCGGACCAGAAGCCTTCATCATCCGGGCCGCGATGGGCGATGGAATCGGCCATGCGCTTCACGCGAGCGGGCGCATCACCAAGCCGCTTGCGGTGAAGAATGCCAACGATGCCGCACATCAGGCTGCTTCCTTCCTCATGTCTCGGCTGATATCGAACGGCGCATTCGGGTCCTCGTAGATGCGCGCGAGGGCCTTGGCTGTCACCGCCGGATTATGCCAGCGTAGGACAAACCGCCGGGAGCGTTCTCCCTGCTCTACAAGCTTGGCCGGGCTTGCCAGGATGGCGGCCAGGTCATCATCCAGCGTGCGCGGGTCCAGCCGCAGGATCGGTAGCTCATCCCACATTTTTGCCGGCAAGAAGGAGCGGTCCTCCTCGCGGATATAGGCGGCGACAGGCTTGCCCATCGCCATCAGTTCGACGGCGAAACCACCATACCAACCCGCCAGAACCTGATCGATGGCCATGTCAGCCGATTGGTACAGCTTCATCGCTTCGGTGTGCGGTGTGTTTTCGATCAGGATCAGTTCGAAATCAAACCGGGCTTTCAGCCGCTCCAGTGCTGCCAGAACCAGAGGCGTCCCCTTGATGCCGGCGTTGCTGGGGGCGTGGACAATCCGTGGACGGCGGCCGGGAACGGGCGCGAACTCGTTCTGTCCTTCCACATTGACATTGGCATAAGGCATGAATGTGCCATTGGGAACGAGGTGGCCCAGTTCAGGGTTGAGATAGAACACCCGGTCCATCAATGGGAGCAGTTTCTCGATCATGGCGCGGCGCGTCGTGTCGATGCCGGTGGTGCACGCGACATAGGCCGGGCAGCCATCGGGCTTGCACATGGTGATGGTATTGGTCCGGTTCGACACATCCGCCTGCCGCGCATCGCAGCCCTGAAGCGTCATGAACAGCTTGCGACCAAGCTTCTTGGCCAGAGTGGCGTCGCGCAGGGCATTGCGGTCCTCCTCGGGACTGCGGCCCAGAATCCGGCCAAAATCATCCCAGAGCATGAAGCTGCGGCCGAAATAATAGTGGATCACATCATAGCGAAAGGGCGCGGTGAGCGCGAAGGCAGTTCGGGCCAGCCTCGCCTTGCGGCTGTCCTTGCCATATTCGCTCAGGGTCTTGTCCGCCGGATATCCCAGCCAGGTGCCATAGTTCACGACCACATCGCTCTTGTGGCCAAGCGCCCGCTCGGCGCGCGAGAGGCTCCAGGGCTGGTTGCCGACATTGACTGGGCCGTGCAGGATTCGCATGAATTCAAGCTGTCTTCGTGATTGATGGGGTGCGCGGCAGGTCGTCATATAGCGTGACGAGCTTTTCCCATTCACTTTTCGCATTGAGCGTCGTGAGGGCTGTGATGGTGTTGTCGCGGCAGGTCTGGGCAAGAGAGGGATCATCGATCAGCCGGTTGATCGCCTTGGCAATCGACTTCGGATCATAAGGATCAAAGGTCAGTCCGACCTTGTGGGTCTCGACCATGCGCCTGGCTTCCGGATAATCCGCCACCAAAGTCGGCAGGCCGGACGCGATGTATTCGAATATCTTGTTGGGTAGCGCATAGGTGAAATTGCGACACAGCGCGGGAAGCGTCCAGATACCTGCATCAGCACCGCGCGCGGCGGCGACGACATCGCTGGAGGGCACGGGCCCTTCCAGGATCAGTCGATCAGATGCGCCAATGCGATCGGCGATGGCCTGATACTCTTTCCCGAAGAGATCGAGCGACGGTCCCCGGATCACGAAAGTGCATCTGGGCGCAAAAGCCAGAGCCTCGATGATAGGCTCGATCAGGCGTGTCGATCCGGTCCCGCCTTGCCAGAGCAGCACGAACTGGCTCTCGGGCAGGCCCAGCTGCTCCTTCAGGGCAGGATACGTTTTTGTCGGTGTTGCACTTAGGGCAGGGATATTGCGCACCACGAGAGCACGTCGCCCGGCACCCAGTTCCAGCGCGAGTGCATCCGCTATGGAGTCGCATACGGTCACCACCGCAGATGCTTCGCGCATCAGCCTGGCTTCCAGAGCCTGCAATTCGGCTTTCCAGTCGTCCCGATAGGGTGCCCATCCTCCCTTTGCGTGGTCCCAATGGACATTTTCCGATGTCCATTCGTGGAAATCGACGACCAGATGCGCACCGGTCAGCTTTGCGATGCCAAGGCCGACATAACAGGTGTTGAGATCATGTGCATGCAGTGCAAAAAGCGGTTCGCGCCTTGCGATCTTCAATACATTCGCAAACATCAGTGCGCCTGAAAATCCGGGTCGTGCCATGATGAATGATGCCGTCTGCCAAGGCAGAAACTGAATCCTGACACCCGATCCCCAGTCCAGGCGCAAATTATCGACCTTGCCTTGTGTGGGATCCGGACAAAGCACATGAACATCATAGCCGCCGGCGGCCAGGGCACGCGCCTCGCGCTCGACCCTGGGGTCAATCCGCAGGTCCGACACGACAAGCATGAGGATTTTCTTGCCTCTGGCACGTGAACCGATGCCGGCACCATGATCAAAATATGAGGTGCGTCCCGTTTCAACCGCCTGTTCCATCCGGATACGGGCCAAATCCGATTTGTAGTGCTTGTACTGTCTGTAAAGTTTACGGGCGTAATCAACCGCAGAAAAAAATTTCAGATGTTTCAGCAGCTGAATTGCCTTCGCGCGTATCCAGGCTTTGTTGTCACGCGTGGCGATGGCGATGAATGGATGGATCAATGGCCGCATGATCTTTGCCAGAAGCGGCATGCGCGCTGCCATGCGGGACAGGAACGATGTGATATCCATGGTTTAAATTTACTTTCCCAAGCTTTCAGCGAGTTTAATATCCATCATTTCGCGGTAAGCCATGGCCTGCAGCGCCGTGATCCTGTCGGCTGAATGGTATTCTTTCATCCAGCGCTGTGCTGCATCTCCGCGCCCGGCGGTGTCAAGCGGATCAGCGATGACATCACGCATGGCGTTGGCGATGTCCTCGGCAGTCCCCGCATAAAAAATGGGTGGGGCCTCGCCAAAAAAACGGCGGTTCATATCCAAATCCAAATGAGAAATCAGGCGTCGTCCCAGCACCATGGTCTCAAATGACACGCCGCCCAACGCGGGCGAGCAAAACTGGTCGACCACAGCATGACTCTCAAGATAGGTTCGCCACAGTTCTTTCTTTTTCATGGCTGGCACCCATTCAACCATATCCTGGATACCGAGGTTGGTGATGAGTGATTTGCTGGCTTCTACATCAGTTCCCCATGCGACGGCTTTCAGCAGCGGGCGCGCGCCTTCATCCTTCAAGATTTTCAGGGCGTGGAAAATACGGTCATTATTCTTGGCATAACCAGGATTGGGCTTGGTCCAGTCCTGACGGGCAGGTGTAAAAAATGTGATACGCGCCGTGCTTTCTGGCGGGCTGATCCCCGTGGTTTTGGCAAAGCGAATGAGTTTCTCATCATCAAAGGCATGGGGAAGCAGGACCACATCCGAGCTCTTGATCTTTAATTTTTCTGTCGCGACGATATTGTCGGTGTTGGTCACAAAAACGCGTGCAGCGGCCTTGTAGGAGGCGGCACACAGCATCCCTTCATCCGTCGCTTCAAACGGAAGGCTGCGAATTGTGCCATGTTCATAGGCTGCATAGCAGTATTTTTCGCTACGCGCTGTGCGTCCCAGAAGAAATGGTATGGCTGTATATGTTGCATAGCACTGAACGATATCGAATTGATTAAGCAAATGCGGCAAGAATGGGTGCAGCCAATTGCAAATTCTTACTTTAGTAAAAGCCTCATCTATTATATTTGGATTTTTGCTATCGATGGAAGCAATTTTCACAGCTTCGATCGCGGGTTGCAAATGCTTGGCAATCAAGTGGTGACGACCTTTTAGCTCCATCGGCTGAGCATATGTGATATGCCGCAGCAGCCTGGATAACCTGGTTTGCACTTTTTCTTCGAATTTTCCTCCAATGCGGGCTGCTAGGCCTTTGGCATATCGGGCGACAGCAATGGCAAATGCCGCATAGGCGGGCACATAACTTCTCACCTGGCCGGGCGGACAATGTCTGACGAGCCATTCCCGTACCGTATCAGCCCTGGCGGATTTGCGGCATAGAATCCAATCTTCAATTTTCAGCACCAACCACAGGAAACTGGCGCGTCGCCTGCGCTTAACACGCGCCAAAAGATAGCGAACCGACAAATCCAGCGGCCCGGCGACGAACCATTTGGGTCGTTTAAATCCGTTGAGATTAACGCCATGCCAATCCGGATAGAACGGGTCGCCTACATCACCTTCAAAATCAGCATCTTCCCACTCCGGCGTGGCCATGATGTGATAATATTCGAATGAAAGCACATATGCGTCAATTCCTCTTTGCCGTTGAATACGGGCATTATTATAAGCATTATTGGCGATGTTACCGATATGGAGCACCCGCAAGGGGCGGCCCAACTTTGCCTCGATGGCCTTTAGGTCGTCGTTGATGAAGGGCATGCTCACGGCGCCAGCCCGGCCACCGGCGGTGATGGATCACCATTCTGGACGAGGTAGGGATGGTGCCATTCCTGCGCCTGCGCAATGGTCTCGCGTGCTACTTCAATGCGCGCGCGGCTTTCCTCGACCCGGCGGGCAGTGACAGGCGGGAAATCCGCCGTGTCCTGATACATTTTCCCCAGCCGACCCGCGACCGCATCAACCGAATGCCAGCGCTCTACATACGCGCGGCCTTGTGCGCCGATCGTTGCGAGTTTGCCCCGGTTTTCAAGGCACCAACGCAACGTCGCTTCCAGCGTGTCGGGCGTGACATTGATCAGCGGACATTCGCCCACGGCCTCGACCAGATCGGAAGAGCGGACATAGGTCAGCACAGGCTTGCCGCAGGCCATGGCCTCCAGAGCAGTGTAGCCATATGCCCCGCCGATGAACTGATCGGCGACCAAGTCCGCTTCGCCAAACAGGCGGATCACCTCGGTGTTGGGAACACCTTGAACCTTGATGTATTCGATCGCGTGGCCGGCCTGCTTCAGCCTGTCGATGGCTTCCTCCAGATAATGCGTACCCTTGAAATGCCCGTGATTGGGCGCATGGGCAATTCTGAGGGGTCCGCTCCCTGGCTTCGATGGCGCAACTGCAATCTTGTCCAGGTCAATCGGCCAGTAATGCATGCTGCGGGCTTTGGGGACGTAGGTCAGCATGTCTCCCAGCGCATTGGCGGCAGTCAGTTTTTCGCACATGCCCTGCATGATCTGAGAGCCACTCTCGTCATCGCAGATGCAGAATTTCGGGGGTTCCGGGCAGTCGCTGCAGAAATTCCATTTGCCAAGCGCCAGCGTGGCCTTGCGGCGACGGACATCGGCTCCATAGGCATAGCCATAGACACGCTTGCCGGCGGCGCGCAGCAGATCCAGTTCCATAGGGTTGATGCCAAAGCGGGTGGCGGGGGCCATGAGGCCGCGGTCATAGAAGTAGTGAAACACATCGTAGCGCGAGATAGCCCAGGCCAGGATGAGTTTGTCGAGTGAGGGAGACAAGCCTGGCGCATATCTGGCGACGCCATTCACCAGCACCCGCAGGTTGAAGTCGAAATTGCGCGTGATGTAATAGGTTACGAACACCAGCGAATGACTCTTGAAGCCAAGCAACCTGTCAGCGCGTGCTTTCAGCGGTAATGTGAGGATCGGCGTCACGCCCCATAGCGTCCGCCCTTTTCCTTTTTCCAGCCGGCGCCGTGATTTTTCTGGGCCGTTGCGGACAGCCTTGTCGAGCGCGCGGGTGGACATATCCGTAGCGGCTTTGAGTGTTCTTGCCACCAAACTGGCAGCGA